>BNJS01003707.1_pt1 | contig 92230 bp, 95 predicted proteins | sample 8540461 | NCBI WGS metagenome assembly BNJS01 (sample SAMD00202454, study PRJDB9452) | human saliva metagenome | isolation source: human saliva | place: Japan | reverse complement strand
TTGCTACCGGTCCAAAGATACGGGTGCTCTTTTGGGGTGTTATCCTCCTTGAGGATAACTGCTGCGTTCTCATCGAAACGGATATAGCTACCATCTTTTCTTCTGGTCTCATCCACTGTACGAACCACAACGGCCTTTACAACGTCACCCTTCTTAACCTGTCCGCCGGGAATAGCGTCCTTTACGGAAGCTACAATGGTGTCACCAATGGCGGCATATCTTCTGGTAGAGCCTCCCATAACACGGATGCAAAGAAGCTCTCTTGCACCTGTGTTATCAGCAACTCTAAGTCTTGTTTCCTGCTGAATCATATATGCTCCTTCCTTGCTCCTATATTACTTCGCCTTCTCAATGATGGAAGTAAGTCTCCATCTCTTGGTCTTAGACAAAGGTCTGGTTGCCATTACCTTAACTGTATCTCCCTCACCAGCCTCATTGTTCTCATCGTGAGCGTAAATCTTAACGGTACGCTTTACGATCTTTCCAATAAGAGGGTGCTTCACGTGATCTTCAATAGCGATAACGATGGTCTTGTCCATCTTTGCACTAACCACCTTACCGGTACGGGTTTTTCTCAGATTTCTTTCCATTATTCTGTTCTCCCTTCTCACGCTTTCGCTTTCTCAGTGATAACAGTCTGAATCCGAGCGATGTTTTTCCGAACCTCGGTAATGCGGGCTGTATTATCCAACTGATTGGTTGCATTCTGGAATCGCAGATTGAAAAGTTCTTTCTTTGCGGAAACCAGCTCTTCATTCAGCTGCTCAGCTGACTTTGCCTTCAGCTCTTCTAAATATGTTTTCTTTTTCATTAGTTATCACCGCCTTCCAGATCTGCCTTTGCGACGATTTTGCAGTTACAAGGAAGCTTGTGAGAAGCAAGACGTAATGCCTCTCTTGCAATTTCCTCCGGTACACCGGCAATCTCAAATAACACGCGTCCCGGCTTAACTACTGCAACCCAGTACTCTGTAGCACCCTTTCCGGATCCCATACGTACTCCCAAGGGCTTTGCAGATACAGGCTTGTCTGGAAAAATGTCGATCCAAACCTTACCGCCACGCTTAATGTATCTTGTAAGGGCAACTCTGGCTGCCTCGATCTGATTGGATCTGATCCAACAAGGTTCAGTGGAAATAATTCCGAATTCTCCATGGCTAACGGTATTGCCTCTAGTAGCCTTACCGGTCATTCTTCCGCGCATCTGCTTACGGAATTTCGTTCTCTTAGGCATTAACATAATTATTTCTCGCTCCCTTCCTTATTTTTCTTGGCAGGAAGTACCTCGCCCTTGTAAATCCATACCTTTACTCCTAATTTTCCATAGGTAGTATCGGCCTCAGCAAATCCATAATCGATATCTGCACGAAGAGTCTGAAGAGGAATTGTTCCCTCGCTATAGAACTCACGTCTTGCGATATCCGCTCCGCCCAAACGTCCACCAACGGAAGCCTTAATTCCCAAGCTCCTGCCTTCATGGTTCTGGACATAGCCTGCTTCAAAGCTCTACGGAAAGATACACGGTTCTCTAAGGACAACGCGATACTTTCTGCAACAAGCTGTGCATCTCTATCCGGTCTCTTGATTTCCTTGATATCGATGAAGATGTTCTTGTTGGTAATCTTCTGAACATCCTTCTTTAACTTCTCGATTTCCGCTCCGCCCTTACCGATAACGTATCCGGGCTTAGCAGTAAATACGATAATGCGAACCTTATCCTCAGCCGCTCTCTCGATTTCAATCTTAGAGACATTTGCGGAATACAGCTTCTTCTTTAAAAATTCTCTGATCTTGTGATCTTCGATAAGATTATCTGCAAAGTTTTTCTTGTCTGCGTACCACTTAGAATCCCAGTCCTTAATGATACCGACTCTCATACCGTGCGGATTGACTTTCTGTCCCATTCCTTGCCTCCTTACTTTCTTTCGTCCAGAATAACAGTGATGTGTGAGCTTCTCTTGAAGATTCTATAAGCTCTACCCTGTGCTCTTGGGTGGATTCTCTTTAATGTTGGAGCTGCATTTGCGAAGCACTCTGCAACATAAAGATTCTCTCTATTCATATTGTTATTGTTTTCTGCATTAGCAGCTGCGGACGCAAGAAGTTTCTTAACCAATGTGGAAGCATATCTTGGGTTATAGGTAACGATTCCCAATGCCTCTTCCAAGCCCTTGCCACGAATAGCATCTAAAACAAAGCAAGCTTTCTGTACAGACACTCTAGCATAAGAAAGCTTAGCGGAAGGTCTTTTATCTTTATTTGCATTTCTCTCTCTTTTAATCTGAGATCTATGACCTTTTGACATTTTTCATGTCCTCCTTTCTCTATGCAGATTATCCTCTTCTTTCGTCGCCGTTACCGTGATGTCCGCGGTAAGTTCTTGTTGCAACGAATTCTCCCAGCTTGTGTCCTACCATGTCCTCTGTAACGTATACAGGTACATGCTTTCTTCCGTCATGAACCGCAATGGTGTGTCCAACAAATGACGGGAAGATTGTGGAACGACGAGACCAAGTTTTCACTACTGTCTTTTGATTCTGTGCATTCAGTGCATCCACAGCCTTTAAAAGACTCTGATCTGCAAATGGTCCTTTTTTAATAGAACGTGCCATTTTTCTTTCTCCTCCTCAATTATTTGATGGCTCTACCATCACGTCTTCTTACGATAAGCTTATTGGAAAGCTTCTTCTTGTTTCTGGTCTTCAAACCAAGTGCAGGCTTACCCCAAGGTGTGCTAGGTCCGCTCCGTCCGATAGGAGCTCTACCTTCTCCACCTCCGTGTGGGTGGTCGTTAGGGTTCATAACAGATCCGCGAACTGTTGGACGGATACCCATGTGACGCTTTCTTCCCGCCTTACCAAGATTAATGAGGTTGTGGTCTCCGTTACCTACTACGCCGATGGTTGCACGGCACTCGATAGGAACCATTCTCATTTCTCCGGAAGGAAGTCTTAAGGTTGCATACTTTCCTTCTCTTGCCATAAGCTGTGCTGCATTTCCTGCGGAACGAACCAGCTGTGCTCCCTTACCGGGCTTTAACTCGATAGCATGAATTTCGGAACCTACAGGGATAGCGGACAATGGTAAGCAGTTTCCTACTCTTGCCTCTGCCTCTGCTCCGGACATAACCTTCATCCCGTCAGTCAAACCGTTAGGCGCAAGAATGTATGCCTTGGATCCGTCTGCATAAGAGAGAAGTGCGATGTTTGCGGAACGGTTTGGATCGTACTCGATACCTACAACAGTTGCCACAATGCCGTCCTTACTGTTTCTCTTAAAGTCGATAATTCTGTACTTCTGCTTATTTCCACCACCGTGGTGACGAACAGTGATCTTACCCTGGTTATTTCTACCGGCAGTCTTTTTATTCTTAGCCAAAAGAGATTTTTCCGGTGTCTTCTTGGTAACTTCAGCGAAGTCGGAACCGGTCATATTTCTTCTGGACGGTGTATAAGCTTTATATGTCTTAATACCCATTTTCCTTTTTCTCCTTCTTTCTGCGTATAATTGAGAAATTTTTTCACGCAGTTCTTAGCAATTTACAGTGCGCTGAAAATCTCGATTTCTTTAGACTCAGCAGTCAATGTAACGATTGCCTTCTTAGTCTTAGCTGTCTTTCCGAATACCATTCCTCTTCTCTTCTTCTTTCCGTCAAGGTTCATGGTGTTAACAGCCTTTACCTTTGTTCCTTCGAACATCTTCTCTACAGCTTCTCTGATCTGAATCTTGTTAGCTTCAGGATTTACCAGGAAGGTGTACTTTTTCTCGCTCATGTCTGCCATGGACTTCTCAGTCACAACAGGGCGAAGAATCACATCGAAATATTGTAAGTTAGCCATTATGCGTATACCTCCTCAAGTTTTAAAAGAGCCGCCTTTGTAGCTAATACAGTGCCGTACTTCAAAACATCGTAAACGTTTAACTCGTTAACCTGAGCTGTCTTTACATTCTGAATATTTCTTGCAGAAAGCACAGTATTCTGATCATTCTGATCCAGAAGAACGAAAGCCTTGTTTACCTTGAAAGCGTCTAACATGCTCTGGAAGTTCTTGGTCTTGATTTCGTCGAAACGAATCTCATCCAATACAATAAGCTTATTCTCTGCTACTGCGTTAGACAGTGCAGACTTTAACGCTGCTCTCTTTTCCTTCTTGTTCATGCCGGTAGTGTAATCTCTTGGAGTCGGGGCAAATACTACTCCGCCGCCCTTCCACTGCGGGGCACGAATGGAACCTTGTCTTGCATGACCTGTTCCCTTTTGTCTCCAAGGCTTTCTTCCGCCTCCGGAAACCTCTGCACGAGTAAGGGCTTTCTGTGTTCCCTGACGCTTGTTAGCAAGCTGTGCAACTACTGCGAGGTGTAATAAGTGCTCGTGAACCGGTGCTGCGAAAATCGCATCATTCAGATCCATCTTGCCAACTTCCTTACCCTGCATATTAAATACAGATACGTTAGCCATTAGTATGTTCCTCCTTCCTTCTCGTCTTAGGACTTAACAGCTTCTTTGATGGTTACAAGAGCCTTCTTTGGTCCCGGAACCGCACCCTTTACCAGGATTAATCCCTGTTCTGCATCAACCTTCACTACAGTAAGGTTCTGAGTAGTAACCTTTACCGCACCCATGTGAGAGGGCATTCCCTTTACCGGGAAGTACTCTGGATGGTGTTGCAGATGTACCGTTAGATCCCTGATGACGATGGAACTTAGAACCGTGGGTCATTGGTCCTCTGTGTTGTCCATATTTCTTAATAGCAGATGCAAATCCCTTTACCCTTGAAGTAGCACTTACGTCTACCTTATCTCCCTCGGCGAAGATATCTGCCTTAATCTCATCTTTTAACCTTATACTCTTCTGCATTCTCAAAACGGAATTCTCTTAAGAATCTCTTGTAAGAAACGCCGGCCTTGTCGAACTGTCCCTTAAGAGGCTTGTTCACCAGCTTCTCTCTCTCTAAAAAATCCCACCTGAACTGCCTTGTAACCGTCGTTCTCAAGGGTCTTTACCTGGGTAACCACGCAAGGACCGGCCTGCAGTACAGTTACTGGAATCAACACACCATTTTCATCCCAAATCTGTGTCATTCCTACTTTTGTTGCCAAAATAGCTTTCTTCATCTGTTCTCCTTTCTACAGCGGAACCGTAATCGGTTCATACTAGAATTATTTGTTTTTCATCTTGATGTCTACGAAAACACCTGCGGGCATCTCCAATCTCTGTAAGCTGTCCATGGTCTTCTGGTTAGGATTGATGACATCAATCAATCTCTTGTGGGTTCTCTGCTCAAACTGCTCGCGAGAATCCTTGTACTTGTGCACTGCACGAAGAATTGTTACAACTTCCTTCTTGGTAGGAAGAGGTACTGGGCCGGAAACCTGAGAACCTGTCTTCTTGCAGTTCTCTACGATTTTTGCGGCGGATTCGTCCACAAGGCCGTGCTCATAAGCCTTGAGGGTGATTCTCATTACTTGACTTGCCATAAAAAAAGTCGCCTCCTATCGGGTTATTGACGATAAGTTGGTGACTGTACACGTTTCCGCGCGTATCTTATAAAAATACACACGCCGCACCCGCTGCTTGGTGCTTAGATTGTAGTACAGTGACCTGCCGTCAGTTTCAAAACTTGACATTCGCTCCAGAAAGCTCTCTGTAGAAACTTATACATTACTGCTTTCATTTCTATAGTAATCTTTTCCTTCAACGCTATCATGCCACAGCCGTACTAAAATACCATATCCCCGACCGGAAAGCAAGATTTATCCCGCTTTTTTTGCACAAAATCAAAAACATAAGCAAATCAACTTATCACCAAGAATCCTTGTTTCCGGATTCAATTCCACGCTACCGTGCGTGTCGCATAAGTATAATAGAAAAAAGAAGTCTTGTAAAGACTTCTTTCACTTGTCAGCCGATATTTTCCTCAAAAAATTCTCCGTATAGTCCTGTGTGCCATCCGGCTCAATCCACATCGCTTCCACATCCGCTCCGCTATCCTGAATCTTCTTCAGAAGCGCTTTTCCCTCTTCCACATCCAGAATAAAAAGAGCCGTAGAAAGCCCATCCGCAAGGCCGGAATCCTTGGTCAAAATGCTTACGGAACGGTGGCGGTCAGCCGGCATCCCTGTTCTCGGGTCCACGATATGGGCATATCGTTTTCCGTTTACCACAAAAAAACGCTCATAGTCTCCACTGGTGACCAAAGAAGTGTCTTCAATTTCTCCCGCCACCGCAAACTGTTCTTCATCCTGTCCATCCACATAAAAGGGATTTTCCACGGGGCAAACCCAGCGTTTTCCGTCTCCCCTTTTTCCGATAGCCCGGAGGTTTCCGCCAATATTCAGTAAATAATGCTTAGCACCGGCTTCTTCCAGAAGCTCTGCGGCCCTTTCCACGGACCAGCCCTTGGCAATACCGCCTACATCCAGCTTAAGCTCAGGATCTTGAAAATACACGGTGGAGTTTTCTTCATCCAAAATTAAATCCTCAATATTACAATGTTTGGACGCCTCCAAAAGAGCAGTTTCCTCCGGAAGACTTGCATTTTCCGGATTGGCAATGCCTGCCTCCCGGTAATCGTGCCAGATTCGCAGCACTGCCCCATAAGCAATATTTACCTCTCCATCGGTCTTTTCATAAATTTCCTTTCCGAACTTCAGTAAGGCCATTATCTCCGGATCCACCTTTACCGGAGCAGTGCCGGCATTTTCATTTACATACTTTAAGTTCTGTACTCCGGGATAATCGTCATACACATCAAAAAGCTGATGGAGTTCCTGCAGGCGCTTATGCACTGCCTTAAAGTTTTTCTGAAAATCACCTTCATTACCCTCGTAGCCGATGACCAGAGATACCGTATCAAAGACATCCATAAACTGGTCCTGATAGCGATTCTTCTTTCCGCAGCCGCTAAGAAGAAGGCAGACACTGAGGACAAGACAGGCACTAAGGACAAGATAAGACTTGCGAAGGCGTGCAAAAGAAAAAGAAGTATGAGGCAATGTCTTTTTAGTGCTCACGATACAAAATCCCCTCTTCCTCTTTGTGACGGGCAAACCATTCCTTTACATAAGGACAGGTGGGAAGGATTTTTCCATCCTGTGTCCTGACCTCTGCAATGGCCTTTTCCACCAAGGCCCCTGCAATCCCCTGCCCCCGCAGAGAGGGATCTACAAAGGTATGGTCAAATTCATAGACCTTTTCCTCTGCCTTATAATAAGGAAAGGTAATTTCCGCCAGGACTTTTCCGGCCTCTTCATAACGAATCTGATGCTTTTCTATCTTCCATTCCATAAACTGCTCCTTTCCAAAAAACAGCAAAACCGCTCTCCGGTTTAGCCTTTAAATCCATTTTTCAACAAGAAAAACTAAAGATGTCTTCTGTAACAAAGTTAGTTTACTATAACATTTTTTCTTCACAAAAAAAAGCTTCACTTTCCTCCGACAGAACTGAACTGTTCTCCCCGCAGATTAAACCAGTCTGCATTATGGAAAAGAAGCTTTTTTCTATTTTTAGCATTCTCTATGATTTATACGGAAATAACTTAAGCTCTCCTTTGTTATATTCTCCCAAATATACCTCGTGTATACTTTGATAGCCCTGCTTTTTCAATTCCTCTTGAAGCCATTCCTTGTCTTTTTCGATAATGGTCAGAATGTTTTTCTGAAGGTGTCCATCGGTAATCAGGGGAAATTTCGGATTTTCCTCTCCGTATTTTACGATAATCAACTGTCCGTTTTGCTCACAAACAGCCCTTTTCACCTCCGTTACAGAATACACCCGATTGGTTCGTAATTTAAAGGAGAGATCATGGGCGGAAAGCCCCAGCTTTTTACAGTTGTCATAGAGAATAGCCCCCTCATCCACTACGGGGAGGGCAATGCCGTCCAGGACTGCTTCATTTTCACATTGTGCATCTTCACGTAGCGAAGAAGCAGAACCAGACCGCACCAAATCGCCAACACCGCCAGATATTCCCAAATCTTGATGTTGTCGTTATAAATTACACCGCCGATAATACCGCCCAATACATAGTTTTGTACCGCATCGGAGGCTGTACTGGGTGCCAGATTGCCTTTTCCTGAGATGTTAATGACAAAAATCAAAGCCAAAAAAAGCCGATAAATAACTTTTCCGCTACTAAAATGAATTCCTGCATCCTCTTGCCTCCTAACGTTTAAAAAGCCGGGAAAGAAAAATGCTCTCTACGCGCTTTCCTTTCCCGGCCTATCCCGGAGATAGAGAGATTTGAACTCTCGCGCCGGTTTCCCGACCTACCGCATTTCGAGTGCGGACCCTTCAACCACTTGGGTATATCTCCTGATTTTTTGTAAAAAAAACGGCGAGACAGTCTCGCCATTCCTTCACAATGCCGGCGACCGGGGTCGAACCGGTATGGGATTTTTGTCCCGCAGGATTTTAAGTCCTGTGCGTCTACCTATTCCGCCACGCCGGCGTTTCAAGTTTCCCTGAAAACGTCGCATTGTTTTGCAACAGTACGATAATACAGAATGTTCCCCTGCTTGTCAATACGGGGGCAGTAAAAATTCAAAAAAGTTTTGAAGCCTTTAGGCAAAATAGTCATAGGCTAATCGCTTCGTCCCGTCTCCTACAATAACTTCTCCGCAATACTGAAATCCGAAACGCTGAATGGCCCTTTGCATGACCCGATTATTCTCATGGGTATCAATCCTAAGGTAGGGATGCTGTTCCTTGCAAAACTGAAAGCACAGCTGGGCAAGACCGGGGATTTTCCCGGAGGAAACCACCCGATGAATGACACCATAGGCTTCATTCCTATGCCAAGCTCCTTTATAGATTTCTTTGTAATTCGGCTCTTCTCCCACATGAAAATGAAAGGCCAGCTCAATCTCCTCGTCCTCCGCCACATAGAAATAGCCCTCTTGGATATCCTTTCGAATCAAATTCTCCGGAGGGTTATTCTTTCCCCACTGGGTGGGATTCCCGTTTTTCGCCATAAATTCTCTGGCCTTTTCGTATAAAGGCATAATCTGCTGTAAATCTTCCGGTTTGGCTTTTCGAATCTGTAGCATAACGGTCATCCTCCTAATCTCTTTAAAGCTTCTTTGGAAAGTATCTTTGAAAAGCTTCTTTGATAAATTCCTGTTGACACCCTCTTTAAAAAGCCCCCCTGGGTCTTATGTCTAAACTTATATAGTAACGGTTTTCAGCACAAAATAATCACTAAATTTTCTGTCAAAACTTATTTGTTTTCCACAAAGACTGTCTTTTTTTCTCTCATTATGACTTTTTCTTCCCTTCAGGCAAAGGAGAACAGCATATCCTTACGTTTTCCCCTATATACTCCACATTCGGATAATATCCGTAAGTGGATATTATCCGAATGTGGAGTATAGGAGATTTCTAAGGCTAACGCTATAATCCTTTTCAGGAGGTGGATATGCCTTATCTCAAACACCATTTTCTTTATCTTTTTCTACTCTATGCAGCCATCAAGGATTTACAAGAACGGAAAATCCCCAAAGTCTATTTTATACTTTTTCCCTCATTCTTTTTCTTCCTTCTTGCTTTCCCCTTTGAAGCCGCAGATCTGAAAAAATCCCTTATTACCCTTATCTACTGGATTCTAAGTCTTTTCGTAAGCTATCCCCTCTTTTATTTCACCGCCGCCGGAGGAGCAGACTGGAAACTATGCTCCCTTCTTATCCCCCTTTTACCCTTGGAAGAAAGTCTTCCTCTTCTCCTCCTGGCATCCCTTTTCTCTTTCTTTCTATTTTTCTTTTGTCATATAGAAGACATTCCTTACGCTTTTTCTCTCTTTCTCGGCTACACCCCGATTATGCTGATGAAAGGATAAATTCTCAATTCCCACAGAAAGGATATTCGTCATGGAAAAAATTCTTGCCATCTACGATGAAGATGCCCTGTATTGCAAGCGCCTTAGCCTTTATCTTCGACAAAACACCAAGCTCCCCTTCCAAATCTATCCGATTCTTAACAAAGAAAGCCTGGAAAGCTTCTCCAAGAAAAAGGAGGTGGATCTTCTGCTTCTTTCCGAAAAGAATGCGAAAAACCTTCATTTTTCTCCAAAATCCCACAAAACCCTTTATCTTTCCGAAGAAAATCTGCTTACGAAGCAACGGAAGGAGAATTGTATCTACAAATACCAGTCCGGAGACCAAATTATGCGGGAAATTCTGGTGCAATACGGAGAGTTGGAGCTTTTAGCGGAAGGCGGCCAGCATCGTGCGGATGTGTTTCTGGTTTACAGTCCCCTGGGTCGTTTGGGAAAAACCACATTTTCCAAAGCCTTGGCTAAGGAACTGGGGAAGAATAGAAAGACGCTCTATCTCAGTCTGGAAGAGTCCGCCTTTTCTCCAAAGGATCAGGAAAAGGAGAAGGAATGTTTAACGGAAGCCCTGTATCACTTTAAGGAAAATCATCTGACTCCGATGATTTTGCGAGCCCTTTCCTATGCCAAGGATAACTATGTCACCATCCATCCGGTTCGAAGTCCGGAGGATATCAGCAGTGTCTCTCAAAGAGACCTTTCTCTTTTCTTGGAAAAAATTGCGGAAGAAGCGGGGGCCGATGCCTTGGTTGTAGATACCGACAGCAGTATGAGTCGTTATCTGGGAATGTTTTACTTTAGCCAGAAAAGTCTTTCTTCCGGTTTTGGAAGATCGAAAAAGCAAGACTAAGCTTTCCGTTCTTCAACAATACTTGGAGAAAAATGCAGGAGAAGGCGTAGCGGAAAAATTCATCCAATGCAATCTCCCCACTCTGACAGAAGAAAGCGCCTCCTTCCCCGCCTTGGAACAATACTGCCGGGAGCTTTTATTACGACAGGTCTATGAAGAGGAGCAGGTAGAAGCAGAGCAATACCGAAAAATGGCTTTATAAGCATTTGGAAGATAGCGATAGAGATAGAAATAGAAACAAAGATAGAAATAGAAACAAAAATAGAAATAAAAAAATAGAAATAGAGATAGAAATAAAAATAAAATTAGAAATGAGAATAAAATTAGAAATGAGAATAAATACAAGAAGCGATATGCGAATCAAAAATATGAATCGGAAAGGAGCTTAAAGTGCTGGCCCTGGATCAGGTAAAACAAGAAATCAAAAAAAGAGCTTTTGCTGGATTTGGAAGAAAAACAAGTCAGTGACAGCCATTTGTATCAGGAAATCGACTCCGCCCTTTTAAGCCGAAAGGATCTGGCTTTACGGGAAAAACTCTACTTAAGAAGCGCGGTTTTTGACAGCTTTCGAAGGCTGGATCTACTTTCCGAACTATTGGATGACGGTACGGTCAGTGAAATCATGATAAACGGTCCAAAAGAAATCTTTGTGGAAAGAAAGGGGCGAATGGAGCGCTGGCAGGGCTCCTTTCAAAGTGAAGAACAGCTTGCGGATTTGATTCAACAGATTGTTTCCCGAATCAATCGTGCGGTAAATACCAAAAGCCCCATTGTAGATGCCCGCTTAGAAGATGGCTCCCGTGTTCATGTGGTGCTTCCCCCCATTGCACTAAAGGGACCTACGGTCACAATACGAAAATTTCCGGAGCCTATCACCATGAAAAAGTTAATTCAACTGGAAAGTCTCACGGAGGAAGCAAGTCATTTTCTGCAGTCTCTGGTTCGTTCCTCTTATAACATTTTCATTTCCGGCGGTACCAACAGTGGAAAGACCACTTTCTTAAACGCACTTTCTCAGTACATCCCTAAGGAGGAGCGAATTATTACCATCGAAGATAGCGCGGAGCTACAGATTCAATCCGTGGAAAACCTGGTTTCTTTAGAAACCAGAAACGCCAATGCGGAGGGAGAAGGCGCCGTCAGTATCTCCGATTTAATTAAAGCCTCCCTCAGAATGAGCCCGAACCGTATTATTGTTGGAGAGGTTAGAGGAAAGGAATGTCTGGATATGTTAAACGCCATGAACACCGGTCACGACGGCAGCATTTCCACCGGTCACGCCAATTCCTCTACGGATATGTTAAAGCGAATGGAAACCATGGTGTTGCAGGGTGCGGATCTTCCTCTCCCATCCATTAGAAACATGATTGCCTCCGCCATTGAAATTATGGTTCATCTTGGGAGAACCAAGGATCACAAACGGCGGGTTTTGGAAATATCGGAAGTAATGGGGATTGAAAATGGAGAAGTTAAACTCAAAAAACTATATCAATACAATGGCAAAATTCTTGAAAAGCTGTCGGATCTCCATAACGAAGACAAACTCCGTAGTCGATTATAGAGAGTACATCATTTATCTTCCGGAATACCTCTTCCTATGGGTCAAGTTCCTATTGCTCCTTCTCCTCTTCTCTTATGCCTTTTATCAGCATATTCTCTTCTTTTTGCTTCTGCTTCCCCTTCAGTTTTTTCTATCCTTTTCTCCAAAGAGATAAATTAAGAAAGAAGCGACAGGAGGTATTGGTTTCCCAATTTAAAGAAATGCTTTCCATCCTCAGTGCCTATCTGAGTGCCGGGTATTCTTTGGAAAATGCTCTATTCGCCTGCATCCCGGATCTGGAAAATCTTCTGGGGAAGAAGTGCTATATGGTGGAGGAGCTGAAGCAAATCAAACGCTCCCTTTCCATGAATCGCCCTTTGGAAGAAGCTCTTTCCCAATTTGCTCTTCGTTCCGGCGTTGATGATATCCATAATTTCTCGGAAATCTTCATGGTGGCAAAGCGCTCCGGAGGAGATCTGATTCAGATTATTCAGCAGAGCAGCACAATTATTCGGGATAAACTGACCATTACCGAAGAAATCATCACCCTCAATGCTTCCAGACGATTCGAGCAAAAGATTATGAACGGTGTGCCTTTCTTTATGATTTTTTATTTAAATGCCAGCTCTCCGGAATTTTTCCGGATTCTTTATTCCACCATTATGGGAAGAGGAGTAATGAGCTTTTGTCTCTGTATATACCTTCTGGCCATTTACCTCTCCCAAAAGATTATTGCCATCCCCGTGTAAGGCTTATCAAGGGGCATCTATTTCCACTGACATTTCTGCCATCTCCGTCATTTCCCCCGTCTTCGGCATTTCTTCCTGTCTGTTGTTTCTTTCGCATCTGCTGTTTCTATCATGTCTCCCATTTCCGATTGTCACCAAAAAAGGACTATCTATGAACCCTTACACTATAAAGCAAGAACTCAAAAAATTGTGGTTTCGTATTCCCGGCTCTAAAACAGAACTGCTGAAAAAGCAAATCCTTATTCTGATTGTTTCCTTTCTTCTTGCTGCCCTCCTTTTTATGCAGGGAACGGAACAGCAATTCCTCCTCCCCGGAAATCAAATCCAAAGAGAGCCTATAGGAGGAGTAGAGAAAAAAATCCCCCCTCAATGTTACGGGAATTTCAGGAAAGAAAAAGGAAGAAATTTATGTCACGGTATCCCCAAGACTCTATAGCAAGGAAGAAGCGGATAAAGCTTTTGCGAAGCTGCAAGAAAAAATGGAGAGCTTGATTCTCGGTGAGGAAGACAGCTTTGACGGCATCTCCGGAAACATACAGCTCAAAAAAATCTTTAACCCGGAAAATATCAAAGCCACCTGGAGTTTTCGTCCGGAAAGCTTATGGACGAATCAGAAGGAAACTCCCCTTCAAGATAACGATAAAAGCTACACAAAGTATAGAGATATTTTAGAAGACTCAGGGCAAGTCCATCATGAATATCTGGAAAAAAACCAGATTCTTACAGGAACATTGGAAGTAGTTCTCAGCGCCAATATTCATCCTGAAGAGGAGGTGGAAGGAGATGAAATCAGCAGTTTCTTTAATGAAAATAATGAACTCACCTACAACTCTCCCACCTATTCCTATGCTCTTCGTATTTTGCCCTTAAAGCTAAGTGAAACCGAGGCCTTGGAAATGGCCCTTCAAAATACACTACAGTACAGTAATGAGCATACCCGCTCCAGGGATAAACTGCTTTTACCTAAGGAAATTATGGGCCATCACATTCATTTTTCCGAAAAAAAGAATTTTCGCTATCTTTTGATTCCGGTTCTGGGACTTTTTGCCTGCTTTCTTCTCCCCTTGCAAGCTTTAGAGCAACAGAAAACTCGTCAAAAAGCCAGACTGTCCTCTCTGACTCTGGATTATGCAGAATTGGTTTCCAAGTTAGTAGTTTATCTTGGAGCAGGACTGGCGATACGAAACAGCTTTTCGGAAATTGCCAAGCACTACAACTATCTGGTGAAAAATTGTCATCAGGAATCCCACCCCTTATATGAGGAGTTAAATACTCTCTTAAACCAGCTGGCAAGCAATGTGGGGGAGGGAGAGGCCTATCTGAATTTTTCGAAAAGAATTGCTTTAAAGCCCTACGGTAAACTCATCAGTCTCATAGAACAGAACCGGAAAAATGGCAGCAAGGATCTTTCCCGTCAGCTCCATATGGAAATGGAGGAAGCCTTCTCTGTACGAAAACATATGGCAAAGCGTCTGGGAGAGGAGGCCGGAACCAAGCTTCTGCTTCCTTTAATACTACAGCTCTTTGTCATCATGCTGATGATTCTGTATCCGGCTATGCAATCCCTACACTAAAAAGACGAAGAGAGTTCTTGGAAAACAGCAAGCATTCTCTTTGCCCATACATTCACTCGGCAATCATGCCGCACACAAAAGGAGGTTACGATGTACAAATACGCATTAGAAGATGCCCATTATGCAGTGGACGCCTGGCTTTTTTCCAGAATAGAGCAATGCAGGAAAAAACGAAGAGATTTGCTGCATGGTGATGAGGCCATCGGCACCATTGAGCTGGTTCTCATTATGGTAGTCTTAATCGGTTTAGTCATTATCTTCAAAGCCAAAATTATTAAAGTCTTGGAAGCGATTATGAAGAAAATTGAAGATCAAAGTAACGGTATTTAAAGCGTTTTCTTTACACTTCTCTTTTTGGAAAGGAAGAGTTTATGGCGAAAAAACAATTCTCCGCATCGATTACGGTATTTCTTTCCCTAATCTTTGTTCTGGTAGCTGCACTGGTGCTTACCATTGCGGAATCCGCCAGAACAATCTCCCAAAAGCTCTATATGCAAACCGCCTTAAACAGTGCCATGGAATCCCTTTTTTCGGAATTTCATAGGCCTCTTTGGGAAAACTACCGTATATACGCTCTGGAATATCGAGATGATAAGCTGCTGCAAGAAGAGCTGGAGGGCTTCACCTCCCTTTATACAGAAGCCAAGGATCTCTTTCCATGCAAGGTGGAGAAGGAAGACTTTCTCTTTCCAAATCGGGGAATCCTTTGCGAAGACCATTATTTTGAAGAAGAAGTGCTGGAATACATGCCGGCACTTCTGGCAAAGGATGCCATAGAATTTTTAGGAGAGAAAAAAGAAGATGCGGAAGCTCTTGCTTCTCTGGAGGATTTTCAAAAGAAAGAAAAAGAATCCAAAAGTATAGAAGAATTACAAAAAAAATATTCCCTAAGTCATCGAGATATTGAAGCCTTGGAAGGACTGATTGAGACAATCGATATGGAGTGCAAAGCTTGTGCAACACAGCATAAGAACGGCGCAAAAGCGCTTTCTGCCCACAACCCGGGAGCTTTTTATTCTTCCTGTGCAGGCTTTACTGCCGGACTGGAAAGAATTCAGCAAACTGTTCCAAGGTATCAATCCACTGCCGATTCCCTTCGGGAAAAAGTAGCCGAGTTACGGCAACACTTTGAAGAAGAAAAGCCGAATTTGGAAGAAGACGGCATTGCCGCTATAGAGGCCGAATTAAGCAGCTATGACCAATATTTGGATGCGGAGGGCAGCATAAGGCAAAACATTGAAGCTCTTCCGCCAAAGTGTGACAGCTTAAAAGCACAGGCAGAAACGGTGAAGCAAGAAGTAACAGACTTTGAGGAATGGTTGGAGGAAGAACGAGAAGCCAGAAGGGAAAATGAAGACGAGGAGGACGATGATGAAGAAGATTTATCCCAAGAAATTCAAGATTTTTATCATTCCGCAGAAGCAGAATGGAACAGCTTTTCCCTTCCGGCCTACAGCGGACAGGTCACAAAAATCAACAAGCAAAATAGAAAGGCCTTGGAAAACCTTAGAAACCTGGGTAAGAAAAAGCTCTTGGAATATCTCCTTCCCGAGGGAGTGCCCTGTCCAAGTGATGATGAAAAATACGCCGTCCCTCCCGGATTTTCTACAAGCTCCAAGGCCAATCCCTTACAGGTGGGGCTTTTGGGAGAATACTCTTTACGGTACTTCCATTCCTATCATAAAAAGGATGACGATAAGTCCATTCCCTATAGCGGAGCAAACGGCATGGAGGTGGAGTATCTTATCCACCAGAAAAAGAGCGACTATGCAAACCTTTCGGCACAGGTCCTGTCTCTTCTAGCTTTCCGAGAAGCGATGAACTTTATCTATATCATGAAAAGTCCGGAGATGCGGGAGGAAGCCAAAGCCTTTGTCACAGCCTTTCTCGCCGTTACTTTAAACCCCATCGTGATAGAGGTCTTTACCCTCTTCGTCATCGGAATTTGGGCCTTTGCCCAATCCCTCATTGATGTCAGACAGCTTCTGGATGATAAACGGGTTCCTCTTATGCATAGTGAAGAAAGCTGGCGGCTCTCTCTATCTCATCTGCTTACTTTTAATCTAAACGAAGAAGGTGGCGACGAAAATCAGGGAACGCACGGGTTATCCTATCAAGACTATTGCAGAGCCTTTCTTTTTGCCTCCGGCTGTTTGTCCCAAAGCAAAGTCAATGACAGAATGCTGTATTGCATAGAGAAGAATATCCAAAGCACCGTATCCGAAAAGGAAAGTCAATTTCAATTAGAGCATTGCCTGTATTTTCTTTCCACAGACGCCGGAATTAAGTCTAAACACAGTCTCTACCATAAAGGATTTTTGGAAAGTCTTGGACTTCGCCCGGAAGAGCGATACCAATTCACCCTTCATTCCGACTATAAATACAAAAATCTCAGCCATTAAACATTCCAAAAGCCGAATATCACACAAGCGGCAAAGGTTCTAAACCAGCTATGGAGTCGTTTTCCTATAAAAAATAGCAAGAGGAGGAGTTATGAAAGTCCAAAGCAATTTTCTTCCCTTTCGAAAGCAAAGACGGTGTAGGAAAAAAGTGGATAAAAGAGAGGCTTTCTTCTCCTCTTTCTTTCAAAAAAATCTGCTTGCCTCCCTAACGATAGAAGCAGCCTTTTCCTTAAGTCTTTTTCTTTTTGCCATTATCATTCTGATGACTCCCCTTTTTATCTTGAACCGGGAAATCCGTATCAGCCGAGAAATGGAGAAGAACGCCAGAATCCTATGTATGGCCAAATATCTGGAACACTATGGATTGAAAAAAACGGATATCGCGGATATAGAGCACATTGATCAGATTCTGGAAATTTCGGAAACCGCAGTGGAAGACATTCTCCTGCCGAATACTATTCCCACGGAGGGAATGGAAAACATTCAAAGCTTTCGCTCCCATATTACCGAAGAAGATATTTATCTGAACTTACAGTACGACGAACCCATACCCTTCGGACTTCTTCAAAAGAAGAATATGAGACAGGAAATCGTTGCCCATAGAAGAGCCTGGGTTGGTGCCAAGGGTGCCCGTTGGGAAAAAGAAGAAAATGCAGAAGAAGAGAATGAGGAGGAAATGGTCTACGTGATAGACGGGCCTTCCAAGGTCTATCACCTGTCCTCGGATTGCACTTATATTTCCAATGACTTTCTAAGCTGCAGCGCCAGAAGAATCGACGGTACAAACGCAAAATACGGAGGAAAATTCTGCCCCTGCAAAGCCTGCCATCCGGATCCAAACAGTCCTGTGGTGTACTACACCGAAGCCGGAAGAAGATATCACAGCACTACCGACTGTCCGGCCATGCGCTCCAGTGTTCATAAAATTCCGCTCAAACAGGCTTTGGCGGAGGGCAGACATCCCTGTCCCAGATGCGGTAAATAAGATATCAACAAACACAGCCTAAACATTATAGATTGTCGGGAGGAAAAATCATGGCAAATTTACAGCTTTTTACCATAAGCAAGGGAACTCTTTTTCTCCTTTTCTTTGCTTTCACCCTCTTTTTTGACTGTCGAAAGCGAAGCATACCCGCTATGATTTTTTTGCTATTTTTTGGAATCTTCGTCATCCATAGTATTTTCTTTGGGAAGGTTTATTATGCTTTCTTTTCTTCCCTATCCATCGGGGAATTTCCTTTGATCCTTCTCCCCACTCTTTTCGCTTTGTTTCTTCTTCTCCTTTCCAAGTGGAGTAGAGAAGCCATCGGCTACGGTGACAGTTTATTTATTCTGCTTTCCTCTTTTTATTGTAATGCCTATCATTTCTTCTTTTTGATTATTACCGCCTTCTTTTTCTCCACCATGCTATCCATGTTTTTGTTTTGTTCCTGCAAGCTGAAGAAGAAAAATCCTAAAAACTTCCGGTTCCCCTTCCTTCCCTGTTTTCTTCCCGGTGTACTGTATTTGCTTGGTATCTCCCTTTTCTAAACGAAAGGGAGATTTGTACCTCAAAATAATTGATTATGCATGCTCTAGAAAGGAATCCCTATGCATACCATTGAAACCACTGTGCTCTTAGGTATTTGTTTTTTATGCCTCCTAATCCTTTTACAAGAAAATATTCAACTGCATGAACGTATACGGGAGAAAGCACAAGCAGCCTATCACGAGGAAGTAGAAAGCCATAGTCTGGAAAAACCCAAGGACTACTTTAAGGTAGAGCTCTATACTCGTTTCTTTTCCGTTGCCGAGGATTTACTCATACGAAAAAAAGGCGAAAGCTCCGGGTCGGAAGAAAAGAACGATGGTTCAGATACTAAGAAAAATACAGCAGAAACAGAAAAAACGGGAAATCCTTAAAACCCCTAGCCTCCATTATTCTTATAAAAGCGCAGATAGAGAAAGGAACATCCATGTCAAACTACAGTCCTCAATTTAAAAATGACTTTCAACACAGTTTTATGTATCTTCAAAGTGTTCCGCAAGAAGAAAATCATGAGCAAAAGATTCTTCGGCAATGTCAAATTCCGGGAACCTTGTCCTTTAGACTGCTGGAAGAAGAAGGGGAGAATTTTTTACAATATGATTTTTCCCCCTATCAAAGGGCCTGCCTGTATTTTTCTCAAAGAAAAATGCGACTATCACATCTTAGTGCACTATTCCTCTCCCTACAGAATGCTTTACGAAATATGGAGGAATATCTTCTCTCTCCTACACTCCTATCCATTGACTGGGAGGAAATCTTTTATGATGTGGAAAATCAGCATTTTCTCTTTCCTCTCATCCCCTTCAAAGAAGAATATCCGGAAGAAGGCTTGTCTGCCCTTTTGGAGCAGGTATTGGAAAATATTGATGAAGAAGAGGAAGCTGTAGTATTAGCGGCTTTTTTACTGTATCAAGAGCAAAAACACGGCGGCTTGCAATTATCCCGTATCCTGCAAATCCTTCATATTCAAGAGCAGAAACAGCTTGTTCCAAAATCGGAAGAAAAGGCAATAAGCTTCTCCAAGACCATGCAAAAAAGTCCCCGGATCTCATCCCATGCTTTTTTCAGTGACAGAGAATCGTCCCAAGTCAGCCCTAAGCCCTTCGGTGGAAAAACAACAGCTTCTCCATCCTCTGAAGAATCCGAAACCAATTATACGGAATTGGATTTATGCCAATGCTCCAGCTCTTCCTTCCAAAAACAGGAACAGGAAACACCTGTGTTTACTACACAATCCGATGTAGATTCCGATCATTTTCAGGAAAAGCATTGCCCTGTGGATGCCACAAATACCATTCCGAAGAAAAAAGGATTCCTGGCATCTCTTCATTTGCCTTCTATTATTGCTTCTCCTACTTCTCCCCCTCTTTCTGCTCCTGCTTCTTCTCCGGATTCTCCCTCTCTTTCTTCGCCTGTTTCTTCTTCAGCTTCTTCCTCTTTATCTTATCCTGTTTCTTCTCCAGCTTCACCCCCTGTTTCTTCCCTTTCGGATCGTGAACAAAAGAAAAGAAAAAGGAAGGCAGAAAGAAAATGCTGCTGGGCATCTTCCTTATGCTCTTCCTTCCTTTAGCTCTATTCTATTTCAAGGGCTCCGGTTTTCTATTCCGTTATCTTCCCTTTGTTATTCTGCTGGAGCTGGCTCTTCTTCTGTATACAGCTCTGGATTATCTAATTCTGCTTCTTTCTTCCCCCGGAAGTGAAGATAAGCAAAAATGCAAAACATCGGGATAATGCAAAGATAAGACATGATATTGATAAATCCGTTGACTAAAGCTGTATCTAAAAACGGAGGCAAGGTTCCGCTTAAATTATTTACGCCATGGGCCAGTACTGTGAAAAACAGAGATCTGCTTTTCTTCATAAAATAACCAAGGGCAATACCGGTCATAGCGGTATACACGGCCTGAATAAAGCTTCCGTGCCATACACCGAACATCACGCCGGAAAGCACAGCAGGGAACCAAAGAATATCCGTTACTTCTTCAAAGCTGCTAAAAATAATACCACGGAATAAAATCTCTTCTACCAGCGGTCCCACAACCACGATGGCTAAGAAAGTCCAGATAAAGGGTCCCTGATCCAAATCATCGTATAGTGTGGAAAAGGCCTCTGATTCTTTTCCTAAAAACGGGATATTATTTCCCACAAACTCCGCAAAATTCAACCAGATGGTTGCCAATCCTCCTACACCGAATCCAATGACAATGGCAAAGAGGATATTTTGCCAAAGCGGAAGACTTACTTCTGCCTGCTTTCTCGGAAAGACCTTACGATAAAACAGATAGCATATCACCGACAAAACCACAGCAGTAGTCGCATCGATAAAGCTGGCACTGGTATCGATAAAGGACTCGCTTACGGCAAATACATCAAATGCTTTATGAATAATGAAGATTACAACATCTCCAATGCGGTCATAAACAAATAATACAAGTAACGGCAGGAATAAAAACAGTACTTTCCTTTTGTCCATCAAATTTTCCATGGTTTCTCCTTCTCTACTTTTCCTTTTTACTTTTTGAACAATATTTTTTCGACATTTTTTTCGTAAAGAATAAGTATTTTATTCCAGCACAACCGTTTTTCCGATTTTGACGGTATTTCTCTGTTCCTTTGCCGTGTATAACATTCGGTCTGCTAGTGGCATAAGATTCCGTACGATGGACTGTTCATAATAGCCCCCGATGCTTAAGGTAATATGCAAATCCGGGTATTCTTTGAAGCACAGCTGCTCCACTTTTTTACGGATACGATGAAGCTTTCTGCGAAAAGCTTCTTCTGTGATTTTAGGAAAGCAAAGAATGAATTCATCTCCCCCATAGCGAATCAGTTGGTCCGAGCTTCGAACACAAGATTGAATCAAATCCGCAGAAGTTCTCAGAGCCAAATCCCCCACTGCATGGCCATAACCGTCATTTATATCTTTAAAATGATCAATATCAATCATGGCCAGGGCTTGATATTGCTTTTCCTGTACCTTTTCATCATAAAATCTTCTGTTCCAGGCCTTGGTAAGACTATCGGCATAAATAGCCATATCCAGATGAGCTATCTTTTCAATCACCCCACCGGTTCCGGACACTCCCATTAAAGCAGATTCTTCCATGGAAGACACCATTTCAATAACATAAGGCACTCCTTCAATTTCCGTATATTGGGCAATCACAAAATAGATATCATCATCAATAAATTCAAACTTCTCTGCCCGGCCCTTGGTAGACACGGCTTTAGCAACAATACAAAATCTACAATCTCCTCTTCGATTCCATCGTGCATCACAAACCGAATGTAGTTCCTCTACGCGGTTTGGGTAAAGCTTTACCACCTTTTTGTTCCGCGGATTAACAATACTGACGGCATGAAATGCGGATGCTAATTCTTCAAGTCGTAACGTAATGGTGTCATAATCCAGATTTAACCATGAATCTGCCCTGTCACTCATTCTTTATCCTTTCTTAAAACTTTCCCCCTACTCTGTTCCCCTATTTCTAAATTGGTACTACTCCGAACTTAAACATAATACTCTACACTTACACACATCAATACTCTACACCCATACAAAGATTTCTAGCGTTCAAAAAATTCCCCTTCTTGAAAGATTTGTTGATCTTCTTTATGCATCATAGATACCTTATCCATATTCAAGGTATGAATACCGAAAATCACCCTGTCCTGCTTTGAGCGCTCATGAGAACGAATTAAGACGAAACGCTTCCATACATATTCGTTCTTACGATTTTTGCTCCTGAAATACGCCAAAATAAAGTCCTTCTCCGCACTTTCCACTCTTTCCGCCATTGTGTCCGGATTTAAGAACTGCCAGCAGGCTTCCTTGTCCTTCGGATAGACTTTGTTTTCCACAAACTTTTCAATTTCTCCCCGAAGATTGCTGCTCTCATGAACCCCTTCATAGATTTCATTGACATAAACCGGATTTAGCAAGTTCTCCTTTAAATCAAAAACAAAAACCATATCATAGACGGTATATAGTGGGCTTAATGCCTCCTGAAACTCCTTATTCTTTTGAAATCTTCTGATATTGGACAGAATATCCAAGCGCACCAAGAAGATATTTTTATTTCCTTTGCTGGCTACCAATCTACTCTGAAATTGACAATGCATACCCCCGGACAAAAAATCCATGGCTTCAATTCTTCCGGATTTCCTTGCTAAATCCATAATATCCCGCATTTTATCCGTAAATAGAATGGATCTGTCATTTAACAAATCTTGAAATTGATGAGTTCCCTCATACCCCAGCTCCAAAAGATTCTTTCGATATGGCTTGGTAAAATTCAAGTGTTTTAATACCCCATCCATCTCCGACATAACCGCCACCGGCTGACCTGTTTCAAAGCCGTGAATACTGGGAGACGAATCGGAGCGTTCCAAGTCAAAGGGCACGGGACTGATAATATTGACAAAGCCGATTTCATCGTACAGGTAGCAATCTTCTTCCGTCTCCATTTCGCAGCTTTCTTTTGTGGAAGCAAACCACTCCTTCATGGCTTCAGGTCTGGCAAAATAATAGCCCTGCATTCTTTCACAACCTGCCACCTTCAAAAAACGATATTGCTCTTCCGTTTCCACACCTTCCGCTACCGTATGAATCCCGATTTCCTTCGCCATATACAAAATGGAAGAAATGATAATAAGAGACTTTTTCCCCATATCACTGAGGAAGCGCATATCAATCTTGAAGGTATCAAATTCAAACTCTTTTAAAAGATTTAAGGAAGAATATCCTGAGCCGAAATCATCCATCCATACCTTATAACCCAGAGTATGCAATTCTCTTACCGTATCCTTCATATAGGCTTCATTTTCCATTACGGCACTTTCCGTAATTTCAATGTGAACATAATTTCTCGGCAAGGAATTCCGCTCCATGATTTCTTCCATCTCTTGAAGAAGTGTGGGTACATCAAAATCCAGACGGGAAAAGTTCATCGAAATAGGTACGATAAACTGTCCTCGCCTTCTTCTTCTCCAAGCTCCCGACATATTGTTTCCATTACATATCGGTCCAGAAGATGTATCTTTCTTTTTTTCTCCAGTACCGGAATAAATTCCCCCGGAGAAATCATCCCATATACCGGATCTATCCAACGGGATAGAGCCTCCGCTCCGCAGACACGCTTTGATAATCCTCGAATATTGGTCTGCAAATACACCTGAATCCACTCTTTTTCAATGGCTTCTTCGATATGGTTCTCTATATAGCTTTCCAGTTCCTTATCCTTGGGTTTTCTCAGTGACATCCTTCCACTCCTTTATCCTATCTAAAGATTTTCGTCTTTAAAGGGATAAATCATAAGTCCAAAAGCCATAAGATTTTCCGGTTTCAACTAAAATATAATGCTCTACTTCCCGTCAAATCAGAGAATTACTGTAGTAAATCCTTTACGATTTCCCCTCCCATAATTAAACCGACCACAGGAGGGACAAAGGCAACGGAACCGGGGACAGACCGTTTCCCCTTAGCTTTGGGAAGCGCTTCTTCCGCCTGCTCTATGGGCTTTCTGGGCATTTCTTCGGAATACACTACCTTCATGCTTTCTATTCCTCTTTTTTTACATTCTCTTCTCATCACCTTGGCCAGGGGACAAATCCTGGTTTCATACAAATCCGCCACCTTAAACCCGGCGGGATTCAGCTTATTGCCTGCTCCCATGGCGGAAATAATCGGTACACCCGCTTCCTTGGCCGCTTCAATCAAAGACAGCTTTGCCGCCACCGTGTCCACTGCATCCACCACATAATCATAAGCAGAAAAGTCAAACTGATCTTTGGTTTCCGGTAAATAAAAACAGCGAAAAGCTCGGACTTTACAGTCCGGATTAATGGAATGAATCCTTTCCTCCGCAATCTCTACCTTGGCTCTTCCTACAGTATCTCTTGTGGCAATGATTTGTCTGTTCAAATTGCTTAAGCAAACCACATCATCATCCACCACATCGATTTGACCGACTCCGCTTCTCACAAGGGACTCTACACAATAGCCTCCCACTCCGCCGATACCGAAAACAATTACCTTCGCTTTACTCAGCTTTTGCACTGCCTCAGACCCAAGCAATCGCTCGGTTCTTGAAAATTGACCTTCCATCCTTACTCCCTAACCCAAAATTTTATTCTGCCTGCAAAAAGGACAGTCTGCTTCTGATTTTTCTTCCCAAAGCCAGTGCCAAAAAGACCTTAACGGCATCCGGAAGAATAAAGGGCAGCACGCCTACAGATAAGGCCTTTCCAAAATCCATAGACAAAACCTTCCCCAACCATAAAGTTCCCAGTAAATAGCAGAGAACAATACCAATGGCCAAGCCCAGATACTGCTTTATAAAACTTTTGGAAAAACGATCCACAGCATAGCCGCCAAAAAGGCAAGGAAAATCATTCCGATTAAATAGCCTCCTGTGGGTCCCAGAAGCTTTTCCACACCGGCTCCATAATTCGAGAAAACCGGCAAGCCGATGAAGCCCAGCAAGAGATATAAAAGATAAGAAAGCATTCCCAGATTTCTTCCTAAAATCGTTACCGATAGGCAAACCGCAAAGGTTCCCAAGGAAATCGGTACCGGCCCGATATTAATGGAAATTGGCGATAAAATACAGCTTACCGCTGTCATAATGGCTGCTAAACTCATTTGCTTTACAGAAATTGCTTTCATACTTTTCTTTCCCTTCCCTTGAATATTGCTTTTTCCTTCAATATTGTTATTTCCTTGAATATTGCTTTTTCCTTCAATGTTACTAGCTTTAAACTGCTTAATCCTTCCGGACGCAGTCCTTTTCGCTAAGGAAAGTCAATAAAAACTTTCCTGTCCCCTTCAACGACCACTGCCCCTCTTCTGCAGGGAGGAAATAGCTTTCTCCCTTTTTCACAAATCGTTGTTCCTTTTTCCCCGTGGAAGAGCTTTTTTCCTGTTTATACTCCCTAGAACTTTCCTGATGCATGTCCTCACAGCGCTTAGTTTCTTCTGTAAGTACCCCCTCCCCCTCCAAAACCAAGAAGGAAAGGAAACTCTCTTTTGTCAGTTTTCCGCTATAGAAAGCATTGTCCTCTAAGAAAAGTCTGTCCACTGTAAAATATTCACAGGAACCGATTCGTTCCAGGTAGACGTTTTTTCCTGCCGCGTCTTTTCCTTCCGCCTTTGTTCCTTGCTTTTTGAATGCTTCTTGCCTATAAGAGGAAAGCTGTTTTCGGTCCATCACCTCCAAAGCCTTCTCCACATGCAGTTCCCTGGTATTTCCCTGGGCGTCTTTTCTGCCATAATCGTAAACCCTGTAGGTCAGGTTGGAGTTTTGCTGTACCTCCGCAAGCAGGATACCGGCTCCGATAGCATGCACGGTTCCTGCCGGAATAAAAAATACATCCCCCGGTTCTACCATTACCTTACAAAGAAGAGAAGGAAAGTTTTCCTCCTCTATCGCTCTTCGGATTTCTTCTTCCGTATAGTCTTTTTGAAAGCCGAAATAAAGAAAGCACCTTCCTCCCGTTCCAAGACGATCCACATCTCCGTCTTGCCGTATTGCCCTTCCCGGGATAAAGCAAAGCTGTCATCGGGATGCACTTGAATGGACAGGGATTTCTTCGCATCAATCAGTTTAATCAGCGTAGGAAAAAAAGGAAAGGCTTTTCCCAAACTTCCCGCTGCCTCAGGATGGGATTTAAGATATTCGGCAAAGCTTTCTCCATCAGAACAATTCTCTCCTTCAGAAAAGCTGATACGACTGTCTCCATCCGGATGGGCGGAAAGCACCCAAGCTTCCGCAAGGGAGTCTTAGGAGAGGATATCCCGTATTCCCGGATCAGCTTTTCTCCTCCCCATAAATACTGTTTGCAAGCCGGATGAATTTTCCCTATTGCCATAAACTATTTTCCTTCCTAAGAACTCCTCCCAGATTGGTCCCTTCGTGGATTCCTCTATGGGCTTACTCCCGGATCGGTTCCTTCGTGGATTCCTCTATGGGTTTACTCCATGATCGGTTCCTTCGTAGAACCCTCTATGGGCTTACTCCCGGGCCGTTGTTGCTGTCTCGCTCTCCGAGGTAATTTCCCGGTCCGGGGCCGCTATAGAAGGGAGAGCCTTCTCCGCTCTTACTCTCCAAAGTTTCTTCTTCCTTCTTGGGCAGGCTTCGAACACGGCGAATGGCCGCATCCAGCTGCTGGCTCAAGCTGTAATAGTCTTCACTGCCGTTCAGCTCCTGCAAACGCTCGATAGCATCATTAATCAATGCCTCCGTATCTCCGTCTCTATACTCCAAGCTCTGCAAGCCGGTCAATGCGGATAAGAAGGACTCCCGCTTGGCATTCTTTTGCGCCTTTTCCTCCGCCTCCTTTGCCTTACTTTCCGCTATAGATTCCTGTACTCTGGATTCTTCTTCCTTCTTGGCAATATAGGCATCAATCTCGTCTTTCCACTTATCCTCAATCACCAGGAATTCTTTTTGCTTTGTAAAGAGTCGCTCCTGATATTCCTTTTTGAATTTTTCATCCGTAACATCATTTAAGGAATCCCGGATTTTTCCGAAAAGAGTTCTGGCGGTAAAGACATCCTCCAGCTTCTGAATCTTCATGGCCTCATAGGTCTTGATGTCCTTCTCTATCTGTGCCTTGGTTTCCTTTTCCGCCTTCTTCCTCCGATTCTCTTCGCCTCTTTGCTTTGCGGTCTTGGAAACATAGTCTGTAATACCGGACTTTTCATCCGCCTCTTTGACTACTGTATCCGGCACTTCCCAATCCTCCGGATCCAGCCCCTCATGAAGAATATCCATGGTGTTTTTCCAAATCTTTCCGGCATAGGTGGCGCCGTAGATTCCCGGCATTTCCACAGGCATATCATGACCTACCCAGATTGCCACGCTGTAATATTTGGTATAACCGCAGAACCAGGTATCCTTGGAACCGTTACTGGTTCCGGTTTTTCCTGCTGCCGGCATCTTGTTTTTCAGCTGTAACCCGCGACCGGTACCATACTCCGTATTCATGGTTCCCTTCAAAATGTCCGTCATAATAAAGGCGGTATCTTCACGGAAAACCTGAGTATTCTGGATGGTCTTCTCGTCCGCAACTACGCCATCCTTATCGGATTCAATCTTGATAATGCAGGTTTTATTAGTGTATACGCCTCCATTGGCCAGAGTGGAATAGCCCTTCGCCATATCCACCACACGAAGACCGTTGGTGAAACCTCCGATGGAAACTGCCAAGGCATCGTTATCCTTCACACTGATTCCGGAAAAATGCATTTTCTCCAAATAATCCAAACCGTTCTGAATACCGATACCGTCTAAAATCTGCCAAGCCACCGTATTTAAGGAACGGTTGGCAGCCTCTCTCATGGTCACCGCCCCATAGTAGTGGTCACCGGAATTGGAAGGTCCGTCTTCAAATTTATGGTCGTCAATAACGGAAGCCGCATTGTACTCACCCAAATCCAAAGCCGGTGCATAATCCAGCAAAGGCTTGATAGCGGAACCGGGCTGACGATAACTTAAGTAAGCACGGTTATATTTGTCCTCGGTGCCTCTTCCTCCAACGGTAGCCACCACATAACCTGTTTTATTGTCAATGATTACGCCGGCTCCCTGCATGGAAAGCTTTCCGTTTTCCTGCACCTCCTGGAACTTGGACAGCCCCTTGTCCAGCGTTTCCTGTAAAATGTTTTGGATTTTAGGGTCCAGGGAGGTATAGATTTTGTATCCTCCCGCCCGAAGCTCCCGATTGTAAAAATTGTATTGTTCCTCGTACTGATCCTGATAAGCTTCCTTATCTGCCTGGGTTTCAAAATGATAGGTAAAGGGGAATTTATTAACCTCCATCATACGGATGGTAGCCGCATAGAGGGCATAGGAGTTCATATAATCCTCATCCGTACCCTTCTGCACATTTTGGGAAATCTGTAAAGGCTTTCCTATGGCCTCCTCATATTCCGCCTCTGTAATATACCCCACTGTCTCCATAGACTTTAATACCTGATTTCGCTTCTTTAAAGCCAAATCCGGGTGGCGCACCGGTTCATATCGGGAAGGTGCGTTGGAAATCCCCGCCAACATAGCCGCTTCTTCCACCGTCAAGTCCTTTGCAGGCTTTCGAAGTAATACTGGCTGGCCGCTTCCACACCGTAGCAGTTATTTCCGTAGAAGTTGGTATTACAGTAAATCTCCATAATGTCGGCCTTGCTGTACATCTTCTCCAGCTCTTGCGCCAACATGATTTCTACAATCTTTCTGGTAAAGGTTTTCTCCTGGCTTAGATAGGTATTCTTCACCACCTGTTGGGTAATGGTAGAACCGCCCTGGGTGATTCTTCCCCGATTTTTGACCAGCTGAAAAACTGCACGAAGTGTGGCCTTATAATCCACTCCATGGTGAGTTTTAAAATTTCTATCCTCCTGGGCGATGTAGGCATTTTGCAGATTGGGAGAAATGTCTTCAATTTTATCATACACAAAATGCCCGGCATTAATGGTGCCCAGTTGCTGTCCGTCAGTATCAAACACAACAGTATCCGCTCTTTTGGTTAAATCCTTCAGATTGCTTCCTGCTAATTTATCATAAGCAATCCCTCTAAGGCGATTTACTTCCGGACGAATGAAGAAAACATAGCCAAATAAAGCAAGCACAAAAAGAAACAAAAAACTCCCCAGAAACAGCCTCCGGATAAAGCGAAAGGCAGAGGATTTCTTCTTTCCTCTCTTATGTCCTCTTTCTCCTTCTCTTATCTCTCTTCCCATTCTTGAACCTCATATTCCAACAATATGTCCGTTAACTTAGCAAAAATGTCTTTCTTATCCCTTCTATTTCTCTCCGAAATTTTAACAAAAATTCTGTGGAGAATCAGAAAAAATATTGAAAGAACTTTAGGATAAGACAAATTTCTCTTAAAAATCCTTACTTCTTAGAATAAGACAAATTTCTCCTAAACTCGTTACTTCTCTATCCAAATCCGCCTAAGGAAAACAGCGAATTACATCACTTTCGGAAAATCAAAGAAACGGCACAAAGCTCTTTTGAACCCTGTGCCGAAGCCTTATTTCGCGTAATCTACCGCTCTTGACTCTCTGATGATGTTTACCTTAATCACGCCGGGATACTGCATCTGCTCCTGAATCTGCTGAGAAATGTTTCTGGCCATAATGGTCATATCATCATCACTCACCTCTTCCGGAACTACCATAATGCGAACCTCTCGTCCCGCCTGTACCGCAAAGGATTTCTCTACTCCGTGATAAGAGTTGGCAATTTCTTCCAATTCCTTCAAACGGTTGGTATAGGTCTCCAAAGCCTTTCTTCTGGCTCCCGGTCTTGCTGCGGAAATGGCATCCGCTGCCGCCACGATGAAGGAAGTCAAGGATGTGGGCTCCGTTCCGCCGTGGTGAGATGCCACAGCATTGATAACGGGTTCGGGCTCATGGTATTTCTGACAAAGTTCAATACCAAGATCCACATGGGTTCCTTCTACTTCATGGTCAATGGCCTTTCCAATATCATGGAGAAGACCGGCACGCTTAGCCATACGAACATCCAAGCCCAGCTCCTGTGCCAAAAGGCCGGAAATCTGTGCTACTTCTATAGAATGCTGTAAAGCGTTCTGTCCAAAGGATGTACGGAACTTCATTCTTCCCAAAAGGAACACCAGCTCCGGATGCACACCGTGAATCCCCAGTTCCAGGAGAGTAGACTCTCCCTCTTCCTTAATGCTGTCGTGCACTTCCTTACGACTCTTCTCCACCACCTCTTCAATGCGAGCAGGGTGAATTCTGCCGTCTACAATAAGCTTTTCCAGTGCAATTCTGGCTACTTCTCTACGAATCGGGTCGAAACCGGACAGCACCACTGCCTCCGGTGTATCGTCGATAATCAACTCCACTCCGGTCAGTTGCTCTAAAGTGCGGATATTTCTACCCTCACGGCCGATGATTCTTCCCTTCATTTCATCGTTGGGAAGCTGTACAACGGAAACGGTAGACTCTGTTACCTGGTCTGCCGCACAACGCTGAATAGCCTCTACGATATATTCTCTGGCGGTTTTCTCCGCCTCTTCCTTGGCTCTGGCCTCATATTCCCGAATATATAAAGCGGTATCGTGCTTAATACTTTCCTCTACGGAATGCAACAATTCCTGTCTGGCCTGATCCTTGGTTAAGCCGGAAACTCTTTCCAGCTCAATCAGCTTCTGGCTATGAAGCTGTTCGATTTCCCCCTCCCTGGTCTGTAATCCTTCCTCTTTTCTCTGGAGATCCGATTCCTTCTTCTCTAAACTTGCCGCTTTCTTCTCGGAGCTTTCTTCCCTTTTCAAAATTCTCTTCTCAAGGTCGGAAATTTCTCTTCTTCGGTCCTTAATTTCCTTATCCAGCTCATTCTTAGCCTTCAGTGCTTCTTCTTTTGCTTCTAGTAATGCTTCTCTCTTCTTGTTCTCCGCAGTGCGAATGGCATCATCAATAATCTCCCTGGACTTCTCCTCAGCTGTTCCTACCTTCCGAGCATAATTGGTTTTTTCTTTATTCTGTCCAAGGATGAACATGATTGCCCCCACTACTGCCGCCACAATCACAATGATGGCGATTCCCAATGGGTTCAATGTCTGTACCTCCTTCACTATTCTTTTGTTAATGTACAAATATGTGAAGCAAAGCAGGGTTGGCAACGCCAAAAAAATCCCTTGCAAAAAAATCTCTCTGTTACCATATTCAACCTTTTAACAAGCTTATTTTAAGGGATAGAAATACTTGTGTCAATGAGAACTATTTCCTGTACCGGCTTCAAAATGTCTCAAGCGCCGGCTTCAAAAGGTCTCCAGCACCGGCTTCATAATGTCTCCAGCACCGGCTTCGAAATATCTCCGGCACCGGCTTCGAAACCATCTCCGGGCAAGCTCTTTACCTACTGAAACACCGCCAACATTTTTCTGAGATAGACTTTCTCCGATTCCCATAATGTTATTCAGGAATAAAATTTCTTCAATGCCTTTTTCCTGAATCAGCGAAGACGCATTTCCCTGATAATGCCGGTAGTCCACCACATAAACGTCCCGGTAATCCTGTGCCAAAAGAGGCACAAAAGCATTTCCATAGGAATCCTTTAAGACCAAAATGCTCTTCTTTCGAGGAGCCCCTTCATTATGGATTTCCACATAGCCATGATCTCCCAGCATAAAGCAGTTGTATTTATTTCCGGGAAGCATTTGGCTGGCATCATTAATCAACTTTCCTTCCTGAAGATTTCCCTTGCTGTCGGTATATTGCATGGAATTCATGCTTCCCTGATAAGCCGTTACCTGATCGGGATGCCCCTTTAAACTTTCCGGACGATTCATAAAGAAGTAAAAGGTTCCGTAAAATTCCGGGAAATCCAGCTTTTGATAGTCAGACAAAGGCTTGGTGCTGTAGCCCATACTTTTGCAATATTCCTGATAGCCGTAATATGCTCCAAGCTGTGTCCAGTGATGATCCGTTCGGAAATAAATGTATTCCTTTTTATGTGCGGAAAGAGCGTCAAAAACATTTACCGTATTGACTCTTTTATCCATCAGGCTGTAGCTATAGGCAATGGCCTGATCCATCCCGGAGGAAGCCAGCTTTTCCTGCACCTTCGGATCCAAGATCACGCCAAAGGAATTGGGCACAATCATGGCGCTAAGCTTCACCTTGGGAAACATGGCCTGCACCGTATTTAATAAAGAAGCGTGGGCACGAACCGCCTTTTCACTGAAATAATACAGCTCATAGGCAGAATCTCCGTTCAGATAGAGACTTCCAATCTGTTCTCCGGCTACATTTTCTGCCTTATCCGCCTTTTTTTAATCTGCAGATTTCCCTCCGCATCCGTTTCAAAATTGCTGTTTTCTTCTTTTTCTTTCGTTGAGCCTTGCTTTGCATCGGAGCCTTGCTTTGCTTCCGCACTCTGCTTTACTTCTGCCTCTTCCTGCCTTTCCTCTGTTTCTTTTCCTTCTTCTGGCTGCTTTTTCCCTTCTTTCTTATCCCGAGCTTCCGCTTTTCCCCGGTCTTCCCCATCGGATTCCTTTTTCTCTGTTCCGTCCTCCTGCACGCCTTCCCCATCCTTCTTCAACGCGAAGGTCTCCGCCATTGCGCCTTCTCCGGTGGGAATTTCTTCTTTGACCTGCTCGGCAGCTCCGTAAATCTGCTCTCCCTGCAAGCCGTAGAAAGCCTTGGTTTTCGAAGCCAAAAGCATCCACTCCTCTTTTCCCGGATAGCTGTCCTGATACCAGGATGTGATATCCCGGAAATAGCTTCCCGCAAAAAGTCCCTGCAAGGAAAATGCGGGAAACTGCTTCAGTTCTCTTTTTTCCGCATCGGAATAACTCGGTCTTAAGGGAAGAAGCACCCCCAGCACAAAAAGGCAGCACAAGAGCCCCATCATAGCCAGTGAAAATACCTTGGCATAGGGAAAATCCTTCCCGGACTTTTCCGGAATCGTCTCTTCCGCGCTCTTCGCTTTGGATGTTTCCACTTCTGTAGATTTATCTTCCGTGATTTTTCTCTTCTGTGATTTTTCTCTTCCGTCAATTTTTTTCTTCCATAATCTTTTCTTCTGTAATTTGCTCTTCTCTTCCCTGACTATCCATTCCCATCTACTCTCTGTGCACTCCTCGCCGTCTATGCATTTGCCATTCTTTTCCTTCTCGTAAGATAAGAACAGCACTCTTTTAAAATTGATTATACAAAAAAACGGCATATAGCTCTGCCCTGCCATAAGGGCGAAGGACAAGAGCAAAAAGGCAATCGCCGCCAAAAGCTTTCCCCAGAAATACAGCTGTTCCGCATGGTCTAAGAAGAAAATGTTTAGCTTTGTTCTTCTTTGGATTCTTCGAAGAATTTTCTCATGGCGAAGCAAGTCCTCCTGATTTTTCCTGACTATGCTCTGCTTCTGCCTCTTCTGCAAGTGAAATAGCTTCTTCCTTTTGTACTTCCGTTTCCCTGATGTTTCCTCAGAGCAAGGATCGCCTTCCCCGTCCAAGCTAAGCTTTAGCATAGGATATTTTTCTTCGGGAAATAAATCCTTCCTATCGGAAGAAGCAGCAAAAATCGACTCATCTGCTGTAGCTTCCGAAACTCCTTTCAAAGCAGCTTCCCCGGCATCTATCGCCGCTACTTCCGGGGTATCTACTACAGCTTCCGGAGAATCTTCCTCCGAATCCTCCATGCCGTAAAAGCCCAAACTTGCTCTTTTCTTCCTTGCCAAACGGGATTTCCCCCGGAACAGGAGCTTCTGCCATTCTTCCTCTAAAGTACCCAAAAGATTACCGGAAAAGAGAATAGCTACAAGAAGCAGAAAAATGTTGCTCTTTACAATCAGCAGGGTTTTTCCGTCCACTAAAGCCAGGCTCTTCGGCAAGGTATGAAGCCAAAGGATATTTTTCAGGCTTTGGAAATCGGAAAAGCGGAAAAGAATCCAGGAAAAATACAACACCACCAGGGTATAAACGTGTTGTAAACATCTCAGAACAATGGAGAAAGCCCCTCCTTCAGATTTTTTCATCCTTTTCCACAGCTTCTTACAGCAAAGCTCCAGCAGGATAAAAACAAAGAAATACAGTCCCCAAAGAATGAAATTCGCCGTGGAACCATGCCAAATTCCGGTTAAAAATCCAAATCAAAAGAAGATTTCTCACCTGCAAAGGAAAGGGAACTCGATTCCCTCCCAGCGGAATATAAACATAGTCCCGGAAAAACATGGATAGTGAAATATGCCAGCGTCTCCAGAAGTCTCGAATGGAACGGGCGCTATAGGGTGCCTGAAAGTTTTCCGGAAGGGTAAAGCCGCAGATTTCCCCGATTCCTATAGCCATATCCGTATAGGCGGAAAAATCCAAAAAAATCTGCAGCATATAGGAAAGACCGGAAAGGAATACTGCCAGAAAGGAAAAGGATGGAGAAGGCTGTAGCATAGAAGCGTTTTTCAGACTATCCAAGCTAAGAACTTCTACGGAAAGAGAGCCCAGCGCATCCGCCAAAGCCAGCTTTTTCCAAAGGCCGAAGGTAAATCGGAACAGGCCGTGGGAAAAGGCTTCATAGGAAAATGCACGATTTTTGATTTCTTCCCGCATTTCCGAATAACGAAGAATCGGTCCCTGAGAAAGCACCGGAAAAGCAAAGGCAAAAAGAGAAAAGGAAAAAATCTCCTGTTCCGCCTCCTTTCCCTGATAGCAATCGTAAAGGTAAGCTATAAAGCGGAAGCTGTAAAAGGAGATGCCAAAGGGCATCCAGCCCTTCACCATTTTCGGTAGGAAAGGTAGAGCTGCACTGTACTTGAAAAAAGCTAGAGGCAGGAGAATTCCCGCTAAGGATAGGAAAAATATTTTTTTCTTTTTCCCTTCCGTGGCCTTTCCCAAAGCTTTTCCCATAAAAAAAACAAAAAGGGTAAAAAAGCAAAGAAAGGCTACTGCCAAGAGTCCCTGAAAAAGCAAGAAGAAGCAAGATGCCAGGAAAAAAACACCGCATTTTTCCAAGCAAGCTCCTTCTTCCCGAAATACAAAACAAAAAACAGGGGGAGAAATCCCGCCACAAAGATCATTTGCGAAAACTGCATATTGCAAACCTTTCCCTTGTCAATTTTCTAAAAATCCGTTATACTCAATGAGCTTCGGGGGCAATGAAGCTTGGGCCCCACGCAATGGGAGATACCGAACCGTGTCAGGATGGGAACATAGCAGCACTAAGGTAAACCTTTCATGTGCCGTGGGTTATCCTGGGTGGAGTTCCCGAAGTTTTTTATTCTTTAATGCGATACACCTGTAAGGCATTTTCCGTGGTTTTTCGAATCACTTCTTCCTCTGAAACTCCCTTTAATTCCGCCAGACAGGAAACCACATAGCGAAGGTTTCCGGAATGATTTCTGCTTCCTCGAAGAGGAACCGGACTCATGTAAGGGCAATCCGTTTCCAAAACAATGTGGTTTAGAGGAATCTCCGTCGCCACCTGCTTTAACTTCTTGGCATTGGAAAAGGTCAGTACGCCGCCGATGCCTACCATCATCCCCAAATCGATAAATTGCTTAGCCACTTCCACCGGGTAGGAAAAGCAATGCACAATTCCCCCATTGACATAGCCCTTATGGTCTCTAAGTAAATGGTAGGTGTCCATAGCTGCATCCCGGGAATGGAGCACTACCGGAAGATTTCTTTTCCTGGCCAGCTCCATCATGGCAATAAAGCAGTCCTTCTGCACCTCCGGATCCGGATTGAACGTTTGCATCTCCGTGATTTCCCCTTTGGCAAAGGCCTCTGCCTCCTGCTCTTTTTCTACCCTGGAGCGCTTATCTATCCGAAAATAATCCAGTCCTATCTCCCCCATAGCCACCACTTCCTTTTCTTGGCTCAGGGTATAAATCTCAAGCAGCGATTCTTCCGTAAGCTCATCCGCATTTTCCGGATGAAAGCCCACTACTGCATATTTTTGAAGTCCCGGAATAAAAAGCTCTCTCGCTAAACGAATAGCCGCCTTGGAGCTTTCCAGGTTATAACCGATTTCACAAATCCGGTCCACCCCCTGTTCCGGAAGGGAGCGGAGCAATGCCTCTCTGTCTGACCCATAGGATTCATCATTGTAGTGGCAATGGGTATCAAAAATCATCTTCTTCTCCTTTTTGATTTCTGTTTTCCTTACATACTCTATATTCTTTTTAATTATTCTTGGCGCTTATTCTTGGTACTTATTCTTTGTGCTTATTCTTTGTAATTATTCTTGCGCTTATTCTTGGCACTTGTTCTTCGCACCGTCCTTCGGATAATCTTATGACTACTCTTCTAAATTTATCAATCCCTCTACGCCGTAATCTTTGCCCCTAAGTATATCAAAAGATAGAAAAAGCCAAGATGCAGGGGGTAATACACGTAGAAGAAACGACTGAGGGAAATTCGCCCCTTTTCACCATTGTAAAAGGCAATCGGAAGAAAGCTCAATGCTGCAAAACAGTAGCTTCCATAGGACAGAGCCGCTGACAACGCAGCCCCTGAGGACAGGCGCAGTGCCTTTTCCTTACGGAAGTTATACAGTGCGGCAATCAGGAAAATGCCCAGTGCTCCGTAGTCTGCCCGAATCAGCTCCGCAATGGCGGCACAGGACAGCACCGCAGCCCATTTGTAGAAAACATTTTTCCGAAAACGGTGCATTCCCTCCATACACAGCACACCCAAAGCCAGGGTAAAGCCGATATTCTGAACGGTAAAATTATAAACCTGATTGAAAAATGCCAGGTCAAAGGGCACTTCCGATACTATGCCCATCAAAAGCAGTCTGAAAAAATATTTCTTTCGGTCGTGGCTATGACGGAAGCCTTCTGTCAGGAGAAAGGCATAAATCGGAAAGGCCAATCTGCCGATAATCCGAAAGATTCTATAGATTTGGAGCAGTCTGTGCCCCTCCTCTGTGGCAATGGCCATCTGGAAATACTCAGTAGAATAACCGTAGAGCTTGCCATTTAAAATCACGATAGCCGCAAAATGGTCTATAGTCATGGAAATAAGGGCAAGGAGCTTCAGCATAAACGCGGAAACTCCTCCCCCCTTTCTTCTTGGTATTCAAAATTGCCTGATAATTCGTCATATTAGGAAATGCTTGCTCCCGCTGGCATATCCGCCAGAGGGCTCATTAAGGAAAGCTTGCCTTCTTCGTCTATAGCGGAAAGAAGCATTCCTTCAGACTGATAGCCGCAGATCTCTCTTGAGGCAAGGTTGCAAAGCACCATAACCTTCTTTCCTAAGAGATCTTCAGGCTTGTAACTGGACTTAATGCCGGAAAGAATCTGTCTTACTTCAGACCCCACCTGAACCTTGAAGAGCAATAGCTTTTTAGACTTCTTCACTTCCTCGGCATGGATAATCTTTCCGACACGGAAGTCACATTTGTCAAAGTCCTCGTAGGCAATCTCTACCTTAAAGGGAATATCAATTCCCTTTTCCAAATCCGTATTGCCCGCTGCCTGAGAGCTTCCTAAAGCACAGGCTGTTTTTCCGGCCTGCTTCTCCGCTTCCTTCTTTTCCTCCGCCTGGGCCTTGGCAATCTGGGCCTCGGTAATCTTTTCTACTTCCTTTTCTACCTCTTTCCAGTCCTTTCTCTCAAAGAGAGTCTTTGGGTCTGCTACCACCTTGTTTCCGGAGGGATAAAGGCCGAAAGCGAAAAGGGAAGCATAGTCTCTTTCCGTAGTGGAAAGCTGCTCTAAAATCTCCGCTCCTGTAGAGGGCATAAAGCTCTTCAGTAAAGAAGCGCCGATAACAATAGATTCAGTCAGGTTATACAGCACGGTTCTTAAGCGATCCGCCTTGCTTTCTTCCTTCGCCAAAACCCATGGTTCTGTCTCATCAATATATTTGTTGGAGCGTCTGAAAATCTCAAAAATTGCAGTTAAGGCATCCGCTACCTTCAGCTCATCCATCTTGGCAATAGCAATCTTGGCCTGCTCTAAAACGGTGTTCTTCAGATCCTGATCCACTTCCCCGGTAACGCCCTTGTCCTCCACAATACCGTCAAAATACTTATTGCTCATGGAAATGGTACGCTTTACCAGGTTTCCTAAAATGTTGGCCAACTGGGAATTAAAACGCTCTACCATCAGCTCCCAGGAGATAACACCGTCATTTCAAAGGGCATTTCATGCATTACAAAGAAACGCACTGCATCCACGCCGAAAAGCTTTACCAAATCGTCGGCATAGATTACATTTCCTCTGGACTTGGACATCTTGGTTCCCTCATCCGACTTGGCGGTAGCAGTAAGTAACCAGGGGTGTCCGAAAACCTGCTTGGGCAGAGGAACATTTAAGCTCATTAAGAAGATGGGCCAGTAAATGGTATGGAAACGAACAATATCCTTTCCAATCAAATGCAGGTCCGCAGGCCAATACTTCTTAAAACGTTCCTGATGCTCTCCGTCCACATCATAACCGATACCGGTAATATAGTTGCTTAGGGCATCCAGCCAAACGTAAACCACATTTTTCTCGTCAAAGTCCACGGGAATTCCCCAGGTAAAGGAGGAACGGGACACGCAAAGGTCTTGTAAGCCCGGCTTTAAGAAGTTGTTCACCATCTCGTTTTTCCTAGAAACCGGCTGAATAAACTCAGGATGGCTTTCGATATGCTCCATCAAACGATCCGCATACTTGGACATCTTAAAGAAGTAGGCATCCTCACTGGCCTTCTCCACCGCTCTTCCGCAGTCCGGACATTTTCCATCCACAAGCTGGGAGTCGGTCCAGAAGGACTCACAGGGAGTACAGTACCAGCCCTCGTATTTTCCCTTATAAATATCTCCGTTCTCGTACATCTTTCGGAACATCTTTTGCACTTGCTTTTCGTGATATTCCTCTGTGGTACGCATGAACTTGTCATAGGAGGTGTCCATCAAATCCCAGATGGTATGGATTTCTCCCACCACCTCATCTACGAATTCCTTGGGAGTCTTTCCCGCATCCTTGGCCTTCCCCCTCGATTTTCTGACCATGCTCATCGGTTCCGGTCATGAAAAATACGTCATAGCCCTCATAACGCTTGAAGCGGGCAATGGCATCAGCCAGGATAATCTCATAGGTATTCCCGATATGGGGCTTTCCTGAGGCATAGGCAATGGCGGTGGTAATATAATAAGGCTTTTTTTCCATAGACTCTCCTTTATCTCTTTTATCTTCTTCATCCTACAAAGAACTCTCTTTTCGGCACTTTTTTCAAATGCCTTTTTTGCAGGAAATTCTGTTCTTATTCTATATTCTATAAACATTCCTAGTCTAACATAGATTTTTCACTAGTCAATAAAATGTCGTCAGGAAGGGGAAAGAGCGGGGGTACCTTTGGGAACATCGACAATCAAAAGAATGATACAAGTTGCTCCCCTTTCTACATAGTAACCCTGAAACAGAGGCACGCTCTCGCTAACTTCGCCTCGTAGGGGTACTAAGCGAAAAACTGCAGTTCCTTTGTTTTTCGCAAGTACCCACGGGCTCAGATTACCTCTTATTTCAGGGTTACTATGTAGAAAGGTAGATTGTTTACATTCCTCTATGATTTCAAATAGCAAATATGAAAAGAACGATGTTCCCAGAGGAAACACCGCTCTTTCTTAGATTCTTTAATTTGTTCTTTAGTTCCAAGTGGATTTTTCCGTCCCGGATTATTCTGCAAAATGCTTATTGAGTAGCTCGTCTACGACGGGAACTGTGATGGTGGATTGGTTCAGTGCTTTGAAAGCCAGAGCCAGGAATATACAGGTTTTGAAAATGTCAATCGCCTGGGTAATCAAGGACCAAAAAGCGGTAATGGCACGTGTGCCGTCATTGACATTGATAACGGACAAGGCGGTTCCAACCCATTTAAACGCATCCGGAACCAAGCCCAAAAGGCTCAAAAGAAAGCTGAAGCAAAGCATAGTTGCTAAAGCCTTCAATGCGGATTTCTTCAACCAAGCATCCTCTTCCATCAGAAAAATATAGCCAACAGCAAGTAAAATCGCAGTGTAGTTTCCCAGCACCGCCAGAACATAAACACCGGCAGCCGCTAAACCTACGGATACTCCTAATTTTGTTTTCATACTCTTCTTCCTCCATGCCTAACTTTGATGCTTTAGAGCACGCAAACAATTAGTTTCCGTTTACTGCGTTGTCAACAGCATCCTCTGCCTTGTTTACGGCCTGTTCTGCTGCGTTCTCCACATGCTCCGCAGCCTGCTTTGCTGCATCCACAGCACCTTCTGCAGCATTCTCCACCTTATCGGCAGCCTGATTTACAGCTTCCTTTGCATCCGCTGCCGCATTCTCTACTGCAGCCTTGCCTTCATTCTTTAAAGCATTCAGCTTTTCCTGAATCTCTGCAATCTTAGCCTGTGCGGCATGAATCTCGTCAATGAAAGCCTTAAATTCCTCGGAAGGGGCATTCTCAAACCTCAAAATACTTCTTACCGATTTTGCCGTAAACAGCTGTAATCTTCTTCTCTTCATCATGAATCTGGGAGTTGAACTTAGCAGTATCTGCCATTTCCTTTCCCTTCTGCATCACATCCTGACTTGCATCTGAAAGCTTCTTTCCTAAATCATCAAAAAATCCCATAGCATCCTCCTTATCTAGTCATCGGTGTCATTCTGTAATCTTAGCATGGAGATTCTTAAAGCTCAATGAATTTGTTTAGAATTTATATTATGCTTACATTTATTCTGAATTTATATTAAGCTCGGATATAATCTAAATATATATTACGCCCTGATTTTTTGGGATTTATATTAAACCTCCGGATTTTTTATGCCCTTTAACCATTGAAGAGTATCTCCAATACTTTCCATTCCCCTTCTCGGAACGTATCCCAGCTCCTCCTCCGCCTTTTTTCTGCTAAAAAATCCATTGGAATACAGAACAGAAATGGCATAGGGCGTAAAGAAAAGAGGCTGCTTTCGGATTACACAAACGCCTTCGTACATAGGCGCAATACCCTCCGCCAAAAATCTTGGCAGGAATAAAGGCATTTTCGGAAGAGAAAGCTTCTCCTTTACCATGGACAGAATCTCTTCCATCTTTAAATACTCTCCGGAAAAAATATAAGCTTCTCCTATTCGTCCTTTTTCCGCCGTAAGGATAATGCCTTCCGCCACATCTCGCACATCCACAAAGTCATAACCTCCTCCCACGGCAAGAGGAAGTTTTCCTTCCATAAAGGATAGCAGCATAGAAGTAAAGCTTCCCCTACCGTAATCTCCGGGGCCAATGATTCCGCTGGGAAAAATAATATTTGCCCTTAAGCCTTCCTTCATTGCTTCTATTACGGAAGCCGTCGCCATAGCCTTTGTTTTCGCATAAGCCCCTCGTACCGTTTCCGGGGAAATTGCGGCTTCCTCCGTGATATACTCTCCCTCCTTCTTTTCAGGGATGGCATGGACGGAGCTGACATAAATCAGTCTTTTCACATTTTTCCGAAGACAATGTCTAAGAATCCGCCTTGTGCCTTCCACATTCACCTGATACAGTTGCTCTCCGGGCTTAGTTGCCACGGAAATAATGCCGGCACAATGAAAGACCAGGGAATCGGAATCCGCAGTAGCCAAAAAAGCTTCTACACTCTCCTCTTCCCGCAGGTCTCCCCTCATCACATGAATCCCCTTCGGGATATAAGAATTCAGCGGATCTCCTTCTTGCACAAGAGCATAAATCTCTTGACAGTGCTCTTGCAATCTCTCCAAAAGAGTCCTCCCCAAAAAACCGCTCCCCCCGGTCACAAAGCATTTGGAAAACATAAAAAACCCCTTCCAATAATCATTGTTTCAAGGCTAAACCTTCAGGTCTCTTGCTCATCTATGAAATACAATCTCTTTTGTATCTCCATTTCTCGCACCGGTGGCGCGAGTTTTTTTCATTATACCAAAAAAGCAGGAAAGCCTAAAGTCTAGCGCTCCTGCAGCATAGGTTTGGAAGTAAGGGGTAATCTGATCCCGTGGGTACTTGCGAAAAACAAAGGAACTGCAGTTTTTCGCTTAGTACCCTACCCGCTGGGCGAACTTAGCGAGAGCGTGCCCCTGTTTCGAACCTATGCTGCAGGACGCGACTGAAGTCAATCCTGCCTTATCTTATATTTTAAATTCCGCCACCTGCTTCTCCAGTGCCTTAGCCTCCTGGTTCAGCTCTTCGCTGGCAGCACCGCTTTCCTCTGCAGTAGCTGTATTTCTCTGTACCACATCGGAAATGCTGTTAATGCCTTCTCGTACATCGGATACGGCCTTTGCCTGTTCCTCTGTTGCCTTGGCAATTTCATTTACCAAATCATTGACCTGACCAGAGCCCTTAACCACATGCTGTAGGGAAACTGCTGTATGCTCTGCAAGCTTTGCTCCTTCTTCCACGGCCCGTACGGTTTCCTCAATCAGGGTGGTGGTATCCTTTGCCGCATCGGCGGATTTTTGTGCCAGGTTTCCTACTTCATCCGCTACTACTGCAAAGCCCTTACCGTAGCTTCCGGCTCTTGCCGCCTCGATGGCTGCATTTAAAGCCAAAATATTGGTCTGGAAAGCAATATCGTCGATGGTCTTGATAATCTTGGAAATTTCTCCGGACTTATCGGAAATTTCCTCCATAGCCTTCTGCATCTTCTGCATTTGCTGGTCAGCCTTCTCTACCTCGCCTTGGGTACTATGAGCTTCCGCGTTGGCAAGCTTGGTATTTTCCGCACTCTTTTCCACATGGTCGGAAATCGCACGAATTCTCTCGGATAACTGCTCAATGCTTCCTGCCTGTTCAATGGAACCCTGGCTTAAGGACTGGGCACTGTTTGCCACATTTCCTGCAAACTCGGAAACTCTTTCAGAGGAAGTCTGAATATTTCCAATCAAATCGGTAAGCTTTCCGGACAAGGCATTTAAAGCCGCCTTGATGCAAGCAAATTCTCCGTTATACTCATGCTGTAAGGAAATGGAAAGTTCTCCCTCACTCATCTGATTCAATACCTGAGAAATTTCTCCGATGTAAAGCTTATAATTCTTTAACTGTTCGCCCAAGCTTTCTAAGGACTGTGCCAAAGCGCCAATCTCTGTCTGATCTTTTACGGTAATCTTTTCATCCAAAGCACCCTGAGACATCCTTTCCACAGACTTGGAAAGCTTCACAATGGGGTGAGCAATACGATTTCCTACCAAGACAGCCAAAACCAACATAAAGGCTGCAAAGAAGATAGAGAAAACCGTAAAAGTCATTTTAAAGCTCTCCAAGCTTCCATAGATTTCATGATAGCTTGGCACCGTCACGATCTTCCATCCGTTTTCCAGAGTGGTAAAGCCCATTAAAATGGAGGACTTTCCGCTTCCTTCATGGACAAAACCGTGGTCCTTATCCTGCATTTCCTTGAACGCATCGGCATACTTACCGTCTTCAATCTCCTGGAAATTCTCACCGTTTTGATACTGGGCATGGTAGAGGATTTTACCCTCCGCATTGATTAGAAAACTGCTGTCTCCCTCATACTTCTGATTTTTCTTTAACAAATCATCCAAGTAGGCAAAGTCGAAGTCCACACCGGTTACACCGTAGTTGTCTCCATTTTTCAGATAGAAGGGAACCACATAGGAAATGATGTTCTTGGAAATGTTGGCATTAAAGTAAGGCTCCATCCAAGTGGCTTTTTTGTTGGCCAAGGGGGTGTAGAACCAGCCTACATGCTCCGTATCGCTAGGCTCATAAGCAGCCAAATCTGTAGGGGTAACCGCCTCCAGCTTTCCGTCTCCATCCGTATCGGTATAAAAGGTTCCGGAAGTACCGTAGGTTAATGCCGGATCGTAACGAACATAAGAAGCTACCAGGCCGGGAATATCCTTGGTGCCGTCTACCAAAAGATTATTCATATTGCCCTCAAAGGACTTAAAGTAATCCAAATCCTTTGCCTGAATTCTGTTCTGGTCCGGAATATCTGTTACCGCCAATTCGATAACACCTATTCTGGTTTCAATTTCAGATAAAATAGTATCCACAGCGCTTCCCATCTGCACTGCTGCGGATTCCATAGCCGCATCTCCTTCTTTTGTGCTCTTGTTCTCCATAAACCGTAAGAAGACAAAGCCCAGCAAAAGAAAAACTACCAGTATCGGTAGCAAGATGGATAAGATAAGCGTATTCCGTAAAGATTTCATTTTCCCTCCTTGGTAAGTTTCTTTCTAATACTTCCATGCCACAAAAAGAAAGAACATTTATAATAATTCTATAAATGGTATCGGCGGAGGGAATTGTGGGTATAAGGGATTTTTAAGACAAAATAGTGTAAGTTTGAAAAAAACGAGAAAGACTATTAAAAATAAGAGATTGTAAAAAAATCAAAACAATTTTCTAAGCAATATAGGTCTGAAATGGGGGCACGCTCTCGCTAGCTTCGCCACGTAGCGGATACTAAGCGAAAAACTGCGTTTCTCTTGTTTTTCGCAAGTACCGACGGGCTCAGACTGCCCCTCATTCCGACCTATATTACCGAAAATTCTTTATTGTTTTGATTTTTTTACAATCCCTTATTTTAAAACCAGTCTTCCGTAGGAAGCACGGAAGACTGGTTTTATGGTGTAAATTACTTTCTATTGAATGCGCCGAATCCGGGATAGCATGCTGCTGCACCAAGTTCCTCTTCGATACGAAGAAGCTGGTTGTACTTTGCCACTCTCTCGGAACGAGAAGGAGCACCGGTCTTGATCTGGCAGGTATTCAATGCTACTGCAAGGTCAGCGATGGTGGTATCCTCTGTCTCTCCGGAACGGTGAGAAGAAATAGCGGTGTATCCTGCCTTGTGAGCCATCTTGATAGCCTCTAAGGTCTCGGATACGGAACCGATCTGGTTTAACTTAATCAGGATGGAGTTTCCGCATCCCAACTTAATTCCCTTGGAAAGTCTCTCGGTATTGGTTACGAAAAGGTCATCACCAACGAGCTGAACCTTATCTCCAAGCTCCTTGGTCATCTTCTCCCAACCTTCCCAGTCTTCCTCGTCCAGACCGTCTTCGATGGAGTAGATAGGATACTTCTCCACTAAGGACTTCCAGTGAGCAATCAGCTCATCAGAGGTGAAATCCTTACCGGACTTTGGCTGATGGTAGAAGCCCTTACCCTTTTCGCTCTTCCACTCGGAGGAAGCTGCATCCATAGCCAGAACGAAATCCTTACCGGGCTCATAGCCTGCTGCCTTGATAGCCTTTAAGATGTGCTCAATGGTATCTTCATCGGAAGCTAAGTTTGGTGCGAAACCACCCTCATCTCCTACTGCAGTAGTATTTCCCTCATCCTTTAAGATCTTCTGTAAAGCATGGAATACCTCGGTACACCAACGAAGTCCCTCACGGAAGGAAGGAGCGCCTGCAGGCATAATCATGAACTCCTGTGTATCTACGGAGTTGGTAGCGTGTGCTCCACCGTTTAAGATGTTCATCATAGGAACAGGAAGACGGTTTCCGTTTGCTCCGCCTAAGAAACGGTAAAGAGGAATGTCTAAAGCGTTTGCTGCAGCCTTGCAGGTTGCGATAGAAACAGCAAGGATTGCGTTAGCACCCAGCTTGGACTTGTCCTTGGTTCCGTCAGCCTCGATCATAGCCTGATCTACGGCATAAATGTCCATAGGATCCATTCCCAGTAAAACGTCGTTGATGATGGTGTTGATGTTCTCAACAGCCTTAGCAACACCCTTTCCGCCGAAACGAGACTTATCTCCGTCTCTTAACTCTAATGCTTCGAATTCTCCTGTGGATGCACCGGAAGGAGCAGTTCCTCTTCCGATAGTTCCGTCAGACAGCATAACCTCTGCCTCAACGGTTGGATTTCCTCTGGAGTCAATAATCTCTCTTCCAATGACCTTCTCAATCTCTAAGTAGCTCATCTTACCCTCTCTTTCTCTTGCAAGCCTATGGCTTTGCCAGAAACCAATTTTAAGATTCCTTTAAGAATCCATAGATTAAATCGCAATCCTTATACTAATAGATTGGGCATATCGTGTCAAGAAAGAACTACTGTTTCTCCTGATAATGCTGTTTCTCCTGATAATGCCCCCTAAGAAGCCTAAGTTTTTAAAAATAAAAAATCACTCTTTCTTCAGTAGAAAAAACGAACTATTTTCCGGGGAAAATCCCTCGAAGCACTCTGGGATTTCCGGAAAGATCCGGAAAAACTTCCACCGCTTCATATCCTTCTTTTTGGAAAATGTCTTTTACGCTCTCTCCCTGGTCGTAGCCGATTTCCAGGTAAAGCCTTGCTCCCGGAAGCAAAACCGCCTTTGCCTCCCTGGCAATCCGGCGATAAAAGACCAGTCCGTCCTCCCCCCCCGTCCAATGCCATCTTGGGCTCATACTCCGAAACCTCCCGATCCAAGCCGGAAATCACCCTGCTGACGATATAGGGAGGATTGGAGAGCAGTAGGGAAAATTTCTTTCCCTGCACCCCCGTCAATAAGTCACTTTGCAAGAGCGTAACATTATCCCCTAAATGCTTTTCCGCATTTTTTTTGGCCACCGCCAAAGCCTTTTCCGAAAGATCCACCAAAAGCAGTTCCTGATAGGGCAAATGCTTTGCCACAGAAATCCCGATGCAACCGCTGCCTGTGCATAGATCCAAAATATTTAGGGACGAAGAATTTGCTTCATTTTCCACAGTATCCTCATGCTTATTCGAAGCATGCTCCGAATTTCGCTTTTCCGCATAAGTTTTTCCGGCCTGCTTCGCCAAGTCTGCATAGTCTTCCAAGACCAAGTCCACCAAACACTCTGTATCTGCCCGGGGAATCAGTACATCTTCATTGACAAAAAAATCCAGTCCGTAGAAGCTTTGTCTTCCCAGAATTTGTGCCAAGGGAATCCGTCTTCTCCGCTTTTCAAAGTTTTCAAAAAAGGAATGTAGCTTTCCCAATATTTCCGTTTGTTCAATGCCGGCTGCTTCCACATTTTCCCTGTCCGCCTTGCATAAGGACTCTTTTTTTCTAAGAAGATAGCTTGCGGTATTCAGAGAAAAGCTTTCCTGTAAAAGGAGGCGGACTTCCAATGCCGCCTCCTCTTCTTCCACCCCTGCTTCCACAAGGAGCTTCTTCCCCGTTGTTTCTATTTTTTGCAGGCTTGCTTCCTTAAGCTTCGGAAAGCCCAGACCTTCCCAGGAAGCTATCCAATCTTCCATCACGCTTCCCCTTCCTCAGAAACCGCCTGCCCGGAAATCATATTTTCCGAAACCGCATTCCCCGAAGCCGGTTTTGAAGCCGTCTGCTCTGAATTCGCATTCCCCGAAACCGCCTGCTCGGAAATCGAACTTTCCGAAACCGCCTGCTCGGAAACTACCTTCTCCGGAAAGGCCTTCTTCTGAAAGGCTTTCCAGTCAAAGACCCGCTCCACCGCCGCAATAGCCACTTCCACCTCGTCCCGCTCCGGCTCCTTGGTGGTTAAGCCCTGCATCCACATACCGGGAATAAAGAGCAAGCGGGTAAGAGGGTTGTCCACCATTCCCACCAGACGAAGCACCTCATAGCTGATGCCCGCAATCACCGGAATCAAAAGAAGACGAGACAGTATCTTTAAATAGAGGCTGTCAAAATGCAAAAACATAAAGAGGAAGATGGAAATCATCATCACATAGACGATAAAGCTGGTACCGCAACGCTTATGCTCCTTGGAGGAAGCCATCACATTGTCCACGGTTAAGTCCAGTCCATGCTCCACACAGTTAATGCATTTGTGCTCCGCCCCATGGTATTCAAAGGTCCTGCGAATATCCTTAGCCCGGGAAATCAGCTTGATATACAAAACAAAAATCAAAATACGAAGTAAGCCCTCCAAGAAGGCCAGAGCCGATTCAATAGGAAGAAATTTCTTCACAAAGCTTAGCAAAATGGTGGGCAAAGCCACAAAAATAAACAGAGCCATAGCAAAGGAAAAGACCATCACTAAGGCGGAAAGCACCTGCTCCACCTTCTCTCCGAAAAGCTTGTCCAAAAACTGCTCCAACTTTCCCGGCTCGCTTCCCTCATCATCCTCATAAAAGCTGGCACTATGGCTAAGGCACTTCATCCCCAGTGCCATAGAATCGTAAAAGGATAAAATTCCCCGTAAAAAAGGAAGGCGGAAGAAAGGGTATTTGTCCGTTAAAGACAGATACTCTCCCTGTATCACATCAATACTGCCGTCCGGCTTTCGTACCGCAACGGAATAGTCCTCCTTATTCTTCATCATAATGCCTTCGATCACTGCCTGACCGCCGATACCGCTATATACCTGTTTTTCCAAATTTCTTCCTTTCCAAAGCTCTTACTATCCGGCTATACAAAAGATTTCTATTCTTTCTTTTCTATTTTGAAGATGATCTCCAAACTCCAAGCATTTTCAAAACACACAGAAGTTTCAATGGGAAATAAACCAATTATCTTTCCGGAATAGGAAGAATTATACTAAAGTACCGGCCTTTGAACAATCGTTCCCAAGAAAGTATCACGCTTTTTTCATAAAGATTAACAAAAAAACAGGGCCGAGGCCCTGCTTTTTACTGCTGCTGCATTCCAAACTTCTTATTGAACTTATCGATTCTACCCTTAGCGGATGCCAGCTTCTGGTTTCCTGTGTAGAACGGATGACACTTGGAACAGATTTCCACGTGGATTTCCGGCTTTGTGGATCCTGTTACAAATGTGTTTCCACAGTTACATGTTACGGTTGCCTGGTGATAAGTTGGATGAATACCTTCTCTCATTTTCTCCCTCTTTCTGCATGATTGCCAACCATGCGGTTCGTCTATCCCTCTTGGGGGATTCCTTGGTTTTCATAATGCATGTGCTATCTAAAATAATAGCACTTTGTCGGGGTATACCCCTTAGCCGTACCAAGATAGCACAAAGTCTAAAGAAAGGCAAGTCTTTCTTCCGGAATTGCTTAGAATCTTATAATTGCTTATTTTTTCTTTTTCTTGTACTATTTTAATAGTTTCATATTGGAGAATCGGCTAGGAAAATCCCCCTCCCCCGGCAGTGAAGGAGCAGAATTTTTTCATGAAAAACACAGAAAACAGCAAGTTGCTTTTACATCATTTTCTCCCGAACTGGGAGCGTTATCTTTTAATGTCCATTGTGCCTATTTATTTTATGCTCATCAGTCTTACCCAGCAAAACCCTATGAGCGTTTTTGAAGGTGTACGGGAAATCATTGTACAACCGGATATTTTGATTACGGACTATTTTGTGGTAGGCGGCGTGGGAGCAGCCTTTTTCAATGCGGGATGCCTCACCATTATTTCCCTGGGCTTACTCTGTATCGCCAAATCCAATTTTGACGGAAGCTGTATCATGGCCTCCTGCCTGATGTTCGGCTTTTCTCTTTTCGGAAAGAATCTTTTAAATATCTGGGCGATAATTCTGGGCTATGCCCTTTATGCCAAAATTCACCGGGTTCCCTTCCGAAAATATCTTCATATCGGGCTTTGCGGTACCACCCTTTCTCCGATTATCACCCAGATTCTGCTGATTCCCAATATTCCGGATGTCCTGCAGCTTCTTTTGGCGCTTGCTGTGGGACTTGTCATCGGTTATGTTTTGGTTCCCATTTCCCTCCACACCAAGCACGCTCACATGGGCTATTCCCTCTACAATGCCGGTTTCGCCTGCGGTATTATCGCCACCATCGTCATTTCCCTGATGAAATCCTTCGGGGTAAAAATCGAGTCCCGACTGGTTTGGGATACCACCCACAGACTCTTTGGCTTCTACAGCCTGCTTGCGCTCTTTCTCGTCTTGATGCTCCTTTCCCTTTTCTTTGGACGAAAGGAAACAATTCTTGGCTATCGGGATATTCTGAAGGAAAGCGGACAGGGAAATCCGGACTATTTAAAGAAATATGGAGACTATCCTACCATCTTCAATATGGGGGTAAACGGTCTTGCCATGACTTTAATTCTCTACATTTTAGGCGGAGACTTTAACGGTCCCACCATCGGTTCCATCTTCTGTCTGGTGGGCTTTAGTGCCACCGGAAAGCATCTTAGAAATATTTTACCAGTAATCTTCGGCGTAATTCTTGCAGGATTCTTGAAGGTTGGTCCGTGCAGGATCCCAGCTCCACCCTCACCCTGATTCTTGTGACTACCTTGGCTCCCATTGCAGGAGAATTCGGCATTTTCTGGGGAATTGCAGCCGGTTTTCTTCATTCTTCCGTTGCCTTAAATGTTGGAATTCTTTATAATGGGACAAATCTTTATAACAACGGCTTTGCCGGAGGTGTGGTGGCCATTTTCCTTGTGCCCATTATCCTTGCCATCAAGGACAGACAGAAGCCTATGGCCATTTACGATGAAGAGGCGAAGAAGCTTGCCATTAAAGACAAGCTTTTTGATAAGCCTGAGGTAAAGCTTCCGAAAAACATCTTTTGGAAATAAGATAGCAAAGAGAAGGGAGATTTCTGCAGAAAACAGTTGAGAGAAAGCGAAAGGAATTCTGCGAAACATAGAATAAAGTAACTTTATGAATAACAATAGAGAAAAAGTCATTGTACAAACCAGTATCATCGGTATTCTGGCCAATCTGTTTTTGGCCGGTTTTAAAGCAGGAGTCGGACTTTTTTCCAACTCCATTTCCATTACTCTGGATGCAGTAAATAATCTAACGGATGCCCTGTCCTCAGTCATAACCATTGTAGGAACCCGCCTGGCCGGTAGGGCACCGGACAGAGAGCATCCTTTGGGGCACGGACGAATTGAATATCTCACCGCCAGTGTCATCAGTCTTTTGGTGCTCTATGCCGGATTCACTTCTTTAATTGAATCGGGAAAGAAAATCCTTCATCCGGAGGAGCCCAGCTACAGTATGATTTCCTTAGTAATCATTTTTGTAGCGGTTTTGGTCAAATTTTTCTTGAGCCGTTTTGTAAAAAGAAGAGGTGAAAATGTAAATTCCCAAAATCTTATTGCCAGTGGTGAGGATGCGGGAAATGATGCCATCCTGTCCTTATCCGTATTTTTATCCGCCCTCTTTTTCCGTTTTACCGGTATCTCCTTAGAGGCCTATGTGGGGGTTGTGATTTCCTTCTTTATCTTAAAAGCCGGCTGGGAGCTTTTACAGGAAACCCTTTCCCAGATTCTTGGTGCAAGAGCGGACAGCAACTTGACTAAGGAAATTAAAGAAACCATCAATGCCATTCCCGGAGTTTTCGGAACCTATGATCTCTTTCTCCATAACTATGGGCCGGACACCTATCTGGCCTCCGCCCATATCGAGGTGGCGGATACCATGCACGCCGCAGAGCTGGATGCCTTAATGCGGAAGATTGAAAGGAAAATCTACAAAAACTTCCATGTGATTATGGCGGGAATCAGCATTTACTCCCGCAACACGGAAAATAAAGCCCTCCTGAAGCTCCAGCAGGAAATACATGATCTGGTTTTATCCAAGGAGCATGTTTTACAGATGCATGGCTTTTATGTAGAAGAAGAGAAGAAACGGATTCACATGGATGTTGTGGTGGATTTCGAAGAAAAGGACAGGGATGGCCTTATTGCCGGCATCCAAAAAGAGCTGGAAGAGAAATTCCCCGACTATCAGTTTCTGATTACCCGAGATTTGGATATTTCCGATTAAATGCTATACTGTAAAAGCAAAATTACAGGCTAAGATGTGTAGGAGCTTGTAAGCCACCCGGCGGGTGCATAAGAGGGCTATCCCCCTCATTCTGACAGCTACATCAATTTTCCATAAGGAGCAAATATGATTATTACCAAAACCCCCTTTCGAATGTCCTTTTTCGGTGGCGGCACCGATATGGAAGAATATTTCAAGGAGCATGGCGGAGCGGTGCTGTCCACCACCTTTGACAAATACTGTTATGTAAATGTCCGGCATTTGCCTCCTTTTTTTGACTATAGCACCGAGCTTTCCTACTCCAAGACGGAAAGGGTCTCTTCTCTTGAGGAAATCCAGCACCCTGCTATCCGGGAGGCGATGAAAATGTTGGATATGCAGAAGATTCGTTGAATTATGAGGCGGATCTTCCCGCCCGTTCCGGCCTTGGCACCAGCTCTTCCTTTGCGGTAGGTATGCTCCATGCCTTCCATGCCTTAAAGGGAAAGTATGTGGGAAAGAAAACCCTGGCGGATGAAGCCATTTATCTGGAAAGGGTACTCTGTAATGAATCCGGCGGCTGGCAGGACCAGATTGCCGCGGCCTTTGGGGGACTTAATCATATCGAATTTTCCCAAAACGGCTATACCGTAAGCCCCATTCTCATTTTCCCGGAAAGAAAGAAGGCCTTGGAAGAGAATCTGATGCTCTTCTTCACCGGCTTTACCCGTTTTTCCTCCGAAGTACAGAAGGAAAATAAAAAGTCCTCCCCCCAGGACAAGCTAAGTCTTTTGTCCGAGATGAAGGCTTTGCTGGTGGAAGCAGAGGATGTCTTACAGGATAAACACAAGGATTTAAACGACTTCGGTCGTCTTCTGCATAAGACCTGGGAATTAAAGCGAAAGACCGCAAAAACCATCAGTACCGACAGCATTGATGCCCTTTACGAACAGGGTCGCAAGGCCGGAGCATTAGGCGGAAAGCTGCTGGGTGCCGGCGGTGGCGGCTTCCTCCTCTTCTATGTGGAGAAGGAAAAGCAGGGAAAGGTTTTAGAAGCCATGAAGAACTTGATTCATGTGCCTTTCTCCTTTGAAAATGACGGCACACAGGTGTTATATTACGCTCCGGAGCGTCTGGAGGAGTAAGAGGCATTTATAAGGCCGTCTTTGGTAAAAATAGAGGGATGGAAATATTGCTAACGAACGCATCGTATGCAGTACAGGTCTAAAATTCGGGCACGCTCCCGCTAAGTTCGCCCAGCGGGTAGGGGTGCTAAGCGAAAAACAGCAGTTCCTTTGTTTTTCGCAAGTACCCGCGGGCTCAGATTGCCCTCCTTTTAGACCTGTACTGTATGAGATAGAATCACGCTGGGCTACATTTTTCCATCTCTCTATTAATTTCCATCCCTCTATTATTTTTCTTCGAAGGCCTTGCAAATGTCTTCGATATACTCTAAGGAGCCCCGAAGCTTCTTATACTCCTCCGTGAAGGAGAGGTTATTAATATCTGCCTCTGTATAAGGGGCTCTAAACATTTTGTGGCCGCTGTAAATGGCGATATAGAGCAGATCTCCTTTGATATAGATTGAAAGCTCCTGTCCCGCAAATTTTTCGGAAAATACCCTGAGCACTTCCGGGGTTAAAAAGCGTCTTGTTCCAAACTCATCCGTGGCATAGATGTCAAAATGCTCATTGTGCTGAATGTCTTCCGTATCCAGCTTCATCTCCCCTTTTCCGCAGCCGGGATATCTGTACTGGACTTCATTTTTTAAAAGAAAAGCTCTATCCGTAGGGACAATGCGAACTTCTCCCTGCACCGCCACCGGGCTCTTCATGCAATACAGCTGTCCTGTAAAATCATACACCGTGGTGGAATGCTTTCCGCCTGTTGTATGATAGGACTCCAGATTTCCTATAAGAAGTCCTCTGTCATCATGAAAGAACAAAAAGGTATCTTGCAGATATTTTTGAGACTTTGGGGTGAACCTCACTACATCCTCCAGAGCAATTCCCTTCTTTTCCACCGTTAGGTCGGGATAGAAGTTCTGTAACAGCGGCTCCAGCACCTCCTTGGCATAAACATCCTGAAGGCTTTCCATATTACTGAAGAACTCCGGCATCTTATGGTATTTTAGATAATAAAACAAAAGACCGCTACCAATCAAAATAAAGCAAAGGATCATACTGTCCCGCCCGATAAGACGAGGCATAAGAATCAGAAAAAACGGAACAAGGTATTTTGCTGTAGACCACCTTTTAATTTCCAACATTTTCTTACGAAGTGCTTGGAGTTTGATTTGAAACTCCGCACTGTCCTCCATGTCCTCAATTTTCTGTAAATCCTCTTCCAAAGTTCCTAACATAGATGTCCTTTCTATTAGAAAAGCAGGCAGAAAAATCCCTATATCTCGACTTTTCCGCCTGCCATACATACTTATCAGGGCTTTAAGCTATTTGCCCGTTCTGAGCAAATGTTTTATTCTATTAATCAATATTGTAATCCAAATCCTCTAAACTTCTCTTACCCTCTAAATCCTCATGCAGAAAATCCACCTTACCAAGTCCCTTGATTCCTGCCACTAGACTTGTGGGGAAGCTTACAACAGCCTGATTGAATACGCGCACATTGCTGTTGACAATCCGCTTTGCTGCTGCCAAATCTTCATTTTCACTGACAATCTCGGACTGAAGGTTTAAAAACTGCTTGGAAGACAGAAGCTCCGGATAATTCTCTCCTACCATACGAATCTGTGCCAATACATCATTTTGATTGGCAATCGCCCGGTTAGTATCCTGAATACTTCCACCCTGACGCAAAGCTACCAGCTCGGTAAATACCTTCTCCTCATGCTTGGCATAGGCCTTAGCCACCTTTAACATTTCCGAAATGGTGTCAAACCGCTTCACCAAGGTAATATCCACGGTCTTCTTGGATTCTTCGATAATGACCATGTAACGATTCAGCATATTGCTCTGTCCGATAAACCAAACAAGAACAATTACGATAAGGATAACGGGTACTAAAACCATATGCAGTTCCTCCTTTTTTCCGGTCGCCCTAAGCTCTTTTCCTAAGGTCAGGGCACTTACGTGCAAAGCTTCTTTGCCAAAGAATTCAAGCAGATTTCTTAAATCTCGGCAGAAAACAGTAAAAAATAGTTTCCCTGCCTATTATACTAAGAAACTTGAAAAATTCAAGAAATTTCTTTACTCTTGCACCTGCTTGGAAAGGTTCGCAATAAAAGGAATCTTCCGAAGAGCGGTATAGAGAAGCATGGAAATCAGCACACTCATTACCGCCTGAATGGTATTGGTCAGAATTCCTGCAGAGGCGACACCAAAATCAAAGACGAAGCTCTCTGCTACAAAGTATCCTGCAACGATAATCACTCCGCCGATAATCGTCGCCAAAAGAGCGGAGGAAAAGCTTTTCTTTTTGCCATAAACGGTAGCTACCAAAAAGCCTTCAATTCCCTTTACCAAAAAGGTAATAGGAACAAATACCGCATAGCCCAAAAGCAAATCCGCCAGTGCAGGCCCGATAGCTCCCACCAGCGTTCCCTCTTTTCTTCCCAGTAGAAGAGCCGCCAACATAATCACCGCATCTCCTACATTGAAATATCCACGTATTCCCGGCACAGGAATCTTGGTAAACATCGTAAGAAGTGTAGAAAGCGCAATCAAAACTGCCGTGATGGCTATACCCAAGGTAGTAAAACCGGATTTCGTATGCTTCTGTACTGTTGTTGTAGACATGTGCAACTCCTTTCAGGGGATAAATTGGTTTTTTCTAACACTAAGGACTATATCCCCAAACAGCAGATTTGTAAATATGAATAATTTTTTATTAACAATTTGATAATTATTTATCTATTTTGTCTTTATTGCTTTTCCTATAAAACCAAAGAAAATGAGACTGCAATTATCAAAAAAACAGAGAAATTTTTCGGCAATATAGGTCTAAATGAGGGGTAGTCTGAGCCCGTCGGTACTTGCGAAAAACAAGAGAATCGCAGTTTTTCGCTTAGTATCCGAAAGGACAGACTTTTCATCAGAAAAGTCGTCCTGTTACAGACCAACTTCCGAAGGAATTTGCTTTGCGAAGCAAAGTGAGCAGTGGGTAACAAAACCACTGCTCAGTCAGGCGAGGCTAGCGAGAGCGTGCCCCGATTTCAGACCTATATTGTTTAGAAAAGTATTTTGATAATTACAGTCTCAATTTGATAATTACAGTCTCAATTTGATAATTACAGTCTCAGTTTTATTCTTCGGACTTTTCTTCGGTAGGAGCGTCCTTTCCTTTTTCGATACCGCAGATGGACAAAGCTTCATCCACATTTTCCACGGGACGAATCTCCAGCTTATCCTTTACCTCTTCCGGTACATCCCGAAGGTCATCTACATTTGCCTTAGGAATCAGAACTGTTTTTACCCCTGCACGCTCCGCAGCCATCAGCTTCTCCGGAAGTCCTCCGATAGGATTTACCTTTCCTTCCAGAGAAACTTCTCCTGTCATGGCAATCTGAGGGCAAACCGCCTGTCCTGTCACCAAGGAGGATAAGGCTACGGTGAGGGTTACACCTGCTGAGGGGCCATCCTTCGGAGTGGCTCCGTCAGGAACATGGATATGCAAGTCATTTTCCTTAAAGAAGCTTGCCTTCTCCGGGAACATGGACTTCACCAGACTGATGGCAATCTGGGCAGATTCCTTCATCACATTACCCAACTGTCCGGTGATGGTGAGCTTACCCTCTCCCTTGGTAGCAAGGGTTTCGATAAAGAGGATTTCTCCTCCCACTGCGGTCCAAGCAAGACCTGTGACCACACCGGCTCTGCCCTTTTCTTCCACAGCTCTATGATGAAGAGGATTCATATCCAGATATTCCTGAAGATCCTCTTTCCCTACCGTAATCTTCTCGCCCTTTCCTCTTACCAAATGTACAGCGGCAATTCTGCAAAGGGTATCCAAACGCTTTTTCAGTCCTCGCACACCGCCTTCTCTTGTGTAGTCGGAGATAATGCTTTCCAAAGCTTCATCACTAAGCTCCACATTTTCCGGCTGAAGTCCTACATTCTTCAAGCCTTCTTCATCAGGTGCCGTTTACCGATTTCAAACTTCTCCCTTGGGGTATATCCCTGATACTGAATCACCTCCATACGGTTTAGGAGAGGTGCGGGAATACTGTCTGTGGTGTTTGCGGTGCAAATGAAGAGTACATCGGAAAGATCATAAGGTACATTCATATAGTGATCCGTAAAGGTATTGTTCTGCTCCGGATCCAAAACCTCCAGCAAGGCTGCTGCAGGGTCTCCGTTATAGGAGGAGGAAAGCTTATCTACCTCGTCCAATACCATAACCGGGTTGGAAACTCCCGCCTTATGGATACCGTCCATAATTCTTCCGGGCATAGCTCCCAGATAGGTTCTTCTGTGACCTCGAATATCCGCCTCATCTCGCACACCGCCCAAACTTACTCGGACATATTTTCTGCCAAGGGCTTTAGCAATACTCTTTCCGATACTGGTCTTTCCCGTTCCGGGAGCACCTACAAAGAGAAGGATGGAACCGGACTGCTGTTTCTTTAAGTTCATGACAGCAATCTGCTGAATCATTCTTTCCTTAACCTTCTTTAAGCCGAAGTGGTCTTCGGAAAGAATCTTCTCCGCCTCGTCCAAGTCAATGCTCTTCTGCTCTTCCTTCTTCCAGGAAAGTCCTGTCACAAAGTCCATGTAGTCATAAAGCATACCTGCCTCTTGACCGTTTGTACCTTCATTTTTCAAACGATTTAAAATCTTAGAGGCTTCCTTCTTGGCAATCTCATTCATGCCGGATTCTTCAATCTTAAGCTCCAGCTTTCTTAAATCGGAAACCTTCTCCGGATGCATCTCATCCAGCTCTTTTTGCAAATAGTCGATTTGCTTTTGTAAAGCCTGCTCCTTATAGAGCTTCTGGTAGTCCTCCTGCTGCTGATTTCTGGCATCGGAGGTAACCTTGGTGACCTCTACATATTCATAAAGAATCTGCTCCAGCATCTTGGTACGAACGGAAAGTCTGTCCTCCTTAAGTACCTGGTAGCGCTCTTCATTTTTCAAACTAAGCCATGGAGAAAGAATGCAAGCCACCTCTTGGATAGAGCCGTACTGGTCTATCATGGTTTGCATAATGCTTCCCGCCCTAAAACGATCCACCAAAGTCTTTAATTCCGCCTTGATTTCCTTTAGCTTTCTGTCGGAATCTTCCCGATCCAAGTCCTCAATATCCCTTAATGGGGCAGTTTCCAACAGCAGGGGCTCCCCTTCTTTTTGAGTCAGCTCCAGAATTTTCACTCTCTGTCCTGTACGAACCACCACATAGCCGTCTCCGCTGATTTCCGTAACGCTTCCCTCTACCGCAACGGAGTGGAACTCTTCCTTCCTTAAATCCTTGGTATTAAAGCTGTCTTCCTTTAAAACAGCCAGTAATACATGGTCGTCCTGTCTGATTTCCTGTCCTGCAATATTTTTAAAGCTTTGTACCTGAAAATAAATGTAGGAATGGGGAAGAACCATCATATTATAAACTGGAATTACCCTCATCATTTTTCCTCCTCTATACTCTGTCATATTATTTTTCGTCCGCTCTATACTATTTTGTTCCTCTGTACTCTGTCCGGCCGTGTTTTTTTCCACTGTCGAATCTTCCGCTACAGCTTGAACCGTTACTGTATTCCCTCCGGCAGCATTTTGAGCCGTCATTCGTGCATCCGCCTCTTGTCCATGGAGCTTTTGTCCCTCCTGTCCTTCGGCAGCTTTTTCCGAAGAGCTTCCTAATGCATCTTCCCGGCCTTCCATATTTTGCTCGCCGGATTTTTGGCCTGAAAAACTTTGTACTTCAGAGCTTTGACTTGGGGGGCTTTGTATTTCATTTCCCTGCTTAGAATTTTGCTTTTTTAGCATATCCTGAGGAATATCCCGAGAAATGGCAGAAATCCGCCCCCTTTTCTTCTTTTTTAAAAGGGAACGGATTTGTTCCAAAATATCTTGCATACTCATATACATATCCCTTCTGAAACAAGGAAAAAGCTTCTTCTCTTCTTCCTCATTCCTTTACGCTTTTTCTCATTTGTTAGCAATCATCATTTTCGAGTGCTAAATCTTTTCAAAGAATAACACCCTCCTAAGAGGGTGTCAAGGTCTTTAGAAATTCTTTCGATTTAGACTGTTTTTTAGCTCTTTACGAGGCATAGTCGGAAGATAAATCCCTTCCTTTTCTTCCTAATATTTATTCGGAAGCTTCTCTCCTTACTTTCTTCCTATCGCTTATTCGGAAGATAAATCCTTTCCTCTTCTCTTATAAAAATATAGGCTGATGCCAAAGAGTGAAAGGCTGAAGGACACGCCGAAGAAAAACATTCCGCTTTCATCTCCGGTGGCAACATTTCTGGCCGTACGATAAATCTTGGTACAAATCTTCGGAATCTCTTCAATAGGATTGAATATTTCCAGCTTCTTTACCCCTAAAACGCCGGGATCATGGCTCACTATGGGAGCGGGGGGGCTTGCCGCTTTCTCCCGGAGGCGTACCCGGTCCGGGCGGGATATTCGGATTCGGAGGAGTTGGCTCCGGCGGCACTGTCTCCGGGGGCGTTTCCGGCTCCGGAGGCTTCGGCTTGTCATAACGGTTATGGAAGGCAATTTCTCCCCTTTTCATATCCTGCTTTAGAGGATCGTTTCGATCCGTTACAATCAATACCGCCGTCAGATAGGCAGGTCTTGGATTTCCCGCACTATCCTTATTTTGCAATTCTACTTTTACGGAAACCAGATACTCCCTATCGTCATAGGTCATATATTCCGTATCACCCTTTTTCTGACGAATATCGTACTGATAGATTCCCTCCTCTGAAAAGGAAATGGGGGCAAATCGTTTCTCTTCCTTTGTTTTTCCCGCCCCTAAAGTGAGACGAATCTCTTTCTCATCCGGCACCAAATTAGAACCGGATATCACCGGTTCCAGCTCCACCGTAAATTCTTCCTCCGGGAATGAATCTCCCGCGGCATACAAGCTCACCGGAATCTCCACTTTTACCGGAGCAACGGCGGCATAGCTCTTCGGAACAAACAACGAATTCCCCAACAAAAGGCAGAGAAAAAAACCGATAAATTGTATTCTCTTTTTCCCTTCATGCTTTCTTTCCTCTTTCCTTTCCTCCTACTTTAACGGCACACTTCATTAGTGACTTTCTTAGCGACTTGCTTAGCGACTTTCTTCCTAAATAACTTTCTTCTTTACCGTTAAGCTTAGTCCTTCTTACTCTCTCTACGAGCTGCCTTCCCCGGCAGTTCTTTTAACCCTTATCTTCACAATATTCTGATAAGTAATTATATTATCGGCACATTTTGCAATTTTATATAAAGCTTTTTTTAATAATATTTTGTTTTTTTCTCTTTTCTCGGAAAAATTACTCCCTCGCTGAGCTTTTTAAAGAATTTTTACAATTTCTTTATAATTATAGTCATTTTAAATAATCAAGGCCTTCTATTATGTTTTTAAAAATTGGACAAATATATTTAATCTTGATAGTATCATGTGGAAAAAAATAATTATGTTAAAAAAACACTTATTTCTCGCTTTCACTAAGTACCGGCGGGCTCAGATTGCCCCCGTTTTAGACCTATGCTGTTTGGCGTCTCTGATATTTCATCTCTAATATGCTTTATAATTCATCTTTCTTTTTTTATATCCCTTTTCTTTCAAGCTAAAGAAGAGGGTTTTAAAAACATACAGATTGGAAAAGCATTTAGAATAAAAATGTTTATAAGGAGGATATAGCTATTTATCCATCAAAGAAAATCATTGTAGTCAGTCACTGTGTTTTGAATCAAAATGCTGTAGTGCATGGTCTGGAACGGGCTCGAGGTGCTTTTCCCTTGGTAAAAGAAATCCTGGAGAGGGGAATAGGCATCATTCAGCTCCCCTGTCCGGAATTCTTGTATCTGGGAAGCAATCGTCCTTCAATGAATAAGGCTGAGTATGAGAAGACGGAAGGCTATGCCGAACATTGCCGAAAGATTTTAGAGCCTGTTTTTTGGCAGTTGGAGGAGTATCAGAAAAATGGCTATAGTTATATTGGAGTTTTAGGGATTCAGGAAAGCCCCAGCTGTTCTCTTTCCTCTCCCCCTGGAATTCTAATGGAAAAATACATGGAAGAAATGGAAAGAAGAAACTGGACACAGGCCTGTTTCGAAGTACCTGTATTTTATGACGAAGAGGAGAAGGACGAAAAATGGGAAAAATATAAAGCTCGCTTTACTGCCTTCATAGAAGAAAAGCTTGAATCTTAAGTGAAAAAGATGAAAAAAGCTCAAGAAATGCAGTAAGAAAAATCTACTATGAAAAAACGAAAAAATGTGTGCTGTACGGTAAGTGATACAGCAGGAATTCAATAAAGGAGAATTGCAATGAACAAGTTGAATAAGAATACGAAGATTCTATTATTTTGTGCTCTGGCGGTGGTGGTAAATGTGGTCTTTGGAGATTTTGTCAGCATGCTAAAGATACCCCTTCTTTTTATGGATACCATCGGCACCATTTTCATTGCGGCATGCTACGGTATGGGCTATGGCGTTCTTACCGGTGTGGCCACCAATCTTTTGATGGGCTTTACAGCCAGCCCCAGCGCAATCCCCTTTGCCTTGGTCAATGTAGTGGTTGCAGTCGTGGTAGCCCTAATCAGTAAAGCCGGAAAGAAGGGCTTCAGCCTTCCCAAGGCAATCCTTGCAGGACTGCTTTTAGCCATTTTATGCCCAATGGTTGGAGCTCCCATTCGTATCTTCCTCTTCGGAGGACTGACCGGATCCGGAACAGACTTGGTGATTATGGCCTTAAAGCAATCCGGTCAAGAGCTCTTTACTTCAGTTTATCTAGGGGCTGTTAGTGGAAACTTGGTGGATAAATTGCTGTCCTGCGTACTGGTGTCCCTCCTCTTACAAAGACAAGCTATGAAACGAAGCCTCAGCTTGGCCTAAAGGAAACTACGCCCATTTTCCGGACAGACTGTAAACCTTCGCCAAAAAGACCTCCCAAAAAAACTTGCCGTGAAGCTTCCTGAATTGTTCCTTTTTCTTCCTTTAGGCGGTTTTTTTGTTCTTCATTTGCTTTCTGGTTTCCGCCTCTTCGTGTCTTCGATAGGAAAGCAAAGCCTTCTTGATATAGAGGAAACGCCCTCTTTTTCCGCCAAATGCAGGAAGGCATCCCAATCCGTAATAAAACGATAGTCATTTTTGAATAATAATCTTCTGCAATGTGCTGTCACATAGGTACAGCTGGGGCAGGAGATGCTGTTGCCAAAAAGCAGGGGAAGCTTTTTCCAGAGGCTCTTTTTCCGTATGATGGGTAAAAATGATAGGGAAGTCGTAGGATTCTTTTCACTTTCTCGGCAACATTCGGCAGCTTCTGTCCCATACCGTCAATGTCCTGCACCGCTGTAAAAATCAAGCTGGCATCCGGATAGAGGGAATAGGCATGCTCCACAGCCTTAGTGTAATCTTCATGATACAAATCGTCCTGATGGGCAATGGTCACCAGTTTTGCTCTCTTTCTGCCTACCTCTAAAGCAAAATTCCAATCCCTTGCCAAAGAGGGCTCTCCGTTTCGAACAAACAAGGGCAAACGATATTCTCTGGAAATCCTCTTTAAAAATGCATTGGGAGTTGCGGTGCAAAGATAAATAGGAGATGGATTTTTTTGCTTTAAAAGAGATTGAATGCATGCTTCCAGATAAGAGGATTCTCCATAGCAGGGAATGACAAAGGCATGCAACACCTTCTTTCTCTTCTTTAACGCAATAAATTTTCTTTCCGGAAGCCCTCTTACGCCTCTTTCCTCTGCATGAGCGGTGGCTTTTTCGATAAATGCCTCTGTTTTTTCCTTTGCTGTCTTAAAAAATCTGCACCTTCTGGCTTTTCGTGCTTTAAAGGAAAGGCCGGATTTTTCCGAGTTCTGAAGGATAGCTTGTGGCTGTTCTACCTTCCGTTCCGGTTCATGCGACAGCTCCTGCTTTTCTTCCTCCAGAAAGCGGTTTACACCGCCCTTAGCCTTTTCTCCTTCTGCAAATATTCTTTTCTTCAATGCTTCCTTATCCATTTTTACTCCTTTGGCATTGCGGTAAGATTCATAATGCTCCTATTTTAACAAAAAATTAATTTTATTTCTACCGTTATTCGGAAGCTTTTTCCCATAATCCAGGTTTTTTCCCTAACCTCGGGGTTTTCCTTTAATTATAAGAAGGGACTGTAAAATGTACCGACCCCCAAAAGTTAGACCAATAATCTAACGATTGGGAGGTCGGTATTTTTATGGCTAAATATTCTTTTGAATTTAAGAAGAAAGTTGTTGTTGCTTATACAAATGGTGAAGGTGGATATAGATATCTTGCTAAAATTTATGGAATTCCAACTAAGTCCATCGTTGAAAGATGGGTTCATAATTATAAAAGATTCGGAGATAATGGACTTAGGCGTTCTCGTAAAAAACAAATTTATTCTTTTGAAAAAAAGCGTTCTGTTGTAGAGTTATACCTAACAAGTGAAATCTCATATCAGGCGCTAGCTCTACAAGAAGGACTTTCTAATGCTTGTATGATTGCAAACTGGGTAAATCGCTTTCGTGCATCTGGGCCTGATGGGTTGAAACCGCACAAGAAAGGCAAAAAGAAACCATTGAAAAAACCAATAGAAAATATTTCCATTCCATCTACCAAAAACTCCGATTGATACAAGTAAAAAAACGCATAAAAGAGTTAGAAGATGAATTACTGAAGCTTAGAATCGAGAATGCCTTTTTAAAAGAACTGAGGAGGCTGCGTTTAGAGGACGAAGCAAAAATGAGAGAACGGCGCTCGTCATCAACAGTCTCCGAAGAGAGTTCAAACTAAAAGACCTTCTCTCTTATATAGGCATGCCTAAGGCAACTTTTTATGTACTGGCAAAAAGATTTGACCGAGAGAATCCGGATAAAATATTAGAAGAAACAATTCTTACTATACGTGAGAAAAAAACAAGGATTATGGTTATCGCAGAGTAGTAGCTGAATTGCACAACAACGGATATACGGTCAACAAAAAGAAAGTTCAGCGAATCATGCAAAAAGCTAGGGGCTTCAAGTAACATCTTTTACCCGCAAAAAGCAGAAAAATATCGTTCCTATAAAGGAAGAGTTGGAACTGTTGCTCCTAATAGGATTAGAAGAAGGTTTAATACGCATATACCGCACCAGAAAAATAACCACCGATACAACAGAGTTCAAGTACTATGAAGTAGATGTGAAAGGTCATATGACTATGCATAAACTCTATTTGGATCCCTTTATGGATATGTGTAACGGAGAAATACTAAGCTTTGGAATAGATAAGCGTCCATCCGCAAAGAATGTAATGGATGCCCTTGAGCAGGCGATAGAAATCACATCCGATTGCCCTTATCGTAGAACGTTCCATTCGGATCAAGGCTGGGCTTATCAGATGAAGGCGTATACACATCGGCTGAAACAAGAACATATTTTTCCAAAGTATGTCTAGAAAAAGGTAACTGTCTAGATAATTCAGTTATGGAAAACTTCTTTGGCTTGCTAAAGCAAGAAATCTATTATGGTGTGGTTTATTACAGTTACGAAGAATTGAAATCTGAAATAGAAAGATATATTAAAGTATTACAATGAACATAGAATTAAGGAGAAACTAGGATGGATGAGTCCTGTTCAATACAGGCTTAGCCTCTTGGCTGCATAAAAACAGCGTAGCAGCCATAAAACTGCTACGCGTAAAAAAGTCTAACTTTAGGGGGGCACTTCAAAAATCAAAATAGTTTTCTAAGCAATATAGGTCTAAATTTGGGGCACGCTCTCGCTAGCTTCGCCTCGTAGCGGATACTAAGCGAAAAACTGCGTTTTGCTTGTTTTTCGCAAGTACCGACGGGCTCAGACTACCCCCTCATTTAGACCTATATTGCCGAAAATCTATTTTTTTTGATTTTTATAGTCCCTTCTTCATGAGCTTATATTTGCTATTCCGGGTTATGCCTTCTTCTTTCTATAGAATGTATTGTCCATAGGAAGCTTGGTTCTGAACTCATGGTCAAAGGCATAATAAGCATTGGCAATGGCCGGAGCAATAGGAATGCTGGCAATCTCTCCGATACCCTTTGCACCGTATGCAAATGGGATAGGAGTATCTCTTTCTACATAGATGGCGTGAATATTCGGAATCTGGTTTGCACGAAGCAGTCCCAAGGTGCCAAGTTTAGCAGTGGGTACACAATCCTTTAAGGGGAAGTCCTCAGTTAAGGCATAGCCCATTCCCATCAATACTCCACCTTCAATCTGTCCTTGAATCGCAACCGGATTTACAACCTTTCCGGAGTCATGGGCAGCATACACATCCGTTACCTGTCCCTGCTCATCCAAGAGTACCAGATTGGTTGCAAAGGCATAGGCTACGTGAGACTTGGGGTTGGGGAGGTCAGCGCCAAGCTTATCTGTGGGATCAAAGAACTCGAAGAAGTATTCTTTTCCTTCCAATGCGGAAAGGTCTCCGCCTACCTTGTCCAAATCCCCCTTAATCTCTACGGCAATTCCCTTTACCGCCTCACCGGTAATCAGAGTCTGACGGGATCCGGAAGTAGTTCCGGAGTCCGGAGAATCCTCTGTGGATCCCTTGGAAAGATCAATCTTCTCCACCGGTAGACCGGTACCTTCGTGCATCATCTGCATAAATACGGTACGGCAGCCCTGTCCGATATCGGAAGCCGCAGTATACAACTCTACCACGCCGTTCTTAATAACCGCTCTGGCTCTTCCCTTATCCGGAAGACCTACACCTACGCCGGCATTCTTCATGGCACAGGCAAGACCTGCTCTACCCTTGTTGGCTTCGTAAATGTCCTTTACCGCCAATAAGGTTTCCTTAAGGGCTGTAGAGGAATCCGCAATCTGTCCGTTGGGAAGAACCTTTCCCGGCTCGATGGCGTTACGGAAACGAATCTCCCAGGGGCTGATGCCTACCTCCTCAGCCAGCTTATCAATCAACATTTCCAATGCATACTCACTTTGGCACACACCGAATCCGCGGAAAGCTCCTGCAGGTGGGTTATTGGTATAATAACCATATCCATAGATATTGGTGTTCTGATAGGTGTAAGGTCCAACGGAATGAGTACAAGCTCTCTCCAATACCGGTCCGCAAAGGGATGCGTAGGCTCCGGTATCAAAGTAGATTTCACAATCCAAGCCCTGGAAAATACCATTTTCATCACAAGCCAGAGTAAAAGTACCCTCCATAGCATGACGCTTGGGGTGGAAGTTGATGGATTCCTGACGGGTGAACTTTACCTTTACCGGTCTTCCCACCTTTAAAGCCATCAGCACGGCAATATGCTGTACGGAAACGTCTTCCTTACCGCCGAATCCGCCACCTACAAGCTTGTTCTCTACCACGATTCTGGAAGGATCCCAGCCCATCATGATGGCAATTTCTTTTCTGGTATCATATACACCCTGGTCAGTGGTATAAACCTTCACACCGTCCTTATAAGGGAAGGCAATGGCGCACTCCGGCTCCATGAAGGCATGCTCTGTAAAGGGGGTCTTAAAGCTGTCAGTTACTACATACTTTGCTCCCGCAATGGCTGTCTTGGCATCTCCACGGGTTACGTGTCTTTGCTGGCAAAGATTTCCGTTAGGATGAAGCTTAGGCGCATTTTCCGCCTTAGCCTCTGCAATGCTTCTTACCGGCTCCAGCACTTCGTACTCTACCTTCACCAGCTTCTTCGCCGCCTCCAAAATAGAAGGAGTCTCAGCAACAATCAGGCAAAGAGCGTCTCCGATGCAACGAGTTGTGTCCCCTTCGGCAATCATAACATCCCAGTCCTGCTGAATATGTCCCACCTTGTTGTTGGGAACATCTTCAGCCTTTAAGATAGCAAGAACGCCGGGAAGACTCTCTGCCGCCTCTGTAGCAATCTTTAAAATCTTGGCTCTTGGATACTCTGTACGAACAGCCCCTCCGTAAACCATGTTTTCCATCTCCACATCATCAGGATATTCTCCGGTTCCCAAAACCTTCTCTCGAACATCCACACGGAAGGCAGACTGTCCAACCTCGAAGTCTTCTCCGGTTTCCAGATCGGACTGAATTTTTTCCTCTCCCCGAAGCACCTTGGCCGCAAGCGCAATTCCTTCGATAATCTTCTTATAGCCTGTACATCTGCAAATGTTGGAGCGGATGGCTTTCTTAATATCCTCTTCTGTTGGATTCGGATTCACATCGATTAAAGCCTTGGCACTCATCACCATACCGGGAATACAGAATCCACACTGTACGGAACCGGCACGTCCAAAAGCATAGACATAGGCCTCCTTCTCCTGAAGGCTCAGTCCTTCAACGGTAACAATGTTCTTTCCCACTGCCTTTTTGGTAGACAAAATACAGGAACGCACAGCCTTTCCATCAATCAAAATGGTACAGGTTCCGCAGGCTCCTTCACTACAACCGTCTTTTACGGACTTACACTTTAAATCGTCACGAAGAAAACGAAGCAACGGCTTATCTTCCTTTGTTTCCACCTCTTTTCCGTTTACAATAAAACGAAATACATCCATCTCTTCCATAAGCATCTCCTAATTCCTAAACTCAATATAGCGACGAAGGTATCCTCTTCCCTTTTTACTCTTTCTCCTAAGCCGATGAAGAAAAAAAAATTGCTCCTCCCCTTTATCGACCAAGTATTCTCACTGTTTTGAAAAGCTTTCGGTTGCTTATCGCAATCCGTATTCCTGTAGGATATCTCTTTATTTTTTAGCTCGCTCCTTGTAATCTAAAAAATAATTATGTCGTTTACAAATTAACAATATGATTATAAACGAAAGCGGTGAGAGTTGCCACCCCCACCGCAAAGACTTCCCTTTTTTCCAAAAGAGAGTAAAAACTTTTGTGCGATTTGCCTAACAAATTTTTAGGCAAAAACCAAAATATTTTTTAGTTTGCTTTCTGAAGATTTTCCTTCACTACTCTTTCTACGGCATTTAAAATATTTTCATAACCGGTGCAACGGCAAAGATGTCCGGAAATCAGCTTTCTTAACTCTTCTCTGGTATAGTCCTTTCCTGTTCCCACAATCTCCACAGCGGTAAGAATCAGTCCGGGAGTGCAGAAGCCGCACTGCACCGCTGCTTCTTCGATAAATGCGGTCTGAACCGGATTTAACTCTCCGTTTGGCCCCTTAAGACCTTCTACGGTAAGAACGGACTTTCCGTCTGCCCACATAGCCAGGTAGATACAGCTGTCCACTGCCTCTCCGTTTACCAAAACGGTACAAGCTCCGCACTCTCCTACCTCACAGCCCTTCTTTACAGAAGTTAAGTCAAGACGCACTCTCAAGGCATCCAAGAGAGACTCTCTCTCATCCACAGCCAGTTCCACATCTCTTCCATTCACCTTAAAATGAATAATTTTAAGCATTGATCTGTCCTCCTTGTAAAACAATGGCCTCCTTTAAAGCACGCTTTGCCAACTCTGAAATCACCTGTAAACGAAACTCCTTGGAAGCTCTCCAGGAGCTTCTGGGACGAACCTCTGTTAAGGCGATATTTACATAGTTCTCAATTCTTTCCGTATCGGTGCAAGCCGCACCCTTCAGGCTTTCCTCCGCCTTCGGGCAACGAATGGGGGTAGGAGCCGCTACACCGTAGCCCAGTCTTACTTCTTCAATATGCTTCTTCTCTTTGTCCAGCTTTACCATTACCGCACAACCCAGAGTGGCAATCTCCATTGCCTTTCTCTTTCCGTACTTAATGTATTTTCCGCTGAAGCCTTCGTAATCTTCTTTCTTGATTAAGAAGCCGGTACAAACTTCATTTTGCTCCCGGACAGTCTTTCCCGGGCCGGTATAAAACTCGGAAATCGGAACTCTTCTCTCCCCATTGGGGCCTGTCAGGCAAACAATGGCATTTAAAACCTGCATGCCTGCTGCGGAGTCTGCGGAGGTTGCTCCGTTACAGATGTTTCCGCCGATGGTTCCCATATTTCGAATCTGGGGACCTCCAACGGTGTCCACGGCCTCCCCCCAGCATGGGGATATGCTTTTGTACCAGAGGGTCATTGGTCAAATGGGTAAAGCAGGTTCCTGCTCCAATGAAAAGGTCTCCGTTGTCCAAAAGCTTTACGCCCTTTATTTCTTCAATATTTTTAATGGATACTAACGCTTTCCCCGCATCCTTTCCCTCACGAACACGAATCAATACATCGGTTCCGCCGGAAATGATTTCCGCATTGGGATTGGCTGTTAAGGCCTGCACCGCATCCGCTACATCCTTTGCTTCATGAAATCCCTGTAAATCAAACATGTCTTTATCCTCTCCTTTACCATAAGATAAATATCACTCTTGTGTTTTACGGACGGGAGTCCCGGCTAAAACAGGAGCCTCTGTCCTCTATGTTCTATACAATCTTGAGAAGAAATCGGCATAGGGAGGAAGCCCTCCCTATCGCTTTTCTTCCTTAGTCTACAGAGATTGTCTTAATTAATCCTGCCTCACGGAAGGCATCTGTGAGTCTCTGGCTGGTCATCGGTGCCACATTCATGGCAACACCGGTAGCCTGTAAGATAGCGTTTCTTACCGCAGGAGCCGCTGCAATAACAGGGGGCTCTCCCAAGGACTTATTGCCGTAGGGGCCGGTAGGATCCTCCAGTTCTACGAAATCCACTTCCAGATCGGGAACGTCCATAGCGGTAGGAATCTTAAAGTCTAAGAGGTTGGCATTTAAAACCTTTCCGGTCTTCGGATCCACCAGTAAGTCCTCGGATAAACCGAAGCCAAGGCTCTGTGCCATTCCGCCGTGAACCTGTCCCTTAGCGGTATCATGGTTAATGATTCTTCCGGAATCATGTACTTCCACGATTCGTAAATCTCCACCAGACCTAAGGGGATGTCCACCTCTACCTCGGCATAACATACACCGGAGGAGAAGGTATTGCTCTTACAGTGGTTGGTACATTCCGCTGCAATATGCACAGACTTATCCAAAGAATAGAATGCGGTGTCTGCCAAAATTGCAAGGGGAAGCAGCGGGTTTCCGCTCTTCTTTTCCACAATCTGAGAATCCACAAGATCCAAGGCATCCTTGGAAATCTCTGTTTCTTCGGAAAGGGAAAGAAGCTCACGAATCTTCTTTGCCGCAGTGCTAACCTCTTCGGCATATACGGTTTTGGAGAAATCCTGTACCGCATTGTTTAACATATATTCAGCGTACTCTAAGATACGATCCTTAAACTCCTCTGCCACCTTCTTACAAGCCATACCGGAAACATAGGTCTGGCGGGAAGCGTAAGCTCCTGTATCGAAGGGAGCAGTATCGGTGTCCTGGGTAGAACATACATAGACATCTTCATACCGAATACCGGAGGCCTCTGCTGCCATCTGGGTAAATACGGTATCCGCACCCTGTCCGATTTCCGTAGCTCCCATAAAGAGCTGGCAGGAACCGTCCTGGTTCAATACCATACGTGCTGCAGCAGTCTCTAAAGCGATAGGATGAACACCGGTCTTATAGCAGAAAATCGCCATACCGATACCTCTTCTCTTGTCTCCGCTTTGAGGCTTATCGTACTCTGCTCTCTTCTCCTTCCACTTGGCAAGCTCCGCACCCTTTAACATAGCTTCTGTTAATCCGTAGGAGTGGAAGGTAATGCCGTTATGAGGATCCTTAAAGCCCGCAGGAATGCAGTTCTTTAAACGAATTTCCAGAGGATCCATACCGATTCCTCTAGCCAGATCATCGGTTAAGCACTCGGTAATCCATACGGACTGGGGAATACCGTATCCTCTCATAGCGCCTGCAGTAGGCGCGTTGGTATAAACGGTCCAGCAGTCTACCTCTGTACCGATCTTATCAATATATAATTCTTTGAAAACATTTCCGCAGTTTGCACAGATGGCATGACCGTGGGAAGCATATCCGCCGTTGTTGGCAAAGGCTTCCATCTTTCTGCTAAGAATCTTTCCATCCTTTGTAACCACCGCCTTGGTGTGTCCGGTAATCTGGTGTCTGGTTCTGGTGCCGTAAATGGTTTCCTCACGGGAAATCTCCAAACGCACCGGTCTTCCTCCCACCTGCATGGACATGTAAGCATTTAACGGCTCATACAATACATCCTGTTTGTTACCGAATCCGCCGCCGATATAGGGCTTAATGATACGAACTCTTCCTGCAGGAACACCAAGAGCCATGGCTGTATATAAACGAACAATATGAGGAATCTGGGTAGAGCAAACAATGGTAATCTTGTCATTCACATCCACATAGGCAAAGGACACCGGAAGCTCGATATGGCAGTGAGAAATCTTCGGCGTATCATAAACCTGCTCGTGGGTGACGATATTTTCCTCTCCATACTCTTCCTTCGCCTTCTTAAGACCTTCCTCAAAGGTATAATCCTTCTCTCCCATAGTCATGTGGCTATGAACGATAACATTGTCCTTACGAAGATCCGGGTGAAGCGCCTGAGCTCCTTCCGCCAATGCCTCCTCCACGGTGGTCATCACAGGATACTCCTCGTACTCCACCTTTAAAAGGCGAAGAGCCTGGTCACAGGCCACTTCATTTTCCGCAATGACGCAGGCAATATCATCTCCGTAAATCCGGACTCTCTGATTCAGAAGCTTTCTGTCACAGATATCCTGGTGGGCTTTCTCTACAGACCAGGGGTGTCCTGCTGTGGGGAATTGGATATCCGGCACATCAAAGCAGGTAAGAATCTTTACGACTCCAGGTACCTTCTCCGCCTCACTGGTATCAATGCTCTTTACCAAACCATTTCCGATGGTGGAATGGTAAACCTTACCGTGCAAAATATTCTTCGGCTCTAAGTCCGCAGTATACTTTGCTTCGCCTGTGACTTTTCCATAGGCATCAACACGAATCTTATCTTTCCCTACTGCACGCATGGAAACCCTCCTGACTGTTTGCAAATGCATCCATTGGTTACGAAAATACAAGGCCTTCTTCCTCCGGAATGGCTTTGTCTAAGTATAAAATCACCCATTTCTGGAGTCTATTCACAGTTTTTGCCAAGCTTTTTTGGTGCTTCTGTCATAAATTTAACAAAAAAATTTTTTTGATAATCTAAAATTTTGTACTGACTGGCAAAAATCCCTTCCATTACAGCTTATCCTTGCATCTTCCTACAAGCTTGATATTACTGGATTTTTTGCCAAAATGCCATTTTAATATTTCCAAGGTTTTTCCTTTATTTTTAGAAATTTCCGTGAACTTGTCTAATTTTTGGCGTATTGTCAAAATATAGACAAGCACTTTACAGGATGTTACAATACAGTCCAGATTCTTGTTATAGGATTTTTTATCTTTTTGAAAAAACAGGAAAGATTTCTATGAAAAATCACAAAAAGGAATAGCTACATTTTCAAGGAAGAAAGCTCTACAGTCCGACATCGGAAAATGCTGCTTGGGAGCAAATCAGGAAGCTCCTTAGGCACAAACCATTGAAAATATCTATTCCCCGGTGATATTTCAGGAATCTTTTTTCTTTTTCAAACAAATGAAGGAGGAAAAATGAGTCAAGAAAAGTCAGTAGCGCGCATGGAGAACATTTACAAGCTGGACGGAAGAGTGCCCATCGGAAAGGCCATCCCCTTCGGCTTACAGCATGTCTTAGCCATGTTCGTATCCAACCTAGCCCCTATTACTATTATCGCAGGAGCCGCACAGCCCGCCCTTACCCAGCAGGAAATCGCCATGCTCTTACAAAACGCGATGTTTGCCGCAGGTATCGCCACCTTTATCCAGCTGTATCCGGTCTGGAGGATTGGCGCTAAGCTTCCTATCGTAATGGGTGTAAGCTTTACCTTTGTGACCATCCTGTCCACCATTGCCGCAAACTTCGGTTACCCCACCGTCATCGGTGCCGTAATCGTAGGCGGTTGCTTTGAAGGTGTTTTAGGACTTTTGGCAAAGTATTGGAAGAGAATCATCACTCCCATCGTTGCCGCAACCGTAGTAACCGCCATCGGCTTCTCCCTTTTTACCGTAGGTGCTCGTTCCTTCGGCGGAGGCTACGGAGATGACTTCGGTTCCAAAGAAAACTTAATCATTGCAACAGTAACTTTGCTTACCTGCATCGGCTGGAGCATTTTCGTAAAGGGCTATATGAAGCAACTTTCCGTATTGGCCGGCTTAATCGTTGGATATATTCTTTCCATATTTATGGGCAAGGTGGATTTAAGCCTGATTTTCTCTGACGGCTTTGTGTCTTTACCAAGACTCTTCCCCTTTACTCCACAGTTTAACATCGGCGCCATCCTTTCCGTTTGTATCATCTTCCTTGTTTCCGCAGCAGAGACCATCGGAGATACTACAGCCATGGTAGCCTCCGGCTTAAACAGAGAAATCACCGAAAAGGAAATTTCCGGTTCTCTGGCATGTGACGGATTCGGATCCAGCATTTCCGGACTTTTCGGCTGTGCTCCCGTAACCTCCTTCTCCCAGAACGTAGGCCTTATCGCTATGACCAAGGTGGTAAACCGTTTCACCATTGCAACCGGTGCAGTAGCCATGCTTTTGGCAGGACTTCTGCCTCCTGTAGGACATTTCTTCGCTTCCCTTCCCCAGAGCGTTTTGGGCGGATGCACCATTATGATGTTCGGCAGCATCGTAGTATCCGGAATGCAAATGATTGCTTCCTGCGGATTCAGCCAGAGGAATATTGTCATCGCTTCTCTTTCCTTGGCAGTAGGTATCGGATTTACCTCCAGCACGGAGAGTAGCATCTGGCACATCTTCCCCTCCATCGTACAGACCGTATTCGGGGAAAATGTCGTAGCGGTAGTTTTTGTTGTTGCTTTGATCTTAAGTGCGATTTTGCCTCAGAACATGGAGGTGGCAAAGCTTACCGAGTCTGTAGAAGAAGGGAAATAAGAGAAAATTTACAAGCTTCGCGAGCAGTGCTCGTTAAGGATACAGAAAAGAAAAGCAAGAGCTTCCTCTTGCTTTTCTTTTGTTTTAGTCGTACAATTTATTGTACAATTAAAGCAAAGGAGAAAATCAATGGAAGCTGTTGCCTATTCTAATTTCAGACAGAATTTAAAGCAGTATATGAAGCAGGTAAATGAAGATGCTGATGCACTGATTGTAACCGCAAAGGATGCAGAGGATACCGTAGTCGTACTCTCCAAAAGAGAATATGACAGCTTGCAGGAAAGCCTGAGAATTCTATCCAATTCTTATTTAATGGAAAAAATACGACGCGGAGATACACAATTTCGAAAAAAAAAATTTCTAACTCATGACTTGCTCGAGGTAAAAGAAGATGATTAAAGCCTGGTCCGATGAGGCATGGGAAGATTATCTCTATTGGTATGCCCAAAATAATAAAAGTACCATCAAAAAGATTCATCGCCTTATTGAGGCGATAGAAAGAAGCCCCTTTTCAGGAATCGGCAAACCGGAGGCTCTAAAATACGAGCTTAGCGGAAAATGGTCCAGACGTATCACGGAAGAGGATCGACTGATTTATGCTATTGAGGATGATATTTTATACATTTATTCCTGTAAAGACCATTATTGAGTTGAATAAGAGAAATAATTTACATTATAAAAGGTGCTGTAAAAAATCAAAAACATTTTCTAAGCAATATAGGTCTGAAACGGGGCACGCTCTCGCTAGCTTCGCCACGTAGGGGATACTAAGCGAAAAACTGCGTTTCTCTTGTTTTTCGCAAGTACCCACGGGCTCAGACTACCCCGCATTCAGACCTATATTGCCGAAAATTGCTTTTAAATTTTGATTTTTACAGCACCTTTTTCTATGTTTTATTTCTCTTATTCGAAAAAATGATTATTCCAAGCTTGTTAGTCTGTTATGTCAAAGAATAAATTCTCCGGCTCTTTCTCATACAGCTCTACCGTATAGAAGTACTTCAGCTTAGACTGTACTTTGTCATTCTTTTCCGGTGTGAATACCAGTTTTTCTTCGTTACTACCGCTCAGCTTTTTTACCGGATAGCGTTTCATTGCCTGCAGACTATCATCCGGCTCGGTAAGATATAATGCGGTTAATTCTCCATAGATATCCCACTCTGCACCGTAAACTACGGCAATCTGATTTCCGCTTCTATTAAATCCGCTATGCTCCAGAAGCAGAACCTCTCCCTTTTTCAAATACTCCAAAACCGTCTCGGAAAAGTCGGAAGGATTGACTTTCTTCTCATCAAAGAGAGCTTCATTTTTTAAGTTCTGGGGAAGGGTGCTATTCTGTGCTTCCTCTCTTCTCAAGTTGGAAGCGGAAGCTGTTGCTTCTGAACGAGATAGGGTGGACGCGCTGGCTCTTTGACTTTGACCGGCTTCCTGTGTCTTTGGATACAGGGCATAAGCACTGGACCTTGTAGGAGCAACGGCCTCGGTATAAAGCTCATCCAGACTATGGAGTTTTCCAAAGATTTTCGCCTTAAAACTTCCGCTTTGAGGGCTTGTTCCCCGGAGAGCCACCACGTCACTACTTCTTTGTAAAAGGGCATGCCGTAAAGCATCTCGCTCTGCCGCATAGTAGCTTAATCTGGAAATGTAGTTCTCTTCTCCTGCACCGTATACTCTTTCCGCTACATTCGCAGTATCATAAAAGCCGGAAGAAGCGGTTTGGGGAATGCTTTCAAAGGCGTAAGTATTCTTTGCAATAACCAGATTCTCATCTTTTCTGAAGCTTCCTGCATTTAAATCGATACCCTTGGCAAATAAAGCAAATCTGCTTTCTCCCTTCTTATAAATCACGTGAAGGCGATCAGGCTCTTCTAAACCGTTTTTAAATTTCTTCTCTGTCTCTCGGAAAGCCGCCTCTCTCTTAGACTGCTGCTGTCTTAAACGCTCAGCATTTTCACGGTTTCTCTGCTCTTGCTCTTGTGCTTCTCTTGCCTTTCTGGCAGCCTCTTTTTGTTCCGCTATCTGCCGTTCCAGGCGTTCTTGTTCCTGCTTAGCACGTTCCCTAGAGCGTTCCTCAATTCCTTGTTTTCTCAGTAGTTCATTTTGCGCATGGAAGCTATACAGCTCTTCCTTTGTTGCAAAAGGATTCTTAGTTGATGGGTTATAGCTGGTCTGCCAAGCACTGCTGCTTGAAACGGAGGAACTTCCGCCTCCGGAAGAACTTCCCCCGCCGCCGGAACCGCCACCGGAAAAGCTTCCGCCACCGCCACCGGAGCTGGAACCGCCGCCTCCTCCGCCGGAGCCTCCTGCACTCTTAACCACGCCGGAGAACTTCACCGCACCTGCATTGTCCTCTGCAGCCTGGGACTGGGAAGCTCCTGTAGCCTCAGGCTTTACCTGCGCCACAAGACTTACGATTTCCTCCAGGCTCTTACCTTCTTTTCTGGCCTGCTCCGCTACCGCTTCCTTCTCTTTCGTGCTTTGCACACCCTTGGAAAGGTCGAATAATGGTTCACCCTTCTCATTGGCACACTTTCCGCCCTCCTGTACAAAGAAGCCGTCCGGTGTCTTTTCATTATGATACATTCTTCCGGAATCTCCGGCAAAGTAATAGCAGTAGCCGTCAACCCACTGCCATCCGGTTGCCATCTTTCCTAAAGAATCCGCCTTGGTGTCCAGGAAGAACCATTTTCCGTCCTTCTCCATCCATCCGCTTTTTAAATTCTTGCTCTGGGGATCCACAAAATACCACTGTCCCTTGCTTTCCACCCAGCCGGTCTTCTCCTGACCGTTACCGTCCACATACTTCCAGTTGTTTCCATCCTGTTGCCATCTTCCTTCAGAAGCTGTGCCACTTTGCCCCTCCGCAAAGGCCTGTCCGCTGAACAAACCAAGCAGAATGGCTGTAGCCAAGGGGAACAGTACTCTGTCTATTCCTTGTTTCTTCATTTTGCCTCCAATCCGGAAAAAAGAAGGACCTCCCTGACCGACTTTTCTCTATCCCTAAGGGGTAATTCGGGCCCTGCAATATGCTGCAAAGCCTTTAGCCAACGTGACCGTTTTTTAACTACTCCCTTAAATACTCTATACTTCTAAAAAGGTCGAGGCCAATGTTTCGCAAAGCTCTTGTCTTTACAAGAGGAAAATGCTTTGTCTTAAACCGCAAAGCCGGAAAATGCGTAACATTCCTCGACGGAAGACTCTCCTTCGTCTCTAAATCCGAAATCCCTGGAAGAATCCGTCTTTATTATAATCGGCAAGGTTTTTGACAAGATAAGCGTTTGATTTAATTTTTTATCTCTTTTCCTGTTCCGGTACCTATCGAATCGGGCTTTTTCTTTTTGTCTTCCACCTGTGGATTTTCGGTTTGGACCTTTCCTTTATCCGATGTTTCCGATTTGCATTTTTCTTCATCCCTATTTAAAATAAAAAAATCGAAAAAAAGATTTTCCGAAGAAAAGGAGGCAAAATGAATACCGATATCCTGCAATTGCAGTCCGATTATCTGAAGGCTTGTCACGAAAATATCTTAAAACGTTTGACGGAAGAATACAGAAAGCCCTATCCCGGCTATGGAAGCGACAACATTTGCGAAGCTGCTAAGGAAAAAATCCGAAAGGCCTGTCACTGTCCCGGCGCTCAGGTGGAATTTCTGATGGGCGGCACCCAGACCAATGCTACGGTGATTGACTCCTTCCTCCCTTCCTACCAAGGTATACTCTGTGCGGACAGCGGACATATTGCGGTGCACGAAGCCGGAGCCATTGAGCTGACTAGACACAAGGTGCTCCCCCTAAAGGGAAAAGACGGAAAGCTCTCTCCGAAAGCGCTGGAAGCCTTTCTTTCCGACTTTGCCTTGGACGAAAATAAAGCCCACACCGTTCAGCCCGGCATGGTTTACCTTTCTCAGCCCACGGAATACGGCAGTCTGTACAGCAAGGCAGAGCTTACTGCCATTTCCGAGCTTTGTAAAAAGCATCAGCTGTTGCTTTTTGTAGACGGTGCCCGGCTGGCCTATGCCCTTGCCGCCCCGGAAAATGACATTAAGCTTCCGGATCTGGCTAAGCTATGCGATGTCTTCTATATCGGAGGCACCAAATGCGGTGCTATGTTCGGAGAGGCGGTGGTGATTCCGGATTCCACCCGACTTCCCCATTTCTTCACCTCCATCAAACAGCATGGTGCCCTCATTGCCAAGGGCTGGCTTCTGGGCCTACAGTTTGATGAGCTCTTTAAGGATGAGCTCTACCTCCATATCGGCGAAAAGGCAAATGCCTACGCCCGGGAAATCAAGGCAGCCTTAAAGGATGCGGGGCTCCCCCTCTTCGGAGACTATCCCACCAATCAGGTCTTCTTTGTCATTTCCCATGAAAAAATGGAACAATTAAAAAAGCAGGCGCAGTACGCCTACATGGAACGCTACGATGAAAATTCCAGTGTAATTCGTTTTTGTACCAGCTGGTCTACAAGAGAAGAGGACGTGAAGAAATGCTGTGAGATTATTAGGGGGCTGTAAAAAAATTTTCTATGCAATATAGGTCTGAAATTGGGGCTCAGACTACCCCATTTCCAGACCTATATTGGAAAATATCTTTATTATATTTTAGTATTTTATTCCTTAAGTTGAAAGTCTGCCACCAAATCTTTAAGCTTATTTGCCTGTTCGGTAAGCTCCTCTGATGCCGCAGCAGTTTCTTCCGCTGTTGCAGTATTGCTCTGAACCACGGAGGAAATCTGATCAACCCCCTGGGTAATCTGCCTTACTCCCTTTGCCTCCTCTTCGGAGCTTAAGGAAATACCCTGAATCAAGGCATTAATCTGTTCCGTATGCTTGGAAAGGCTATCCAAAGAATCTGCTGTTTCCTCCGCAATTTTCGCACCATTTTCTACCGCTTCAATCGTTTCTTCGATAAGGCTGGCTGTACTTTGCGCTGCATTTGCAGACTTTTGCGCCAAGTTTCCCACCTCATCCGCTACAACTGCAAAGCCCTTCCCTGCTGCTCCTGCCCTTGCCGCCTCAATGGCTGCATTTAGGGAAAGAATGTTGGTCTGAAAGGCAATATCGTCAATGGTTTTGATGATTTTACTAATCTCTGCGGACTTCTCCGTGATTGCGGACATCGCCTTAGACATTTCCTGCATCTTGTTGTTACTTAGGCGAAGAGCCTGTCCTGCATTTACAGAAAGGGAAGAAGCCTCCTGAGTGGTCTTTGCAGTTGCATTAATCTGATTGGTAATGTCATTCATGGTGGCACTCAGCTCTTCAATAGAAGATGCCTGCTCCGTAGCCCCCTGGGACAAGCCCTGTGCCGCAGAACTTACCTGCTCCGCATTATTATTGACCTTTCCGGCACTTTCCTGTATTTCCGACATGGTCTTGGAAAGGTCGGTGGTGATTTCGGAAAGAGCAGAAGAATTGGTGCATAAGCTCCTGTATAATACTCTTCCATGCCCTTTTGCAGACGGAAGTTTCCTTGGGAAATATTCCCAAGTTTCTCTGTTAAATCCGTAATAATATGCTTTACCCGGTCTACCACCTCTTCCATGGCACGTATCAGTGTTCCAATTTCATCCTGATAAGCATAGTGCATTTCAATATCAAAGTCTCCGGCAGCCAGCTTCTTGCTACTGTTTGCCACCATGGTCAGAGGCTTTAAACACTTGTTTAGATAGAATACCGTTGCCAGAATCACAATACCTACTGTCAATAAACCAAGGCCTATAGCCACCAAAACCATTCGATCTACAGCATGGTCATAGTCCACCTCCGTCATACTGATTCTGAACCACCAATTTTCTCCCTTCAGATTAACCGGTGTAAAAAATTCTCTTTCTTCCTTCCCTGACTGGCCGATAATTTTCTTAATAAAGGGTTGTCCTTCCTCCATCATGGTCTTAATCTGCTGATAACCCTTCTCCGGCATCAGTTCGGAAAGCTGCTTTCCATCATGTTCCGCATTGCCGCGAACAACTCCATTGTCCTCAATCAATTCAGAAAACATGGTAGGGAATTCTGCATCACTCTTACTGACGGAAGTCAGTTCTTCCGCGTTGATGTCCAAGATTGTAACACCCTTGAACTGTCCATTTACCATTATAGGACTTGTAATGGAGAAAATGTATAAACCATCCACTTCATCATCGGCATAAACATTGGTCACCAGCGACTTGCCTTCTTTTCCGGCAAGATAGTAGTCCTTAGCCTTGTAAAAGTCATAATCCAAATGCTCTACAACCTTTTCCTCTGCTCCCTTTTTGGTAATATAAAGACCATAATTTTCATAATCGGAAAGAAATGCATTGGGTTCAAAGAAGACTCCGGCTCCAATAATATTCCCTGACACTTTCATGTTGGCATAGATATTCGTTAAAAGAACATTTTCTGCAAGATAACGAGATGCCGGAACCTCCTGTCCCACAAGCTGACTTCTAAAGGTAGTCGGTTCTGAGGATTCCACAGAAATCGTAGTTCCTGCTACGCCATCCTGTGATTTCCAAGTAGCTGCGGGTGCTTCCCCTACCTGATCCTCTACACTGTAAATCAGACTGATGCCTTCATTAAGGCTATCTGCCATCTTGCTGTACTTATCCACGGTAGCAAGCAGCTCCCCTGTGGCATTATTTCCCTTTTCCATCATGGAATCGTTAATCTGCTGATCCATTTTAATTTCAAAGGAATGTACCAAAATATAGCACAGCGCCAAAATACTCACAAAAGACACTATGCCTAAAACAAGGGACATTCTTCCCTTTAAACTCATGCTTTTCCAAAAGCTATTCTTTTGTGTTGATTCCTTTTTATTCCTATCTTTTCTCATATTGTTCCTTCTTCATCCTTGAATACTGTCAACTGTCAATGGCAGTATATCGACTAAAAAAGGACAGGGGATAAGGGGGAATTATATTTTATCTCCTAAAGCCTCTAACCATTCCTTTTCTTTAAACCCCACCAAAACCTTCTCTCCATAAAGGAATATAGGTCTCTTTACCAGCATGCCGTCTGTTGCCAGTAATGCCTCCTGCTCTTCCTCAGACATATTAGGGAGCTTGTCCTTTAATTCCATGGACTTATACAGCTGACCACTGGTGTTAAAGAAGCGCTTTAGGGGAAGGCCGGAACGCTCCCTCATCTCATGGATTTCCTTAGCGCTTGGGTTTTGTTCCTTAATCGGGCGCTTTTCAAAAGAAACATTGTGAGCCTTTAAAAAATCCTCTGCCTTTTTACAGGTACTGCAACGGTCATAGCAAATAAATGTATTCATGGTTTTTCCTTTCTTTCGGTATTTCTTCTAAAAATACTCCTTCTATCCTATGCCTTTATTTATAGCAAAAAGGAAGGAGAATGAACATCCCCTTCCCTTTATTCTCAGAAAATAATTTTTATGCTTAAGACGAAATTTTAGTCTCTGTGTATCGCTCTTTCTGCTTCTTTTTACCCCTGCTCTTTTAAAAGCTTTCCCAAATACTCTGCCAAATGCTCATGGGCATAGATATTGGCATTCTTCTCCGCGGTGGGGTTATAGTTGGTATTGGTATTTACGTCATAAACATAAATCTCTCCGCTTGCCGACTGCACCCATTCAATCGCCGCAACGTCAATGACGCTGTTCTGTAAAAATTTTGTGTAGGCCTGCTCTCTTTCCTTCTCCAAGGGCTCCGTGATTTGGAATTTTTCGGAGCTTTCCAGCTCTTCCTTCTTCTTTCCGATCTGGCAGCCGTCTGCCGGACAGAGCTGGAAGCCGTCGGAGGAATCAATGGATACGGTATATAAAAACTTCTGTCCGATAAACTCGGAGCGGCGGATTCTGCCGTCTGCGGGCTTAATGTACTCCTGCAAGAGGGTGATGCCGTCTACGGAAGGCTCAAAGGCCGGGCTGTTGACATAGGCCTCCAGCTCTCCTTCATTTTGGAAAGCTGTACTCCCAAGCCCTTTCCTGCACGGTTATGCTTGGTAATCAGGGGGTAAATGTTTAGCTGTCTTGCTCCTTCCAGAATCTGATCCTGTCCTAAAACCGCCACGGTTTTGGGATGGGGAATGCCATTTTCCTCTAAGGCAAGGTACTGCTTTACCTTACTGATTTCCAGATTGATGGCTCCTAAACCGTTTACCACCTTACGACCGTGTCTTGTGAGCCAGTAAAGTACCTGCTCGGTGTATTCCGGCGCATAGCGGTGTCCTCTGGTATGGGAGGAGGCAGACATACGGTTATAGAACACGCCCTCAGGGGGGGCCTCCTGTAAATTCAGGATTCCCTTGGATAAATCCCATAGCTCATAGGGAATCTTCTTTTCTTCCAGCCACTTTACCAAATGCTGGGTCCATTCCAGATTTTCATGGATTACATATACCTTTTTCTCTGCCATTTTCTTTCCTTTCCTAACTTTTCTATTCACAAATAATTTTCATCAGAGGATTCATGCAGGGTCACTGAATATTCCTTCTATAGGATTCCTTAGCCTGCATTGGCAACAAATTCCTTGCCTGCTACATTTTCCGACTTTGCCGGTTTTTCTACTTTTTCCACATTCGCTTTTTTACTATCCAATACAGCCACTGCTAAAGCCTGCCCTACCACATTCAGAGCGGTTCTTCCTGCATTTGCAAAGAAGTCTACGGACAATATCAAGGCTACACCTTCCACAGGAAGTCCCAACTGGGGAGCTGCCGCCAATAAAACCACAATGGCCCCGGAAGGGATGGTTGCCGCGGTCTTTCCGATTAAACTTAAAAGGAGAACCGTAAACAGTAAGGCCTGGGTCGTGAAAGTAATGCCGTAAGCATTTGCCAAAAAGACAGTCGCCAAGGCAAAATACACTGCCGCTCCCTCAAGATTAAAGGAGTAGCCGAGAGGTACCACGAAATCCGTTACCGCCTCGTCATAGCCTTCCTTCTTCAAACGCTTCAAAAGTGGGGGTAAAACCACGCTGGAGCCGCCGGACACAAAGGCCAGTGTCACCAAATCTCCGATACTCTTGATAAGCTTTACATAGTTTACCTTATATAGAATAGCAATAACGGGGAAGATTACAAGTGCCAAAACGCCGTAGCCAAGGTACATACCCAGGACAAACTGTCCAAGTCCCACCAGCTTGTCCACTCCGGTTGTTGCCACGTCCTTGGCAATAAAGCCGAATACGCCTACCGGAGAAAGTAAAATCACCGCATCTAAAATCTTGTAAATGGCGGCAATCCAAATCTTTGTGCCGGAAAGGAAGGCGTCCTTCTTCTCCTGCTCCAGCTGTCCTACGCCATAGCCTAAGAAAATGGCGAAATCAGAATCGGAAGTAATGCGCCGTCTGTAAGTGCCTTGAAAAGATTGGAAGGAATGAAGTTTAAGAAAAACTCATCAATCTTCACGCCGGTGGCGATTCCCTCCAAACTGGCACCTTCCTGGCCGATATTTACCCCCTGTCCAAAGCCTAAGTAATAGGAAGCAAAGACAAAGAGGGCGGTAATTCCTGTAGTCACTGCGAAGAAATACAGGAAGGTCTTTCCCAGGAGCTTCTGAAAATGATTCTTGCCCAGTACCTCTGCCACAGCCACCACCACAAGGGGAAGCACCAGAGGAATAATCAGCATACTGATAAGCCGGATAAAGGCCTGTCCCAGAAACTGGTAAAAGCTTGCAAATTGGGGAAGGAAATATCCTACCGCCCCTCCTAAAAACAATGCTATCAATAATTGTAAGCCCAAGGCTATTTTTTTCTTCTTTACGTTACCCATAGTTCTCTTCTCCTTCTTCTCCCATACATTCCGCTTACTACTTTCGGATTTGCTTCTTATTCCCTTTTCTATACGCATTTCATCCTGTTTTAGCTTGCATTTCCTATAAACCCACTAATTAACTAGGACTTCTGTACTATAGCATAAGGAGCCTTCCTATGCTAATTCTTATTTCAAATGTTTAGTTATAAATTTAATCTATATCAGGCTTTTATGTTTTTTACAATTTCCGCAAAAATTTTGCATCTAATATGCCATTTTCGTTAATTTTTGCTATAATCTAGGTAGTTATGCCAAACACATTATTCTTTGGAGCAAGGAAGCAGGAAGCTCCCTTCTCCCTCTATAGAAAGGAGAAACAACATGGATCAAGGCAAGTTAGAGCGGATTTAAAGAAGATGGAGGAGCGGAATCTTTCTCAGATGATTATTACCGACCCACCCGCCATTTTCTATTTAACCGGTAAGTGGATTCATCCCGGCGAAAGAATGTTGGCATTGTATATCAACACAAAGGGAGACAAGCATCTGTTCGTAAACCGTATGCTTCCTCAGGAGAGAGACCTTGGCGTGGAGATTACCTATTTTGATGACACGGAAGACGGTGTAGAGATTCTTTCCCGGGTAATTGATAAGGATAAGCCCATGGGTATCGACAAGACCTGGCCGGCACGTTTCCTTCTTCGTTTGCAGGAGTTAAAGGCAGGCTCCTCCTTCGTCAACGGTTCCGTAATCGTAGACAAGGTTCGTCAGATTAAGGACAAGCACGAGCAGGAGCTGATGATTCAGTCCTCCCTGGTAAATGATAAGGTTATGGAGGAATTGATTCCTTACGTAGTCAAGGGATTAACCGAGAAGGAGTTAAATGCCGTAACCAGAGACCTGTACAAGAAGCACGGCTGTTCCGGCGTTTCCTTTGATCCCATTACCGCTTACGGACACGGTGCCGCAGATCCTCACCACGTTACCGACGACACCAAGGGAAAGAAGGGAGATTGCGTTATCCTGGATATCGGCGGTGTCTTAAATGACTATATCTCCGACATGACCAGAACCGTCTTCATTGGAGAAGTCAGTGAAAGACATAAGGAGATTTATCAGATTGTACGAGATGCCAACCTTCGCGGAATCGCTATGGCAAAGCCCGGCAACAGAATGTGCGATGTGGATTTGGCTTGCCGAAACTATATCGAGGAGAAGGGCTATGGTAAATACTTCACCCATAGAACCGGACATTCCGCAGGTATCGAGGATCATGAGGTGGGAGACGTTTCCTCCGTTAATGAAGAGATTATCGAGGTTGGACAGTGCTTCTCTGTAGAACCCGGTATCTATATTCCTGAGGAAAATATCGGTGTGCGTGTAGAAGATCTGGTAATCATCACCGAGGACGGATGCCATGTATTAAACCACTACACCAAGGATCTTCTGATTGTAAAGGAAGACGGAAGCATCGTTAAGGGAGAGTAATATAGTTTTCCCTTTAGCGAATTCGCGGACTTTTCCGGAGAACTTTCGTAGCTTTTCCTTTATCGAATTCGAGGCTTTCTCGTTAGAAGATTGAAAAATCCCCCAAAGGACTGTCATTCTCCCTTGGGGGATTTTTAGTATTAAGCGACTTCCGCTTCATAGTATTTACTTCAAGCATTTACTTCATAGCATTTCCCGTTAAATAATTAACATCTCTTGGGAATTATGGTATACTAAAAAAAGTATCATTACAGAAAAACCATCGACTGGGACGGTGGAAACGGAGGACTTTATGGCAAAGATTCAAGAAGGACGCATGCCTTATTTAGGCTATGAAACGTATTATCGTATTGTTGGAGAGAATAAGGGCAATAAAAAGCCTCTTCTTCTGCTCCATGGTGGACCCGGTTCCACCCACAACTATTTCGAGGTTTTGGATGACCTTGCAGAAAAGGATGGACGTCAGCTGATTATGTATGACCAGCTGGGCTGCGGAAATTCCTACCTGGACGGACATCCGGAGCTTTGGAACAGGAGACCTGGTTAAACGAATTAATCGCACTGAGAAAGCATTTGGGATTGGATGAAGTACATATCTTAGGACAGTCCTGGGGCGGAATGTTGGCTATCATCTACGAATGCGAATGTAAGCCGGAGGGAGTTGCCAGCTATATTCTTTCCAGTACTCTTCCCTACAATGCCATTTGGGAAAGTGAGCAGAAAAGAAGAGTCGGCTATCTTCCCAAGGAGATGCAGGAAGCCATTGCCAAGGCGGAGAAGACCGGAAACTATAGTGATCCGGACTACGACGTAGCCATCACGGAGTTTATGACCAGATATTGTGCCGGTCCTTTTGGCCCGGATGCAGCAGAGTGCCTGACAAGAAAGAAAAAAGCAGGAACCGAAGCTTACGTTGCAGGATGGGGTCCAAATGAATTTACTCCCACCGGCTCACTTCGGGATTATAATTATCTGGAGCAGATGAAAGATTTTTCCAAACCCACTCTGATTTGTAGTGGTGGTGAAGACCTTTGCTCTCCCTATATTGCGAAGACCATGTTTGATGCTATTCCCAATGCCAAGTGGGAACTTTTCCGTTATTCTCGGCATATGTGCTTTGTCGATGAAGAGGAGCTTTACAAGAAGGTATTGATGGAGTGGCTGAATCAAAATGACTAAGACTTAAAAGAAGATAGGGCTACAAAAAATCAAAATAAGAAAGAATTTTCGGCAATATAGGTCTGAATGCGGGGGTAGTCTGAGCCCGTCGGTACTTGCGAAAAACAAGAGAAGCGCAGGTTTTCGCTTAGTATCCGATACGTGGCGAAGCTAGCGAGAGCGTGCCCCGTTTCAGACCTATATTGCGTAGAAAAACTTTTTGATTTTGTGTAGCCGTCTTTTTACAGCCCTTCTTTTTTACTGTCTTTTTTATAAGGAAAGGGGAGGGCTCATAGCCCTCCCCTTTCCTTAAATAATTTTTTCTTTTATCCGCTTATTCTTTTTTCTATACTGCTTCTACCTGATCATTGGTAATCAAGCTGTTCAGCTTCTTATCCATAATCCACAGAACTGCTGCAAGCGCAATCAAGAGAATTGCGATACCGAAGCTTGCTGCCGCAAATGGCATCTTGGAAATAATGTTATACAAGGTTCCGTAGGAAAGTCCTGCGATAAAGATGGCAAAGGTCCATACCGCCATCATTGCGGAAAGGAGCTTTCCGGGTGCAAACTTGGAAATAAAGGAATTTCCTAATGGAGAGAAGGTCATCTCACCAAGAGACAGGCAGAATCCGAATACTACAACCCAAAGTAAGCTTGCAGGTCTTCCGGCTCTGGTAATCTCTGCAAATGCGGAAACCACGAAAGCAAGTCCTAAAATTCCCATACCTAATGCAGTATGCTTAAAGATACTGAGTCCACCGCCGGGACGCTTTGCGTCTCTAGCCCAAAGGAGTCCTAAAGCAGGTCCTAACAGAATACAAAGAAGTCCATTCTCAGAGTCAAAGAAGGATGTGGGAATCGTGAATCCGAAAAGCTTCCAGTTCATGTTAATGAATTCCTTAGCATCGTTCATTGCTCCCCAGTGATCATAAACAGGTAGATATGCTAAATACCAGAAAATCCAGAAGATGGAGGAGAAGAGGGAAACGGCGATAATAGCCAGAACTCTTTGCTTCTCAATCTTTGTGAGAGGTCTGCTTGGCTCAGCTGTCTTAATTGTCTCTTTGGATGCAGCTACTTCTGCACTATCCTTAAAGGGCTTTGCTCCTGCTTCTCCCAAGGGTCCCCAACCTAAGAAGAACATAACAGCATTTACCAACATAACGATGGAGCAAACCAGGAAGCAGATTCTATAGCCTCTTGCTCCTGCAATCAGTCCCACGCTGGTGGTTCCGATGAAGGAACCTAAGTTCACCATGGAATACTGGGTAGAGAGAGAAGGCCATATCCAAATCCTTAGGATCGGAGAATAACTTTCCGGTGATGGAGTTGGTCTGGGGCTTAAAGAGTCCGGTTCCAATAGAAGCCAATGCAATCATGATAGCCACATCGGTAAGACTGGAAGATCTAAAGCCGAAGAAGTATCCTAAGCTGATCAAAGCCATACCGATAGGAACCAGATACTTGGCACCCACAAAATGATCGGATATATAGGAACCGAACAAAGGCGCTAAATAGGTGAATGCTACGAAGAAAGATTGGTAAGTAGCACCATTTTCCTTCGCTACTCCTAAACCGCCGTTGGCCACACTGGCGATTAAAAACTGTACGATGAGCCACTTTACAGAGTAAAAGCTAAAGCGCTCCAGGGTGAAGGCAAAGTTACAAATCCAGAACCCTAGCCCTCCCTTTCTTTTTACTGTGCTGTCCATAAACACTCCTCTCCTTAAGGTTTAACCCTTATCCTCGCCTCTTCTCCTTATGCCACTCTTTCTTCGGGGAAAGAAAGAATTTTTAGGGGAAAATGTAGGCAAGCAAAAATAAATTCTTAAGGGGAATTATAGCACTTGTGCGCTTTTTCTTCAATATTCTGTAAATATTTATACATTTTGTCTTTAAATGAAATTAGCTATTTGAAGCATCTTTTTAAGACATTGCTTAAACTATCCTTTAATCTTGTTGGCCTCTCTATTCATCAGCTTATCCCTTAGTCTTCCTTCAACTGGAACTTTTCCATCAGCTCATTTAAAGTATGAGCCTGTCCGGTAAGCTCTTCGGAAGCTGCGGCACTTTCTTCCGCTGTTGCGGAGTTATTCTGTACCACGGAGGAAATCTGGTCGATTCCCCACACTCACCTGTTTTACGCCCTTGGCCTGTTCATCCGATGCCAGGGAAATGTTTGTAATCATACTGTTGATTTTCTTACTCTGTTCAGAAACCACCACCAGAGACTGGGCAGTTTCCTCGGAAAGCTTTGCGCCCTTGCCGATGGCATCAATCGCCTCTTCGATTAAGCTGCTGGTATTTTGGGCTGCCTTGGCAGACTTTTGAGCCAGGTTTCCTACCTCATCCGCCACAACGGCAAATCCCTTTCCTGCCACTCCGGCACGGGCTGCTTCGATAGCCGCATTTAGGGAGAGAATATTGGTTTGGAAAGCAATATCGTCAATGGTCTTGATAATCTTATTGATTTCCTGAGATTTCTCCGTAATATCCTGCATAGCTCTGGACATCTCATCCATCTTGTTGGTGCTGACATTTACGGCCTGCTCCGCATCATTGCTTAACTTTGCCACTTCTTCGGTAATCTTTACCGTACTGTCAATCTTGTGAGAAATATCATCCATGGTAGCGGAGAGCTCTTCGATGGAGGAAGCCTGCTCCGTTGCCCCTTCGGAAAGAGACTGGGCGGCATTGCTGACCTGATCCGCTCCTTCCTGCACCTGCTCTGCGGAATTTCTGATTTCCTTCATGGTATTGGACAGGTCTCCCCGAATCTCTCTAAGAGACTGTAGGAGAGGTGCATAGGCACCGGCATAATACTCCTGATCTTCCATATCCACTCGGAAATTTCCCTTGGACAGCTCGCTGAGCTTATTTTGCAAGTCGGAAATAATAGTCCGGATTCTCTGCATGATTTCTCTCATGCTCTCTGCCAGTTCTCCAATTTCATCTTTCTTATTGTACTGAATATCTACATCGAAATTTCCCTTGGCCACTTCCACACCGGAAGAAGAAATTTTCTTCAAAGGTGCCAATGATGTTCGAATCAGGAAATGGGTAAGAGCAATCAAAACCAATACTCCCAATAAATTGGTCAGCATTGCAGTCTTGACCAAAGTCATCAGCGTGGCATTGTACTCTGCTTCAGAAAGGCTGACACTCACCCACCAATCTGCATCTCCTACTTCCACCGGAGCAAGAAAGCGCTTTACCTGACCCTTATCCAAGCTGTCGGTAACCACATTAAAAGATTTTCCCTCTGCCTTCATGCTTTCCAGAGTATTGTATGCCTCCTCCGGTAAAGTATCCTTTACGGGTTTTGCAATGGCGTCCGCATCCATAGAATAAGCAACATTGCCATCATGGTCGGTCAAATCAACTGCCAAAGATGGAAAACGTTCGTCCGATTGCTGCAGAAGTCCGAAAACATCCATTTTCATATCCACAAGAACATAGCCCTTAAATTCCTCTTTAATAACGATAGGAACCATAATGGAAAAGACCCAGTCCTTGGTATAGGCATCCTGATAAATGTTGCTAACGCTAAGCTTTTGTGTCTCTTTTAAATGCTTAAAATCCTCTTCTTCCTGATAGCCTGCGGAATAGGTCTGCACAGTACGAGTCTTGGCATTTTCCTTGCTAAGATAGAGGGAATAGTCATCCACGCCGGGAATAAAGGCACCCTTGTCAAAATAGACTCCTACGCCAAATATACTGTCATCACTGTTGACCGCCGCGTAAAGAGAGTCCAACATAGCAGACTCCGCATTATAAAGATTTGCCGGAATTGCCACATTTCTTACCCGAGACTGGAAAGTAGTCGGTCCCATCACCTTGGTGGCAACGGCATTTCCATTCCCATCCACAATATTCCAGATATTGGCAGGCACTGCCCCTACCTCTTCCTGGGTTTCATAAGCCGACATAATGCCCTCTCGGATGGTTTCCGCAACCACCTGATTCTGGTAAAGGATATTTTCAATATCATTGATGGCCATGTGGGTTTTATCCACCATATTGCTGTCAACGGTCTTTTCCATACTGCTCTTACTAATATTAATTAGAATAGAGCCTGTCCCGATAAGCGCTATCGCCGAGCAAAGGCCGATCAAAATCGACATTTTACTGCTTAAGCGTAAGCTTTGGAACAAGCCTCCCTTCTTCGATTTCGGCTCTTTTTTCTTTTGTACCGCTCCTGTTTTCATTTCTTTTCTCCTTCAGTGTTAAAACACAGCTATCCTTCTGCTGACTCCTAAGTTTTTCGTCCCAAGCAAAGAAAAGAATAAGAAGTATAGAAAAATATTATACATTTGTCTTGATATATAAATACGATTTATTGCTTTAATAAACTAAAGTGTTTTCCTGCCGCCCGGAGCTGACGAGCACTGAAATTAAATGATTGGAAATGAAAAAGCGGCGAAAGATTGTCCCGGTTCCGTACCGGTTTTCTTTCACCGCTTCTTTCTTATCCTTTTTCTATCAACTCTTTGCTAATCGTTTATCGTTTCCTTAAGGAAGAAGGATAGTATTTACCTCATAGCCCTCAGCTTCAATTTGGATTTCCTGCTTTTTATCCGCATTTGCTGTAGGAACAGAGAAAAGAAGTAAATCTTCTAATTCTTTCTCTCCTTTTGAGTCTCCGAAGCTGAACTTCTCTCCCATCTTCAACAAATCAGCATTGAAAGCTGCCATTTGTCCGTATGTTCTTCCTGCAACGGTCAGAGTCTTAATGCTCTTTAGGTAATTCTGAACAGACTTTCTGTCTCCCTGGAAGGAAAGCTCATAGTATCCCTGAGCCTCTTTCTTCTCAAGCTTATTCATTACAGGTGCGGACTTTGCCTGAGCCTGTGTGTAAGAAAAAACTAGATCTTCATAGCCATCTTTCCTTAAAGCAACCTTATGTTCTCCTGCTTCCTTCGGATAATAGCTTAGATTCAATGCCACATCCTTTTCTTCCTCTGAAGTGAAGAAAACAGGATTTCCTTTCATTGCTAAGTCTTCAAAATATGCAGGTTCAACCTTTTTATAACGGATATTGTCAACTACCACTTCATTAAGATTAAGCAAATATTCTCTTTGGTTATCACTAAGGTTTCTAAAAAGAACCAACTTTACATTATATTTTCCGGGGTTTACTTTATCTAAAACTTCATGCTTTAGCTCATCAGGCTTCTGAAGAGAAACCTTTCCATCTTGAAGCTCTTCCTTTGTTACATTAATATGTATTGTTACAGGCTTATAGCCTTCCGGACGGATTTCCACAACATTATCCCCTTCATGGAAGGCACTTTTGCTAAAGCTAAAAGCATTTAAATAGTCTTTCCCTTTTCTTCTCCAATCAGGTCAAGGCAATAGGTATTTACCTCTTTCAGTAAATCAAACCTAGCATCTCCCTCTTCATACTCTGTTCCATTTACAGAAACAGTCTTGTAGGTCTTCCAAAGAAAATTTTTAAGCTCTTGTTTTTTATCTCCTTCGTCAAGAGATAAGACGAAATATTTTTTCTCTGTATTATATTTCAACTCATACTTTGCGGGCCAATCCTGTAACTTTTCTACCCCATTATTTGAATTCTCTACAGGTTTCTCTGGCTGAGTTGTATTCTCAGAAGTTCCCGGATTTTCAGTTTCAACCGGTTTCGGCTTCTCTTCTGTAGTTCCACCAGGCTGAGTTGTATTCTCGGAATTTCCCGGTGTTTCAGTCTCGCCAGGTTTCTCTGTGGTGGTTCCGCCATTCTCTGTTCCCGATTTCTCTGTTGTTCCACCAGGCTGAGTTGTATTCTCAGAAGTTCCCGGAGTTACGGTTTCACCCGGTTTCTCTGTGGTGGCTCCGCCATTCTCTGTCCCCGGATTCTCCGTGGTTCCACCGGGCTTGGTTGTATTCTCAGAAGTTCCCGGATTTTCAGTTTCAACCGGTTTCTCTGTGGTGTTTCCACCGGTCTCTGTTCCTGAGTTCTCTGTGGTGCCACCGGGCTGAGTTGTATTCTCGGAATTTCCCGAATTTTCACTTTCAACCGGTTTCTCTGTGGTGTTTCCACCATTCTCTGTTCCCGGATTCTCTGTGATGCCACCGGGCTGAGTCGGATTCTCAGAATTTCCCGGAGTTTCACTTTCACCCGGTTTCTCTGTGGTGGTTCCACCTGTCTCTGTTCCCGAGTTCTCTGTGGTTCCACCGGGCTGAGTTGTATTCTCGGAAGTTCCCGGAGTTACGGTTTCAACCGGTTTTTCTGTGGTGTTTCCACCGGTCTCTGTACCGGTAGATGCGCCTGCACCTTCACCGACTGTAACAGACTCACCGGCTGTACCTGTCGTTCCTGCGGCACTTCCTCCGGTTGATGTTTCTGTAGAGGCTCCGGCTGTAGCACCTCCGGCTGTAGAGGTTCCAGTTGTAGCGGTTCCAGTCGTAGCAGTTCCGGTC
>BNJS01001758.1_pt1 | contig 92266 bp, 107 predicted proteins | sample 8540461 | NCBI WGS metagenome assembly BNJS01 (sample SAMD00202454, study PRJDB9452) | human saliva metagenome | isolation source: human saliva | place: Japan | reverse complement strand
TTATCCTCAATAGCTTTTTACTAATTCTAGCATTGACAAACCAAAAAACTTTTAACTCTGGATTAGATAAATACAAATTATTTTTCTACACCAGTCAGACCATGAGAGTTCGCAGCCATAACAGCTAAATATTTATACTCTAATCCCAAATTCCTATACATCTGCATCGGTGTAATAATATTTATCTCATTTTCAATAGCTAGTCTGTCAAAAATCAACAACAGAACTCAAAGATTACAATAAACAAAAATTGCGCTACATTGCTGTTCTTTAATATCATTTATAATCTTTACTATTATCTCTTCTCTCTCACTATCATCTAAGGCTTGAAACGTAGTTTGTTCTACAGGATTTTTCGAAATAGGTATTTTTACTATTTCTTTATAACCATATTTTTAGCAAATCTTCACCAAGTTGCGAATCAATTGGCGTTCCAGCCATAACTGCTATTTTCATCAACATTCCTCCACATAACTAAAATTCAATTACATTTAATTATACTACAAACAAATCTAATAAAAAAAGAGAATTCTATATTATTAATCCATAAAAAGTAAACCTCGAACACTTTAATTTACTTATACTATATACCAAAGAATTCGAGGTTTATCTTAAAACTATTTTATTTCAATTTTTAATTCATCATCTTGATAATCAAGGTTAACTTTCATTCCATCTTCTATACCATGACGGATAAGTTCTACAGAAAGTTTGTTTTCTATATGGCTTTGAATAAATCGTTTAAGCGGACGTGCACCAAATTTCATATCAAAACCAGCTGTCGCAACCCACTCTGAGATTGCTGGTGTGTAACTAAGTTCAATATTTCTAGCTGCAACACGTTTAACAAGCTCATTAAGAAGTTTATTAGCAATACCTTTAATGTTATCTTGTGTCAATGGTTTAAAGATAATTATATCATCCATACGGTTAAGTATTTCTGGTTTGAAGTAACCATAAAGTTGGTTAGTAACATTTTTACGAGTTTCTTCAGAAATAACACCATCTTTTACTTCTTCTAATAGTTCTAATGAACCAATGTTAGAAGTCATAATGATAATTGTGTTTTTGAAGTCTACTACTACACCTTTAGAATCAGTTAAAGTACCTTCATCTAATAGTTGTAATAAGATGTTAAATACATCTGGATGAGCTTTTTCTATTTCGTCCATTAAGATAATACTATATGGATTACGTCTTACACTTTCAGTAAGTTGTCCACCTTCTTCATAACCGATGTATCCTGGAGGGGCACCGATTAAACGGCTGACTGAGTGTTTTTCCATATATTCACTCATGTCTATACGAACAATATTGCGTTCATCATCAAACAAGTTAAGAGCTAAAGCTTTAGCAAGCTCAGTTTTACCTACACCAGTAGGTCCTAAGAATAGGAAGCTACCGATTGGTCTATTTGGATCGGCAATACCAGCACGAGAACGTAATATTGCACTAGTTACACTCTCAACAGCTTCATCTTGACCTATCACTTTTTCATGAATAGTATCAGCTAAGTTAAGAAGTTTTTCTTTTTCTGTTTCTACTAATCTTGTCACTGGAATACCAGTCATTTGGCTTACGATAAAGCCAATTTCTTCTTCTGTTACTTCTTGTTTTAGTAATTTATAATCTTCATGTTTAGATTTTTCTTCTAGTTCTTCTAACTCACGTTTTAATTTTGGTAAAGTTGAGTATTGTAATTCTGAAGCTTTTTCTAAGTTATAGTTATTTTGAGCTTGTTCTAATTCTAATTTAACTCTATCGATTTTTTCACGAAGATCTTTTACCGCAGATAATTTTTCTTTTTCACTATCTACTTGCAATTGAAGTTTATTTTGTTCTTCTTTTAAGTTTGCAAGCTCTTCTTTTAAGTTTTCTAAACGACGTTGTGATACTTCGTCATCTTCGCTACTTAAAGCTTTTTCTTCGATTTCAAGTTGCATTACTTTACGATTGATTGTATCTAACTCTGCGGGGTTAGATGAGTTTTCAGTTTTAATAGTAGCACAAGCTTGGTCGATTAAGTCTATAGCTTTATCTGGTAAGAATCTGTCAGTGATATATCTGTTAGATAATTCTGCAGCTTCTACGATAGCACGGTCGGATATTTTCACACCGTGATAAACTTCGAATCTTTCTTTAAGACCACGTAGGATAGATATTGTGTCTTCTACAGTTGGTTCTTTAACTAGAACTTTTTGGAAACGACGTTCTAACGCAGAGTCTTTTTCGATATATTGACGATATTCATTAAGTGTAGTTGCACCGATACAGTGTAATTCACCACGAGCAAGCATTGGTTTTAAGATATTACCTGCATCCATTGCACCATCAGTTTTACCTGCACCAACTAACATGTGGATTTCGTCAATAAATAGGATTATTTTACCTTCTTGTTCTTTAACTTCTTTTAATACAGCTTTTAATCTTTCTTCGAATTCACCACGATATTTAGCACCTGCGACTAAACTAGTAAGGTCTAATTCAAATACTGTTTTGTCCTTTAAGCTTTCTGGTACGTCACCACGAACGATACGTTGAGCTAATGCTTCAACAATAGCAGTTTTACCTACACCAGGTTCCCCGATTAATACCGGATTATTTTTTTGTTTTTCGTGATAAAAATTCTAATTACATTTCTTATTTCTTCATCACGACCAATTACTGGATCGATTTTACCGCTACGTGCAGCTTCTACTAAGTCACGTCCGTATTTTTCTAATACTTCGTAGTTGTTTTCTGGATTTTCATTCATAACTTTCTTACCTCCTCTTATACCATCGATAACTTCAGTTACGTGTTTAAGTGTAGTAACTTTATCGACATATTTTTTTCACTATACTATTTTTACATAACTTGCAAGAACAATATGCTCGCAAGAAATAAATTTATCTTCATATTTATCTTTATACTTATTAGCTTCTATTAATAAAAGCATTTAAATCATTACTCAAGTAACTGGCATAATTGATATTATCTCCTTCTACCCCACTTACTTTTGTTGATTTCATTGTCTAACTCAGCTAGCAATGCAGCTTTATCAATATTTATTCTTCCCAATATATCACTATATAAATTACTACCAGTAAGAGCTGCTTTTTAAGAACATCTCACTAGTAATATTTTGACTTTTTTTCTCAGTTGCAAATTCGGAAGATTTCGCTAAGATTTCTTTCACACTGTTTGTAAAACTATTTATATCCATTGTAAATCTCCTTTGTCTTTTTGTAGGTCTATGCCCGTCTAATTAGTATTTTTAACGTCAAATTTTCTTTGACCTTTTTGACCTTAAATAAATTATAACATGTTTGACCTTTTTGACAATAGTTTTTTTGAAAAAAATTTTTAGAATATAATTTATCTTTTTAAAAATAAAAGAAAAAGCATCTAAAAATTAGATACTTAATACTATGATTTTCTTAATTGACTAATAAATTTTTCTTTTTGAAATTGAAATACCTAATTCAGAATGAAAAATTTCTAAGCGTACTATATTGATATGGCTGCAAAGTTCGTTTCGTTATTGGTTTCTCCAATTCAATCTTGGAACAAATGTTTATATATGTTTGAACATAATTTTTTTACCCTTGTGAAAATACGATTTGAATTCTTTAAATAAAAATTTCTTCTCCTCTATATCACTAAAGTGATAAATTCTTAAATAATCTATATGTTTTTCTATGATAGTTAGCTTACTAAAGTCTAATGCTTTTTAAACACTGTCTACCATCATTCCTTTCATACGTAACATAAGGAAATATATGCCTAGCATTTCTCAAATTTGCAGAAATTCCCGATCGTAGTGGTATGGCAATCAATAAATTCTTGATATCTAAAAATCATAACTCCATGACCTCTCGCTACATCTTTCTTGAAATTCATCTAAATTTTTATATGTATCAAAAATAATCCTCTGTTAACAGATGAAAATATAAACTGTTTTTATTTATATTTGCCATAATATATCCCCATTATTATATGAAAAAAAGAGTCTTTATTTTTAGAGTCGCGACTCCTACGACTACATCAACTTTAGAGTATTTTCTTTTTTTAGAGTCGGTATTACTCTCCGACTTCCTCTACTATTATTATATAGAAAAAAATAATTTATGTCAAATATCTCTTTACTGATACTTATTGCTATTTTTTGCTCACAAAACCATTTTTTTCTAATAGTTCTTTTGTTACAGCTTCTATTCCTGAAGGTTGTGCATAGAAGTCTGCGAATTTCTTAGTCCATGTCTTAGTTTCACGAGCTTCTGCAAAGTCAATCATAGTTTGACGATATTGTTTTAATACCTCTTCATTTGATTTTGGAAACTCATTATACCCAACATTAGCTTCATGCGGTAATCTTGGTTTAACTTTTTCTGTAGATTTTTCTTCATCTATTACACCAATACTTAGTCCACATAAGAATAATGCATTTTCCGGAATATTTAAAAGTTCAGAAATACCCTTAGCAAAACCTCGTACTCCACCACAGTAAACTATACCATATCCTAAAGACTCAACAGCCAAAGTAGCATTTTGCATCGCAATACCAACATCCATAGAACCAATTAATAATGGTTCGTATTGATTAGAAATATCAAAATCTCCACCCTCAATATCAAATGACAACTTAATATTGCTAAAGTCAATACAATATACCAAAAATGCTGCAGAACTTTCGATATGAGCCGCATTACCTGGTGCTTTATCTTTAATTAAATCAGCAATCTTTTGTTTTGTTTCTCCTGTCGCTACGATGATACTGTAGTGTTGTCCATTCATCCAGCTTGATCCTTGCTTAGAACATGCGATAATTTGCTCAAGATGTTCTTTTGGAAGTTCATTCCCTTTTACAAAACTTCTTCTTGTACGGTGTTGCATCATTGTTTCTATTACTTTATTCATAATTGACCTCCGAATCTAATTAGTAATTATATTATATCGCGAAAAAGTCAAAAATAAAAAGAAAGAAGATGATAATAAATATATAATTAATATATTTTATACTCTTACATTTGAATTATTTGAAATCCATTTTGTTTACAGACATCTTCATTACATTATCACATATCTTAGCTTATTATTTTACCTCATTATAATTATTAATTTTTATTCTTGATAATAAATCGAAATAACTCCGCTATCTACTTTTTCTATTATTTTTCTTTTCCCCATTCTTCAAAGGTTAGGCTCGACGACTTTTTCCATTCAATGTAATTTTCTATAAGCCCTTTATAAAAACATAAATTTTTTTAAATAAATATTCTTTTTCTTCTGATACTATCTTTTCTATTTCATTTTTGTGTAACGTCACATAATTTTTAAATCTTCATATTCTTCTCCGTCTTTACAATAATAATCTGGTAAATGATGAGTCGCAAACCAAAAGCCTGTCTAACTTTTTCCTTAATAATAAAAATCCTTGCATCATCATAATTAGGGATTGATTTCTAGTGATTTTTCTAATATAATCCATACGATATAAATATTTCCCCGCCCAATAAAAATATTTTTTTCATCAACATTTCCTCTTTCACAGCACTTTTGTAACTTACCATTCAAAACCTTTCTTAAGGGATAAAGGGATTCCTTCGTCCATAATAAATGATGTATTTTTCCAATTCAAATAAAGTTCTAATAAATTGCAGTTGTTCAGCTTCACTTCTTGTTTCAAAGTCTTTAATAAATAACTCCAAATGCTGAAATGCTTCTTTTCTAAGTCCTTTTTCTCTATTTATCAAATAATTTTTTTATATTCCTCTTCTTTATCAAACACTCCAATTAAAAACTTTTTAAAAGCCTGATTGAGTACCATATCGTGTGCCATAGTTTTCTCCTTTAAAAATTAAGACCTCTTATATTCTCGCTCAAATATAAACTTTTTCAGGATGAGCTTTGATATAATTAAATTTATTTTCTTCTACTTTATACTCAAAAGCAAAATCGTCTACTTCATCTAAAAATTCCAAAAATTCCTCTTCATTTTTCTTCCAAAGATTCAAGCATATTCCATCTTTTTCTCTCTATCAAACGAAATTGTTCCACCACAATAATCAATAACTTTTTTTGAAAATTAGCTGCAAATTCTAGAATTCCAAAATGTTTGAAACCATTTAAAAGCATCTTCCCAAAAATCCCTGTGGAATTATAGAAAAAAATTGATGATGTCTTCCTTTAATAACTTCTCCAAAAATACCGATGAATAGTATATAAATATCTTTACTCTAAAGTAAATCTTTCTGAAGTCATCAAATATTTCTCATACCCTTCATAACAGATAATCATTTTTAAAACATTGGATCACAAATATTTTATGATTTATCAAGATTTTTAATATCCTCAATTGTAATTTTTTTATAGATTTTTCATCTAAATAGCAATTTAAACATCTACCATTTTCAAATTTATGATTGCAATTTTTCATAACCATAAAGATAGTGAGAACAATTAGGGACATAAGTTAGCCATTTTTGAAGTTTCTGCAAAATATTGACTTTCACATTCATCACAAATTTTTATTTTTGCTTTGCATATAATCATTCTCCATACATTTCTTCTTATCCATTAAGCCCGACAAATTCTATATTGAATTCCTTAAAATCATCTATAAAAAACAAAGGCCTCTTTTTCCAAAAATTGTTAATTTTTCTTCAAATTCATTTTTCCCCTATTAAATAAAATCATTTAATCTCTATTACAAATTTTTCCATATTTTAAAAACTCTTAAAAAAATTAAAGTTTATTTATTTTTATTAAATCTTATTTATCAATGCTTGATAATATTTTTCCACCATCATTATTTGTTTTTTTCTCATTTTTCATTAAAAAAACGAATAATTTTTCTTTGTATTCATTAGAAATTTCTTCAATATTCTTGCTTATAAGTACCAAAAAAACTTGTTTCTCCAATCTTTTTAGGTGCCATTTTTGCTATCTTCATAAAAATAATCCCATTTATTTTCTTCTTTCAATTACCATAAATATCCTTTTCTATTTTTTTCAAATTCCAATAAAAATACTTTCAAATATATCTTCCAGCTCCTCATCAGCTAAATTATATTTTTCTTGTACTATTTTTATATTTTCATAAATTTCAGCTAGTGCTTATGGTATTTTATTCAAATAGTCTTCTCTACTTTGAATACTATATTCTTTAAGTAAATTTTTATTTCTAAATATAATATCTTTCACTTTATCCATCAATTCTTATGTTAAAAATATCTTCATATAACCCTTCAAATTCAATGTCCAAAATATGATGATAATCAATAGTGTGCTCTGTATATGTTAACAAAGTTGTATTTCCCATTCTTCTAAATATCGAGCTTACCTAATTTTGAGATAATACTTTCAATATTTTTCATCAGGATAACAGTATTTAAAAGTATCTGATTCTACACAAGCCAAAAGCTATTTTAGATAAATTTTCTTCATAAAGATTAATTAGCTTATTAGTGAAATCAATTTCTTTCTGCGAAAAATCTTCTTTATAAATAGTTACTTTAAAAATTTTCATCCTCAAATTCATAATTCGAAACATACCTTGAATCATTTAAAAATAAAATCTTCTTTTTAATAAATATTTCATAAAATTAATTCCTTTAAAATTACAGTTTATTTTTTTCTCAAAGATTCCGGGATATTTTTTTATATGGTGAGGCTAAAAAAATCTGTCTCCTCTATCTCTGCTATCATAAAAGCATTTTTCAACAATAAGTCCTGTTTTAAAAACTCCATTTTTTTACTTTTTTTTCAATTGTCATTAAAAAGTTTTTGCATCATCATAACAAATATAATCTTCTTTTGGACAATTTTCTAAACTATCATATTTTTTTCATAAATATAAGTTGGTGATAAAAAGCCAGTAAATCGTTTTTGCAGTTTCTATATCACATAAACGATGGTTAATGATTTGCTCTAATAAAAAAATTTCGAAATCAAAATTATATTCAGCAATCAAAAGATGAAGTTCTTCAGATGATGAAATTTTTCTTAATTTCTTCTTTTTACCTCTGTTTGGTAAGCTTCAAAGCCAATTTCTCTTTGCTTTAAGTATTCTTTATAAAAATCCTCCTCTTCATTACCTTTCATAGCTTTGTCAAAGACTTCTTTTTCATATTAAAATAATAATTGTCCTCGGCAATTTCTGCTTTTAATGAAATATTTTCTAAAAAAATTCTTTTCTCATACTTTCACCTCTCTTAAAAATTAAAAATCTTTTTATTTACTAAAAACCTTCTTTTTATGTATCCTACTTTTAAATATGTTCAAAGATTTCATTTACAATGCCTTCTCCTACCTTATTACAGCCTTCCATAATAAAAAAATTTGTTCCTTTTTTTAAGTTTGAATAGTCAACACCCTCATAGATTGGATTCAGGAAACAAATAGTTTCTTCATCAAAATTTTTTTAATTTCTCCTTGTTCAAAATAAAAATCCCAAATACTGTGTATCTCCTTTTAACAAAATATGGGGTCTATAATTACCTGACATCAAGTCTGGTAAAGATTTCCTTTTATTTTTTTATCGAATTTAATTGTACAAATAAATGTTAATTTTTTTCATACTTTTACCTCTTTTTAAAAAAATTAAAATTTATTAACTACCTTGTTAATACACGAGTAAGAAATTCTTTTTCTATTTCTGCAACAGTCATTTTTCGTTCTCACATCAGGATTTTTCTTCATAATTTTTTTGTGAGTTCTTTTATCACACATTGTTTAAATTCTTCTGCTGTTTTTTTTGTCTATAATAATCAAAGGCATGAAAAGAACCACTTGAACATCTTCCCCAGTCAGCTAAATAGCCAATAATTTCAAAAGCGTAGTCATTATATTTTTTTCAAATTTTTTCGTTTCTCTACTTTTTAAATATCCGGAAACTAAATTTATAAAAATAATGATAGTATATCAGGGTCTCTAAATGAATTATATTCTTTACTATGAAAAACTTGGATCGATTATAGTGCTGTTAAAACATCTTCCATCGTTGGTTTTTCTGACATCTTAATATCTGTTTGTATATAATGATAAAATGTTTCTTTATCATAAAACTTACCTTCAACAGCTATAACCACTCCCCACATACCATCTACATAATTAAATAACATCACAGCTCCATTTTTGTATTTACTTTCTACTTCTACAGGTGGGGCTACTCTTTTTTTAGGTTTTTCTTTTTTTGATGCTAATTTTTTTAAAAATTTTTCTAAATTTTTTTACTTCTTTGTTTGATAAATTTGTCATCTGCACCTAATTCTTCATTTACTCTTAAATCCTCTTGATTAGCGATGATATTTTTTTATTTTATTTAAAAAAACTCATCATCAAGTTGACCAACTTCCACATACAATGAGCAAGAGCAAAAGATAACATTAAATCTATCTTCATCTTCTTCTAAAAAGTAATGAATTTTTAATATTTTCTACTTCTTCTCCAAGATTAAATCTTCTAAAAAAATTCTTCTTTTACATCTAATGAAGTATCATTTCCAAAAAAATCGTTGCATTCCAAGCTCCCATAATTGTCTCCTATAAAACATTTTAAATTTAGTTTTTTTCACAATAATTATATCATTTTTCATATATCCTTATAAAGCGAAATCCCTTTACAAGTAAAGAGCCTATTAATTTAAAAACAGTAACTTGCTCTTTTTAATTATCTAAAAGTCAGATAAAACTTATCTCACCTTTTTCTAAAAATTTTATTTTTTTCTTTTTACCATTACTCGATAAGAAATATTTTTCAGTTTCGTAATATATCTTAGAGATTCATCACGATAATAAATTCGTTCAATAGATTTTCATTCTTTTTTTATAAGTTTTTCCTAATACACTATTTAAGGCATCACTCATCCTTTTCGTTTGACCTATTTTTCACATCAACACTTTCGTTTGATATGTTTTCTACAAATTTACATCTTAATCAAGTGATGAAAAAGATAATAATCCAAAATATACTTTCATTCAATCCTACCGCACTTACGTAATATCCTTCTGCCCAAAACTTTCTATTTCTATACTTATATTTCAGATTTGAATGCATATCGAATATCATCAATGAACTTTTTCCTTTCAAATATCCCATTATACTTGATACACTATATTTTTGGTGGTATTGACAACAGCAAGTGTATATGATCTGGCATTATATATCCTTCTATTATTTCTACTCCTTTATACTTACATAACCTTTGTATTATATTTACTATATCTCTTTTATATTGATTATATTCTATTTTTTTCGTCTATACTTTAGGTGTAAATACAATATGGTATTTACATAACCACTTTTGTATGCGATAAACTATTATGTTTATTTGCCATAATTAAAAATCATCCTTTCTTTCCTATAGAGTTTGAACTACTCTTATTTTTATCAAGAAAGGATGATTTTTCAATTGTTTAACTTTTATCTCGCACCCGCATAGCGGGTGGTTTTTTTGTTTCGGAGACTTCGCCTCCTCTACTGACTAAAGTCATTAATAAAAAGTGCATCTCAAAAATCTTAGTAAAAACTATTTTTCAGGTGTACTTTATTATATTAAGTATAAAATATCTATAATATTTCATCCTAGATATTTTAATATATTTTAGTTATATTTAATTGTTTCTTCCGCTATCGCATTTGTCAATAATTGAGAAAAAATTAATATTATATTTTATTGCTACATCATTAGCCCACTTAGGAATAGACAATGTTTTTTTACCAAAGTAGAACTATCTAAATACTGTTCCAAATCAACAATAACCATTGAAACAAAAAGATTTTTTTCAAATATGTAGTAATCCTTTTAATTCAGAATCATCCTTAAATGGATAATCTTCTTTTAATGGATAACTTATTTATATCACTTACTTCTGGTAGTTTTTCTCCATTTTCGATATAACTAGCGAGCATTAATCCTAAATAATCAGAAGCCATACTCATAGCTTCGGGTATATCTTGCCCCTGGGTTCCAAAACCATTAATATCAGGAAAATAAACATTATAAGATGATAATCTTTCACTTTCATTATTAAAATAAAAAATCGCAGGATAGCTAACTAACATACAATCACCTCTTTGTAATGGATGAGGGTTATAGTAACCCTGCATCCTTTAATATCCCTTTTTCAGTAAATTTGTTCAATTCACCTTTAGGGATTATGATTGGCCTAAACTGACCAGGTTTTGTCATTTTTACATGAGAACCTTTGCCGCCTTTTTGTAAAACAAAGCCATGCTTTTTCAACAGTTTAACCATTTCATCTTGTGTCATCGGCATAAAAATATCCTCCTGACACTTTTATATTACTACGTATTAATACGTATGTCAAGGGATTTATTATTAGGCTATTATTTTTTAAATTTAAAACTCGAAACAAAGATTCTTCCTTGCCCCGGATTTATTATACAACCCATATAAAAACCTCAAAACACTTATAATGTTCTGAGGCTATTTTTATATTTATTATCTCTTCGCTATTTCTTCTAATAGCATTTTGTTAATCATTTGTGGGTTGGCTTGTCCTTTAGAAGCTTTCATAATTTGTCCTACTAGGAAACCAATAGCACGGTCGCGTCCGTTTTTGTAGTCTTCAATAGATTTTGGATTGTTGTCTAATGCTTCGTTAACCCAAGCAAGTAGCTGTCCACTATCTGATACTTGTACAAGACCTTTTTCTTTAACGATTTTCTCAGCATCTCCACCATGTTCGATAAGTTCTGCGAATACTTTTTTCGCGATTTTACTTGAGATTGTTCCATCAGTAATTAGTTTAATCATTCCTGCTAGACCTTCTGCAGTTAATGCTGTTTCGCTAAGTTCTTTTTGAACTTTGTTTAGATAAGCATTTACATCTACCATTAGATAGTTAGATGCTAGTTTTGCATCAGCTCCTAATGATACAGTTTTTTCGAACATATCTGACATTTCTTTTGTTAGTGTCAGTACGTGAGCATCGTATGCTGGTAGTCCAAGTTCTTCTTGGTATCTTTTTTGACGAGCATCTGGAAGTTCTGGAATAGTTTTTCTTACTTCTTCCATCCATTCATCAGAGATAATCATAGGCACGATATCTGGCTCTGGGAAGTAACGATAATCGTCAGAACCTTCTTTAACACGCATTAGTTTTGTTGTTCCTGTTGTTTCATCGAAACGACGTGTTTCTTGCTCAATTTTCCCACCTGATAGGATTACTTGTTCTTGACGTTTTTCTTCGTATTCAAGACCTTTTCTTACGAAAGTAAATGAGTTTAAGTTTTTAAGCTCTGTTTTTGTTCCGAATTTATCTTGACCGTAAGGTCGGATAGAAATGTTTGCATCACAACGCATAGATCCTTCTTCCATCTTAACGTCTGATACTTCGATGTATTGGATAATTGAACGTAGTTTTTCTAAGTAAGCATATGCTTCTTCTGGTGTTCTAATATCTGGCTCAGATACGATTTCGATAAGTGGTGTTCCTTGACGGTTAAGGTCTACTAGTGAATAACCATTTTTGTGAGTTAGTTTACCAGCATCTTCTTCAAGGTGAGCACGTGTAATACCGATACGTTTTGTTTCTCCGTTTACTTCGATATCAATCCATCCGTTTTCCCCGATTGGTTGATCGAATTGAGAGATTTGGTATGCTTTCGGGTTATCTGGATAGAAGTAGTTTTTTCTATCAAATTTTGACTCGCGAGCTACTGTCATATTAAGAGCCATTGCAGCTTTCATTCCCCATTCTACCGCTCTTTTGTTTACTACTGGAAGTACACCAGGATATCCTAAGTCGATTACGTTAGTGTTAGTATTCGGTTCTGCACCGAAGTGAGCTGGAGATGGTGAAAATATTTTTGAATCTGTTTTTAATTCTACATGGACTTCTAGTCCAATTACTGTTTCAAAATGCATCTTGTTTCTCCTATTATAATTCTATTTTTTTATCGTGTAAGTTGTAGTGTTGTTCGAAGTTGTACGCTACATCATAAAGTGTTGATTCTGCGAATGGTTTTGCGATTAATTGCATACCGATTGGGCGTTTACCTTTGAACCCACATGGAATGCTTAATCCTGGTAGACCAGCCATGTTTACTGGAATAGTTAGAATATCGTTAGCGTACATTGTAACTGGGTCTCCGATTTCTTCTCCGATATTGAATGCAACTGTTGGAGCTGTTGGTCCGATGATTACATCATATTCTTTGAATACTCTATCGAAATCTTCTTTGATTAAAGTACGAACCTGTTGTGCTTTTTGTAGTATGCATCGTAATATCCTGAAGATAATACATATGTTCCTAACATAATACGACGTTTAACCTCAGCACCGAATCCCTCTCCACGAGTTTTTTTGTAAATTTCTTCTAAGTTAGTTGCATTTGGACTTCTGTATCCGTAGCGAATTCCGTCAAAACGTGAAAGGTTTGAACTTGCTTCAGCTGATGCGATAATGTAGTATGTTGAGATAGCATAGTCTGTATTTGGAAGACTTACTTCTTCTACTATTGCTCCTTGACTTTCTAGGTATTTTACACCATCAAGAACTGCTTTTTTAACATCTTCATCGATTCCTGCACCGAAGTATTCTTTCGGAAGGGCAATTTTTTTATCTTTAATATCTCCAGTAATAATTTTGCTGAATTCTGGTACTTCTACCGGTGCACTCGTCATATCATGAGCATCTAATCCAGAGATAATTTCTAGTACACGTGCATTGTCTTTTACCGTACGTGTCATTGGCCCGATTTGGTCAAGAGATGATGCAAAAGCAACAAGACCAAAACGTGATACACGTCCGTATGTTGGTTTAAGTCCAACAACACCACAGTATGATGCTGGTTGACGTACTGATCCACCAGTATCACTTCCTAGTGTAAAGCTAACTTGACCTGCTGCGATAGCTGTTGCACTACCACCACTTGATCCTCCAGGTACTGCATCTAAGTCATGCGGGTTACGAGTAAGTTTGTAATAAGAGTTTTCTGTAGATCCTCCCATCGCGAACTCGTCCATGTTTAGTTTCCCCATAAGGATTGGATTTTCCGCATTAAGTTTATTCATTACTGTCGCATCGTAAATTGGATTAAATCCTTCCAAAATTTTTGATGCACATGTTGTTTGGATATCTTTTGTTACGATATTATCTTTAATTCCCATAGGAATACCGAATAATTTTCCAGTTGCTTGTCCACTTTCTTGAAGTTTATCCATAGCTTCTGCTTGTTTAAGTGCAATTTCTTCTGTAACTGTAATAAAAGATCCAACTTTTTCTTCAGTTGCTTTTAATTCTGTCTAATGATTCTTTTTACTAAATCACTTGGTTTAATTTCTTTATTTTTTTCAGTTTAAGTTCTAAACTTTCTATTGATTCATGTATTAAACTCATCAAATTATCTCCTTATTATTAATCTATGATAGTAGGTACTTTGAATTGTCCTGCTTCTATTTCGTGAGCATTTTTAAGAACTTCTTCTCTATCCATTCCAGGCTCTGCAACATCCTCACGGAAAACATTCACTAAGTCTAAAACGTGATATGTTGGTTTTACATTTTCTGTTGGTGCACTGTTTACTTCGTTGAATAAATCTACAACTTTTTCTAATTTTTCAATGTATCCTGCAACTTCCTCTTCTTTGATTTCTAATCTTGAAAGATGTGCAATATGATTTACTTGTTCTCTTGTAATTGTTGACATATGTTCCTCCAATTTTGTATTGTTTTTCATTTACTTTATTTTAGCATAAAGTCTATTATTAATTAGGTAATGCTATCAAGATTTTTCCATTTATATAAATTAAAAAGTCCCACATAGTTAATTAAAACTATATGGGACGATTACTAATTTCGTGGTGCCACCCTAATTCATATCAGAATACTGATACCTCAATAAAGTATATTTTTATTTTATAAAAAAAGTGTTGCTTATTTCAATCATTTATATTTAATCTTTCAGCCTACGGATTAAACTCTCTTCTATAATAGAAACATGAAATAAAAAGTCTTTTTACTAAATTTGTTACGGTTATCTTATAATAATATACCATACAGCCTATAATGTCAAGGAAATTACAGAACTTACACAAATATCATTTATAGTTTACTTTTTATATTTTTTTATTAAACTTAGTTTTTTTACATAAAACGTATTAGTTTCTAAGTGTATATATTTTTCCAAAAATTATTTAGTTATTTATATTGAAACATTAATATTATTTTCTCCTTATTCATTAAGGTTATTCATTCTTTTTAGAAACAACACACAAAATTATTTTTGTCAAGCTGTTTTCGTAAAGTTAATTACATATAAAAATCTTCTATAAGTACGTCTGAGTGTTGATAAATTACTTAATATTTATCATAGTTAATTAGTTTTTACTAATTTTATTTTTTTAGTACTTAATATACTTCCTTATACATTATTTCTTTAATTTAGAAGCTTTTTTTACATCTTCAATATCTAGAACTTTCGCAAAGCGATTATTCCAAATATAATCTTGATAAAAGTCAATAATTTGCTGTGCTTTTAAATGATTATTATCAAAAGTTGTGACAGCATCTCTCACTAAAACTTGTTCAAAGCCATACTCAAAACCAATTTTTTTAATGAGGTATCAATACAAAACTCTGCTTGCATCCCCACCATAGTATAACTCTTAATTCCTTTACTATCAAGGTAAGCTTTTACATCTGTTTTTTTGAATATAGAGTTAAAATTTTTATTAAAAATTTTGTCCTGAGGTCGTGGACTTAATTCGTGATATATTAACCAGCTTTGGTCCCCTTCTGAAAGAAAACCTTCAGATTCTGTATGGCGGATATAAATAATATCTCTACCAGCTTCTTCAAAACTCGAAATAGTTTCCTTCACTTTCTTAATATAATTCTCTTTATTAGCAGGGCCAAGGTTAATTAATCCTTCCTGAATATCAACAACAATCAATGCTTCCATCATATTTATTCTCCTTTGGAGTCCATTATTTGTAAAAAAATTATAACAACTTTTACAATACCTGTCAATCAACATATTTTTTTAAATTTTTTTGTTTGATTAAAAAGTATAAATAGTGTAATATATGTAGATATATTACATAGAATTTAATAACAAAATTATATTATTTTATATTCTAATTAACCCTATTAATAGTTTGATTCTTTTTAATTTTAGACTATAATATAAAATTTAAAAATATTTGTGAGGTATAAAATGGAAAATTGGATTGAAATTACAATTCACACTACTAACGAAGCTAGTGAAATAGTTGAATCTATTTTGTTAGATTATGGTTCTACTGGTGTTGCTATCGAAGACCCTACTACACTAGAAGAAAATCTACACGATGACTTTGGTACTATTGTTGAACTTAGTCCAACTGATTATCCAGAAGTTGGAGTTATAGTTAAAGGATATATTAATGAACTAAACTTTGATGATGAAACTTTTAATCGTTTTAAAGATGAATTAGAACAATTAGGAAAAAAATATTAATATTGGAGAATTCTTCAAAATCGAAACTACTACTATTCAAGATAGCGATTGGGAAAATTCTTGGAAGGATTATTTCGATATTCTTAATATCGGAGAAAAATTTGTAATTGTACCAACTTGGCGCGAGTATGAGAATGAGGAAGGTAAATATGTAATCAATATTGATCCTGGTATGGCTTTTGGTACTGGCGGACATGAGACTACTTCTCTTTGTATTAAAAACTTAGAAAAATATGTTAAGCCTCATGATAATGTTATAGATGTTGGTTGCGGCAGTGGCATTCTAAGTATTGCAGCCAGTTACCTAACTGACGGTAGTCTTAAAGCTGTTGATCTTGATAAACTTGCTGTTGACGTTTCTCGTGAAAATTTCGCCCTTAATAATCTTGAAAATCGTATTGAAGTAGAGGAAGCTAGCCTTCTTACTAAAGAAACAAAAAAATATGATGTTATAGTTGCTAATATATTAGCTCATATTATCGAACTTATGTTAGAAGATGCTTATAAACTACTTGAAGATAGTGGATACTTCATCACTTCTGGAATAATCAAGGACAAAAAAGATGAACTACTTGAAAAAATGCTAAAACAAGGTTTCAAACTTGTTGAAGAAACTTCAGATAACGAATGGTACTCATTTGTTGTAACTAAATAAAGTTAATTAGAAAGAGACTAAAAAATAATTTTTAGCCTCTTTTATTTATATATTATTTTTGATTTTGGTAGTTCAATAGCGTTGCATGTTGAACCTTTTGTTAAGTTATTGTTTACATCTATAAAAATGTTTTTTTATAGTATATGTTTAAAAATATAACTAAACTTATATAATAATATTAAAAAAATTTACTCTTCTTAGCTCTGATTTTGAATTCAATTATGTTTAGTTATTCACATATCATTTTCATTATTTACATCGTTAGCATTATTACTTGTTTAGGAGGACTTAATTTTTGAAATATTACCGTATAATATCAATAATATTACTTGAATATCTCAATATATTGTGCTAATATTATTTTTGCGGATAACGCAAAAAAATAAAAATTAAATATATATAGGAGGAAAAATTATTATGGAGAAAGAAGCTAAAAAGATATTTTGGTATACATTAGCTTTTATGGCCTTCTCTACTGTTTGGGCATTTGGTAATATCGTTAACGGTTACTCGGAATTTGGCGGGCTTAAATCTATTTTCTCATGGGTTTTAATCTTTGTTATTTACTTTATTCCATATTCACTTATTGTTGGGGAACTAGGATCTACATTCAAAGACGCTGGTGGAGGTGTTAGTTCTTGGATTAGCGAAACACACAGTAAATTATTAGCTTACTATGCAGGTTGGACAATATGGGTAGTTCATATGCCTTATATTTCTCAAAAACCATCACGTATTATTGCGGCATTCAGTTGGGCTATATACAGAGATAACCGCATTAGTAAAATGGATATTACATTTGTGCAAATTACTTCACTTGTAATATTCTTAGTAGCATTATTTTTAGCTGCAAGAGGAATCAACTTCATTAAAAAACTTGCAACATTAGCAGGTTCGTCAATGTTTATTATGTCGTTATTATTCATATTTATGGCTATTTCTGCACCATCTATTACGGGTGCAAAAACTTATAATATCGATTGGTCTTTAGATACATTTATGCCAACATTCGATGTTAAGTATGTAACCTCAATAGCTATCTTAGTCTTTGCCGTCGGTGGCTGTGAGAAAATTTCGCCTTATGTTAATAAGATGAAAAAACCTTCAACTGATTTCCCGAAAGGAATGATGACTTTAGTTCTTATGGTTGTAACAACAGCTATTTTAGGAACATTCGCACTTGCTTTAATGTTTGATACTAATAATATTCCAAAAGATTTACTAACTAATGGTACTTATTATGCATTCCAAACATTAGGTAACTACTACGGCGTTGGTAACTTGTTCTTAGTTATTTATGCAGTAGTTGATTTTATCGGGCAAGTTTCTATCGTTATTATCTCGATCGATGCTCCATTACGTATGCTATTAGGAAGCGCTGATGAGCAATATATACCTAAAAAATTACTAGTTAAAAATGATAACGATGTTTATACTAATGGTTTAAAACTAGTTGGTGTAATCGTATCTATCCTTATCATAATTCCGATGTTTGGGATTAAAGAGGTAAACGAGTTATTCAGATGGTTAGTTAAATTAAATGCTGTTTGTATGCCTCTACGTTATTTATGGGTATTTGCTGCTTATATTTTCTTGAAAAAAGCAGCAGAAAAATTCCAATCAGAATACAAATTTGTTAAAAATAAATATGTTGGAATTGGTTTAGGAGCATGGTGTTTCTTCCTTACTGCATTCGCTTGTATCACTGGAATGTATACACCAGGAAGCCCATTCCAAACAGCAATGAACATTATTACACCAATAGTTCTTATCTCACTTGGTTTAATTATGCCGCTTCTTGCGAAAAAAAATAATAACAAATAAACTATATTCACACATGAAAATCTCCCTATAAAATAAGGAGAATACAATATATAATTAAAAATGCTAAGTAACTTTAAGCTACTTAGCATTTTTCTTTTTATTATTTATTATGTTTAAAAATACTTCCTTCTTTTTATCCCATCCCTATTACACTTACGCTAAATCGTACAATTATCATTATAGCAGTCAATATTAATAAAAGCTATATTTAATTTGAAATAAAAATAATGTACTCCCATCATCCGTCGTAAAAACACTTCCAAAAAAAGCCAAGAAATGCCCACGGTATCACAATAAGATATTCTAACAACAAACTTACTATATTATATATTTTTCCATTTTTTTGACAACCATATTTTTCCTGTTTATTTCTTCTTTTTATCATCATATAGATTAATATTAAAAAAATAGTATTATCTCTATTAAAAAAATCCATTTAAAAACAAATAAAAAGCATAACCTCTTCTGTCATATTCATAACTTTCTTATCTCCTATAATAATTTAAATTTACTCTACTTTATAATTTATATTGATAATCTTTTTAGAAAAACGGTCTACATATCGCCTATTATTAATTTTTATACTTTAAATATTTTCTCCTTCTATACATATCTATTATACCCACGATAAACCTTATAACCATCATTATAATTGTCAAGGTTAATAAAACTACATTTAATTTAAAGTAAAAATACTGGATTCTCCAAAAATATGCACAAGCAAAATGCAAAAATGACCACACTGGTACTATAAAACATTCTAATAATAAACTTACTGTATTACAAATTCTCCAAGGTTTTTGATAACCATGTTTTTCTTGACTATTTCTATTTTTACCAACAGATATATTAATATTAGAAAAAAATACTAATTCTATTAGAAAATATCCACCAAAAATAATAAAAAACTCAAAGTTTTCTGTTATCATATTTTACTTATCTCCCATGCTCAATTTAAATTTCTGATTACCCTACATTATAATTTATATTAATATACTTTTCAAGAAATATTGAATTACACTATCATTTTTTTATTAAAATCAAAGCTCTTTTTACTATTTGTACTTCTATTATATAATTATATAGAAATATATTTTAAAACATCTCAATTATTTGAAAGGAGTGAATTTTTTGGAAGTTAATAGATTACATGTCGACTTTGATCTTCAAAGTAATTATGAACCGAAAGGTGACCAAGTAAATGCTATTCGTGAGCTTACCGAGGGACTTAATAATGGTGAAAAATATCAAACCCTTCTTGGGGCTACAGGTACTGGTAAAACTTTCACAATTGCTAACATTGTAAAAAATGTTGGTAAGCCTACTCTAGTTCTTGCTCATAACAAAACATTAGCTGGTCAGTTATACAATGAATTAAAAGAATTTTTCCCGAATAATCGTGTTGAATATTTTGTATCTTACTATGATTATTTCCAACCAGAAGCTTATGTTCCTTCAACAGACACATATATTGAGAAAGACTCTTCTGTCAACGATGAAATAGATAAACTACGCCACAGTGCAACATCTTCATTATTTGATCGTGATGATGTTATTATTGTTTCTAGTGTCAGCTGTATCTATGGTCTTGGTTCTCCAGAAGAATATTCTTCACTTGTGTTGTCATTACGTGTTGGAGACGAAATCAATCGCAATAAAATATTAGAAAAGTTAATTAATATTCAATATATGCGTAATGATATAGATTTTACCCGTGGAACCTTTAGAGTACGTGGTGATGTTATTGAAATCTTCCCTGCATCAAGAAGCGAAAATTCAGTTCGTATAGAAATGTTTGGTGATGAGATAGAACGTATCCGCGAAATCAACTCCTTAACTGGAGAAGTTCTTTCTGAACTTAATCATATAGCTATTTATCCTGCGAGCCACTTCGTTGCAGGTGAGGAAAAAACTAAAGAAGCCATCAAACGTATTCGCGCTGAACTAGAAGATAGACTAAAAGTTTTTAATTTAGAAAACAAACTGTTAGAAGCACAGCGTTTAGAACAGCGTACTAACTACGACCTAGAAATGATGGAAGAAATGGGATTTTGTTCAGGAATTGAGAACTATTCACTACATTTAACATTGCGTGAACCTGGTTCTACTCCTTATACATTATTAGACTATTTCCCTAAAGATTGGTTGCTTGTTGTCGATGAATCTCACGTTACCTTACCTCAAGTAAGAGGAATGTTTAATGGTGACCGTGCTCGTAAACAAGTTCTTGTTGATTATGGTTTTAGGTTACCTACTGCTTTAGACAATCGTCCACTAAACTTTACAGAATTCGAAAATAAATTAAACCAAGCTATTTTCGTTTCGGCTACACCTGGCGATTACGAGTTAGAACATAGTTCTAAAATTACTGAACAAATTATTCGACCTACCGGGTTACTTGATCCGATAATTGATGTCCGACCAGTTAGCGACCAAGTGTTTGATATAACTAAAGAAGCTGAGAAAATTATCGAAAAAGGTGAACGTGTTCTTATTACGACCCTTACTAAAAAAATGGCAGAAGCCCTTACCGCTTATCTTAAAGAAAATGGTCTTAAAGTAGAATATTTACATTCTGATATTAAAACTTTGGAGCGTACAGAAATAATTCGAAACTTGCGTCTTGGAAAATTTGATATTCTTGTCGGAATAAACTTATTACGTGAAGGTCTTGATATTCCAGAAGTATCACTAGTTGCTATATTAGATGCCGATAAAGAAGGGTTTTTACGTGGTGATAAGGCACTATTACAAACAATCGGACGTGCCGCTCGTAACGCTAATGGGCGTGTAATAATGTATGCTGATAATATTACACGAAGTATGCGTAAAGCGATAGATGAAACTAATCGTCGTCGAGAAATTCAAATGGCTTATAATGAAGAACATGGAATTACTCCACAAACAATTATTAAAGGTATTCGAGATAGCATTAGTGCGAAAAAAGAAGTTCTTCCAGATGAGTCTGTAGAACTTGTACAAGATACAAATATTACTGATGATAATATAGAAGAACACTTAGCAGAACTAGAGCAAGAAATGTTCGCTGCTGCTGGAAAATTCGACTTTGAGCGTGCAGCAGTTCTTCGTGATACTATCGCAGAGCTAAAAGAAAAATACAAAATTTAAAATAATAGCTAGATACTAATTTAAACATTATATCTAGCTGTTATTTATTATAACTTTATTCAAATTTATAAAATTTCAATTTCCACTGTTTATTTTTTAATCTCAACTAAATGCCCATCTTCCATGCGATAGACTCTATCTACTTTATCCAATAAACGTGTATCATGAGTAATCATAACAACACCTTTATTTTGTTTGTGAGCAATTTCAGCTAATAAATCTGCCACCTGATGAGCACGATTAGTATCTAAACTCGCCGTTGGTTCATCTGCCAAAATAACTCTAGGATTATTGTATAGCGCACGTGCTATAGCTGCTCTTTGACGTTCTCCTCCTGATAATTCTTTCGGATAAGAATTTTTTAGCTTTTCTAGTCCTAACATATCAAATAGTTCTTTACGATTCATCTTATCTTTTTCTGGAGTGCCCAACTTATCTATCAAGTCTAATTGTTCTCCTACTTTTAGAAATGGAATTAGATTAGACGCCTGTAATATAAATCCAAATTCTTCAAAGCGAAGTTCTGTTTTTCTCTTTTCATTAAGATTAGTTATATTTTCTCCACAAAATGTTATCTCTCCACTTGTTGCTTCTTGTAAATTTCCAAGAATAGTTAAAAAAGTTGTTTTCCCAGAACCTGAAGGACCTATAATAGCAACAAATTCTCCTTCATTTAGATAAAACTCAGTTGGATGTAATGCTGTAAATTGCATATCCCCATCATTATATACCTTAGTTATATTAGTCATTGTTATTAGATTCATTATATTCCTCCTATTCAGCTATTGCTTTAATTGGCGATATTTTTTTAAAATTTTTGGTAGTGAGATTAATCCACCAATTAATGATACTAAAAATAATAGAAATACTAAGTATCGAATAAGCTAGCCAATTCACTTCAAAAAATAGTGTTTTAGGAATAATATATTTTGTTCCTAATACAGCAAGTAGAGCAGTTCCTACGCCAACACTTGATAAAATAAGAATCTGCCAAAATAACGCTGACACAATATCTTTAACTTTTATACCTTGGGCTCTCATAATCCCGTAAAGCCCTAATTTTTGGATAGTGATAATGTAAATAAAGATACCAATAACTAAACTTGTGATTAACACTAATGCTCCTATCATTCCAGCAAAAACACTCTTTTGCGCCGAGTATCCTGGTATACTCTTAATTACTTCATCTGTATTTAGTTGTAACAAGCCATCTCCAGCTACTTCTCCATCATTAACTTTTACTATCGCTGATATCGCCTTGCTACCATTTACAGTTCCTTTTATAGTCCAATATGTTTCCAAGTTTGTATATATTATAGTAGATGTTAAAAAAATTTATTATTTTTTTGTTATTCCAACGATCGTATATTCATCTTTACTACCATTAATAAATATTTTTACTTCCTAACTGTATTCCATAATTATTAATAGATTTATCTGCAACTATTTCATTATTGCTAGTAGGATACCTTCCCTCTTCTAATTTCGGAATAATTTTTAGTATCCCATTCTTGTGCGAAAATAGAAACATTAATTTTCTTATCATTATTTTCTAAGTTCACTACAGCCGGAGTATATCCCATAGGAATAGTATTTTTCATCCAAATTATTTTCATATTGATTTTTAGGAATGAACGATGCCGTTAAATTTTTTTGTTAGCATATTCCGATAGTACTACAGAACGTGCTTGCCAACTGTCAATTGCTGACCTATTATCTTTCATTAGCCCTAACGCTAGACTTGTCATGAAAAAAACCATGTACGTTATAAGAAAGGTGATTGCCACAACTAATAGATAACGCAACTTATTGTATAATATTTCTTTTAATGCCAAATACATGTATCACTAACCTCTTCTATTTTTTTATTTGTTTCTTAACATTAACATAAACCTATTCATTATGCAATTTATTGGATTTAATGTTTTAAAAAAATATTCCATTTTTATTTTTTATGGTATAATGTAGTAATAGACTATTACTTTAGTCAACCTCATTTTTAGTTAGGAGATGTTAAAATGATAAAAACAAAATATTGGAATTATTTATGGTGGAAAGAGTGCCGAGCATTCTGTATCACTATTAACAGCTAAATCAATTATTAATGCAATCAACAAAGAAAAATACAATGTCTTCCCTATTTTTATTTCTTTAAATGGAGAGTGGGCTCGTGGAGAACAAATTACATCTGAAATTAAAGATCAAAAAGAACTTATCTTCTCTAACTTTGATAATGATATAAGTGGTTTACTTTTTGAAGATAATCGAAAATTCGATATTGTGTTCCCAGTGTTACATGGACCAAATGGTGAAGACGGAACAATTCAAGGTCTATTAGAAATTATGGATATTGCTTATGTTGGTAACAATGTACTATCTAGTGCAGCTGGTATGGATAAAGTAATTATGAAACAACTGTTCGCAGCTTATGATTTACCACAGTTACCATACACTCACTTTATCGAATACAATTGGAAAAAGAACAAAAACAAAATTATTAAAGAAATTAATGACAATCTGAAATATCCTGTTTTTGTTAAACCTGCAAACTTAGGCTCATCTGTAGGTATCAGTCGTTGTAATGATGAAAAACAATTAATAAAAGGTATTGAAGAAGCTCTTAAATTCGACAAAAAAATCGTTGTTGAACAAGGGGCTGTTGGAGCTAAAGAGATTGAAGTTGCAGTTCTTGGATACAATGAAGTAAGAACTACAGATCCTGGTGAAATCGTAAATATTTCTACTACTGAATTCTATGATTATGAAACTAAATATACTGATGGGCAATCTCGCATGGATATTCCTGCTCCTATTGATACAGCTTTATACTCAGAATTTAGAGAAATGGCAGAAACTGCATTCCGTGCAATTAGTGGTTCTGGTTTAGTACGTGCCGACTTCTTCTATACTAAAGAAGGAAAAATCTTCATCAACGAAGTAAACACAATGCCTGGTTTCACTCCATTTTCTATGTTCCCATCACTTTGGGCAAATATGAACGTTACTTACCCTGAAATAATTGAAGAACTATTTGATTTAGCATTAGAGCGTTACGAAGACCGTAAAAATTTACTAACAGAAGAATAGGAAATTACTATGAAATATTTTGTTAAAGATTTAGAAAAAGATATTAAATGCTAAAAAAATAAATTTAGTAGATAATAAAGAAATCACAGGAATTGCTATTGATAGCCGAAAAAGTAAAAAGAAGGAGATTTGTTTATTACTTTCTTAGGAGAAAATGTTGATGGCCATGATTATATCGAAAGTGCATTTGAAAAAGGTGCTGTCGCTTCATTATCTCTAAAAGATGATTTTGAAAGTGACAATAATATAATTTATGTGAATGATAGCTATGAGGCTATTCAAACACTGGCTAAACATTATTTAGAATGCTTAAATGCAAAAATTATTGCTATAACTGGAAGCAACGGAAAAACTACGACAAAAGATATAGTTACAAGTATTTTAGAAACAAAATTCAAAGTTCATAAAACACAAGGTAATTTCAACAATGAGTTAGGTGTTCCGCTAACTATTCTTGCCGCTCCAGAAGATAGTGACATTCTTGTGCTTGAAATGGGAGCTGATAACTTTGGTCAACTTGACTTCTTATCAAAATTAGTAAAACCAGATTATACGATAATTACTAATATCGGAGAAAGTCATATCGAATTTTTCGGCTCACAAGCAGGTATAGCCAAAGCAAAATTTGAAATTACAAGTGGTATGAAAAAAGATGGCTTCTTCGTCTACAATGGGGACGAACCATTATTAAAAGAATTAGTAGAAAATTCTAGTATAAATGCTACTTCGTGCGGAGAAAATTCTTACAACGATATTATTCTAGAAAACTATACTATCACCCGTGATAAGATAGATTTCAAACTTAATATCGATGAAAAATAATTTTTTTCTACTACATTAAAAAGGTAAAGCACAATTTATTTAATATAATGTTGGCAGTAGCAATAGCTAAAAAAATTGGTCTAACGAATGAAGAAATTCGTCACGCAATAGATAATATTTCTAAAATTACTAATATGCGTTTAGAAAGTATCACATACGGAGAAGATTCGTTAATTATTAACGATGCTTATAACGCCAGTCCTACTTCTATGAAAGCTGCTGTTGATGTTATTAGTGATTTGAATGATTTTGAATTCAAAACACTTGTCCTTGGTAGCATGTTCGAACTTGGGCCAAATGAAGTTGAGTATCATAGTGGAATTGGTACTTATATAAATAACAATTCTCGTGGTATTAATCTTGTTATTAGTGTCGGCGCCCTTGCAAGAAATATTACAGACAATATTAATAATAAAGATATAAACACTCTTCACTTTTTCAACTGTTGAAGAAGTTACTGATTATCTAAAAACTAACAAACACAAAAAAACGAAGTAATCTTGTTTAAAGCAAGCCGTTCTATGAAACTAGAAACAATTATTAACGATATTAAATAAAAAAATAAAAGTTGAATACAGATAGCTTTTTTTATGGGCTATGTATTCAACTTTTTATTTTGTCTGTTTTACTTAGAACAAAATATTTTTTTAGATTCAAAATTTACATATCTCTCAAACAATAAAAATACCGTATTTATGCTTTTAAACGTATTTTCTTTAAAGTAATAGTATTTGTTTGTTTATAATGGTGTAGTTTGTAGAATTTAAAATTTACATATCTCTCAAACTAATATCGGCAATCTTAGAGAAGTAGTGCAGTTTTGTAGAATTCAAAAATTTACATATCTCTCAAACCAAACTTCCAACTGTTTCACCTTGCTGTTGTTTTGTAGAATTCAAAAATTTACATATCTCTCAAACTGATAAAGGAATAAGAATGTTAATTGAAGAGTTTTGTAGAATTCAAAATTTACATATCTCTCAAACACACTATGATTATTTTGCGCAATAATAGAGTTTTGTAGAATTCAAAATTTATATATCTCTCAAACATCCAGTTGCTGATAAGGAGTATGACGCTAGTTTTGTAGAATTCAAAAATTTACATATCTCTCAAACGTACATGTCCAAATAGACCTACAGTTCAGTTTTGTAGAATTCAAAATTTACATATCTCTCAAACTGTACTGGATGCTAAAAACTATCAATGATAAGTTTTGTAGAATTCAAAATTTACATATCTCTCAAACTTTAAAGGGTACAACACAAAAGAATGACAGCGTTTTTAGTAGAATTCAAAAATTTACATATCTCTCAAACGTCTACAATGATAGTACCAACGTCCGCTTGGTTTTGTAGAATTCAAAATTTACATATCTCTCAAACTAGAAACCTTGATGTAAGGCCCATATTTGTAGAGTTTTGTAGAATTCAAAATTTACATATCTCTCAAAACATAAATAAATTACCACATTGAGCGTGAACGCTGTAGTTTTGTAGAATTCAAAAATTTACATATCTCTCAAACTAATCATTGTAATTTACAAATAACAGGTGAGTTTTTGTAGAATTCAAAAATTTACATATCTCTCAAACTGGGATACTTATATAAGTTTTTGGCTATTTCAAAGTTTTTGTAGAATTCAAAATTTACATATCTCTCAAACCTCAAATTGAGATTTTGGATAGTAATTTTGATTTCTCTGAATTAAAGATTCAATTGTATATAAAAAATGGATCGACACCGATCCAGCCAAAAAGGCAATATAGATAAATCTTTATTTGAACTTGATTGTAAATTTTGAATCTATCTTTCATTATACAATTATTTTTAAAAAAATCAATACTAAATTTCACAGTTATCTTTATCAAAAAAATATATTAATTCCTTATAACCCTCATTACTGTAGTCACTAAATTGTTGTGTTTCTATATTTACTATCTTTATTTTATTTAAACAAATTTCTTTATAAAAATTGCCTAATTTCATCATTGTTAAAAATGAATGTAATCCAATTAAAAAAATAACTTTTACTCCACATAAATCTATAAGTATTCTCATATATTTAATTATCTTTTTCTAAGTAATTACTTTCTTCAAAATGGATTTTAAAATCTCCTAATTTCAATAATGCCATTCCATCTATTTCTTCATCTTGTTCTAAATCTAGATTATTATTGAAAATGAGTCTTTCAAAAATACCTTTTTATCACTGATGTTAATTGATTATATTCTATTATGTCTTCTTCTACTTGCTTTTTGAAGAGTTGCGTATACCTTAGTCAAAAATTTTTTATTGTTTATATCTATATTAAATAGGTCACTTATAAAATAACTATACTTTATCAAAAGGCTATCTCCTTATTTTTGCTCAGATAAAACAAAACTTCCCTCTAGTCCTTTATGTTGCCTTAATAATTCTAGAATTATTTCACGATAATATATTTTATTTTCAAATACTAAAAGTATAGATAGTATTTTCTTTTTAACTCTATTTGTCTGTGCCATTCCCTATTTATAATCTTCATAATTCTATAAACCTCTCATCCGAATCTACATAATCTGTTTGTGCTTCTCCGACTAAAAATTCCATTTTAGAAAATTGTTTTTCTGTAACTTGTAGGATTTGTACTAAGCCTTTTCCCTGGACAAAATCTTCGAATATTCTTCACTACTAAATCTGCACTCCCTTGATTCATTACCAATTTAACATATACCGATTCTTGCATCATAATAAACCCATTTTTTATCAAATTTTTTCTGAATTTCCGATAATCTCTTTCTCTTCTGATGTTTCCGTGGGTAAATCAAACATTACTAATATTCTCATAAATCTATAACTCATATCTGTACATTTTCACGTATTCTAAAGTCATTTTCTGCTAAAGTAGAAAAAAAGGCTACGACAATATATCTTTTATGGCATTAGCTACTGTTTGATTTCTTTATCATCAATCATAATAGTCTTATTTAGAATATTGATAAGTTTATTTCTTTGTGATCCTTGGTAAATTCCGTTCCTTCCAAATTATAAACTTCTTCGTCTACCAAAATTCTAAATGGCTCCATAAAGTCACTAGAGAGATTAAATTTATTAAATGGATTTCTATGACAAAGTCCTAATTGTGTGAAATATCCAGAGGCAACTATTTCTCGATTAAATGCTGAAAGAATTATCGAATATCCATAGTCCAATGCAGCATTAATAAAACATTCTTTATTACGACTAAAGTCCATACCATAGAGTGCATTAAAGTAAACTTTAGCCGCGAAGCCTTCACGATTAGTACTGTCATTCCATTCTAATTCTGATAAATATTGTTCCAAAAGTCTGTATTCTTCTTTATTTAATTTTTTTAAAAAATTGCATTTGGTTAAAAAAATTTTTTTCATAGACTATCCTTGTCCAAATTTGTTCCTTACTTTCTTTACTCCATTCAAGCTGATTTTTGTATTTTAAAACTGGTGTCGTGACTACCATAATATTGAATCAGTTCTGAACTAGGATTACGTTTTTCATCACAAAAGACTACTTTTATTTTATTTTTGACTAATTCATTTAGAAGAACGGCGGTAAAACTTACCGCCGTATTTTCTACAATAACCATATAGATTTCACCTAAACTGATTTTCTTAACTCCCGCTTCTTGGCGTACGGTCATAAAAGTTAAGGCTATAGTCTAGTTTTAGCTCTCTCCCTAATTACTACTGTTCTCCAAGTCATTATTTTTTTCTCCCCTACTATTACTATTTCTTTTTCATAAACTCCCGTCACAGATTGCTCAATTATTGAAAACTGAGATTGATTTGATAGATTAAAGCCACATTTTTGCACGGCTAGCTGTTATACCTATATTTTTTTAAATCAAATGTAGATTTTTTTATTTGTTAAGAGATTTAAAACCTCTAACAATACTTTTGCTTGTTCATCTCCACTAATATTTTTAAATTTATCTCGTACTTCTTCTGTTGATAACTCATCATATTTATTAGGTGTTTTTTTAATAAATATTCCTGTATTCATTTTTTTCCTACAAAGAGTATCATATAATTGAATATTTTTATCTTCAGTTATACTTTCCCATAGTTTTCCATCTTTATTTTCTTTTTTTCCAATTTAAATATTTAGCTAACTCTTTTTATATATGACTCACCATCTTTATCTAACACCACCTGAATAGCACTATCATAAGTAAAGTAATCGCTAGTTTTTCCCACCCATATAGTAATTAAAGTTATTTATTTTTAACGTGCTCCCTATACACAATTTTCTATATTTCAGTTTCAAATCTTTACCTAGCTGCTGTGTCTTTGCGTATTCTAATAGAGCTTTGTCATCTTTAATATTTTGCGAAATATATATAGGAATTGGTACTATTCTAGTAATTTCGACTCTCTCCACTTTTTATCTTCTATAGTATATTCAAAAATTGAATAATAAGCTATCTTTTACTTTTGGTGAATCCTCCATACTTACTAACATCTTTAATTTTACTATCAGTTGTTTTTTTAATGGATAATATGCACCTTCTTTTTGCTTTTCTGCTGCTACTTTTTGCCTTATAGACTGTAGCATCGTATAGAGCTCCTTTTTGTTCTGAGGTTCTTCTTGTTATTAAGATATTGTTATTGTTCATTGTTTTTTCTACTATATGAACAGTTTTATCCATTTTCCCACGCTATTGTATTAGCGTTTTTTTACATCTGTATAGAATAAGCTGTTTAATGAATATTTTCGTGCATCTTTTTTTATTTTTTTATAAAATTATAGACATTACGAGTAAATTTAACATCATAAACATTACCAACTACTATGTTTAAATAAGCATCTTTCGCATGATGGTAGTCGTTTATTTCACGCACTTTAATTAATTTTTCGTTATTTTCAGATTTTCTATTACCCTCTTTTATTTTTCCAAAGTTTTGTCTAAATGCACTCACATTTTCTGCTTTTGAATAACAAATAGTAGTTTCTGGATTTAATTCACTTAGAATTGTTGAAATAGCTTTTATTGCTTGTGACGTTTCTACAAGTTGACGTGCAATAAATCCTGTTAATTCATCATCACTAAATTCTTCCGTTCTTACTAAGCGATTATATTTTTCTTCGGTTATTAGTTTTTTCTCTTTTAAGAAACGCCAAAGTCTCTTGTTTTCTTTTGTTTGGATACTACTTCCAAGTGGATATACATCTGTTTTGTTCGCATTACTTTCACGAGTCACTAAAACAGTATTATTGAAACTGTCATCTTTTACTTTACTTTGCGGGAAAAATATGGTCTATATCATATTTATTATTATCAAATAATTCACCGAAGTCTATTCTCTTACCAGTATACATACAACGACCTAATTGCGTATAGTATAAATATAATTTTTTTCGCCTTTAAGTCTTGATGACTCTTCTTTACTCAATCTATCTTTATTAGCAGGAAAAATCTATTGAACTGTTTAATTCTTTTTCTAATTCAAAGATTTCTTGATCTTTTATAGTTTTTATACTTAGCTATTAAATCATTTTTGGCGCGAAGTCGTTAGCCTTTATTAGGTGCTTTATTACTTCTTGTTGTTTCAACAAATATTTTAGTAGGTGCACTGCCAATTATAGTTTTTAATTCTTCTACTATCCTAACTGTTTGCCAAATTGAACGCTTAACAGCTGGACTTGCATAAAGATTTTCTAAAAATATCTGGAGTTAGTTCAGTTATATCATCTTTATTTTTCTTTATTGTAATTTTTTTAATTTGGTTCAGATAATCGAACTTATCAGCTAACAATTCCATAAAAAGAATTGTACTTTTGTCTCATGGCTCCTATTATATTTAAACACTCACCTGTTTCTTCATTATACAATTTTTTTCACTTACTAATTCTGTTAAAAAGTTTTTCTACTTAATGTTCCCCAATCTTTATAAGTTAAAGCGTGACATTTTTCTATTTCATCAACTGTATAAAAAAATCCCCATAAACTTTTGTTATTTTTCTTTTATTAGCTTGCGTGATTCTCCATACAATGTAATCCACAAAATAATATTTTCTACACGTTCTTTATCGAATTTTTCCCCAAGAATTTTTGAAATCACGATATGATTTTAAGTCGTTTTTCACAATATTATCTATTCCAGCAATTTCTCCCTTACCATCTATAAATCCTTCTGTTTTCAAAAGTTCTTTTATAGTTTTTTTAGTAACTTTTTTGCCTTGTTCTTTGAATAGTTTTGTTACTATAATATCACGTGCTTCTACACTAATTCTATTTCCTTCATATCTAAGCGCATTTAGTTCATTTAGCAAAGCATATTCAGAATACAATAATGAATTTTTTGGAAGAACATCTTCTCCAGCAAGATAGGTACATTTGTTAGTTAGATTATTAATAAACGCCTCTGCACTGGAACTTTCATCTATCACATCTTTGAAATTCCACGGAGTTACTGGTACGCTCTCCATACCTTTCTTACGTATTGCCCATGAATATCCTCCATTTTCTGTATTATGATGTGCATTCAACGGTCCTATGTAATATGGTATTCTAAATTCGAATAATTGAACAACTTTTTCTCGTGTACTGTAGCCACTATCATCTTTTTCATCTAAAAAGCTATGATATTTAGCTGCATTGTCTAAAATTTTCACAAGTTCTTCTTTGTGTATTTGATAAGGAACTACCGAATTATCTTTTGTTCTTTGTAGTGGTAGAAAAGTTTCTAAGTCGAGTTCTTCTAAAATTGTAGTTTTAGTAGGGCTATCTTCTAATTTTTTTCTAATTCTTTTTTTCAAGAATTTCTTGAAATCCTCATATGAGCAGCTTTTTTTCCTTCTTGGCTTCTATGTGTATAATTTACATAGTTTGTTCCTTTTTCCTTATCTTCTTTAAAAAAATTGCAAAATAAACTTCCTTTTTCTTATCCTCGGATAATTTACTATCAGTTTTTACTAATTTTTTTAGATTTGCTAAATTATCCTTATGTTTATTATATAATTCTACTTTTTGATTCTGATATTGTTTTCCCTTCTTTTTTTATATCAGCTAAAACTATACTATCATATACTAATTTTGCTAAATCTAGTAACTCTATATAATTTGATAAGATTTGTTCATAGTCTGGGCGTACTTCTTCATAGACTTTTTTTCTTTAAATGAAATACTTTTTTTACAATATTATCTAATTCTTTATATTCTTCTATATCATATAGTTTATCTAGTGAAGTTTTACCTCCAAAAAACTAATTTAAAAAAATCTCTTGAAGTTGTTTTTTTCCTTAGGATACAATTTTTTTACATCATTATTCTTATCTGATAAATTTTTTTCTTCTCTAAAGCAATTTCTTTTCAAACTTTGTATAACTCCATCAGTAACTTCAATATTAGTCTTAACTATACTTAACTCCAATAGTTCTTTAATTACACTATCAATATTGCTATCGCTAAAACTTTGACCTTGAAGTAGAAAATGTCCACGGTTTTTCAGCATACTATGTATTGCCAAATAAACTTTTCTTATATCTGGATTTTCCTCTGTCATAAGACTTGAACGAAGATGATAAATGGTTGGATACTCTTTTATAATAGTCTTTATCTGTATAATCTTTGTCATTAAAAAAGTAAATATTCATTCATTAAACTCTTATCTTCAAAATTATATTTACTTTCTTTAAGACGTAGAAAGAAATTAGGATCATTTTTCGAAACTTCTTTAGCGAATAGTTCTTCTAATAAGCTAATTCTCCATCTCCTTCTTGCTAAACGTCTACGTCCAGCCCTAAATACACGTCTATCTGCAGCTGTTGTTGCTTCTTCAAATAAACGAGCGCCCCATAATCTCTTTTTATTTTTACGTAATAGTTTATAATTGATATCCGTAGCAGCCCAACCTACACTTGCAGAACCAACATCTAATCCTAGATACCATTCTTTATTTTTCATTTTTCTCCTCCTTTTACTAAATAAGTATATCACCTATTATTCTATCATATTTTATAAAAATAATTATACAAATTTTATCATATAAAAATAATAATCCATAAAATTATGATATCGCATAACAACTCTGTATTATGTTATCAATCTATTTTTATGGATTATTATAAATTTACGCTTTATTTTATGATTTTATTAATTATAGAATCCTGAAACATCATCAGTTAAATCAATTAAAATATTTTTCATTTGTGAATAATGTTCTAAAATTACTTTGTGAGTTTCTCGTCCTATACCAGATTTTTTATATCCACCGAATGGAGCGTGCTCAGGAATTTGATTATAAGTATTTACCCACACTCTTCCTGTTTCTACTTTACGTGCGATATTTAATGCTCTTGTAATATTTTTAGAGAAGACCGCTCCTGCAAGACCATATTCACTATCATTTGCCTGTTCAATAACTTCTTCATCATTTTTAAATTTAATCACAACTGATACTGGTCCAAATACTTCTTCTTGAGATATACGGCATCCATTGTGTACCCCTGTTATAAGTGTTGGTTTAACAAATGCTCCTTTGTCACAACCATTTTCTGTATATCGTTCTCCCCCAACGAGTACTTCTCCACCTTCTTTTTTGGCAATCTCAATATATTTAATAATTTTTTCTGCTTGTTTTTCATCAATTTGGCTTCCCATTTGTGTTTCTGGATTTAATGGATCACCAATTTTTAATTTATTAAATCGATCTTTTATTTTTTCAACAAATTCATCGTAAATTCCTTCTTGAACAAAAATTCTAGATCCTGCGCAACATACTTGTCCTTGATTAAATAAGATACCTAATTGCGCTCCATCTAGAGCTTTTTCTATATCAGCATCATCTAATACTATATTTGCAGATTTTCCCACCTAATTCTAAAGTAGCAGGAATTAATTTTTCTGCTGCTGCTATAGCGATTTTTCTTCCAACTTCTGTAGAACCAGTAAACGCTAGTTTATCTAATCCTGTATGATTTTTTAAGAATTCTCCAGACTTACTTCCTCGACCTGTTACAACATTTAAAACCCCTTTAGGAAGTACGTCTTGGATTAACTCTACAAATGTTAATAAACTTAATGATGTTAAGCTAGATGGTTTTATAACAATAGTATTTCCTGCTGCTAAAGCTGGTGCAAGTTTCCAAGCTGCCATTAAAAATGGAAAGTTCCAAGGAATTATTTGTCCAACTACCCCAATAGGTTCTCTTAATACTATACTTAAAAATTTTTCTTCTAAGACTGTTGCTTGTCCTTCATCTGCTAGAATACATCCTGCAAAGTATCTAAAGTGTTTAGCACTAAGTGGTACATCTACTGCCATAGTTTCGCGTATTGGTTTACCATTATCTAGGCTTTCAGTAGTTGCTAGAAGTTCAGTATTTTCATCTATAATATCTGCTATTTTGTTTAAAAAATAGTAGCACGTTCACTTACTGTTGTTTTTCTCCAAGCTTTAAATGCCTCCCTTGCAGCATCTACAGCCTTATTTACATCACTTTCGCTTGCATCTGGAAAATTTGCTAAATATTCTGAATTAGCTGGATTATATGCTTCAAGGATAGCTTTATCTTCTGCATTTACCCATTCTCCGTTTATAAACATTTTAAAATTATCTTTTTTTAATTTTATCATATTGTTTTCTCCTTTTTGGTTTATACATATACTACCATCTAGAGTTAACGTTTACAATAATTCTGTTTGGCTCTTTAACATCTAACTCAAATATCATTTTATTTTTAAAAATTTTTCTATACTAAAAAAATAATTCTTCAACTTTATTTTTTTCTTTCTAATTATTTCATGTTTTTACTAATAATAGGATTTATTATTTAAAATTATATTTCAATATTTTTTTATAATAAGTCTATAATTTTTTTGGATAATTCAATACTAAAAATAAAATTAATTAAGGATTAAATTTTTGTATTAATACTTAGTTTTCTTAATAGTATCAATGATATTATATCTTTCAAATTATAAAAAAATACATGTTAAACTTAAAGTAAGAAATAAAGGGAGTATATATCATGAATAAAAAAAGAAAGTCTTTATAATCTGTTTTATTAGTTTTACAATTTTACTATCTAGTCTAATTGCTATATTCAACTATAAACAAGAAAAAAATATAATATAGTTAATATAAATGGTATACAAATAAAAGGGGATACTACACGTTATCCTGTAAAATTAGTAGAAAAAGTTGATGGAGATACTATTGTAGTGGTGTTTAATAATAAACAGTTAAAAGTTCGGTACTTACTTGTCGATACTCCTGAAACTGTAAAACCTGGAGTCTCCGTTCAAAAATATGGACCAGAAGCAAGTGAATTAAATGGAGAAATTCTAAAAAAAGCTAAAAATATAGAGTTAGAATTTGATGTGTATCAAAAGGAAGATAAATATCATCGAGCCCTCTGCTATGTGTATGCTGATGGTAAATCCGTTCAAGAACAGCTACTTATAGCTGGTTTAGCTGAAAATAAAAATATGTTAAAGAACCCTGATACTAGATACTTGAAAACTTTTAAAAAAGCTCAAAGCATAGCAAAAAGTAACAAGCGAAATCTATGGTCATAACTTTAAAAAGCATATTTTTAAGTATTAAAAAACGACTACAATTTAACTTGTAGTCGTTCTTCTATTTACTTATTTTAATTTACTATTCTTATATGAGAAAGCAAAGTACACAACTATACCTATAATTACCCAAACGATGAAGATAATCCATGTTGTTAATTTAATACTGTATAATAATGCTGCGAATAGTACTATTGATATCATAGGTAATACTGGCATTCCTGGAACTTTGAATCCACGTTTTAAATCTGGATATTTTTTGTAGAATACAATTGTTGTATAACTTACTAAAGCAAAAGCAATAATAGATGCTACGTTAGCTAAATCCGCTAATTGCCCTAAAGGTAAGAATCCTGCTAAAATAGCTGTTGTTATTCCTAATCCCCATGTTACAGTTCCTGGAACATGGCTCTTGTTAACTTTTGTAAGGTTGTTTGGTAGTAAACCATCACGTGCGATTGTATAAGTAATACGAATACCTGCATAAATGAATGATAGAATACCTGCCATTAATCCAATTACAGCTCCAAGTGAAACAATACCTGCTACTCTATTTTGACCAACTTCTTCTAATACGAATGCTAAAGCATCCCCTGTTCCTAATCTAGAATATTCAACAACACCTGTTAATACTAAACATACTAAGATATAGAATGCAGTACAAACAATCATAGTTATAATGATAGCTTTTGGTAATGCTTTTTCAGGATTAATAGTTTCTTCTGCTGATGTAGAAATAGCATCAAATCCAAGATATGCAAAGAATACCGTAGTTGCTGCAAGCATTACACCAGAAAATCCAGTTGGAGCAAAGTTGTTTGTCCAATTAGTAGGTTCAACATAAAATGATCCTACAACTATAAATAGAATTACTATCCCCACTTTAGCAACTACCATTAGGTTATTTACAAGTTTACTACTAGATGTTCCTTTTGACAGAATAAATGTAATTAATAATACAACTATTACCGCTGGAATATTACCATATCCTCCAACTGAAGGTAGGGTATAAATTTCTTTCGGAAGATTTACACCTAATCCCGCTAATAGGCGAGAGAAATAACTAGACCATCCATTAGCGATTGTTGCCGCAGTAAGAACATATCCACCAATAAGTACCCAACCAATAGCATAAGCAACTATTTCACCTACTGACACATAAAGATAAGTATATGTACTACCACTAGATGGAATTGTAGAAGCTAATTCCGCATAACACAAAGCAGCTAAACAACATGCTAGTCCTGCAATTAAGAATGAAAATATTACAGCTGGTCCTGCTTCTGAAGATGCTTTACCTGTTAATACTAAGATACCTGATCCTATAATTGCTCCAATACCAAATAGAACCAGGTCCATAGTTTTCATTGTTGGAGTAAGAGTCTTATTTCTCGATTCAGCTAAAATAGACTCAATTGATTTTTTTCTAAAAATATTCATGATGCCCTCCTAAATATATAAATAAATATTATTCACTATTAATACTATTTAAATATTATATCATAATTATAAATTATACACCATAAAAGTGGGTTTTTATACTATAGACATTTATATATAGTAAATAATAAATATCTTGATAAAGTGTTAAAAATATTTTATATGTCAAGACTATAATTGACTACTTTTAAAAAGGAAGTAGATAAACATATAGAGATTGTTTTCTACTTCCTCAATAACATAACTATTTATATTTTTAGTTAGATAGTAGTTACATTATCCTATAGAGCTTCTTCTACTGGAGTATATTCATATCCTAAGTCATCTGCAATAGCTTTGAATGTAACTTTTCCGTTAGCTACGTTAATACCAGGTACTAATTCTGGGAATCTAGCAACAGCTTCTTTAACACCTAAATTAGCGATAACTTTAACATATTTTGCAGTAGCATTACATAATGCGAAAGTAGCTGTTTGTGCAACTGCTCCTGGGATATTAGCTACAGAGTAGTGAAGAACTCCCTCTTCTACGAAGATTGGGTTGTCATGGCTTGTTGGACGACCTTCTGTATATTCAGTTGTACCACCTTGGTCAATCGCTACGTCCACGATAACACCACCATCTGGCATATCTTTAATCATTTCTTTAGTAACAAGTTTAGGTGCTTTTGCTCCTGGAATTAATACTGTACTTACTACTAAATCAGCTGTTTTAATTGCATTAGCAATGTTTAATTTGTTTGAGTAAACTGTTTCTACTTTACCACCAAAGATATGTGATAATTCAGTTAAACGATCTAAGTTTACATCTAACATAGTTACACGAGCACCTAATCCAGATGCTGCAGTAGCCGCAGCTGTTCCTGCTACACCAGCCCCAATAACCACAACATGTCCTGGTTGAACTCCTGGAACACCTTGTAATAATTTACCTTTACCACCTTGTACTTTAGATAAGAATCTAGTACCTTCTTGAATAGCCATACGTCCAGCAATTTCACTCATAGGTCTTAATAATGGTAATGTTCTACCAACTTTAACTGTTTCAAATGCAATACCGATAGTTCCTGTTTCTACCATTGCTTTTGTTAATTCTTCGGCAGCAGCTAAGTGTAAATATGTATAAATAATTAATCCTTTTCTAAAATATTTGTACTCAGATGGAATTGGTTCTTTAACTTTGTAAATTAAGTCTGATTTATTCCATACGTCTTCTGCTTTATCTAATAAAACAGCTCCTACTTTTTCATATTCAGCATCTGAAATACCAGAAGCAAGCCCTGCTCCTTTTTCTACGTATACAGTGTGCCCATCGTGCACTAATTCAGCAACAACTCCCGGAATTGCTGAAACCCTACTTTCATTATTTTTTATTTCTGTTGGTACTCCGATTATCATTTCCCTAACCTCCTAATTTTTTTTCTGTACTATTATCATAACATATATCGTTTCATAATGAAAGCGGTTTTCGGATGAAAATTTTATTGAAAGTATTTTCTATGATTAAATACTATTTCATAATTTTTAAACACGCTTTATTATAAGGATTCAGCCTTTATTTTACTATATTTTAATAATTAATTTTTTTCAATTTTTCTAATGAAAAGAATGATGAAAAAAACAGATGCTTTTTCATAACAAAGTAATTGTTATAACTATATTTGTAAATCAGATATATACAAATTTATTTTTAGTTAAACACCCTTTTTAATAACTTTTTAGAAAAATTATATAAAAAAATTAATTTTTACTAATTTTTAATATTTATCCCTTATTTTTCAAATTTGTATTAATTTATATAATACAAAATTTATAAATGTGTTATAATAGTACCATTATTATTTTTTTATAATAAATAACTTATTTATGGATATAATAATCGTCTTTTTTTATTTTTATCCTATAAAATTTATACTCAATTTCATACACTAGCATTCTGTACAATGCCAACAGATAATATGTATAGAAAAAGATATATTAAATTTAAAAACTAAAATATAAAAAAACTTCACTGATATAAAAATTATCAGTGAAGTTTTTTTATTAACGGCTATAGTACTCAACAATAAGTTGTTCGTTGATTTCTGGGTGTAATTCACTTCTTTCTGGTAGTCTTACTAATGATCCTTCTAATTTATCAGCATCAAAAGTTAAGTATTCAGGTACGAAGTTAGTTACTTCTACAGCTTCCTTAATAATTTCAAGGTTTCTAGATTTTTCTCTTACTGAAACTACTTGACCTGGTTTAACAGCGTAAGAAGCGATGTCTACTTTTTTACCATCTACAAGAACGTGTCCGTGGTTAACTAATTGTCTAGCTTGACGGTTAGTTCTTGCTAATCCTAAGCTATAAACTACTGAATCTAAACGTGTAGCAAGTAATGCCATGAAATTTTCACCGTGTAGACCTTGTAATTTACCAGCTTTATCGAATAATTTACGGAATTGTTTTTCATTCATACCGTGTAGGTAACGAAGTTTTTGTTTTTCTTGTAATTGTAAACCATACTCAGATAGTTTTTTTCTTAAGTTAGGACCATGTTGTCCTGGTGCGTAAGGGCGTTTTGCTAACTCCTTACCAGTACCGCTTAGTGAGATTCCTAAACGACGAGATTTTTTCCAAGTTGAACCTGTAAAACGAGCCATTATTGTGCTCCTCCTTTTTTCTTTTTGTTTTTATTTTGAGTAAAACAAAAAGCACGATTATCGTTGTTGTATATGTTATAAAACTGGAACTTCGCCTAGCAGCATAGGCTACGAGTTGCCACATTAGAAAATGTATAACATAGAGGCAATAACAATTAATCCACTGCTATTATTTTACATAAATAATAGTTTATCATTAATTTAAGTATTAGTCAACTATAAACTAGTATTTTTTTATTGTTTTTTTCTATGCTTTTCTGCTATTACTAATATACAAGTTTTATAATAAGCTATTCTTAAATATATTAAATAGAAGTATTTCTACACTAAAATTAAAACTGTAACTGTATATATAAAAGACACCAAAGAATGTTCTTTGATGTCTTGACGTATTTGGTATATAAGACCAATATTAACGTTTTGAGAATTGAGGAGCACGTCTCGCACCACGAAGACCGTATTTTTTACGTTCTTTCATACGAGGGTCACGAGTTAGTAATCCTGCTGGTTTTAAATCTTTACGGTATTCTGGATTTACTTCTAGTAAAGCACGTGCAATTCCGTGACGGATTGCTTGAGCTTGTCCTGTATATCCTCCACCAATAACGTTAACTAAAACGTCATAGTTACCTGTAGTAGATGTAACTTCTAAAGGTTGCATTAAGTCTAATACTAATGATTCTAATGGTAAGTATTCACGCATTTCTCTGTTGTTGATAACAACTTTCCCTGTTCCAGGTACTAATCTTACACGTGCTACTGAGCTTTTACGGCGTCCTGTACCGCGATATTCTACTTGTGCCATTTAATTATTTCCTCCTATATTATCCACGTAATTCGTATTTTTCTGGTTTTTGTGCTGCATGTGGGTGTTCTGCTCCACGGTAAACGTGAAGTTTCATTCCTTGAGCTCTACCTAAAGTATTTTTTGGTAACATACCTTTAATAGATAACTCTAAAAGTTCTTCTGGATATTTTTCTACCATTAATCCAGCAGTTCTTTCTTTTAGCCCACCTGGGTGCATTGTGTGACGACGGTAAATTTTATCTGATAATTTTTTACCAGTTAACACAATTTTCTCAGCGTTGATAATGATAACATTATCCCCAGTATCGATGTGTGGTGTATAAGTAGGTTTGTGTTTCCCTCTTAAAATTGAAGCTACCTCTGATGATAAGCGACCTAAAGTTTGTCCTTCAGCATCGATTACATACCATTTTTTTTCTACAGTTGATGGCTTTGCCATATATGTTTGACGCATGTCTTTTTTCCTCCTAGATGTTGTTTTTAATCTGTCATAACGACTAAGTTTTCCGGGGCTTACTCGTGAAGATATATAAACAATATCGTAAATAATAATACATTATTTACGTGTAATTGTCAAGTTTTTTTCTTTACTTTTAAGCTATTTTTTTCTAAGAAAAAAAGTGAGATTAAATCATATTGAATTAATAGTAGATTTAATCTCCTTTTTTTCTCGATAGTTTTTATTATTTAATTAACTCTAATGCCGCTTTTTACACGAGCTACTACTCGATCACGACCTAATAATTCTAAACTTGTGTTTAATTCAGGTCCATGCATTGAACCAGTTGAAGCTATTCTTATTGGCATAAATAGGTTTTTACCTTTCACACCTGTATCTTTTTGAATAGTTTTTAATTAAAGTTTTAATGCTTTTCAGAAGTAAAGTCTCCTGCTACTTCTAATTTCTCTAAGAAATCTTCAAATACAGCTACTGTTGTATCTTGTTTTAAAATTTCTAGTTCTTCTTCATCAAATTTAATTTCTTCAACAAAGAATTGTTTTGTTAATTCAACAATTTCAGCTCCATAACTCATTTGTGGTTGATATAAAGAAATTAATTTTTCAAACCATGCTCTGTTATTATTAACTTCTTCTTGAGTTGCTACACCTTCTTTTACGAAGAATGGTAAAGCTAAGTTTACGATTCTTTCTAAAGGTTGAGCTTTAATGTATTGATTGTTAATCCATGTAAGTTTATTGTTATCAAAGAATGCTGGTGATTTACTTAAACGTTTCTCATCAAAAATCTTAACAAATTCTTCTCTTGTAAAGATTTCTTGTTCACCTTCTGGAGACCAACCTAAAAGCGTAATAAAATTGAACAGCGCTTCTGGTAAGTATCCTAAGTCGTCATATTGTTCGATGAATTGGATAATTGTTTCATCTCGTTTAGATAATTTTTTCTTGTTTTCATTAACAATAAGTGTCATATGTCCAAAAATTGGAGGTTTAAATCCTAATGCTTCATAAACTACCAATTGTTTTGGTGTATTTGATACATGGTCATCTCCACGAAGAACGTGAGAAATTTCCATTAGGTGATCATCAATTGCTACTGCAAAGTTGTATGTAGCTACCCCATCATTCTTAACGATAACGAAATCTCCGAAATCTTTTCCTTCGAATGATAGTTCACCTTTTACCATATCATTAAAGCTATATGTTCTATCTTGTGGTACACGAATACGGATAGATGGTTTACGTCCTTCTTTTTCAAATTGATCTTGTTCTTCTTTTGTTAAATGAGCATGTTTTCCACTATAACGCGGAGGAAGTCCATTTGCAACTTGCTCTTCTCTTTCCGCTTCTAGCTCTTCTGCTGTCATGTAGCATTTGTATGCTTTATCTTCTGCTAAAAGTTGCTCTGCATATTTTTGGTAGATTTCTATTCTTTCTGATTGACGATATGGACCAAATTCTTTTTCTTTTCCTATACCTTCATCATAATCAAGACCTAACCAATCCATATATTTAAGTTGGCTACGTTCTCCTTCTTCTTTATTACGTTTGAAATCAGTATCTTCAATTCTTAAAACGAAGTCTCCTCCATAATGTTTTGCAAATAAATAATTAAATAATGCTGTTCTTGCATTTCCGATATGTAGGTTTCCTGTTGGAGATGGTGCATATCTTACTCTTACTTTTTGTCATAGTTATCTCCTTTTTAATCTTTTTAAAAATTTATACACTTAATAATTATACCATATATTACATTTGTTTTTTTCAATGGAAGAATAAAACTTCCACCATTCTTAATTAAAAAAATATAAGACTTTGAGTTCTATTGTCTCAAAGCCTTTATATTTTATTTTATCTCTACTGGATGTTTTAAACTCTTTTCAATTGAATTTATCATTTCTACTATTCCATTTTGGTTTAAATGAACTCTATCTGGTTCGAAATAATCACCTTGTGAATTTGCTACACTATACCAGTCTACTATAGTAATATTTTGATGCTTTTCTTTAAGGTCATTTAGAGCTGTATTAACCGTTTTTTCCCATGCACGTGGTACTTTTACATTAACAAAATAAATATCTGATTTATCAAAGAGTTTAATCAACTCTTCGGCTTGCGCTTCTGTAAATGGACCATTAGTTCCTAATTGGAATATAACGGCTGTATTTTCACTATTATACTTAGTATAATTTTGAGCGGCTGTTGTTGCTGCTGTTAGTTGACGGCTAATCTTTCCGTCAATAATAGCTCCTGGGTATTTTTCTTTTACTTTTTCCCCTATATCAACTGTTAGAGAATCACCAATAATTAATAATGTGCTATATTTTTTTTCTTCTTTATTATTTTTCCTCATTCTCTTTTTTCTCTTCTGATTGATTAGGATTATTTTCTGCGTTATTATCATTATTTAAAAACTGACTTTCTTTATTTGCATCCATTTCTTTTACAAAAGCTGTAGAAAGGAATGGAACACCTTTTCCGAATAATCCCATCACAGATAATATTAATACGACTGCAAAACTTGAAACTATTCCACGTTTTACATTTAAACGAAGTTTTCGTATTCTCTTGTATAGTAAATTAATATAGTTTACGAATCCCAGTTTTCGAATCGGTGTTTCTACAAATAAATAACTTAGTGTGGCTGCTATAAATGTTAAAAGAATTCTTAAAGTAACATAAAATAAAGTTTCGGATTTCCTATTTCAGAAACCGGTGTTGTTAATACGATAATTGGGAAATGCCATAAGTATAAACTATACGAAATTTTCCCTATAAAAACTATCGGTCTAAATGATAGTGCTTTTGAAATAAATGTATGCTGCTTGCCACTACTTATAATTATTATTAATCCCAAAACAGCAACTAATAAAAAACCTCCCCTATACAACCATGTATTATATTCACTTGTATAAAAACATTATTGCTATTAATGTAGAAATCGAAGTAAGAGAAACTACACTATATAGTACACTTTCTTTAGCATTTGTTGGACTCGATAACTTATCCATTGGATAAACTAATGCTCCTACCACTCCTACTAATAACGAAAACGCTCGTGTATCAGTTCCAAAATAAATTCTATTTATATTATTAATATCAAATAATAAGATATGTGTTACTAATGATATTAAAATTAATCCTAATACAATATATAAAAGTTTTTTTTATTTAATGAAGATGATTGTCCCTCTTCTTTTTCGACGATTAAATATTAGAAATATTAGTGGGAAAAAAACATATAGAAATTGTTCTTCTATCGCAAGTGACCATAAATGTTTAAAATGGACTTTGCGCACCAAAACTATCAAAATAATCAAGTTTATGAAAAATATACCACCAGTTACTTGAATATATGTAGCCAAATACCGCATCAAGATGACTTTTTTTCGAAGTAAAACTCCATTAAACAATACCATGAATAGCAAACAAACTGTTATCATAAAATAAACAGCTGGTAGTAGTCGACGCGCCCTTCTCATATAGAAATTATATAAATTAAGAGTTCCTGTTTTTTTATATTCTTTTATTATTAATGAACTAATTAAATACCCTGATAAGACAAAGAATAAATCAACTCCTAAAAATCCACCAGATAAATAATTTACATCAATATGATAAATAATAACCGCTAAAACTGCTAATGCTCTCAAACTATCTATACTAGGAAGGTATCTTGTTTTTATTATTACTCATTTTTTTACCTCCTTAATCTTTAAACATTGCTAATGCTCACTGACCTCTTTGTTTGTCTATATCTATAACATAAACATCAACAATTTGACCTACACTAAGAACATCTAACGGATTTTTTATATAATTTTTACTAATTTTTGAAATATGAACCATTGCATCTTGTTTTAAACCAATATCAATAAACGCTCCAAATTGGGTAATGTTCCTTACTGTTCCTGCTAATTTGACACCAACCTGAAGATCGTCAATTGTAAGTATATCTGATTTTAACAATGGTTTAGCAAAAGATTCACGCTCATCTCGAAGTGGTTGTTTTAAATCTTTTATTATATCTTCAAGGGTTTCTATACCAATACCAATTTTTTCAGCTAGTTCTTTCTTATCAACGCCATCTACGATACTAGAAAATTCCTCAGTACCTACTTCTTTTGTTGATAAGTTTAATTCTTTAAGCAATACTTCTGCTGCTTTATAACTTTCTGGGTGAATACCTGTTGCATCAAATATATTTTTGCTATCTGGTATTCTAAAGAAACCTACACATTGTTCAAAAGTCTTCTTACCTAATCTAGGAACTTTGGCAATTTCTTTAATAGTTTCTATCTTCCCATTTTCCTGTCGATAAGCCACGATATTTTTAGCAATTTGCTTATTAACTCCTGATACATAAGACAATAGTGAAACTGATGCTGTATTTACATTGACCCCAACTTTGTTAACAGCTGTCTCTACAACAAATGTTAATTCTTTTTCTAAGTACTTTGGAGTTATATCATGTTGATATTGCCCCACACCTATTGATTTTGGATCGATTTTCACAAGCTCACTAAGTGGATCTTGAATACGACGTGCGATAGATACTGCACTTCTTTCTTCCACATTAAAGTCAGGAAATTCTTCACGAGCTACCTCACTAGCAGAATAAACACTTGCTCCTGCTTCATTAACTATTACGTAATCTAATTTTAATCCCGCTTCTTTTAAAGTATCAACTACAAATTTTTCAGTTTCTCGTGAGGCTGTCCCGTTACCGATAGCAATCAAATTAATATTGTGCTTATTAATAAATTTAATTAAATCTTTTTTTGATTTTTCTTGTTTTTCAGCTGAAGCAGGTTTATGTGGGATAAATAACCATTTTATCTATAAAAGTTACCATATTCATCTACTATTGCCATTTTGCACCCTGTTCTAAATGCCGGATCTATACCTAGAAACTTTTTTTTGTTTTTTTAGTGGGCTTTGCATTAACAGTTGCTTTAGATTTTCAGAGAAAAATAATCACTGAATCTTCCTCTGCTTTTTAGTTAAATCACTACGAATTTCTCTTTCAATTGATGGATAAATCAAACGTTTCATACTATCAGCAATACATTCTAATAATAGTTCATTTATTTCCGTTGGATAATTTCTTGTTAGACCCACGAAGGATATAATGTATGCAATCTTTCTTTGTCATTTTCTATACTAACTCGGATAATACCTTCTTTTTCCGCCCTATTTAGTGCTAATATCCTATGTGAAGCTATTTTTCGAAACTTGTTCACCATATTCATAATAGTTTTTTTATATGTACCCATTTTCATCTTTTTTTCTCACCATCTTTTTTTTACACTAACTGTAATTTGACCAAATTTTCTTGTGTTTTCTAATACATATTCTCGATATTTTGCATTATCTGAAATATTTCTCTGCAATAATATCTAAAGCATAAGTAATAGCATCTTCAATGCTATTTACTTCTTTTTCTTCACTTATATACTTTCTCAGCTTCTTTATTTAAAGTCTGCTAATTTCTTAGGTAGTTTCAATATAAAGTTAGCTAAATTTTCTAAACCTTTTTCTTTTGCTATTGTCGCTTTAGTTCGTTTTTTTCTCTTTGATGGGACGATATAAATCTTCTACTCTTTGTAATTTTTCTTGAGCTAAAATATCTTTTTTTAGTTCATCCGTTAATAAACCTTTTTCTGATATTAATCTAATTACTTCTTCTTTTCTTTCTTCAAGTGACTTTTAAATAGTTAAACTCATCTTGAATTTGCTTTTATAGCAACTTCATCTAAAGAATTAGTTAGCTCCTTTTCGATACCTCGCTATAAAAGCTATTGTATTGCCCTCTTCTAGTAAATTTAAGTACATTATTTTCTACATACTTTATCATTTGTATCTTTTAGCTTAGTTAGCTAAATTTTTTTGTAATAATTCCGTACATTCTATAACTCCATATTATTTAAGTAATATTTTCTTGGTACTCTACGATTTATACAACAAAATATCTCATAACTAATAGTTTTTTGATAATCAGCAAAATCATCTACTGAAATTTTTTGATTATTGTATTCACCGAAGACAAGAACATCATCCCCCACTTTAATATTTTCTGAGCATCTAACCATCAGTTGATCCATACATACTCTTCCTACAATCTCACATTCTTCTCCCGCTACATTTAATTTAAAACCTTGCGCTCTTCTTAATAAGCCATCTGCATAACCTATTGGAATTGTCGCAATATACTCATCTTCTTGAGTTTCATAAGAGATACCGTATCCAATTTTTGTCCCTTTAGGTACTTTTTTCACATGAGTAACCTTACTAATTAATGAAGCTACTGGTTCTAATGATAACTTATTCAGTCTTTCTATATTTGAACTTGGGTAACATCCATATAAAGCTATACCTATTCTTGATAAATTACAAATATCATTTCTATCACTATATTTTATTATTCCCGCTGAATTTTCAATATGGATATACTTCGGCTTTAAGCTTAAATAGCTCAACCAATCTATTAAAAATTAGCTGTTTGATAATCATCATATTCATTATCTTCACCATCTGCATTAGAATAATGAGAGAATATTCCTTCAAACTCCGCTTTCTCCAGAATAGAAAAAGATTATGAAATATCCATAAGTTCTTTTTCCTCAGATGTCCCTATTCTGTTCATACCCGTTTCAAGTTTTATATGAAATTTTAATTTGCCATCAACTTTTTCAAGCTCTTTAAGTGTTTCCTCAAACCACTCTTTTGAAGGACAAGTTAAAGAAATATTATTTTCTACTGCATATTTTACGTTTTTTTGGATTAGTTACTCCTAATACTAAAAGTACATACTTTCTTTTACAACATCTTTTAATTCTAATGCTTCTTCTAATGTTGCAGTCGCAAAGTGCCTTACTCCATTTTTATATAAATAATCTGCAATAACTTTTGCTCCTAGTCCATAAGAATCGGCTTTAACTACTGCTAAACTAGTTTTTAATCCATTAAGTTTATCTAGTTTTCTATAGTTATTTAATACTGCATCTAAATTCACTCGTAAATATGTTGGTCTATCATTAATCATTGCTGTTGTCCTCCTTTTTCTAAAAATAACAAATGCTACCACAGTTGAATCAGTATGACTTATCGTAAGATGTGTGTAAAAGTCCCTTTATACTCTATATATGGTTTTTCCAAATTCATCTTTTTACCTCTACATCATGGAAAAGAAAAAGTCTTTCGAAATACCCAACTCCTAGTGCCTTTGACGTTGCTTCCTTTCACTGCAAAAACGTCCTGCTAAAAAAATTCCAATTTTTCTTCTATAATTAGATATTTTACAAAACTCATCTAATTCATCTTTTTGTATATAATTTTTTTCAAGTCGTTTTTATTATCAACATACTTTTTCAAAAGCGTATGAATATCGACTATATCACAACCTATTCCATAAATCATTTAGAAAACCTCTTTTCAGATAATATATCATCTGATATTATACCACTAATAATAGTTTTTATGAAAGTAACGCATCATAAAAAAATAATAAATTCTAATCTATATTAGAATTTATTATAATTCCATTATTTAATCTCATGAAACAAGGTTTTTTTAATTTATCTTTTTCAAATCTGTACCAATAATTACAACATTATTTCCAAACGTCTCTATCACTTCCAGTAATCTCGTAGTTGGTTCCAACTAAATCAAATTTATAATTATTATTTTTTTATTGTTAGATATCCTTTAACTCTTTCTATATTACCTAATCTTTTTAGACATCAGATATAAAAAGCAAGTAACTAAGCTTATCTAGTGAGTTTATTTGTATATTTGTCAATAGTATACTGATCTAATTTCTTTCTCAATTTTATTTTTTTATTTACCTTCAACCTTAATGATAGCTCATTTCCTATATTTTCTCAATTGTACCACTAGTATTAAATATATATTTCCCAAATATCATCTTCCCATTTAGAATAGTGAATTAATGGAAATACCGACTTTATTATCAAATATTTAATATCATTTTTATTTTCTAAAAAAACTGTTGGTCTGTCATACTTTCAGATTTACTAACTACTACTAATCCATTATATTTAAGCTCATCACTTAAATACTCATTATAATTATTCAAGATATTATCTAAATTTTTTTGAATCAATTATTAGTATCAGTAATCCCTAATTCAATTCTTTCATAACTAATAACTTTTTATTTTTTTCTATAATATTTTTTTAATTTTTTTGCTACTCCACTAGGTTCTATAATTAAAAAAATTCAGGGATTTATAGTATTTGCTATTGTAAGTATAGAGTGTGTAAAATCAAGATTAGTTGAACAACATATACATCCATTAGTCAATTCCCAAACCTTAATATCATCTTGATTGTTATTATTATTTTTTTAAATATTCACCATCAAGATTTAAATCACCAAACTCATTTTCTAAAAATAACAATACTTTTTAGTTGTTTTTTTCAACTAATGTTTTTAATAAATCGCGTTTTTCCCTGCTCCTAAAAAAACCCAGTAATTAAAATAATTTTTCATAAAAAAACACCACCAAATAGAGGAAAAAGCCAACTAGCTTTTCCTCTTAAATTTCTATTTTTCTTCTAAAAATAACTATTGGTTTAATTAAATCAGCTGGTTTTGTCTTTCATAAGTAATAAAGCATCTTCAACTTTATCAAATCCGTAAAATTTATGCGTTAATAAATGAGTAACATCTAATTTTCCACATTGAATTAATTTTGCAAGTTTTTCTAAACGCAAACGACCTCCAGGCATTAATCCTCCTAAGATTTGTTTATGCCCCATACCTACTCCCCACTCAACACGAGGAATATTTATATAAGTACCTTCACCTAAGTAGTTTACATTCCCTACTTTACCACCTGGTTTTAAACATTTAATTACTGGCTCTAAAGTTTCTACAGTACCACCAGCAATAATAGCTTTATCAACACCAGCACCATTAGTAAGTTTTAATACTTGCTCATCAATAGGTCCTTCTTTATATCCAATAAAATCAGTTGCTCCATATTTTTTAGCAGCCTCACGACAAACTGGTCTAGTACCTACTGCAATGATTCTTGAAGCACCTCTTAAGTTTGCTCCTGCAACAGCCATTAAACCCTACAGGGTCCAATACCCACTACTAATACAGTATCTCCAAACTGAACATCTGCCAATTCTACACCGTGAAACCCTGTTGGAACCATATCAGATAACATACATGCTTCTTCTATACTCACTCCTTCTGGTATAAGAGCTAAATTTCCATCTGCATCATTAACATGGAAGTACTCCCCAAACATTCCATCTTTAAAATTAGAAAATTTCCACCCTGCTAGCATCCCCCCTGAATGCATCGCAAAACCAGCTTGAGCTTCTAGTGAATTCCAATCTGGAGTTATAGCAGCAACCATTACTCTATCCCCAACCTTGAAGTCTTTAACTTGATCCCCAACTTCAGCTACGATTCCACAGCCTTCATGCCCTAGAATCATATCTTTTCTTTCTCCAATTGCACCTTCCCATACTGTATGCACATCAGATGTACATGGAGATAATGCTAATGGTTTAATTAAAGCATCATTTGGGCCACAATATGGTTTCTCTTTTTCTACCCAACCAATTTCCCCTATCTTCTTCATTGCTAATCCTCTCATAATGTTTTCCTCCTTTTTTTAATTTTATATATTAATTATATTATTATTTTACTTATTTATCAACAACTTAATCTAGAAAAAAATATGTCTGATACAAATATTTTTTTACTATTTTATACAACTCAACTATAAATAAATATATTATAATTTTATCTATAATATTTGTACAGTTAATATATAAATATTAATTTATATTTATAAAAATTAAATTATTTTTGCTAAAAAGTTCAATAATAGATTGTTATATATAAATTCATATGAGAATATCTCTTTACGCTAATATTCTATATTTATATAAACAATAATTTACATACATAAAAAAAGCTATACTATATAATATAGCATAGCTTTTTATTCTTATTTTTATTTTATATTATATTAAATTAATCTCTACTATTAAGTAAAATGAAAATAAATCTTAACATTTCCATTAAAGCTACTAGTGCTGCGGCTACGTAAGTTAAAGCTGCGGCAGTAAGAACTTTGCGACAATGTCTATTTTCTTGTTCATCTACTATATTTAAATCAACAACTTGTTCTAGTGCTCGTTTTGAAGCATCAAATTCCACTGGCAATGTAACTATCTGAAATAACACTGCAAAAAACATGAAGCCTACCCCTATCCAAGCAATAGTATATCCGAATTGAGCGAATTGGCTGATTAAAGTTGTTAATAGCAGTCCTACTATGATTAAAATTGTTGATAAGTTTCCTCCAAGATTTGCTAAAGGAACAAGAGAATGTCTCCATCTCATCGGCTTATAATCTGCAACTTTGTCTTGAATAACATGTCCGATTTCATGAGCTGCTATTGCTACTGATGCTACAGTTGGTTGCGAATAAACAATTGGTGATAATACAACACGATTACTCTTTGGATCATAATGATCTGATAGTTCTACTTCACCTTTTACTACTTCCACACCTGTTATTCCATTAGCTTGCATAATAATCTCTGCAACTTCTTTTCCTGTTAATCCTGATTTTGTTCTTACTTTTTTATATCTTTCATATGTACTTTTCACTTTAAATTGTGCCCATAAAGGAATCAACATTATCAATAAAAAGTAAAATATATATGTACCTGACATTCCATAATATCCTATTGGCATACCATCTACCTCCTAATTACTAAAGTATATAAGAAAGATTATACCATGTTCTAAATTTATTTGCTAGTATTTTTGACTATTTTTTTACTATTAATATTTATTAACTTTTATGTTTTTCTTTCAATATATGAAAACAGGCAAAAAGTAAACTTTACTTTATACCTGTTTTACAAAAATCATTTTCAACCTCTAGCCTGTAATATTTTTATATTTGAAGTTAAATCGCAGATAAGTTCTAATAGTTAATTATTAGTTTCTTTGTCTAGCTAATAGCTTAATTGGTGTACCCTCAAAATTAAATGAATCACGAATTCTATTTTCTAAAAATCTTTCATAAGAGAAATGCATAAGTTCCGGATAATTCACAAAGAATACAAATGTTGGTGGATTAATTGCAACTTGTGATGCATAGAAAATATTAAGTCTCTTACCTTTATCTTGTGGTGTTGGATTCATCGATACCGCATCAACAACAATTTCATTCAATGTAGAACTTTGAATACGTCGTTGTCTATTTTCGTAAGATTCTTTGATTAATGGGAATATATTGAAAACACGTTGTTTTGTTTTTGCTGATACATAAACTATTTTTGCATAATCTAAGTATGCAAAACTATCACGAATTTTCTCATCAAATTCTTTCATAGTTTTATCATCTTTTGCTATAGCATCCCATTTATTAACAACGATAATTACACCTTTACCAGACTCATGAGCATATCCTGCAACTTTTTTGTCTTGTTCAATAATACCTTCTTCGGCATTAAGAACAACCAAAACAACATCTGAACGTTCAATAGCTTTTAGCGAACGTAAAACAGAATATTTCTCACATGCTTCATATACTTTACCACGTTTTCTAATCCCCGCAGTATCAATTACAACATACTCATCACCATTATGTTTAAAGTCAGTATCAATAGCATCACGTGTGGTTCCAGCTATATCCGAAGCAATAACACGTTCTTCCCCTAGTATAGTGTTGATTAAACTTGATTTACCAACATTAGGTCTTCCAATAAGAGAAAATCTAATTTTTTCGTCTTCCTCTTCTTCATCTAATACTTTAAAGTTTTTACACACTTCATCTAGTAAATCTCCAATACCTAGTCCATGAGATCCTGAAATAGGGAATGGATCCCCAAAACCTAATGAGTAAAAGTCATAAATCATATGATTCATATCAAAATTATCAATTTTATTAACCGCAAGCACTACAGGTTTATCTGTTTTATATAGAAGTTTTGCTACTTCTTCATCATCACTAGTAACACCATCACGACCATTAGTTAAAAAGATAATAACATCTGCTTCATCTATAGCCAGTTCTGCTTGTGCACGAATTTGTTTTTGGAATGGTGTATCTTCTAATTCTATTCCACCTGTATCAATCATAAAGAATGAATAGTTTAGCCATTCTGCTTTGAATATATTCTATCACGAGTAACTCCCGCAACATCCTCTACTATAGAAAGTCTATCTCCAATTATTTTATTAAAAATTGTCGATTTACCTACATTAGGTCTTCCTATAATAGCTACTGTTGGTTTTGCCATTTTAGTTCCTCCTTATATATTTGTTTTAACTCTCATACCTACTTAAAAAAATAAAAAGCAATAGACCAGTTAATCTACTGCCTTTATTTTTATTTCTGAATTAAAGTTCGATATCTTTAAATTTATCAGCCATGCTAAATGAAGTATCTTCATCTTTTTAAATAAGAAGTGTCAAATTCTGGTTCTTCTTTTTACCTCTACTTCTTCTTTGACTGGTTTTTCTTGTAATTCTTTAATAGATAGAGATAATCTTTCATTTTTCAAAGTCAATATCTAATACTTTAACAGTTACTTTATCTCCTTTTTTAAGCACATCTTCTACATTATCAACACGCTCATGAGATAGTTGAGAAATGTGTACTAATCCTTCTACATTATCCATTACTTCAACAAAAGCACCGAATGCTGTTGTATTACGAACAACTCCCTCTAATACATCTCCTACTTTGATTGTTGCACGAGCTACTTCCCATTGTGTTGGTAGTAAAGTTTTTGCAGATAATGAAATTTTTTCGTTTTCTTTATCTACTGAAATTACAGCAACTTTTACTACATCTCCTACTGCTAAAACATCTGAAACTTTAGAAACACGAGCATGAGAAATTTCTGAAATATGTAATAGTCCATCTACTTCTCCAAGGTTAATAAATGCACCAAAGTCTGTAATACGACTTACTTTACCTTCAATTACATCACCTTCGTTAATGTTTCCATAAACTTCAGCTAATTTTTTCGCTCTTTCTTCTTCTAAGATTACGCGTCTGTTTAAGATAATTTTATTTTTATCTTTGTCTACTTCTTCAATCTTGAATGTATATTCTTGACCTACAAATTTTGATAAATCTTTTCTGAATTTTGTATCAATATAAGAACCTGGGATAAACGCGCGTAATCCTTCTACATCAGCAAGTAATCCACCTTTAGTTTGTCCAGATACTGTTGCAGTGATAAATTCACCTTTTTCAAATTTTTCAATTAATTGTGTCCAAGATAATTCCATTAATTTTCTGAATTCAGCATTTTCTAAAATTTTATGTGATAAGTAAATTACACCTGGAACATCTTCAGATCTTTTTTCACGATCTGCACGAATACCTGTTACTTGTGCTTCTATTTCGTCACCTACAGATAATACTTCCTCAATATTTTCAAATGGTTTTCTTGTAATTTGATTACGTAAAATTACGCAGTCATATTGTGCTCCTGCTACATCTACATATACTTTATCATTTTCTATTTTTGATACAGTACCTGTTACTTTGTCTCCTTTTTTTAGCATTTCTGAGCTGTTTAATAATTCCTCAAATGAAGTTGTCATTACTTCTAATCCTCCTGTGCTTGCAAATACATACTATAATATTATTATACATTAAAATTTTAAATATGTCATTTATTTTATGTTAATTTTTTTAATTCTTTTTATTTCAGTAAGAAGTTTCTCTTCTTGTTCACTTAGTTCATAATTTTCTAGTAAATCTGGTCGTCTTAAATATGTTCTTCTTAGGCTTTCTTTCATTCTATAGATTTCAATATTTTTGTGATGACCAGATGTTAATACATCAGGAACTAACATCCCTCTAAAATCTTTAGGACGAGTATACTGTGGATATTCCAATAAACCCGTTGAAAACGAATCATCTTTGTGAGATTCTTCTTTCCCAAGAACTTTAGGAACTAGCCTAGCTATACTATCAACCATAGTCATAGCAGCAAACTCTCCACCTGTCAAAATAAAATCTCCTATTGATAACTCATCTGTTACAAGATATTCACGAATTCTTTCATCATAACCTTCATAGTGACCGCAAATAAAAACTAAATGCTCTTCTTTTGATAATTCTTCAGCTTTCTTTTGGCTAAACCTTTCTCCTTGTGGACAAAGTAGAATAATTCTTGTTTTATTGGTTTTATTCAAACTTTCTACTGCATTAAATATCGGTTCTGGTTTTAGTACCATTCCTTGACCGCCTCCAAAAGGATAGTCATCTACCTGGTTATGCCTATTTTCAGAAAATTTTCTATAATCAACAATATTTATATCAATAAGGTCCTTATCTTTTGCTTTTCCCAAAATAGAATGATTAAGTGCATCAAACATATCAGGAAATAATGTCAAAATATCTATTTTCATTAATCAATTAACCCTTCCATAACCTCAATATTAACTTTTTTACTTGTAATATCGATTTTTTTCACTACATCCTCTATATACGGAATTAAAATCTCTTTACCATTTTCTCCTTTTATCACCCATACATCATTAGCACCAGGCGTTAAAATATCGATAATCTCTCCAAGATTTTTATCATTTTCATCAAACACTTCACATCCTATAATTTGATGGAAGTAAAACTCATTTTCTTCTAACTCTCCTACTTCATCTGAATCAATTTTTTTATTTGTAGATTTTTTTAATTTTTCTGCTTCCTCAACTGAATCAATTCCCTTCAAACTTAACAAGAAGAAAAATTTTTTTATGGTTACGATAACTTTGAACAACAACTTCTCTTATTAGCTGATTACCTCGAGTTATTAATAATTTACTCCCTTTTTTAAAGCGCTCTTCTTCAAAATCTGTTGAAGATATAACTTTTACCTCTCCTTTTAAAGAATGAGTATTTACTATTTTTTTCCCTACTTTTTAAACGCATCCTAATCTCCTTCTATTTTTACTTTAACTCGTATTAAATATGATATATTTTCTATGATTATTATAGAAATACATAGTCCTATTAGCAACATAGAAATTCTATTCCAATTTCTGTATTCTATATTATTAACTAGCAGATGCCCTATTCCTCCTGCACCTACCATACCAAGTATTGTTGAGTTTTTTTATATTTGCTTCCAAGCGATACAGTGCTATAGTAATAAACTCTGGAAAATATCCATTAAATATTATTTTTTTATAACTTGTAAAATTACCTAGTCCCAAACTTTTTTTGTAGTAAGCAAAAATATTATCATTAATCCCTTCTAGTACTTCATTATACATTTTCGTCATAACTCCAACTGTATAAATATATAAGGCAAAAAAAGCTGCTTATCGCACCTGGACCAAATCCTCTAAAAAAATATTAATGCAACAATAATTGGTGGAAATGTTCTAAATATATTAATAATTACTTTTCCTACTATTGCTTTATATTTACCAAAAAGATTCGCTGATGATAAGTATGAAGTAAATATTGCTGTTAAAAGCCGCAAAAATTGTTGAACTAAAAGCTATTTCTATACTCACTAGAAGCGCTGCACTCATCTTGCCGCTATATGCCCAATCTGGATTTAATATACCTGTTATTAAGGCATTTAATTGTTTTATTCCTAAAACAAATCGTTCCCCTGTGATATCAATAAAATTACTAACATATATAATACTAAAAATTATAATTCCTAATAATAAACTTCTGAAAAATATTTTTTTCTTTAAAATAAAAGATTTATATGTTGTATTTATATTATTTTTCTAGATTTCTAAAGTAGAAGCTAATCAAATCAATAATAAAAAAATTAAAAATTACTAATATTAAAATTATTAATGATACACGATCATAGCGCAGATGATTAAGCTCTTGCCATAACCTTTGCCCTATTCCTCCTGCACCGACTAATCCCAAAACACTAGCTCCTCTTATACTCGATTCTAGCATTAAGAAATAAACTGATATTATAAATGGCTTTAAGTTAGATAAGATTCCATTTTTGTAAATAATAAATTTTGATACACCTAGCGACTCCATTGCTTCTAGATGTTTTGTATCTATTTCTTCTGCGTACTCTTTTAATAGCTTCGAAGCTGTTAATAGATTTATAATATACATACTTACAAAAGCCACTAAATACTCCTGTACTAAATAAACTTACTAATATTGCTGCAATAATTAGAAATGGAATAGTTCTAAATATAGAAAAGACTCCACTTATAACTTTTTGGAATTATTTTAAATTTAAATAAAATATTAGTTAAGATAGGTAATAAAAAAATAACGCGGTAATTAGTGCTAAAACTGATGAAAAATAACGCAATATTTATTGTTTCAATAATTGGTGGATATAGTTCTTTAATTATTGTAAAGTCTAACGGATACATCCTTAATAATAAATTATGAATTCTTGAAAATCCTGTAGAAAAAAATTTTCCACATGATATGAATCATATCCTATAATAAAAAAACTAAAAGTATAAAAAAATACATATAACTAATCTTTTCAGCTGTCTTTTTAACTATAAAAGCTCTTCAAATTCATCGTCGCTCACCTTATCAGAATCTTTATAAAAATAAAATCTTTCCATCTTTTTAAACCAAGTATTTTTTTGTACTATATTTTTCTAGCCAAATTAACATCATGTAAATTGATTAATACTGTTATTTTATTTTTCTTTGTTTAGTCTTTTAAAAGTATCCATTATTAAAGTTGTATTCTTTTCATCCAAACTACTTACCGGTTCGTCAGCCAGTAACAATTTAGGATTTTGTGCTAAAGCCTTAGCTATAGCCACTCTTTGTTTTTTTGTCCACCTGATAAATACTTAGATTTTCTAAATGCTTCTTCTTCTAGACCTACTTGTCTCAAATATTCTAAACCTTCCAGATAATCTTTTTTTGTATATCCCGCTAATAATCCAAAGAATGACTTTTTAGCTAAATATGGTGTTAGAACATTTTCTACAGTATATAAATTATCTAAAAACATTATAATCTTGAAATATAAATGCTATTTCTCTTCTTACCAAGTTTAATTGTTTTTCCATATTTTAAAAATATTATCCGTACCAAATATTATTTCACCTTGTTTAGGTTTATTCAAAAACATTAAGGCATCTTAATAATGTCGATTTCCCAGCTCCACTTTTTTTCCAACTATAGCAACGAAATCTCCACTTTCCACTTTAAAAGATATATTATCTAAAAACATTTTTTTATCTGCATAATTAAAAACTAGATTATTAATCTCTAATTTTTTTCACTTTTCATTCTATATCCCCCATATATCTATAGCAATGTATAAAACAAACTACTACACAATAGTAATATTTCATAAACACTATTATATCACTTTATATTATTTTTCAGCAATTAATCAAATAAAACTTGCTATTAGTAAATAGCAAGTCAATAAGATTATGCATTTATAAATGTTAAAATTTCATCTACAGTTAAACTAGAATTACATACTACTCTAACTTCACCGTTTTCTGAAACTAGTAATCCTGGAACTGTTTTTTTACGCCATATTTTTTTCACGTAATACCTCTATACCTTGTAGATCTTCAAAGTTTTCTGTGTTAATAAAATATGCTTCTATATTATTTCTTTTTCAACAACTTCACTTAACTTTGGCATGAATTTTTTTGACAAAATGGACACGTTGCTCTACCTAAAAAAATAAAACAAACTTATCTTCTTGTTCTAATTTTTTTCAAATGCAGTTTTTTTGAATCAATTATCTTATAATTTTCTAGATTTTCTTCAAATGTTTTTTTACCATAATTTTATCTCCTATATCTATAACTTTATTATAATTATCTACTATTTTACTCTTCTTTATTGTAAGAAGCTATTTTTTTGCTTGAAAATAACTCAAAAATAAAAAAGTAACATGCAAAACTGCATATTACTTCTACTTACTTTTCAATAAAATGGGGCGGCTGATGGGAATCGAACCCACGAATGTCGGAACCACAATCCGATGCGTTAACCACTTCGCCACAACCGCCAAAATGCTATAAAAATAAAAAAATGCCTTGAGACAGAGTCGAACTGCCGACACATGGAGCTTCAATCCATTGCTCTACCAACTGAGCTATCAAGGCAAAATGGCGGTCCCGACGGGAATCGAACCCGCGATCTCCTGCGTGACAGGCAGGCGTGATAACCGCTACACCACGGGACCTAACTCTTATTCTCAAATGGTGACCCGTACGGGATTCGAACCCGTGTTACCGCCGTGAAAGGGCGGTGTCTTAACCACTTGACCAACGGGCCAATAAAAAAAACGGAGCAGGAGGGATTTGAACCCTCGCGCCGGTTTCCCGACCTACACCCTTAGCAGGGGCGCCTCTTCAGCCTCTTGAGTACTACTCCAACTCCACAGGCAGGACTCGAACCTGCGACCCTCTGATTAACAGTCAGATGCTACTACCAACTGAGCTACTGTGGATAAATATTCACTTTACAATGAACATTACTTATTATACAAAAGTATTAACATAAAGTCAATACTTTTATATAATTTTTTATTTTTTATTACTAGAAACTACAATCATATATTTTTAAATAAAGTTAACGTAGTAAATATATGTAACACCAAAGTTAATCTAAAATAAAAACAACTTCTAAAGAAGTTGCTTTTTATTGAAAAATTAAATTTATAATTATTAAAAAAATATTTAATATTTCTATTTAATTATTATATTCATTATCTAACACTTTATAATTTGATAGTACAAGAAAATCAACTATAAATAATACTACTTAATAATGTTATTAAGTTTATTTTACTTTTTCAAATCTATATTCATTTTCTCAGATATTTTCTCAACAGCTTTTATATGTATTATCATCTGGTTCTTCAAAACCTGTTATATTGAATAAATTTCGTTAATATTCCTAATGTCTCTTTTTTTCTTTTTGTATTTCTAATAATGCCTGTTTTTATTTTACTTTTTTTAGCTGGTCATCAACATTATTTGAAACTACAACTGTCACTCCAGGTATCAACTCACTCTTTTGCTAAGCCTCGTACGTCTTCTTTAAGTGTAGGGAATTCTTTAGTATATTTTTTTATTACATTCTCATAGCTTGCTATTGCATCAACATCTTTATTTAGCAATAATTGTATACTTTTATCATGACCACCACTGAATTGATATTTTATATCTTTATTTAAATCAATACCCGCATCTTTTAACATTGCTCCAGGATAGACATACCCTGAAGCTGAAGACGGATCAACAAAGGCTACTTTTTTCCCTTTTAAATCTTCTAAACTTTTTATATTCGAGTCTTTTCTCACAAAAATTTCAGCGTGATAGCCTGGTTTACCATTCAAACTTTTCCCTACAAGTAAATTTTTTGTATTACTTTGTTTATTTGAAAGTACCGCTGAGAACGGTGGAACAATACCAAAGTCAACACTTCCGCTACCAATCCCCTCAATTACGCCTATGTAGCTACTTGCAGTGAAGACTTCAACTTTCACACCAAGTTTTTCTCCTAGTGCTTTAGCAAATGGTTCTAAATCATCGACTAGCTTTTCACTGTTACTACTAGGTACAACACCAAGTTTTAATACTTTTTCTTCTTTAGTCGAACTTTTTTGAGAACAAGCAGCTAAAGAAAATACCAAAATAATAGAAAAAAATAGTTAAAAAAATATTTTTTTCATTTATTTACTCACCTCGTATTTTTTTATATTTTAATTTACATTTTTTTAGTATACCACAATGTTTACCAAAGAAAAAAATGAAAAACGCTCTAATTATAATTATAAACATGAAAAAAATAACTGGCATTATAATACCAGTTATTCTATACAAGTTTTAATACTTTTTATTCTATATTTTAAGCTCTTTTTTTATTTTGAGTATACTCTTTTAAAATAAATCTCCCATATTTTCTTATGGAAATCACGTCCCCATTGACACAATTTTTTTCTCCATTTTTTTATTACAGAATGATTTAATTTTATAAACTCTTGTTCTAGAAAATTCTTTAACTTTACTTCTTGATTTATTAGTAATTTTGGCCACTAATGAATCTAACCTGAATGAAGAACTTACAATATCAAACTCCTCGTATTCTTTTTCAATATTAACTTCTACTAAATCTATTTTTCGAATTGTAAAGTTTATCCTACCTATTTTTAGTTAATTGCATCATAATATAGTCGGCAATCTCATAATCCACAAAAAAATATAGATTTCTCTTTCAAGAACTACTATATCTCCAATTCTATTAAAATTAATCCCCATATTGTGAAACCGCACCAAGTACATCACGATGTTGAATTTTTATCAAACTTATTATTATAATTTGCCCTCAAACAAGTTATTTCATAATCAATGTCATAATACTCATTAGCGATTATCTTAGCTTTTTTTCGTTCAGCATCTGCTGTTCCGCCAAAAAAAGTCAATACTCATATCACTGTAATTATACATAATAATTTTTTTAATATAACCTGTTCAAAATTTGTTAAAAAATTTAGTCACTGTATTCCTATTATCAGAAATACTAACGCTTTGTAATAATTTTTTTCTGTGGCATCTCTTTCTTCTTGTGTTAAAAAGGATAACGCATTTATCTTTTTTTCATAATTAAATTAAACCGTGAATAATAAGCTAATCAATACTCTTTGGATAATATTAAGTCCAATAAACGCTATAATTGGAGAGATATCTAACATACCAAAAGGTGGAATAATTTTTTTCTGAAAAATTTTTTTAAATATGGTTCACAGATAGCTGCTAAAAAAACTCAACTATAATATTATTCCTAATTTGCGGAACCCATGATGTAAGAATATAAGCTAATATGCTATATTCATAAAAAAAGAAAAATAAATAATGAATAAACTTATAAACCCAATAATACTCTGTTATATTCAGCAATATTAATACTCTCCTTCGTAAAAATCTCCAGATACTTCTACACCATTTGTACACATAGATAAATATCTTCACCAATAGTTTTTAATCTAGCTCCTAATGCGTAAATACCACCAGAAATAAAGTCTAATAATCTATCCGCTGTTTCTAGATCTAATTTACTCAAATTGATTATTACTACTTTATTTCGTTTAATATCATCAATAATATCCTTGCTATCAGCGAAAAACTAAAGGTTCTGTTAATATAACATTGTTAGTTTTTAGCTAGATGGAGTTAGCAGTCTCCATAGATTTTGCTAACCGGTACTTCTTTTTTTACTTTTTTTGTTTTTTTCAATCGAAGCTGAATTTTTTTCTACATTTTCATCTCCAAAAGTCATCCTCATTTACAAATAAATTATTAAATTTCTTCATCATACTCATAATTCTAAACCTCAATCACTATATTTTAACTATACAATTATATCATAAAAAAACATCTTTTTAAAAATAATATACTACCTATGTATAATATATATTAAAAAAATAACCTTAAAAACTAATTAAATTTTAAGGCTATTTTTTTGTAATTATCCATAGTATTTATCATATCTATTTTTTTAATGATGTTAATAGTTTAACTATTAATACTTTTAAAATAGAATATACTGGAATTCCTAAGATTGCACCTACAACCCCAGCCATGTTTACTCCGATTAAAATAACAAAGATTACAGTCAGAGGATGCATTTTCATGCTTCTTCCCATAATATTTGGAGAAATAATATTTCCCTCTAAAAACTGGACAATTCCCCAAACAACTAGCATTTTAATAACCATTACCCAACTTGTTGATGCTGCCACCAACATTGCTGGTGTTATAGCAATAACAGGCCCTAGATAAGGAACAATACTTAAGAATGCTGCTATAGTTGCTAATGAAAAAGCATAATGTAATCCTATAATGTTGTATCCTATAAATAACATTACCCCTATACATAATGATACAAGCATCTGTCCTTGAATATATGATCCTACTTTATCATCTATTTCTTCAATAGTTTCAGCTACAGGTTTCTCTAATTTCTTAGGTAAAATACTTATAAAATACTTATTAAATGTAGTAGCATCTTTTAGTAAAAAGAACAATACAAACGGCATTGTGATAAGTACTGATGCAGTCGAAGATAAAGACGAAGCTATATTTTGCGCTACTAATGTTGCAACTTCTACTGCTTTGAACTAAGCTGGGAAATATTCAGATTGTTGTTTATATACTCTATCACTACTTGAACATAAGCATTGTCTGAATAAGTATCTAGATACCCTTTTACTATTTCGATATATCTAGGTAATGAAGTTATTAAATTTTTTGTTTGTTCCACTACTATTGGAACCATACCTATTATAACGACTAAAATAACGATAACTCCAACTACAATGGCTAATAAACTCGCTAAAAAAATCGAGATATCTTTTTTTGAAAAGAAATTTACCAATGGATTTAAAAATATAGTAAAAATATACGCTACAATAATAGGCGTCATAATACTTGATACTATAGCATTTATTGGTGTGAAAAATATAAGAAATTTCTGTATATAAGTAAATTGCTATCCCTAATAAAAATAACGATTAGTAATATATATATTATAAACTTACCACCAAGAAATGCTAGTAGTTTATCTTCTTTTTGTTATTTCAGATTCTTTATTTAATTCTTTTTTTACTATTTTTCTTTCATAGGCTCTCCTCTCTAAATATTTATTTTACTAATGTGAGCGATAACTCATATATAGTAATTATAGTCATATAAGAAATATACCCTATTACCAACGATAACAAACTAACTAGTATCTTTATCTCTCGAGTACTATTTCTTTTGAAAAAAACTTACTAAAAATCAATTTTTAACATTGAATAGTTGGCAAGTATAATCATTGTAAACAGTATTGTTAATTTAAAAATATTCATAAGTATATCCTTTTTTTGTTGATATTATTTAAACATATCAAGCCAACCTTTTTTCTTGAAGAACCATAGCATACCAAATGCAATACCCAGCATTATAGCCACCACCAAATAGTAGCCATACTGCCATTCTAACTCTGGCATATATTTAAAATTCATACCATACCATCCTACTATGAAGGTCAATGGTAAGAAAATCGTAGATATAACAGTAAGTGTCATCATAATGTTATTAGATTTCAGCGAGTTATATGTCATGAAATTTTCTCGAATATCACTGGCAAGTTCCCTATTAGCCTCAATTATCTCTGTTTGTTGAACAAGGTCATCATAGATATCATGGAAGTATTTTCTATCGTTGTCCGTCATTTCTACACGACGTGAAACCAAAAATCTATGAATAAGCTCTCGCATAGGAAGTAATCCACGACGTAGTTTAAGCAAATCACTACGCAAATCAAATACCTCATCCATAATCTTACTTCCTGAAGTATATGAATCAGTTTCTTCAATTTCGTCTAGACGATTTTCTATTTTAGAAATGATTGGAATATACCCTTCCACGATTTCTGATACTAACATATGCATTACATGCAATGGTGAGTATTGTTCACCTTTTTGCAAAATTTTAGGAATTATTTTATTAATGTAACGAATATGAGAGAGGTGAAACGTTACAATATAATTTTTCCCAACAAACATGTTAATAGTTTCATAATCAGCATCAATGTTTTTTTAAAAACATGTGATACCAAAAAAATATTTGTTGTCTTGTTATTTCTATTTTTCGGTCTTTGTAAAAAGTGTTAGACAGTCTTCTATTAATAATTCGTGGAATTTAAAAAAGTTGATAGTAAATTTATTTCACTACGAGTTGGATTATCAAAATCTACCCAGTACCAAGCTATATCTTGATCTTTTAAGTCGTTCTAAATTAACATCTGTTAAAAATATTTCCTCTTTTTATCAACAGCTAGTGTTTTTTTAACATTAGATTTCACCTCTCTTAATTTTTTTACATCTACAATAATACCATAATTAACTAAAAATAGTAAATTTATTATTTCAAAAATACTAGAAATATAATACATGACAATTCCTGCTGCTATAGAGACATTTTAAACTTTCGGCACGACCTGGCATATTTATTTTCAGTAAATTATTTACTTCATCTAATATTTCATCAGCAACACCTGAACCTTCATTACCAAAAATAATCGCCACACGACCTGTTATATTATCTAACTCTTCTAAGTATTTATCAGCTTTAAGCGATGTTGCATAAATGTTAAATTCTTTCATTTCTGTAACTAATTGCTTAATATCTATATTTTCAAAACAATCTATGTGAAAATTACTTCCTTGCGTACTTCTGATAACTTTTTGACCATAAAGACTAGTTGTTCCTTTTCCTAAAATAATACAATCAAAAGCAAAGGCGTCTGCTGTTCTTATTATAGTTCCAAGGTTCCCAGGATCTTGTATTCTATCAAGAATCAATACTTTTTTGTATTTAGTTATATCTAATTGTTTTTCTTCTATTCTGCATACACCAATAATACCTTGTGTAGTAATAGTCTCTGTAATAGACTTCATTATACTTTCTGATACTACGGTTACTTCTCCAGTAAAGTATGTTAATAAACTTTCATCAGAAAAAAATTTTTCTCCAATAATTATTTCTTCTACAACACCTACTTTTAGTGCTTCTTCTATCAGATGTTTACCTTCTATGAGATATTTTTTTATATTTTCTTATATTTTTTTATTTTCTTTTTAATTTTTTTAAATCTTTTTATTTTTGTTACTAACCGATGTAATCATTTTTTTCTCCATATTAATTTATTTTATTCATACTTCAAAAATACACATTAAAAACCACAGTATAATTTTTTTCAAAAGTGTTGCTATTTCGAACATAGGTGGCGTTTACTCTTATAATTATAATCAATATTGAACAAAAATTACAAATTATGATATAATGCTTTTATTAATTAATAATTATACAAAGGAGTACATTATGTCATCATTTTTAGTATCATCTTTAATAATACTAGCTCTTTTTGGTGCTGTTGCATTATTTAATTACTTCAGATTAAAAGGGGCGGTTACAAAGCTTCCTTATGAGGAATTCAGAAAAGATCTTAGAAAAGTTCAATTGATAGACGTCAGAGAAAAGGAAGATTTTAAATACGCTCATATTAACGGGGCTAGAAATATGCCTAGTTCTCAATTTAATTTCCTATATTCTTCACTTAGAAAAGACCAACCTATTTATCTTTGTGATAAAAACGGAACATTAGCTCCTCGTGCTGCTCTTACACTAAAAAAACATGGGTACACTAATGTCTACATGTTAAAAAATGGTCTACAAGATTGGAAAGAAAAATTTAAAAACAAAAAGATAATAATTATTAAGAGTATATTTGCTTTTAAATCTATAATATTTTTGGCTAATATCTCTTTGAAATTATAAAAAAAGACGGTTTTTAAAAACCGTCTTTTTATTTTATATTCATAAAATTTACTCCATAAACCCTTTTAATTTATTTAATTTAGAAGGGTGTTTTAATTTTCTTATCGCCTTAGCCTCTATTTGACGAATACGTTCGCGTGTTACTCCGAAGGCACTTCCTACTTCTTCTAAAGTATGTGTTTTCCCATCTTTTAAGCCAAAACGAAGTTTTAGAACATTTTCTTCTCTATCTGTTAATGTTTCTAAAATCTCTTCTAATTGTTCTTTTAACAATTCATTAGCAGCATGTTCCACTGGAGATTGAGCATCTTTATCTTCGATAAAATCTCCTAAATGTGAATCATCTTCTTCTCCTATTGGTGTTTCAAGTGATACTGGTTCTTGAGCGATTTTTAAAATTTCTCTAACCTTATCTGGTGTCATATTCATTTTTTTAGCAATTTCTTCTGGTTTAGGTTCACGTCCCTAAATCTTGAAGTAATTGACGTTGTACACGAATAAGTCGGTTAATCGTTTCAACCATATGTACTGGAATACGGATTGTTCTTGCTTGGTCAGCAATAGCACGTGTTATTGCTTGACGAATCCACCATGTAGCGTATGTACTAAATTTAAACCCTTTAGAATAATCAAATTTTTCTACGGCTTTAATTAATCCCATATTCCCCTCTTGGATAAGGTCTAAGAATAACATTCCACGTCCAACATATCTTTTAGCGATACTAACTACAAGTCGTAAGTTTGCTTCTGCTAAATCTTTTTTAGCTTGTTCCTTTTCTGATTCTGTTCCACTTTCAATTATTTTAGATAATTCTAATTCTTTTTCTTTTGATAAAAGAGGTACTTTCCCAATTTCTTTAAGATACATTCTTACTGGGTCATTAGTTCTAATCCCAGCAGGCACTGATAAATCTTCTAAATCTAGTTCTTCCTCTTCTTCCTCATGATTTTTCATTAATTAAAATAATATCTTCATTATTTAATTCTTCATAAAAATCATCCATTGTTTCTGAAGAAATGTCTAATTTAGATAAAACTTCTATAATTTCTTCTTGAGTAAGCTCACCTTGTTTTTTTACCTTTTTCCAATAATTCTTTTTCTTATTGTTTCAAAAATCTTTTTATCTTTTTATTAGCCATCTTCTTCTCCTTACTTTTTTTATACTTTTTTTCAATTGCTCTAGCAATTCTTTTTGTGCTTCTACATCCATTTCTTGAATAGCAACTTTTTAGTAATTCTTTTTAACTTCTCAATACTAATCTCTTTTTTTCTTGAAATATGCTATATAATCTATAACAATTTCATTCGTTGGATTTTCTTCTATTAAAAAGTCTGTTTCATCTATATAAGTCGCTAAACGGACAACCTCTTCATCATCAATACTGTGTATAAATTTATAAATTTGAAATTCTAGGTTATTGTTGTAGTAAATAATTAAATAATCTACTAGTCGTTCAAATACTTCCTGTGAAAACTGACATTGCTCCAATTTCGAATAATTATCAATGAAAAATGTTTCTACTTATAAAGAAGTATTTAAATAATTTACACATTTTTTTATCATAATTTAGTGTTTTTAAACAATAACTTTGGATTTTCTGGTGCTGTCCATTGCGAGGTTTGTTTTTCTTTTTGTCTGTAATTGATTTAATTCTCTATTAAGGACTTGACGTTCTATTCCAAATTCCTCAGCTAAGTATGTTAATAGTATGTATTTTTAATGACTCATCTTCTACATAAGAAATATTAGTTAAAAATTTCATTTTTAAACTTAATTCTTTGCTCAATATTAGTCTTAGCTACATCTTTACAATACTCTATTTTTAAAAATTAATAAAAATGTTCTTTTGTTATTAGTGACGTAACTTTGTGCATCGAAATTTGTATTTTTCAAATTTTTTTATCCGTTAAAAAATTCATCTAAATCCTTAGCTCCAGAAAATTTTTAATTTATAAACATTGTCTGTTTTCTTTTATTATTCTATTTCCTATTTCTATTTGCGCTTCTGTTCCTGCAACATCATTATCAAGGCTTAAAGTGACTTTGTTAACTAAATTTAAAAATTTCATGTAGCTTATTATTATCAATATTAGTTCCCATTAAGGCTACTACATTTTTTTATACCATTTTGGTACGCTTTTTATAACATCCATGTACCCTTCACAAAAATAATTTCATTCTCTTTTTGCTATAAAAAGACCTAGCATCTGAAAAAAATTGTATAATACCGTTCGTTTTTTTCAAAAAAATTTTTTTGTTTCATGAGTATTATAGTATTTAGGTACATTTTTATCCTGAGACATTGTTCTTCCTGAAAAATGCAACAACTTGATTTTTTTATTATCTTTTATAGGAATCATTATTCTATCCTTAAAAAAACATCATAGTAATCGTTATTATCATTTTTTTCCCCAATAAGCCTGCTTCTACCATTAAATCTAAATTTAAGTTATTAGATTTAAAAAAATTTAACGCGATATTATTGTCTCGTGGTGCATATCCCAAATTAAAAATATTTTATTACATCAATACTTAAGCCTCTATCTAATAAATACTTCAACGCTCCTTCAGCTTCTTTTTGTATTTAATAGAATATAATTGTAATAGTCTGCTAAAAAGTAAATGACCATAATACATAGAATCAAGCTCATTATTCAAATCATAGCTAACTTCTTTTCTTTCATTCGACTCTAAATTTAGTCCTAATCTTGTCCCCAATTTTACAATTGCTTGATTATATGTAATATTTTCTATTAATGATATAAACTGAAAAATATTACCACCTTTCCCACATCCAAAACAATGGGCAATTTTTTTGTCAGGAGATACAGTAAATGATGGAGTTTTTTCATTATGAAAAGGACATAATCCTAAATAGTTTTGTCCTCGTTTTTCCAACTTTATATACTCACTAACTAAACTAACTATATCTATATTTTTCAAAAAAATATAATCTATGTCTTGTTTAGAAATTTTTGCCATTTTACTCCTCCTTCATCACAAATTTATTACTTAATTAGATGAAAAGCGATAAAATTTCCCTTTTACAATTATATCACAAATTCATAAATTTTGGTATAGTTTATCAAAAATATTGTTATACTTTTCTTTTTTTATTTTTTTCCCTTTGAACTTCACACTTATTCTATGTTTATGGATAGCTTTATATTATATATTATAATTCTTTAATTTAAAGTATGGAAACTTTTTACATTAAAATTGACTTTGTTTGATAATAATTTTTATAATATGATTATCACTCAAAAAGGAGTTTTATTCGTGAAAGTAGTTATAGTGGGTGGTGGAAAAGTTGGTGAGTTACTTTGTGCCGATTTTTCTATCATCTTTAAAGAAGTAACAATTATTGATACTAATGAATTACGTGTTGAAAAACTTGTTGAAACATATGACATAAATGGAATATTAGGTAATGGAGCTAACTATGAAGTGCTAACAAGAGCAGATTCAGCAGAAGCGGATATGTTTATTTCAGTAACAGCAAGCGATGAAATTAATATGATTTGTTGTATTGCTGCTAAACAGATGGGAGCAAAATATACAATAGCAAGGATTAGAAATCCTGAGTATTCAAAAACAAAAGAATTCTTACGTGAATCACTAGGTATAGATCTTATGGTAAACCCTGAGTATGAAGCTGCTAAACAAATCTCTCATATGCTAAAATATCCAACTGCAACAAAAGTTGAAAGTTTTTTTGGTGGAAAATTCAATATATTAGAAGTTATCATTAATAGTAACAGTATGCTAAAATGGGTGTTTCTTTAATAGATAGTAAAAAAATAATTGATTTTCCTTCATTAGTTTGTTTAGTAGAAAGACAAGGAGAAGTTTTTGTACCACGTGGTAATTATGTTTTCAACGTAGGCGATAAAGTTCATATTACAGCCGCAAACAAAAACTTGAAAAAATTCTACAAACTATTAGGTAATCAAGATAATATGGAGAAAAAAATTACATCGTCTCTTGTTATTGGTGGTGGAAAAATAGCTCATTACCTTGTTGAATTTTTACAAATAGCTAATTTTTATGTAAAAGTCATAGAAATCGATAAAAATAAAGCTATTGCCCTTAGCGAAACCTTCCCTGATATTGATGTTATTTGGGCTGATGGTAGTGACCGTGATACTCTTATAGAAGAAGGTATCCAAACTTTTGATAGTTGTATTTCTCTAACTGGTTTTGATGAGGAAAACATCATTATAAATCTTTATGCAGACAAGCTTGGTATTAAAAAGACTGTTGCAAAAGTTAATCGCGCTTCTCTTAAACAGATTGCTGAAGATATTGGACAATATTCTTATATTACTCCCTAAAAGAAATCGTTGGTAATATTATTACAAAATACACAAAAATCTCTGCAATGTAGCAAACATTCTGATATTGAAAAACTTTTTATCGTATAGCTAATAACCAAGCAGAAGTAATAGAATTTAAAAATCACAAATAATAGCGCTAAAATCCTCGGCATAAAAATTAAAAGATTTAGCTATAAACCCTAATATGTTAATAGCATTTATAATAAGAAACAATAAACAAATTTTTCCCTAATGGTGATGATGAAATCAAATTAGATGACAACGTTGTTGTCGTTAGTTATAAACATAAAATTGAGCATATCGATGATATTATTTCTAGGGGGCAATAAGTATGAACTATAAAAATGATTTTTTTACGTTCTTGCTAGGATGCTAAAATTGTTAGCTGGATTATTAGTTGTCCCTATGATAGTATCTTTAATTTACAAAGAGCCTTCGAATGTTACAGTAGCTTTTCTTGCTTCATCCATAATTAGTTTTGTTTTGTATTCTACTATTAATACAATTACTGATGATGATAGTGAACGTGATTTCTATAAAAGAGAAGGATTTGTTATTGTAACTCTGACTTGGATTGTATTTTCCCTTATAGGAGCATTACCCTTTTATTTATCCGGAGAAATTCCTAGTTATATCGATAGTCTTTTTGAAACAGTTAGTGGTTTTACAACGACAGGTTCTACTATTCTGCAAGATATAGAAAGTTTAAGTAAAAGTCTCCTATTTTGGAGAAGTTTCACCCACTTTATAGGAGGTATGGGGGTTATTGTTTTTGCGTTAGCTATTCTACCGCGTTCTCCTCATACAATTCATATTGCGAAAGCTGAAGTTCCTGGACCATATTTTGGGAAAGTAGTATCATCTATGAAACAAACCGCAAGATATTTATACGGAATTTATATAGCTTTAACAGCAATTTTGTTTGTTCTGTTATTATCTGGTGGTATTGGTATATTTGATAGTATTAATCTAGCATTTTCTACTGCTGGGACTGGTGGATTTGCTCCAAGAAACCTTGGTATTGGTTATTACAATAGTACTTACATAACTGTAGTTATTGCTATATTCATGCTTATATTTTCAATGAATTTAAGTTTAATATATTTTATTATCTTTAAACGTTATTTTAAAGTTTTAAAAAAGTGAAGAATTACGTTGGTTTTTAGGGATGATAAGTATTTTATCTGTAATTATGTTTTTAGATATTTATCGTTCTTATGATACTCCTAACCATAGTTTATTAGATGTTTTCTTTACAGTATCATCTATAGTTTCTACAACCGGGTTTTCACTTATAATGATTTTAATATCTGGCCAGTTTTTTTTCTAAAAATGATTATTCTTATTTTTAATGATTGTAGGAGGTTGTACAGGAGGTACAGCAGGTGGAATTAAGATACCTCGTCTAATATTCTTTATAAAAAAACGCCAAACAATCTATTGGTAAGGCACTTAACCCAAGGAAAAATATCAATGTTTAAAAATAGATGGTAAAGTTATAAAAGATACTACACCGCTTGCTAATTATTTATTATTATTTGGATTTATTTTTGTTATTATATTATTTTTTTAGTAACATTCCAAATAAATGATTTTTGAAGATGCAATTTCATTAACAGTTACTTCTATTAGTAATGCTGGACCAGCCTTTAATCATTTTGGTCCAATGAGTAACTTTTCAGCAATACCCTACTTTACAAAAAGTAATTCTATGTTTTTCTATGTTATTAGGGCGTTTAGAGTTAATACCACTAGTTGTATTTTTCTCTGCTAAAAACATGGACAAAAACGAAGAAAAAAAGCAAAAAAACTACTAATTTTTCATAAATAAAGAAGAGATTTACTTATAAATCTCTTCTTTTTATTATCGTCACTATTTCTGCTATTTCTTCATTTATTTTTTTCATCCATTTCATTTTTTTAGAAATCATACCCTCATTATGCGCTTCCGAATAACCTAATATAACAGACAATGAATTTTTTTCACTTTATGTAATACTATTTTTCTTTTTGCTCATTTTTATCTAACGTTAAACTTTTTATGTAAATCACTGCAATATTTAATATTAATAATATAGACAATGGAATGAAAGAAATATTTTATTCCAAAATGATAAAGACTAAAAAAATAATACTATCAAAAATATTAATTATTAATAAACTAATCATATTTTTTTCATGATACAAACTATAGACCTCTTTCTTATTTATACCAAATTCTTTTTGCAATATTTTTTTATAGCTTCAGATTTCTTTTTACCCCACTTTTGAACTTTTTGTAAATAAGTTCTACTAACTCATCAACATTAACTTCTTCTGACTTCTCATCTTTATTTGGAGAAATTATAACAACAAACTCTCCTTTTTCTTTTATCTTATTTCCTAACATCTCTAGAATTTCTTCTGCTGAAGAAGTTTCTATTTGCTCAAACATTTTTGTTAATTCTCGAGCCACGGAAATCTTTCTAGTTGGGGAAATTTTTTTGAAATCTCTTCTACTAGATTTTTCACTCGATAAGGTGATTCATATAAAATAGAGGTAGTATTCATTTTTAAAAATTTCTTCTAATTTCAGCTTTAAATCTTTTTGATTTTTCTAGGTAAAAAAATCCATAAAATGTATAATTATAAGATTCAATACCACTAGCTACTAAGGCTGTTAATCCAGCATTCGCTCCAGGTAATGTCGTAATAGGAAGCCCTGCCTTTTTTTATTTTTCTACCAAAAATATATCCAGGGATCAGAAATACAAGGCATTCCCGCGTCTGTAACAAGTGCTACTTCCTTCCCTCTTCTAAATAACTTATAATTTTTTTCACTCGTTTTTTTCTTCATTATGCTCATGATAACTTATTAACTTTTTTTACCTGTTATTTCATAATGATTTAGCAATTTTTGCGTATTTCTTGTGTCTTCGCATGCTAAAAATTTCTACGCTTTTTAAAAACTTTTTAACGCTCTTAAAGTTATATCCTCAAGATTACCTATAGGAGTTGCCACTAAATATAACATGTTAATCCTCCTTTATTTTTTTATTATAGTTTTTTTATCTTCTCTTTTTCCTTATTAGTATTCACTAAAATATTTTTTTCTTTTTTTGCATACGAGTTAGTTTCTTAAACGAACTTTCTGCTTTTTGTCGCTTCACTTTTTTTGTTTCATACTCCTCAAAGTATACCAAAGTGACAGGGCCTCTTGCCCTAGTGTACTTTAGCTCCTTTTTTTAGCATTATGCAATTTTTATTCTACGCACTATATCTGTAGTATATCCTGTATAAAAACTTTTATCTGCACATTCTACTACATATATATAACTAACTGTCAATTCCGTACACCTTCTTCATTTCTTCTGTATATGTATCATCTTCTTTATAGATATATAAAGGTTGTTCGACTTTTATGTCACTTACGTTAGAAATACTCCCCTCTACTAACACTATTTTGCTGTTATCACTAGATTCTTTACTATAAACAAATCTTATTCTCTTTATTGCTAAACTATTTTTTTCCACATTCTGATATTATATCAGAAATACGATATGTGCGATGAACTAGACTAAATTTACCATTTTGCTTCAATAAATACTTTATAGATTTTATAACATCACTAAGATTACATAATATTTCATGACGTGAGATATTATGATTAAACTTTTTCCCTTTGGTTGAGGCATATTTTTCACTGGAAAAGTAAGGCGGATTACATATTACATAATCAAACGATGATGGCTTATAATAATCTTTTTATTTTCTTTATATCTCCATTTTTAACATTTATTCCAGTTAGTTTATTAAGTTCAATACTTCTTCTACTTAATTCTACCAAATCTTCTTGAATTTCTAACATTTCTATCTGTGCTTGACTTTTCTCACGTAAAATAATAGAAATTCCTCCATTCCCACTACAAAGCTCTATTATCTTCTTTTTAGAACTTTTTAGGAACATTGGAAAAAAATAAGGTAATAAAAAAAGAATCTGTCGACATACTATAATGATCTATTTTTTTGTAAAATTTTATAATTTTTTTAGATACTATATCTTCTCTTATGTTCTCAGTCATTTTCTCTACTCTCCAAGAAAAATCTAGTCTATTCTCATCAAGAATAAGTGAAAAATAAAAATTTTTTTCTAACACTAATACTGAATTTACATTAGCTTTTATATCATAAATTGCCTGTAACACTTTTTCATGTACTCAGCTGATATTCTTTATATTTTCTAAAGAAGAGGACATAGTATAGCTAATTTCTATTTTTCTTATTAGCTGTTTCAAAAAAATCAAGTATCTCTTCCTTATTTTTTTAATTCGTTTAAAAAGATAAATATTTGCAAAAGTGTTTTTTTATACTCAAATTTATTTTTTTAAATTCAAAAAAATTATTTTTTTCTAAAAAAATTCTTTACCTTCTAGTTTTTTTCCTCTTTTTCCTATAAGTTTAATTTGCTGGCAACGTGAAATTATTGTTGATAAAACTGCACTTGTATTTTTTTACAACTCAAAAATAGCTATTATGTCCTCTTCTGGCTCTTCTAAAAAAATTTAAGCAGACTATTAGCTGCTTGATCAGTCATTTTTCTCTATGTCTTTTATCCAATATATCTTTTTCCATAGTAGGACTTAATACTAAATTCTTTTTTTAATAATTGTATCTCTTCTTTTTATTGACGTTTCAGTATCTACTTTATAGAAGTCTACGTAGTTATTATGTTCTATGCTAGTGCAATTTTTACATTTCCCACAATTCTTAAAGTCTTTAGAATTATTATCTAAACAAAAAAACTGCTTTTAACAAATTGTAAAAATAAACTCATCACAATATAAACTATCCTCACCTACTACTAGATAGGCATGGGATAGTTTATTATTTTTTAATGAATTTGTTAAAGATTTTTACAGTCAATATCGTCTTTATTAAAATTCATTGTTTAAAAATCCTTCCAATATTTTAAATGCGTCTTTCTCTACTTCTTCATAATCTTGATTTGCATCGATAACCTTTATACGTTTTTTATAATCATTAGAAAGTTCGTCATATCCACGTTTTACATCTTTATAAAACTTCAAACTTTCATTGTCCATTCGATTATTTTCATCACGACCTTTTTGTACGAGATAACCCTATTTCCACATCTACATTAAAATATAGAGTTAGATCAGGCTCTAAACCATCAGTAGTATATTTATTAATATCAATTATATCTTGTTTATTAAGTCCTCTACCGTAGCTTTGATATGCTATAGAACTATCAACAAAACGGTCACAAATAACTATATATCCTTCTTCTACATATGGAATTATTTTTTTATAATATGATCACGTCTACTTACGCAAAACAGTAAACTCTCTGTTTTAGCATCTATTTCATTTGAACTATCAAATAAAAAGTTCACGAACTTTTTCACTAAATACTGTGCCCTCCCAGGTTCACGAGTAGTTATCACTTTATAACCTTTTTTTATTAAATATTCAGTTGCAGAATTAATAAATGTAGTTTTCCCTGAACCATCAGATCCTTCTACAGTTATGAATTTTCCTTTCATGAGTATAGACCTCTCTACTATTATTTATAAACGATCAACTTATCATCAATGCTTATTTAACATTTTTTTATATTTCATAATAAATATGTATTTAATCCAATAAACACCATATTTTTCAATTATAATATTGATAATATTGTAACATACTTTAGATTAAAAAAATAAAAAATGCTATCAACTAGTTTAATTTGTTTTTCAATAATCTATTTCTATAATTACTTTTTCTATTCTCACTAAATAAATATCCGATTTTTTTATAAAATTTCAGAAAATTTAAATAAAAAGTATTGAAAAAATTCTTTTTGGTATTATAATACATATAAAAAAATAAATTAAAAGGCACATGAAGGAGATTTATATATGACAAAATTAACAGTAAATGATATCCGCGTAGAACTTACTACTGCACCAAAAGAAAAAACACCAGATGATAAATTAGGTTTTGGGACAGTATTTACAGACCATATGTTCATTATGGACTGGACTCCAGAAAAAGGTTGGTATGATCCTCGAATCGTTCCTTATGGCCCAATTCCTATGTCTCCAGCTCTAAATGTCCTACACTACGGTCAAAGTATCTTTGAAGGTATGAAGGCATATATGGCTAACGGAGAACCTGTTTTATTCCGTCCAGAACAAAACTTCAAACGTTTAAATAAATCAGCTGATCGTATTGCACTTCCTGAACTTGACGAAGAGTTTGCATTAGCAGCATTGAAAAAATTAATTTCTATTGATAAAGACTGGATTCCTAAATCTGAAGGAACATCTTTATATGTTAGACCATTTGTTTTCGGAGCTGAAGAAGCTTTAGGAGTTCATCCAAATAATGAAGTTAAATTTATCATTATTTTATCTCCATCAGGAAGTTACTTTAAAGCTGGTTTACAGCCTAATAAAATCTTTGTTGAACACGAATATGTTCGTGCAGTTCGCGGTGGATTCGGATTCGCTAAAACAGCAGGTAACTACGCTGGATCTCTAAAAGGTCAGAAAAAAGCTCAAGAACTTGGTTACTCTCAATCACTATGGCTAGATGGAGTTGAACAAAAATACATCGAAGAAGGTGGAGCTATGAATATCTTCTTCAAAATTGATGGTACATTCGTAACACCAGAATTAAACGGTTCTATCCTTCCAGGTATCACTCGTGCTTCAGTATTAGAACTTCTAAGATCTCTAGGTGAAAAAGTAGAAGAAAGAAAACTTTCTTTAGAAGAAGTTTACGAAGCATATGACAATGGAAAACTTGAAGAAGTATTCCTATGTGGTACTGCAGCAGTAATCGCTCCTGTTGGAGAATTATTCGATGGTACTAAGAAACTAGAGTTAATCACAGATAATAAACCAGGAGAATGGACTCAAAAAATCTACAACCTACTTACAGGTATCCAATTAGGTAAAGTTGAAGATAAGTTTGGTTGGGTAGTAAAAGTAGAAGAATAATAAATAAAAAGAAGCTTAGAAAAATATTCTAGGCTTCTTCTTTTATTTATAAATACTAATTTAATCTTACGCTTTTAATTAACTATTACTTTCTGTATTTTTTTCTTTTTATATGCTAATGTATATAGTCCTGCTACTAGGATAGCTCCGCCTAAATAGTTTCCTATAAATACACCTACCATGTTATTTAAAAATTGCCCCATAGTAATGTTTGCTCCTCCAAACATAGCTGCTGGAATTACAAACATATTTGCCACAACGTGTTGGAATCCAATAGCAACGAATGTCATTATAGGGAACCAAACACCTATAATTTTTCCACTCGTATCCTTAGCACAGAATGCAAGCCAAGCTCCCATACCAACGAGCCAGTTACAACCTATTCCTGAACAAATCATTTGAATATAATTTGCATTAATCTTTGCCTCTGCTGTATGTACAGTTTTTTCAAAAACTGCTCCTTCTGTAAGACCTGTTAGATGTCCTAAAAAGTAAGCAACAAATAAAGCCCCAACTAAGTTAGCTAGTGTAATAACAATTAAATTTTTTAATAATAACGAAGGTTTTAATTTTTTATCAAATACAGATAACGTAACAGCCATCATATTACTTGTAATTAACTCTCCCCCACCTACTAAAATACATATAAGTCCAATAGGGAATATGGCCGCGCCTAAAAGAGTTCCTAATCCACCCCATTCATGTGGTAATGTCCCTGCTACACGAATATATGCCAGATAACCAACTGAAATAAAAGCTCCCCCTAAGAAACCTAAACTAAGCATATATTTAAGATTAGCAGTAGCTTTTGCAACACCTTTCTTACTAGTATATTCATAAATTTCCTGCGGCTCTAGATATGTTTTTGTCATATTTGCCATAATAATTTTTCTCCTTATTTATTTATATAAATTATTATACATTATAAAAAAACGTTTTTTTCAAACTGTTTTATAATACTTTATTTCTCACCAAATAATCGAAAAATTATTTACAAATATTATTCTATTACTAATAATTCAATATTATTCATATAACAATATCTTTTTAATCCACATAAATAAAATTTTACATATATTTTTATAATCTATTAGATTTCAAATTCTAACCATTACTATATTCAATATTATTACATTAATAAAAATAAAAAAAGTGATTGAATTTTAAATCAATCACCTTTTTATTTTTATCTTGCTAGCTTAACAGCTCTTACTTCGCGAATAACATTGACTTTAATATTACCCGGATATTGCATCGTTTCTTCGATTTTATTTTTTACTTCTTTGGCAATTTTATAAGTTTTCGTATCGTCAACTTCTTGAGGGTTTACAATTACGCGAATCTCACGACCCGCCTGAATAGCAAATGTCTTCTCAACACCTTTATGTTCATTTGCAATTTCCTCAAGTTTTTGTAGACGTTTAATATAATGTTCTAATGACTCTCTTCTTGCTCCTGGGCGAGATGCTGAAAGTGCATCTGCAGTGGCAACTATAACTGAAATAGGATTTGTTGGTTCTGTATCTCCGTGGTGCGAAGCAATTGCATTAACCACAATCGCATTTTCCTTATATTTAAGAGCTAACGCAACACCAATTTCTACGTGTGAACCTTCAACTTCATGATCAAGCGCTTTACCAATATCATGAAGCAATCCTGCACGTCGAGCTAATGCAACATCTAAGTCCAATTCAGCAGCAATAAGCCCAGAAATATAAGCTACTTCCATTGAGTGTTGAAGTCCATTTTGTCCATAACTTGTTCTATATTTCAACTTACCTACTATTTTTACTAAATCAGGATGCATATTATGAATACCTAAATCAAATGTAGCTTGCTCTCCTGCATCACGAATTACTTGATCAATATTTCTTTTTGCTTTATCTACAGCTTCTTCAATTTTAGAAGGATGAATACGTCCGTCATCTATAAGTGATTTAATAGCTGATTTAGCCACTTCTCGACGAATTGGATCATATCCTGATAAGATAACTGCTTCTGGAGTATCATCGATAATTAAATCTACCCCAGTTAAAGTTTCTAAAGTACGGATATTTCTACCCTCACGTCCGATAATACGTCCTTTCATGTCATCACTTGGAAGATCTACTACTGATACCGTTGTCTCACTAACAACATCTGTAGCAAAACGTTGTAATGATTGAACAATAAGTTCTTTAGCACGTTTATCCGCTGTACTTTTTGCTTCTAACTCTTTATTTCTAATATAGATTGCCATATCTTTGGCCATATCAGCTTCCACTGTAGCCATAATCTCTTCACGAGCTTGTTCTTCTGTTAAGTTTGCAATTCTTTGCAACTCTGTTTCTTGTTGAATCTTAAGTTGACTAACCTCATTACTTTTTTCATCAAGTAATTGTGATTTTTCTTCCAACTTCATCTCTCTAGAACTTAGCAACTCATCTTTTTTGTTTAAAAGTTCTGTTTGACGTTCTAGTGAAGATTCTTTTTGAAGAATTCTATCTTCTTGTCTTTGAATATCTTGCTTTTTTTAAATTCTACTTCTTTATTTGCAATATTAATTATCTCTTCAGCTTCTTTTTGCAATAGTAGTTTCTTTTTCTACTATATATCTTGCTTCTTTTTCGCTTCACCAATAATATGTTCTGCATCTTGTTTAGATAATTCTAATCTTTTTTTGAATAGAATTTTTTTGAAATAATATATCCAAATAAAAAAGTCCAACAAGTAAAGCTGCAACACTGATTATTCCATAAATCATTTTTGCAACCTCTTTCTATTGAAAAAAATTTCTTATGATATACTAAATTATTTTTATTTAAAAATTATACTCAATAAAACGGTTAATACACCATAGATATAATTTTTACACTACTGACACTAAAAAAAGTCAATACAAGACAAACTTTCAAAACTTATTTCTAAATGTTATTAATCACATTAAGTGTTATTAATTACATAATATATTAATTAATAGTTACGAATTAAAAATTAAATATTTCTCACAAAAAAATATCAACAAAATACTTGCAATATAATTGTTGGTATGTTATCATATTCAAGTATGTAAAAAAATACAAAACTTGATTGAGTGGGAGAACGTAAATTTATACAACGTTCAAATGACCACATCACGAAAAAAATATTAGGAGGTTTTATCGTGGCTAAAAAATTATAAAAAGTAGTTAAATTACAAGTACCAGCAGGTAAAGCTAACCCAGCTCCACCAGTTGGTCCAGCGTTAGGTCAAGCTGGTGTAAACATCATGGGATTCTGTAAAGAATTCAATGCGCGTACACAAGACCAAGCAGGATTAATTATCCCAGTGGTAATTTCAGTATATGAAGACCGTTCATTTACTTTTGTTACTAAAACACCACCTGCTCCAGTATTACTTAAAAAAGCAGCTAAAATTGAAAAAGCATCTGCTGTCCCTAACCGTGACAAAGTTGCTACAGTTTCAAAAGCACAAGTTCAAGAAATCGCTGAGCTAAAAATGGAAGATTTAAACGCAGCTTCTCTAGAAGCAGCAATGCGTATGATCGAAGGTACTGCAAGAAGTATGGGTATCTTAATAGGAGAATAGGAGGATAATTATAATGGCAAAAAAAGGTAAAAAATATCTTGAAGCAGCTAAATTAGTAGATTCTTCTAGTCTATACTCTGTAGTAGAAGCAATCGAATTAGCTAAAAAAACAAGTACAGTAAAATTTGACGCAACTGTAGAAGTTGCATTCCGTCTAGGAGTTGACACTCGTAAAAACGATCAACAAGTTCGTGGAGCTGTTGTACTTCCAAAAGGAACTGGTAAAACTGCTAAAGTTTTAGTATTCGCTAAAAGGTGATAAAGCAGCTGAAGCTGAAGCAGCAGGAGCTGACTACGTAGGACAAGGTGAATATATTACTAAAATCCAACAAGGTTGGTTTTGATTTTTGACGTAATCGTTGCTACTCCAGATATGATGGGAGAAGTTGGTAAAATCGGCCGTGTATTAGGACCTAAAGGATTAATGCCAAACCCTAAAACTGGTACAGTAACTATGGACGTTACAAAAGCAGTTAATGAAATCAAAGCTGGTAAAGTTGAATACCGTGCTGAAAAAGCTGGTGTTGTTCACACTCCAATCGGTAAAGTTTCATTCTCTACTGAAGATTTAGTAGAAAAACTTCAAAGCTGTTCAAGAAGCTTTAGCTAAAGCTAAACCAGCTGCTGCTAAAGGTACTTACTTCAAATCTGTAGCTGTTACTACAACTATGGGACCTGGAGTTCGTGTTAATACAGCTGAATTCAAATAAGATTTATTAATTAAAAGAAGATTTGGTTTTCCAAATCTTCTTTTTTATTCCTTCTCTTATTATATATTTGATACTATATAATAAGAGACCTAGTAAAACTATGTTTTATTAAGCCTCTTTAGAACTATTTACTTTTCATTTATTTTTATTTTTATTTTTAGGGTTACTTGTAATTTAATTCTATCCTTCTAGAATTACAGATTCCTTATTATTACCTACAATTATTCCTTCTTTAGAAGCTTCTTTTTACTCCTTCTGAAAAAAATCTTGACTAGCATTCTTGTAGAATTTGTATCCACTTGCACTTAATAGTAATATAAGGATTAATACAAGTTTTATTTTATCCTTTTTATCTAATTTGGTATTACTATTACTTATAATATTTACACTCACAAAATGGTAAACTATTGTAATTACTATTAACAATAATAGTTTTACAGTATTAAATTGTGTAATATCATATTTCGGTCCTGTAAATGCGCTATAAACTCCAATTAATGAAAATCTAAATATACTTACTATTAATTGATAAATTAAAATATCTCCTAAAAAGTATATAAGTGATTTTTTTAGTATATATCATCTGTATTATCGCTAAATTAGATAGAGCTATAACTACAACTATAGCATAAATATACTCAATTGGATTGGCTCTACGATACAGAAAAATCTAACCCAAATGCTATTAATCCTCCAAAGAATAAACTTACATAGATAGTATAATAAATGTATCTTGCTTTATTATCAGATGAAATAGGAAGATATTCAATAAGTTGTTGCTCAGGATCATCATATTTTTCTTCCATTTATAACTATAATTAATGAGCTAATTAAAGATAATATTATATAAGTTTTTATCAAATAATAATTCAAGTATTACAACAATAGTAGCAAAAATAATATAGTATGTATAAACTCTTATAAAAACAATGGCATTGAATAATTTCTATTCGATACTATATTCCAAATTGCTCCAAATTTTTGTAGCATATTGTTGTTTAATCATTTTTCACCCTCTCCTTTCAAAAATAGAAAGTAAAATATTTTCTATGTCGGTAGTATTAAATCGCGCTTGTAATTCTACTACATCTTCCTTAAGAGTAACTCCCCATTTTTCAAAAAAACAATAATATAATCTGCTAAACTCTGTATTATATAGGGGTCTTCTGTCACTATGATAACAGTTTTATCATCATCCATATAATTTCGAAGAAGTCTTAACATTTCCTTTCTAGCTATTAGCCCCTACCCCTGAAAATGGATTATCTAATACTAATATTTTTAGAATTCGTAAAAGTATCCTATTGAAAATAATAATATTTTTCTCTCTCCTTGAGATAATTCATATATTTTCTTATGACGATAAACTTTATTCTTACTTAAAAAAATTCAAAGCATTTCTCTATATTAAATCTTTTTATCTAATTTATGAAGTTTATAAACAACCTCATCTACTTGTAAATTATCAGAAAAACAATGGTTTATCTGCAACATATGAGTAAAGATTTTTTTATATCCACTTCATTATCTTCAAAATTTAAATTATCGTATGTAATAGCATTTTTCTGAAAAATTCCTCCTAATAACGTTTGTAAAAATAAAGTTTTCCCACTACCGCTATTTCCTGTAATTGCGTACACATACCCCTCTTCTATCTCCATATTAATGGGGCCTAATTTAAAAAGTTCGCTTATTGATTGTTAAGTTATCTACTCTTATCATATTACTTATCCTCCAATGTTATCTTAAGTATGTCCTTAATGTCCGGTATCTGAAGTCCATCATTAATTGCCGCATCTATTAAATTTTTAAATTTCTCTAAATATTCTTCTTTCTTTAAAAATTAATATTGCTTCAATATCTATAACATTTACAAAAATATCCCACAGCGCCCTTAGAGTATATCAATTCTTCTTTAAGTAATACTCATAAGCTTTTTACCGTAATTATTCCCTACTTCCAACTCCTTTGCCAAATTTCTTATCGATGGCAATTGATCATTATTTTTTTAAACTCCCCAGTAAGAATTCTACTTTTTTTATTTGTACTGCCACCTGTTGATATATAGGAACAGATGACATATTTGATATTTCTAAATCCATCGTACTCCTCCTTAATAAGCTACTTAAAGTAAGTTTCATATTATTTATTTGTTTTGCTAATAAACAACACTCTTTGTATCTACTGTGATTATACAATAGATACAGTTTGTTTGTCAATATTATTTTTGAAAAATATTTATTAACAAATTTTTTTATTTTTTTTGTGACTAGATATATGCTATAATATAGACATTAATTATCATTTTTATGGAGGAATTTTTATGATTTCTATTATAGTTCCTATTTATAACGAAGAAACAACTATTCGAGACTTTATTTACAATTTATACTGTTTATACGATATTAAAAAAACATGAAGTTATTTTTTTGTAGATGGTGGCAGCAAAGATAAAACTTTAGATATACTAGAAGAACTTTTCTTATTTTTGGGTATTCGTACCATGTTTCTGCTAAGAAAGGGCGTGCAAATCAGATGAACTTTGGGGCGAAAATTTCTCACGGTGATATACTTTGGTTTGTTCACGCCGATAGTGTTCTTCAAAAAGATGTTATACAAAAAGTTATCGATTGCCCTACTGAGGTTGGCTGTTTAAAAATTAAATTCTATCCAAATAGTTTTCCTATGCGTGTTAATTCTATTGTTTCTAATATGCGCGCAAGTATTACTAACCTAGCTTTTTGGGGATCAAGCATTGTTTCTTTCTAGACAAGCTTTTTGAAAAAGTTGGAGGATATAAAGATATGCCAATTATGGAAGATTATCGAATTTCAGAAGATTTAAGCGCTAATGGATATAAAATTACAGTTATCGATTCTTCTGTGACAACCTCTACACGTCGCTATAAAGGACATGTAAAAAAAACTATGTGGCAAATGCAAAAATATCAAAAAATGTATCGTCGTGGTGTACCTGTAGAAGAAATCGCCAAGATGTATCGTGATATAAGATAAGTTTTAATAAAAGATTTCCTCGATTTAATTGAGAAGAAATCTTTTTATTTTATGTATAATTTGTCATTTCTTTGATTATTTTTTTCTATTCTGATTTATAATAGAACTATATTTTTTTAAAGGAGAGAATAAATATGGCTGATTATTTTAAAAAGAAACATTTAATAGAGTTTGGAGAAGGTAAATTCGGTGAGGATGCTGCTGAACATTGGAAAAACTTTATGAATTATTACGGTAATGTAATGGCAGAAGGTGAATTAACAACACGTGAGAAAGCTCTTATCGCTCTTGCTGTAGCTCATGCTGAAGCCTGTCCTTACTGCATAGATGCTTACACCAGTACTTGCTTAAGTGAAGGTTGTGATCAAGATCAAATAGCTGAAGCGATTCATGTTGCTGCAGCTATGAAAGCTGGAATTACTTTAGTACACGGTCTTCAAAGTAAAGAGCTTTCTGATAAGCTAACTAACTAGGACTTACTATGTCAGAATTAAATATTCCTAAATTCTTCGATATGGTAGAAGACAAAGCAATACTTACTTACCGAAGAATATCCTGATACAATGCAAATAAATGTCGGGAGTTTATGTAATATAACTTGTAGCCACTGCCACGTAAATGGAGGACCCTCATAGAAAAAATAATATGGTTCGTGAAACTTTTGAACAAATTATTGAAGCATTCAAAGTTGGTAACTATAAAATTATGGATATAACAGGCGGAGCTCCTGAAATGAACCCTAACTTTAGATGGTTTTTAAAAGAAATTTCAAAATATGCAAAAACAGTTATGGTTAGAACAAATTTAGTTATTTTAGCCGTACCTGCATATAGAGATATCCCTGAATTATATCGTGATTTAAAAGTCCAAATTATTGCCTCTCTTCCATACTATAATGAAAAAGTAGTAAGTAGACAACGTGGTAAAGGTGTTTTTCCTAAATCAATTGAAGTACTACAACGTCTTAACGAACTTGGTTATGGTAAAGAGGAAGATTTGATTATTAATTTAGTTTATAATCCAAATGGAGCATATTTACCACCAAAACAAGAAGCTCTAGAAAAAACTTATAAGAAAAAACTTTTCGATAACTTTGGAATTGTATTTAATAACTTATTTTGCAATTACAAATAATCCTATTGGGCGTTTTTCTGAATTTTTACATCGTGAAGACTTGTACAAAGACTATATGAATAAACTTTTTCCGAGCATATAATCCAGATACATTACCTGGACTTATGTGTCGTAATATGATTTCTATTGGTCCAGACGGCTCTCTTTATGATTGTGATTTTAATTTAATTGAAAAAAACTAAACGTTTCTGGAGAAATACAACATGTTAGTCAACTTGCAAAAGAACATATTGGTATTCGCAGAATTAGAACTGGTATGCATTGCTACGGTTGTACAGCTGGAGCTGGTTCTTCTTGAGGTGGCGAAACTTGTTAACATAGGTTATGTTAATTATTAAAATAAAAACAAGAAATATTCATTTTCTACTAGTATTAAAATGAATATTTCTTGTTTTTCTACATTCTGATCATAATTTTTCTAATTATTTAGCATAAATAAGGAGTTAAGAGTTTTCTTAATTTTGATATTTTTTTCTTCTTTTTTTATCTTCTTTGGGACGTTCTATCTCATCATATTTTGGAGTTATCTCCTTGCCTTCAATAATACTTTTAATCCATTCTAATTGATTTGGAGATAGAATTAATCCACCTGAGCGATTTTGTCCCCCATTTTGGTGAATACCTATCACTTCTCCTTTATCATTAAGTATTCCTCCTCCACTCATACCTGGTGCCCCACCTTGATACTGTACACCATATGTATTTTTGCATATTGTTGTTCTAACTCTACTGATACATCTTTAAGATGAGTATATTTTCCTTTAGGATAGCCATAAACATTTAGTTTATCCCCAACATTAACTTTATTATAATTTGAAGTCAAACTAACATACTGATTATTATTAACATTTGGTAGTTTTATCACAGCTAAATCATTAATATATCCTTTAGGATACTCTTTTTTTATTATAAAAATGAATATCTTTTTGCACTAAACGTTCCTTTTCCCATCTGGTGTTATCCACTCATAAATATTTTCTTTTTCAGATCCTATTAGCTCCCCTGTCATATTATCTTTAGAACTAGTAATAAAGTTATGCGCTACTGATAAGAGTACATTAGGCGATATAAAAGTTGCTGAACCTACACCTGAATTTTCTATATTGTTTGATATAAATCTCATATTAAGCATTGCACTAGCATTCTTTTCCATAATATTTTCTTTTGGTAATTTATCTGTTTCAGGTTTTAATGGTTCAATCTTTCCAGTATATTCTGGTTTTTCTATCTTCTCAGGTTCTACTATTGCTCCTGATTGTACCCCTGTATATTCTAGTTTCTCTAGTTTCTCTGGCTCTACTATTGCTCCCGATTGTACCCCTGTATATTCTGGTTTCTCTAATTTCTCTGGTTCTACTATTGCCCCTGATTGTTCTCCTGTATATTCTGGTTTCTCTAATTTCTCTGGTTCTACTATTGCCCCTGATTGTTCTCCTGTATATTCTGGTTTTCTAATTTCTCTGGTTCTACTATCGCTCCTGATTGTTTCTCCTTTGTATTCTGGTTTTTCTGCCTTCTCAGGTTCTACTATCGCTCCTGATTGTTCTCCTTTGTATTCTGGTTTAATTATATTCCTATTTCTTGAACCCTCACTAGAATCACTATTTCTTATATTTTCCAATGCCTTATCAGTTTTTATTTATTTTTAAAATTAGTATATTCATTTTTTTATAAATCCTACATAATTATACCCAGGAATTTCTAGTGGATTTGGTAATTTTCCACTTTTTCAACACACTAAAAATCTGTATTATACACTGATAACTTTAGACTATCCATTGCGATAACAGGACTTTGCAAAATACTTATACCTAAACTTGTAACCAACATTACTGATAATACTTTATACTTTTTATTTTTTCCACGAGTAACAGCTACTACTAACATGCCTACTACTCCAGCAAGTAAAATACCATTTACTCCAGTATGTATTCCTGTATTAGGAGAGTACTCAACTTCATTTGTTGAGAAGGTTTATAAACTAAATAATAAGTTTCTTCATTCGATTCTGCAACTTTAGGAAGCTCTTTTACTATTAATTCTTTTTCTTTTTGTGTTAATTCATCGTCACTAACATATCTATAATGTATATTTAATTTATCTTCTGCTTTAGCATAATTATCACTAATTTGTGTATTATCTAATATAAACATTCCAAGAGTAGCTGAAATAACTCCTATAGTAAATTTTCTAATAGCATACTTACTATATTTTTGATCAAAAAAAGTTTTTCATTTACATTCTCCTTTTTTATAACTTATGTTCTCTCATAATTTAACATATTAATTTTAATTCTTTTTATTTTAAAAAGCAAGAAAATAGATTTTTAATGTGTATTTGAACTGCTCATGAAGTCTTAATAAAAATATACATGTAATAAAAAAAGAATCTAGTTTTAGATAATACAAAACTAAATTCTTTTATATAATTTTTAATTTAAATTATTTTCTTTCTTCTATTACTCTTACTAAATCTTTAATAGCAACAATATTTTTCTGCATCTTCATCAGAAAACTCAAATCCGTATTTTTCTTCAATATCCATTACTACATCAGCGATATCAATTGAATCAGCATCTAAATCCTCATTAAGTTTTGATTCTAATGTGATTTTTTTCTGGTTCGATTTTTACATATCTTGTAATTATTTCTTTTTACTTCTTCTAAAAATTGCCATTTTTTTATTCTCCTTTTTCCATTGTTTCTATCATTATATCATAAAGTTTTTGTTTTTGTGTATTTGTTTTGCTTGTTGAACAGCATAATATAGTGCATTTTCATCAGCAGCACCATGAACTTTTTATTGTAGGTTTCTTTTATTCCAAGTAAAAATGCTCCACCATATTCACTGTAATCAAATTTTTTCTAAATGCATTAATACCTTTTTTTACTAATAATGCCCCTATTTTAGTTTTTAAGTTCTGTAAGAAAATTCCTTTTATCATTTTTCCTAATGACTTCGCAACTCCTTCTATAGTTTTTAATAAAACATTTCCTGCAAAGCCTTCAGCCACTACTATATCAAATTGATGCTCTAGTATTTCTCGACCTTCTATATTCCCCTTAAAGTTTGCTACTTCGGCCTTCATAAGCTTATGTGCATCCTTATAAACTTTGTTACCTTTACTTTCTTCAACCCCTACATTCAACAATGCTACACTCGGTGTTTCTATATTATAAATGTACTTCATATACAATTGACCAAGTTTTGCATAATTAAGGAGATCGTCCGGTTTTGCTTCAACATTCGCTCCCAAGATCTGTTAATAAAAACTTATGATCTGACCTTGTTGGTAGTAGAGAAGCTAAGCCTGGTTTTGAAATACCCTCGATACGACCAATCATAAATACTGAACTTGCCATAAATGCACCTGTACTTCCTCCAGAAATAGCTACATCTATTACTTTGATTGTTTAAATCATCTAACATTCTAATCATAGACGCATCTTTTTTCTTTCTATGAACTCGTGCCGAATCATCTGACATATATACTTCTTCTGTACAAACATTTTTACAATATTTTTCGGTTTTTGTTACTTTTTATTAATGTTTCTTCCAATCCATAAACATATAATTCTACTTCGCTGTCTTTATAGTTATTTACAAAGTTAATAATTCTTTCTGGGTTATCTATCCCTAAAATATCTATTCCTATTTTCATAATATTATGCACTCTCTTCTCCTACTAATTTAGCTTCAACAACAAATCTACTTTCCCATTCTCCTGTTTTAGGATTATAATTATCGCAAGTGAATAATGTAAGTTTTTTAGGTTGATCTTTATGTTGCTCTAGTATTTCTACCTGTGTTGCAGCCACATCATATAATTTACTTACCTCATATGTACGTAGCTTATCTTTTGAAATAATTTCAATTTTAGCACCCATTTTTATTTTGCTAAGATTATTAAATCTTATACCTACTCCTTGAACACTATGCCCAGCTATCACAACATTTTGAGCATCTAATGTTGAGGGCTCTTGCGCTGTCGCAACACCATTAATCAAGTTAATCTCTGTGACATCTTGAAATATTGGTTCTTGAATATTTACAGAATCAATTTTCAAAATTCCTAACATAGAGTCTGTTAATTTTATTTTCGAGGCATTATCAGTAAATAATTTTTGCCACCAAGGTATATCTACCTCTCCTTTACCATTTTTGTACGCAGTTATTATTTTATTGTTAGCATTTCCTGTTAAGTACTCTCTAATTTGATTTTTAAAAATAAGTACTACCGAAGTAAGTAATAATACTGCAATAAGAATATTTATTAATCTATTTTTCCACTTTTTGCTCATCTGTTCCTCCTATATTGTTGTTTCTTCTAAACCTACATACTGAAGTAACCTATTCTTATTATCTGTTACTTCTATAATTTTTAGAGCTAATCTTTTAGCCAAATACATAAGATCTACATCATTAATTAAATCTGCAACTTTAAAACTTGGAACACCGCTTTGTTTCGTACCAAAAAAATCTCCAGGACCTCGTTGCTTAAGATCAAACTCTGCAATCTTAAATCCATCATTTTCCAAACACATAATATCTATTCTCTCACTTTTTGAATCAGTTATCAAGATGCAATATGATTGAAACTTACTTCTTCCTACACGTCCTCTAAGTTGATGCAATGTCGCAAGTCCAAATCTATGTGCATCAACCACAATCATAAATGTTGCGTTAGGAACATTTACTCCTACTTCTATTACCGTTGTTGATATTAAAATATGTATCTCTTTATTTAAGAATCTTTCAACTATCTCATCTTTTTCTTTATTACTCATTTTACCATGTAGAATAGCTATTTTATATGAATCTGGCAAGTATTCTTTTATCTTCTCATAAATATCTTCTACATTTTGAAGATCCATCTTTTCTGATTCTTCTATTAATGGGCACACTACATAACCTTGTCGACCGTTGTCAAGCTCCATCATAATATTATCTAAAACCTTATAAAAAAACTCTTGTTATTCGCTTTTATATGTTTGAACTTTTTTTACGACCTGCTGGAAGTTCATCTATTGTTGAGACTTTTATATCAGTAATTAATGTTATCGCAAGACTGCGAGGAATTGGCGTTGCAGTCATCATTAATGAGTTTACCGCCTCTCCTTTATTACTTAAAATTTTTCGTTGTCTAACACCAAAACGATGTTGCTCGTCAGTAATTACATATTTCAAATTTTTAAATATGACATCATCTTGAATTAAAGAATGTGTCCCAATTAATAATTCTACTTCACCTACTTCAAGTAAACTTAAAATTTTGTTACGTTCTTTTTAGGTGTGTTACTTGTTAA
>BNJS01002042.1_pt1 | contig 92280 bp, 128 predicted proteins | sample 8540461 | NCBI WGS metagenome assembly BNJS01 (sample SAMD00202454, study PRJDB9452) | human saliva metagenome | isolation source: human saliva | place: Japan | reverse complement strand
TACCAATGCGATCACTCCTCAATAACACAGTAATTCATTCTTATTATACGTCCCGCCCCATATTACCAATAGAAAAAGCTTGTCCAACGCAGTATCTGCGTCGGACAGCTTTCGAGAAAACGGAAACAGCACTATTCCTTATAATGCTTTTTGCCACTCATGATGCAAATCACCCGCTCCCTATCAATGCTGGCGATAGGTGTGTGCACCAAAGTGGTCAGCGCTGCGCCTGAATGAGGGTTCGCACCACCGCAGGGACTGCGATAGGAATCCAGATATTGCAGAGCGTTTGCCATAGCCGGAATGGGAATGCCACGCTCTCGCCGCCAGTTAACAATACGACGCAAACTGCTTTGATTCGCATTGATTTTTATCCATAAAGAACTCATCATACAGATTCTCTAATTGCGGATTTCTACGATACTGCCTCCGCAATTTTTAGTCAGGAACGCCGCCTGAATAATACAGCCTGCGCAGCGGAAAATAAACAATACGTCCATAATCCAGTGTCCAGTGATAGATCTCTCTCGCCGACCGGTATGGGGCAAACCCTGAGCATACGCAATAATCTTGGCTGTATAAAGACTTTTGTCGTACCATTTCAACCAAATCTGTCGGCACTTTAGACGTGCCATATGGAGCAGGAAAAATTTCTTTGATGCCCTCAGCACGATACCTGAAGATTTGACACTAACGCGTGCATTACATGCTGCTGTGATCATCGACACGATGTAACACCCTGCTCAAAGTGCTCGATCTCGTCCAACATGGTCCTTCTGCCCTGCGCTGTCAATATCTTATCGATAATCTGCCCGCTGCCCTCATCGCTTCCTTAAAGATATCTGCCGTAATACCGATGAGAAAACTTTTTAATTCGCCCTGATTCTTTACATGATAAACCTCAACCATGTCCTCATTACTGAGCCCCGACGTATTTTTAAATCAACGATGGCTTTCGGCGATGAGGCTGCATATCCGCATACTCGACGCCGTTATGCACCATCTTGACATAGTGCCCCGCCATCCTCACCAATGGAGGTGCAACACAGGGTGAACTGCGTCTTCACGCGATGCTGCCACAGACTCAAAGATGGGTCCTCCAGGTTCTCGTAGGCATCATCTTTTCACTGCCCGGCATAATACATGCAAGTACGAGCACCATCCGCTCCGCCTGAGATACCCGTCCCAAAAATAGTGGATTCCATGCTGTTTCGCATAATTACACCGGCGAATGGTATCTTTAAAGAAGAATTTCACCATCAATGATGATATCCCCATGCTCAACATGGGAATAAGCTGGTCAACCCCAGCGTCGATCGGTGCCCCCTGCCAACTAGCAGCATGATACGACGCTGGACGTTTGAGGGGACTGGAACGAACTCGCTCATCATAATAACCAGTCATATTTTTCATGCGGATGTTCTCTCAGTGCTCTGCTCCGTAAGATCGGGGTATAATTATAGCATGCAAACCCGAAATCCATAGTTCGCCATATTTAGCGCCATATTGCTTCCCATAACGCCATCCCGACCATACCTATATCATTGAACGCCAACATAAAACACCTCCCAAGCCAACGAATTTCTTACGCTTCAGGCACACTGGTTTTTCCATAGATTTTTTGAACGCCACGATGCGAGAGGAAGCAAAATGTCATGCAGAGCAACGCACCAACCATGATAAGGTAGAACCCGCTGTCCCATCCAAAATGGTCCAGCCACATAGCCAAATAACGTTGTTCCCCATAGAACTTCCAACCAACAGTCTCATCAAACCTCTAGAGACCCACTGCCGGGCCCAGTGCAAAAGCTCGGAATAACTTCCATTGCCTGAACGGCAACCATGGACTGGGGAATATAAATCAAGCATCCTGTGATCGTAGCAAAAATCGTAATTGCGAACACACAGAGTCAGACTGCATATAACCGAACACGCAGAGAAATACGATAATCAGGCAGACGAGAGGGGAGCATCATGACGCGTCCCTTGAAGAATTTGTCCACTAAACTAGCCTGCAACAAGCGTCGATGGTATCGCAGCCCATTCAAACAACATGAAGACGACACCCATCTCTTGGCGCGTAAGTCGCGACGGTGAGCAAACATGAGGGGAATCCACGTAATCATGCCAAATCGAACCATATGGGTGAGATGTCAATGCCGACCAAATACCATGAATTCTCATTTTGAATACATATTGATAGAAAATCTTCCACGCAGAACATATCCTTCGGACGATCATCAGACTTTTTAGAAACCTTCTCCGTAACAGATTCTTCATGAGAGATCTCATCGACCGTCGGAAGACCTTCCTCACAGGGGCGACGCTTCACCAGAGTAATACGAGAACAACACAGATCAAGGCGACAACACAGGAACAATGCAAAGCAGCAATACGCCAATGTTCTGTTCAAGGTACGCCATTGCAGCTCCGACAATCAGCGCAACAAGACCGCCGCCAGTATGGAGAAACGTTCCACGAAGTGCTCTGCTCGCCTCTCTCTGAGCTGAGAAAACCAGTGCCCTACTCGGATAATCGAAGTGCTACCCCATCCCCTGGCACAAGCCAAACAGAACAACCAAACCCACGAAAGAGATAGAAGTTTCGTACTGAAGCCCATGGCTATAGTTGATCAAATGCAAAGAATCAGTCCCGTTGCCAGTATAAAATAACGCGGTTGGATTTATCCGCAAGAACGCTCATAAACCCTTTGCTCAGACATATGTGATCAACATACAGCTGCTCAGCAGACCGATCTCGTGGCACTAGGTATTCACTCCTTCAAATACGGCGTCGAGAAAATAAAAATTGCTTTCGCACGATATGAGTACGCCATATAGCCTGATAAATACACTAACAGCGACTGCATTTCAGCTGATTGAAAGCTGACCGTTTCTTGTCGTACGTTTTTGTCTGCATAGTGCTCCTCCTCAAAAACTACAGCAAATTACGACACATATCCTCCTTCCATTATTTTTGACATTCTTTATGAACGTCTATAAAGATGATATTATTATATCAATATCTCACTTTTTGAGTACAGTATATTGTCATTTATTTACAAATACGAGTAATACCATATCATATAAAACTACCTTTGAGAATCATCTCAAAGGAAGTCTTTATATCAAATTCTTTTCTCTGCGATCACCTTGCGCATCTGCGGATATTCTCCCGATAGACTGCTGGATTCGCCATGCCACTCCCATATACAGGAGATCGACAATCGCCATAGTCGAATCAATCGCGACGCTACGGACTCGGCTGATACCGTATCTCGCGTCCCATTCCGTCGCAGTGTAATATACGGCGTTTTGCAGTGCCAGACGAACAGCTGGTAATGCCACGATCCTTGCCCCGCTGGTCTTGGCAACATCAACACACTGCAGCAGCTCTGCTGCAGTCCCGGTATGCGAAACCGCGATGACAACGTCATATTCTGTAAGAAGAGCTGCGATATCTGTTGATGCGAGATCGGAATACGCCTGACAGGAATACCAAATCGTAAAAACCTTTGTCTCAACGTCATGGCAAACCGTCGCTGAGTTCCCGAAACCATATACCGCAACACGATGTGCCTGACAGATTAGCTGAACCGCACGATTCACATCTTCATAGTCCAGCAATTTTAACGTATCCGCGAGTCCTCTGAAAATGCTGCGAAACATCTTCTGTGCAATTGTCGCATGGGAATCACCCGGATCGAGACATCTTGATAGACGACCTCATCCAGAAGAGTAAACGGCAGATGCCAGCGCACTTTTCAAGCCCTGCAGTCCACTGAACCCAAGTTTCTTGCAGAATCTGAAACCGTAATTTCTGCGCTTTGTCATTCGCTGCTAAATCTGAAACCGTCTGTTCAAGAACATCCCGTGCATGTGCATCAACATAGTCAGCAATACGCTGCTCCGACTTCGTCAATGATCGATAGGAATCACGCAATAAGGGAGAGTCAACGCACGATTTTGCGCCATCGTCGGATTCTCCATTCTGCTGTCCATATTTACTGTATAGAAATGGTCAGCTTCTGCCGTTGATGTTCACTCCTTGCTCGTGCCCATCGGCGCATGCAGGAGGGCTGTCGGCAAGTGTGATCTCGCGGATGAACGCCTCGTTCCTGCGCGCGATTTCACTGAGGCGCGGGGTTGCCCGAGAGGTCGAGCGCAATGTGATCCGTCACCTCATGGCCGCATTCCTTGCGCATCGTCTGCACCTTGCTGATGATCTCGCGGACAAAGCCCTCTCGATCAGCGCCTCGGTGAGCGTGGGTCGACAGAGCGACCGTCACGCCGCCATAACTCTGGCAGTTATACCCATCGCGCTCGGGGACCGATCACCTCAACATCCTCGCCGTCACCGTGACATCGCCATCGGGCAGATGAAGCGTATAGCTTCCATCCCCGGCGAGGCATCCTTGACCGCTGCACCGTCGCTCGCCTCGAGTGCACTGACCGCGCCCATCTGCTTGCCGACCTTGGCTAGGGACGGGAAATTCGGCTTGACGTGATAGCGAGGAAGTCCGACATATCGTCGCGGAAGATGACCTCCTTGATGTTCAGCTCATCCCTCGATGATCTTCCACGAAGAAGTCCGGCAGTTCATGCGCCGCCTGACATACATCTGCCCCACCGGCTGGCGCGTTCTTGATGTTCGCTGCGTTGCGTGCCGCACGGCCGAGCGTTACGACTCGAGCACGACCTCCATATTGTCCTCGAGCGCGATCAATCCACTCTCGTTGGCCGTCAGGGAAGTCCGCAGGTGCACCGAGATCGGCGCGTTCTTGTCCACGGAGCAGACGAGATTGCGGTAGATGCTCTCCAGTCGATGAACGGCACCATCGGCGCCGCCGCCTTTCTACCGTCGTCACGAGTGCTGTATAGAGCGTCAGATAGGCGTTCACCCATCCTGCTCCATCCCTTTCGCCCAGAAGCGGCTGCGGCAGCGGCGGACATACCAGTTCGACAGCTTCGACGAAGGACTGCAGTGCCTTGCCGCCTCCTGTGACGCGATAGTGTCCGAGGCAGTCATCCACCGTGCGCACCATCGTGTTCAGGCGTGAGAGCACCCAGCGATCCATCACCGAAAGCTGGTCATAGTCCAGCGTATACTTGGTCGGATCGAATTCGTCGATATTCGCATAGAGCACGTAGAACGCGTAGGTGTTCCACAGCGTTCCCTCATGAATTTCCGCGCGCCCTCCTGCACGGCATCGTCGTGAAGCGGTTCGGCAGCCACGGCGCGCTGTTCTCATAGAAGTACCAGCGGATCGCATCCGCGCCGTGCCGTCCGAGCGCATCCATCGGGTCAACGGCGTTGCCCTTGGACTTGCTCATCTTCTGCCCGTCTTTATCCTGCACATGGCCGAGCACAATGACATTCCGATAGGGGCTCTTGTCAAAGAGCAGCGTGCTGATGGCGATCAGTGAGTAGAACCAGCTGCGTGTCTGATCGACGGCCTCGGAGATGAAGTCCGCCGGGAAATATTTTTCAAAGATTTTGTTTTCAAACGGATGATGCCACTGGGCAAACGGCATGCGATGCCCGAGTCAAACCAGCAGTCAATGACCCCGGGCACGGTGCATCGTCTCCGCACTCCGGGCACGGGAACGTGATCGCATCGATGTACGGGCGATGCGGTTCGATGTCCGCCGGGCAGTCTGGCTGCAGCTCGCGCAGCTCTGCAATCGAGCCGACCGCATGTTCATGCTCGCAGGAGCATTTCCATATATTGAGCGGCGTCCCAGTAGCGGTTGCGGCGATGCCCCAATCCTGCACGTGCTCGATCCAGTTCCCGAAAACGCCCCTCGCCGATGGACGGCGGGATCCAGTTGACCGTCTTGTTGTCTCGCGACGAGCCTCATCGCGCACGGCCGTCATACGGATGAACCACGAGGCGCGCGCGTAGTGAGATGAGCGGCGTGTCGCAGCGCCAGCAATGTGGATAGCTGTGCGTGAACTCCGGTGCCTTTGAAGAGCTTGCCGCTCTTTTCGAGATCGTCAAGAATCAGCGGATCCGCATCCTTCACGAAGACGCCCGGCCAATCCGTCTCCTCGGTCATCTCGCCCTTTTCGTTGACGAACTGGACGAACGGCATATTATACTTGCGGCAGACGCGGTTATCGTCCTCGCCGAATGCCGGCGCCGTGTGGACGATGCCCGTGCCGTCCTCCGTCGTAACGTAGTCGTCGCAGATCACGAAGAACGCCTTGTCGCGCACTATCCTGCGTTGCAAAGGGATCAGAGCGGCTCGTATTTGCGGTAGTCTCGAGCTCGCTGCCCTTCATCTTGGCGAGCTCCTCACGCTCGCCCCACGAGCCGTCAAACACACTGTCCACGAGCGCCTCGGCGAGGTAGTAGACCTTGCCGTAACGCGCAGTTTGACGTAGGTTACGTTCGGGTTCACGCAAAGGCCGGAGGTTCGACGAAGCGTCCACGGGTCGTCGTCCATGCGAGGAAGTAGGCATCCTCGTCCGCCGCCTTGAACTTCACGATGGCGGAGCGTTCGGTGACATCCTTGTAGCTCTGCGCCACCTCGTGCGAGGAGAGCGGCGTGCCGCAGCGCGGGCAGTACGGGACAATCTTTTGATGCCCCTGATAGAGCAGTCCTTCTTCCAGATCTCCTCCAGCGCCACCACTCCGGACTCGATAAAGCCATTCTCATACGTGATGTAGGGATGCTCCATATCCGCCTCAGAAGCCGACGACATCGGAGAACTGCTCCCGTACATGCTCTTTTGTACTCCCAGAACAGACTCACGGCATTTCTTGATGAACGGCTCGATGCCGTACTCCTCGATCTGCTCCTTGCCTGCTGATGCCGATCGCCTTCTCGACCTCCAGCTCGACGGGCAGGCCATGCGTGTCCCAGCCCGCCTTCCGGAGCACCTTTGCGCCCTTCATCGACTGATAGCGCGGCAGCATATCCTTGATGACACGCGTCAAAACGTGCCCGATATGCAGGCGTCCATTCGCCGTCGGCGCGTCGTAGAACGTGAACGTATCGCAGCCCTCACGCTGGTCAACGGCACGCTGTGCAATATGATTCTCGCGCCAAAAATCCGCAACGGCTTTCTCGCGCGCGGCAAAATCCAGATTTGTATCTACTTTTTCGTACCAAAGGAATCCCTCCCGCAGCATACATAGTCATGCTATTCTAGCACAGGAACGGCGATTTTTCAAGGAACCGGCCGCACCTGTGCAAGATTTCCCTGCACCTTTATACAAAGAGTGCTATAACCTACGATGATAAAGCATGATGAATATAGGAAGCGGAGGGATCTCATGCACATTCAAACATTTACTCGCTGCCCTGCTGTTATGCACGCTCTGCATCGGTCCCGTACACGGTCTCTGCTGCCGATGCGAATGCAGACTACCGCGGCATGTCTGGCGCATCGACGCGGCGGCGGGGATGTGGCGGATCTGCCGCACAATTTCCGCACGGCGGCATCACCGTTCCAAATGCGGAACGACGCAGCGAAGTTCGGCGTTGACCTGAACTACACGCCCTCGCGTGAGGGACTGGACACCCTGCCGCTCTCCGGGAGTGCGGGTTCTCCGCCCTGCCTTTCACGCGCTGCTGAACAGTCTGCACGCGCGCACAGGGGGCGCGATCTGCATCGTCGATCTGCGGCAGGAGTCGCATGGCTTCATGAACGGAAATGCCGTCAGCTGGTACGGCAAGCACGACTGGGGCAACATCGGCGGGACGCAGCACGAGAGCGCTGCGCGACGGTGCACGCGCATCCGCAGCGCACAGGGCAGGACGTTGTGCCTCGCGCACCTCGATAAGAAAAAGCAGCCCAAGAATCCGCAGACCGTCCGCGTCACCGGAGGCGATGACGGAGCGCGAGCTGGTCGAGACGCGGGCGTGCGCTACGTTCGTCTCGCCGTCACCGATCACAAGTGGGCAGAGCCACAGGACCATCGACGCTTTTGTCGATCTCAGAGGAAAATGCCTGCGGATTGCCATGGATGCACTTTCACCGTCAGGCGGGCAAGGGACGCACGACCAGCTTTATGGCGATGTACGATATGATGAAAAATCCCTCCGTCCCGCTGAAGGACATCCTCTATCGTCAGTACCTGCTCGGCGGGGCATACCTCGCCCACGACCCGACTGCGCAGCACGCAGCGACGGGATGGGAGGATGCAGACTACCATCACAAGACAGAGATGATCGCAAATCTCTACGACTACGTTCAGCAGAATCACGGAAACGGCTATGCCGCACCGTGAGTACGATAGCTGAAGAAGAATCCGCAGGAGATAAGAACGCCCGCGCATTGTATTCGATGTGCGGGCGTTCTTATTCTTTTCTATACATTACTGCGGCTTGATAGTGCCCCGTCTGATAGGCGCGCAGGCAGCATGGAGATCGGCGATCTTGCTCTCGATGGCTGCACCGCGATCCGTGTCGCGCACGAGCGAGTGCCGTGCCTGCAGACTCAACCGTCTGGGAAACAGACTCTATGTCGCGAGTTCTCACGCAGGGGCGTCGCGCACACTCGCCACGCGCTGATGCTGCAGGAGGCGCAGCCCGCGTGAGTTATAGATGAGCGTATAGCCCGGGATGCCCTGTCTTGGCGCGGAACGGCGCGGCAAAGCCGCCGTCGATGATGAGGGCGCGCCCGCTGCCGCGCAGGGGCTCTCCCCTTCTGCACCTTGACGGGGACGTGGCCGTTGATGATATGCCCGCGCTTCGGGTCGAGCCCAAACTCCTCCAAAATTTTTTCGCAGACCGCCTCATCGTTCACGAGGCGGAAATACGGATCGGACGGTTCCTTCCACGTACTTTCATCGGAGATGAAGGAACGCTCGAACGTCGTGAAGGAGCGCCCTGACACGGGAGAATGTAGCCGCACCAGAGGAAGTACATGAAGTCCAGCCCTCCTGCGTGTGCTCATTCCATCCTCGCGCGCCTTCTCCTCGCAGAAGTCCATCCACGCGCGCCCGCGATAGGCCTGCCCCTTATACGTGATCGTGCGGAATTCCCCCGACTCCTCCATCGGCACACAGGCGTGAAAGAGCAGATTTCCATTGTAGCACGTATAGATGCTGCCGCGCTCATAGAGATAGTCTACATGGCGCTGGAGCGCCTTGCTCGAGGAAATACGAGCGCAGATCGGCGATGATATTCTCCTCATCCTCCGTGAGCGCCCAGCAGTCAGCAGGATCGTCAATCGTCGGGAGTACGCACTGTCGAGCTCCACGCGCCGCCCGCTGCCGAGCGTCACGCAGGAGAGATCGAAGTCGATCTTGTCCAGCAGCAGCCGATCCTCCATCTGAAAGTCCGGGATTGCGGCGGATCAGTGCGCCCTCGAGCTTGAACATCATCATCGTAACGGCACGCTCTGCCGCCTTGATGGGGTTCTCGTCGGGAGTAGATGCGCGAGGCAAATGTCGTGAGCGGGACGCAGGCTGATGCCGTAGCCGCGCTCCAATACGTCGGTATTGCGGTAGCGGAGCTATTGCGGATGACCGCTGCGATGCAGACCTCGCTGCCGAGTGCCGCGCCCATCCAGAGCACATCGTGGTTGCCCCACTGGATATCGACGGACGGATGCTCCATGAGGAGGTCGAGGATGCCGTCAGGGACGGTCGCCGCGGTCGTAGAAATCGCCGACGATGTGGATGCGTTCACAGAGAGCCGCTTAACCAGCGTGCTGAACGCCTCGATATAGTCTGCCCGCCGCCGATCTCCACGATGGTCTCAATCAGCTGGCGGTAGTACGAGAGCTGTGCCTCATCGTGCTCGGGACGCGTGCTCAGCATCTCTACAATGACCGACTCATAGCGTTTCGGGATGTAGTTTGCGCATCTTGCTCGCGGGGAATTTCCAGCTCATGAGCTTCGTCAGTTCAAGGAGATTCGCGAGATTCTGCTGATACCAGAGCGGAGAGGTCTTCCCCTCCGCCGTCAGCTGCTCCATCTTCTCGCGCGGGTAGTAGATGAGCGTACAGAACTCCGCGCGCTCCTCCACCGTCATGCGGGTCTCAAAGCAATAGTCCACCTTTTTCCTTGATGACGCCCGAACAGTTGTTGAGGATATGAAAAAAGAGAGTCGTATGCACCGTGCAGATCACTCATAAAGTGCTCCGTGCCCTTCGGCAGCATGAGCTGCGACTTCAGATAGATGATCTTCTCGTAGACAATCTCCTTCGTCGGATACTTCTCCGCCATCAGGCGAAGAACCTTATCCTCCGCTGTTGCCGCTGTCGTCATGCGGCTCCTCCTGTACTCTCATTACGAAATTTATTGTTTCTGTACTTTTCTGTATTTTTATCATTAAAACTGTGTTTACTTCAATTCAATATTCCTACGCAAGAACTCCTCAGCGACCGCACGTGGCTCCCTGCCCTCGCTCTCAACGGCATGGTTCATCGCCGCCATCTCCTCATCCGAAATGACTGCCTTCAAGGGAGAGTGCGGTACTCAGCTCGGGATGGCGCGTCAGCACATCCTCGCGTACGACGTTGCCGCAGCGATAGGATGGAAAGAAGTGCTGATCGTCCGTGAGGACAATGGCATCTGCCGCAGAGGCTGTCCGTCGGTTGTAAACACGGTCATCACGTCCACCTGCCCGTCCGCGAGTGCCGCATATTTCAGCCCGATGTCGAGATCCACCGTCCGCGCGAAGGAAAGCCCGTATGCAGCACATAGCGCAGGATAGCCGTCCTCCCGCTCGTAGAAATCGTACTCGCACCAAAGGTCAAACGCGGTGCTGCGCGTCGCAGATCGGAGTAGGTGTGCAGATCGTACTGCTCCGCGACGGCACGGCGCACGGCGATGCCAAAGGTATCGTTGAATCCGTACATGCCAACCCAGTGCATCCGGAAATTTCTTCTCGCTAGTCCGCAGTCAGCTGCGGGAACATCTCCTCCTGTACTTCGAGTCCTCCTTGAGCACCATATTCCAGCCGTCCCCGTATACTCCGGGATAAATGTCGAATGCGCCGCTCTCCATCCCCGGCTGGATGTTCGATGTGCCGCCGCCGACGCCCGCCGTAATGCGCGCCTCAATCCCGTATTCTGCTCAATGACCATCTTCAGCATCTCACCGCATGATAAGCTGCTCCGTCATGGGCTTCGTCGCGATGTGAATGACATCCGCTCTGCCGAAAAATCCATACGTCACACCGCTTGCAGCGATGAGAACAGCTGCCGCCGTGCCCGCCAGGCAATACGCCTCTCTTTCCCGCCATCCGCGTGGGATGCTTCAGCCATGCCTCCGCACGCCCCAAGACAGCATCTGCTGAGAGCGCGAGAACGGCGATGAGCAGGCTGCCCGCGATGGTGAGGGCGGGGTTGTTCGTCGTAATGCCGCGATAGATCGCACACCGAGTCCGCCCGCACCGATGAACGAGGCGATGCCCGCGAGGGCGATCGTCATCGTCGCCATGTTGCGGATGCCCGCCATGATGATGGGCATGGCGAGCGGCAGCTGGACGCGCGTCAGTCACGCAGAAATCGACCCGCCAAGACTCGCTCCTGCCTCGGAGAGAGCTGCGGGGATCTGCGCTCAGCCCGTATGCGTCGCGCGCACCATCGGCAGGAGCGCATAGATCGTGAGTGCGATGATCGCCGCCGCGTTGCCGATGCCAAAAATGGGATGAGAAAGCCGAGCATCGAGATCGATGGTATTGTATAAAAGAGATTAACTACGCCAAGCGTCGGTGCCGCCGCACGCATAGCGATAAATGAGAATGCCCGCCGTACCGCCGACGATGATGTGCAATGCCGATCGCCGCGCCCGAAAATCCAAAGGTGCTCGATCATCAGCTGCAAAGAACGCACTGCGCTCCGTCATCATCAAAAACACTGCATGCAGCAACGTCATGGTATCCCCCTCCCGTATCGTATTGGAATCACGAATCATGTTGATCTTCTCCGCCGAAGCATGGGCAGATAGAGCGCCGCGACGGCGCGGATGTGTTTTTCTTTATACCATATCATTATAGGAAGTACAATGTCCCCTATCTATGATAAATGTTACAGTATGGAATGCCTGTAATCTTCTCCAAACGAACGCATCGCGTTTGTCTCTTCTCTCTTCCTATGGTATAATGCCCGTGTAACAATCGTATGGCAGGAGCTGAGTATCCTTGAAAAAATTTCTTTCTTCTACAGTCCATTTTGTCCTCAGCGTTATTGTCGCAGCGGCGGCTGCGGGCTTCTGGTACACAACGGAAAACGTGAGTATCGAGGCGGCATCCGAGATCTTTCTCGGCGTTTTCCTCGCTGCATCGCCGATCCCATGGCTCGTGTCACGCTGGCTGATCGCCCTGCGGATCAAGCGACATCTGCGCGCGGACGGCATCGTATGCAGCCGCATGAGCGCACTCACCGAGCTCATGCACGTGGATACCATTGCCTTCAACCGCAACGGAACGCTGACGGAGGGGGATATCTTCATCTCGGCGCTCGTGCCCGAGGGCATGACGCAGAGCTCGCTGCTCGCACTCGCGGCGAGTGCCGAGCGCGACGCTCTCCATCCCTACGCTCAGGCACTCTACCGTACCGCCATCGAGCGTGGGCTGCACCTCACGCGGCACTCTGCCGCACGCGAGGAGGAGAGCTTCGGCGTAGAGGCACTGATCGTACGTACGCCTGTGCGCGTCGGCAAAAAGGAGTGGCTGCAGGAGGAGAACATCGAGATCAGCGCGGCACTCCTGACGCGCGCCGATCAGCTCGCAACGAGCGGGCAGTCGCCGCTCTTCGTCAGCTCAAGCAAGTACGCACGCGGCATCATCGCCGTCCGCGACGATCTGCGCATGGAGGCAAAGCGTGCACTGAACGCCCTGCGTCAGCGCGGACTCTCCCTCGTCCTCCTCACGGGTGAGACGAACGTCTCGCCAACGCGACGGGCAAGGAGCTGCACATCGCCGACGTGCGCTCCGATCTCACGGAGATGGACAAGGCACGCGAGATCCGTTTGCTGCAGTCGCGCGGCGCCATCGTCGCCATGGTGGGCGACCCTGATCGCCGATCAGGCCGCCCTGCGCACAGCGGACATCGGCATCGGCTGCCCGTCCACCTCGTAAAGCCACCCGCCGAAACAGCGGAGGAGGAAACGGAGACGGATCCGCTGCGTGCCGAGCTGTTAAAGGGGCCGGACGGCACAGCGGCCGCCGCCGAGGTGGTCGAGCCGCTCATCCCGCCCGAGGACGCTGCCTACTTTGAGGCACAGACGCGACGCAATCAGGGCAAGATCGAGAACTATGTCCCGACATCGCACTGGACAGCGTCGGACTGCCGCGTCTCGTCACCCTGCTCGACGCAGGCGAAGCGGCACGCGTACGCGCCCGCCAGAATACGTGGCTCACCGCGCTCTTCATTGCACTCTGCACACCGACGGCGGCAGGGGTTCTGCCGCTTCTCGATGGCCCACTTCCCTATCCGTGGGTTGCCGGTGCGCTCGCGGCGGTGGTCGGCGACTAGGCAGTCAACGCCTTGCGAAAATAATTACGATTTAATTCCTAGATAGTTTATTTTATCAATCTAACTTGTATTTCATATAGACCTATGATATAATGCAGTGAATCGAGGGGCTTTTGTCACACGCCGTGGACAAAAGCCGTTGCTATTATTATCATAGGTATTATTTTTAGGAGGGATTTGGACATGGAAGCAGTGATGCTGTCGCGATGGCAGTTTGCAATCACTACCATCTATCACTTTCTCTTCGTCCCCTGTCACACTTGGTATGGCGATCTTTGTCGCCCTGCTTGAGACGTGCTACGTCAGGACGAAACGGCCGGAGTGGAAGAAGACCCGCCGAAAGCTGCTGAACTTCTTCGGTACGCTCTTTCTCATCAACTTTCGCGATGGGTGTTGTCACAGGGTCTGGTGCAGGAGTTCCAGTTTGGTATGAACTGGTCGGAGTATTCGCGCTTCATGGGCGACATCTTCGGCGCACCGCTCGCACTCGAGGCTCTCACGGCGTTCTTCCTCGAGTCCACCTTCCTCGGCATCTGGATGTTCGGCTGGGATAAGCTCGGAGAAGGCACACTGCGCCTGCATCTGGCTGGTCGCACTCGGCAGTAATCTGTCCGCCTTCTGGATTCTCGTCGCAAACTCTTCATGCAGCACCCGTCGGCTACGTACTCGCCAATGGGCGTGCCGAGATGGCGAGCTTCGCGGAGCTTGTAACGAACCATTACATCCTCGGTGAGCAGTCCCACACGCTCTTTGCGGGCATCACGACCGCCGGCTTTGTCGTCATGGCGGTCTCCGCATGGAAGCTGATGCACGACACGGAGTCGCGCTACGCGTTCACGCAGGCGATCAAGGCGGGTGCCATCTACACGCTCGTCGGCGTGGTCGGCGTCATTGCGAGCGGACATTTCCACACGCAGTACCTCGCACAGGCAAACCCGATGAAAGCTCGCCTCCATGGAGGCCCTCTGGGAGACGGAGGATCCCGCACCGTTTGCCGTTCTCGCCTACCCCAATATGGAAAAGGGGCAGAACGACTTCGAGATCACCATCCCCTATATGTTCACGATCATGGTGCATGACGGCCCCTCGGGTGAGGTGCGCGGCATCAACGATCTCCAGAAAGAGGCTGTGCAGAAGTACGGTGAGGGCGACTACCGTCCGCACGTCACGATGCTCTTCTACTCGTTCCGCGCGATGGTCGGCTCCGGCTTCTTCATGGTGCTCGTCTCGCTCGTCGTGCTCTATCTGACGAAGAAGGAACAGATTCTTTCGGCAAAGAAACTGCTCTATGCCCTACCGTGGCTGGTCGTCATTCCGTTTATCGCCAATTCCTGCGGCTGGATCGTCGCAGAGATGGGACGCCAGCCGTGGATCGTGGTCGGACTGCAGAAGACGGCTGATGCGGTCTCACCGAATCTGACCGCTGGGGAGATCTGGTTCACGATGATCGGCTTCACGGTACTCTACCTGCTGCTGCTCATCACTGCGCTCTATCTCGCCTTCCGCTTCATCCGCCGCACGAAGATCACTCCTGCCATCGAAGGAGGGAAGTAAGAATGGACTACAATATTCTCTGGTTCGTGCTGATCGTCGTCCTCTTTACAGGATTCTTCTTCCTCGAGGGTTTTGACTATGGCGTCGGCACGCTCCTCACACTCATCTCCGACAAGGAGAGCGACCGCTCTCAGCTCATCCGCAGCATCGGCCCTGTCTGGGACGGCAACGAGGTCTGGATGATTACGGCGGGCGGTGCCACGTTTGCGGCTTTCCCGCATGTCTATGCGACGATGTTCAGCACCTTCTACATTGCGCTCTTCCTCATGCTCGCCGCACTCATCCTGCGCGGCGTCGCCTTCGAGTTCCGCCATCATCGCGAGGATGAAGTATGGCAGCGCCGCTGGTCGTACGCACTTGCCTTCGGCAGCATCGTCCCCGCATTCCTCTGGGGCGTTGCGGTCACGAATCTGATCGCAGGGCTTCCCATCGGTGCGGACAAGGTCTATCAGGGCGATTCTTTGATCTCCCTGACGCCCCTGCACGATCGTCGGCGGCATCACGTTCGTCCTCGTCTTCGCGTTCCACGGCGCGGCATTCTTGCAGCTGCGCCTCGACCAGCACCTATCTGCTCGACCGCGCCCGCGCGCTCGGTCTGAAGTTTGGCGTCGCTGCGGCGGTCTTCTATGTGATCTGCATGATCCTCACCTATGTTGAGACCGACCTCTACCAGAGCACCGTCGCCACGGCGGCTCTCTTCCTCTCGGCGCTTTCCTTCGTGCTCGGCATCGGCGCCTCTACAAGCGTGCCCATAAGGGTGCGTTCATCCTCGGCGCTCTCGCCATCGTCGGCACGACGGTCGGCTTTTTCGCCGGACTGTTCCCGCGTCTCATGGTCTCGAGCCTGAACTCCGGCTACAGTCTGACGATCTACAATGCGTCCTCGACGGAGTACACACTCTCCATCATGACCATTGCCGCCGGCATCCTTGTCCCCGTCGTCCTCTGCTATCAGATCTGGACGTACTACATCTTCCGCAAGCGCGTTTCTCCGAACGATTCGGGACATCAGGCATACTAAAGGAAACAATGAAAAAAAGAAAGTCCATCCTGTTTCAAATGCTGCATTCGCAGCGGCGCAGCCTCTCCATCCGCGTTGCGGTCGAACTCCTGCACGGAGGGCTGACCATCCTCGCGGCATGGAATACGGCCGCCATTGTGAACACTGTATTTCTTGGGCACGGCGGACTTGCCGAAACAGCATCAGAGCTTCTGATGCTGTTTTTGTGCATTTTCGCCATGGCGCTCCTGCGCCTGCCAAAGAGCCGCATCGAGGCGCAGCTCTCCGATGATCTGCGGCTCTTCTGCCGGCGTGCCCTCCATAGGGAAATGCTGGCACATGGGCAGAGTGGTGCGGGTGTACTGACGCTTACGCTTGAGCGCGTCGATGCGCTCGACCCTTGGTTTCGCACTCTCCTGCCCACCATGATCGCAGGGGTCGTCATCATCCCGCTCGTCCTGCTCGTGACGGCTGTCGTCGATCCGCTGTCGGCGCTGCTCTTTCTGGTCACCCTGCCGATCGCGCCATTTCTCCTCTACCTCATCGGCAAGGCGACGCGCCGTGCCAGTGAGCGCCAATGGGATGAGATGCGTGCGCTGACGGACGGATTCGGAGATCTGGTGCGCGCGGCGGCGACGCATCTTTCGCCGCGTCGATGCGGAGGGGACATCATCTCGCCCAGATGAGCCATGCGTTCTCCGAGGCCTCGCTTGCCGTGCTGCGGCTTGCCTTTGTCTCCTCCTTTGCACTGGAACTGATTACAACCCTGTCGATTGCCCTCATCGCGGTCTCCATCGGTCTGCGTCTCATGGACGGCGGCATGACCTTTCAGGCGGCGTTCTTCGTGCTCATCCCTTGCGCCGCAGTTCTATCAGCCGCTGCGTGAGGGCGGCATTGCCTTCCATGCGGCGATGGATGCCGCGACGGCAGAGAAAGGCACTTGCCCCTCACCTCGATGCGCCGCCGTCCATCACGGGAACGCACGATCAGATTCTCTCCCCTCCCTCCGTACGCACGGAGGCGCTCACCTACCGCTATCCGCTGACCGACGAGGCCGTTCTGACGGATCTCACCCTCTCCTTTCCCGCAGGAAAGTCCACCGTGATCGCAGGCGACAGCGGCAGCGGAAAATCGACACTGCTCCTTCCTCCTTGCGGGGCAGCTCTCTCCTTCAGAGGGGAGGATCACCCTCGCGGACGGTGCAGGAACAGAGCATAGCTATGACCTCGCGCGTCTCACGGAGGAGACACGCACTGCGCTCATCACGTATGTCCCGCAGGAGCCACATATCTTCGGTGCGAGCCTTGCGGAAAACGTGACGCTGTGGACGCGGGACGCGGCGGATGCCGAAATCACGGCAGCATTGGAGGCGGCGGCACTCGGTGACTTTTTGCGCGCGCTGCCCGAGGGGCTGCATACGCGCCTCGGCATGGGCGGCCATCCGCTCTCAGCAGGAGAACGTCACCGCCTCGGTCTGGCACGCGCCCTCTTTCAGGATCGCCCATCGTCCTTCTGGACGAGGTGACGGCGGGGCTGGATGAGGAGACCGAGCTGTGCGTGATCGATGCCCTGACGGCATTTTCACATCACCGCACGATGATTCTGACGGCGCACCGTCCCTGCGCTCATCGCATGGGCAGATCAGGTCGTGACACTGGGAGGTGAGGCATGATGACCACAATGCTCTTTCGGCTGCTCTCCATCGCCGCACCTGCGGCGGCACTCCCCGCCCTCCTCGCGGGATTCCTCGCGGCCGCGGCGGGCATTTCCCTCATTGCCTCTGCGGCGTGGATCATCGCCAGTGCGGCACTCGCACCGCCCTCTCGGCACTCGCCCTCGCCATTACCTGCGTACGGGCGTGCGGCATCGGGCGCGCCGTCTTTCGCCATCTGGAGCGCCTGCTCTCCCACCGTCCCGCCTTCGGCTGCTACGAGACACTGCAGCAGGGCGACCTACCGCCGCTCCGCCGCCGTCATTCCCATGCGTGAGGGCAACGTACGCGAGGGCGAGTTCCTCCACGATCTGCTGACGGGCTGTGAGACCTGCGCGACTTCTACCTGCGCGCCGTCCCACTGCCACTGATCGCCCTTGCCTTGGTGCTGCTCGCCTGTGCGGCTCTCCTGCCGCTCAGCATCCCTGCGGCCACAGCCGTATTCCTGCTCTTTCTGCTCCATCTCGCGCTCCCCCTCCTCCTCTGCGAAACGGAACTGCGCGCGCAGAGTGCCGACTATCGCAGCAGTCTCCTCGATCAGCTCGACGGGCGCACCGAGCTGCGCGCCGCCGGCAGTACACAGCATGCACAGGCAGTGCTGGATGGGGCGGCGGCGACGTTTCAGCGCGAGCGGACGGCACGAGGGAGGCGCCGCGAGCAGCTCTTCACCCTGCTCGACGTCCTGCGGATCATCGTCTGGATCGCGGCCATCATCCTCCTCATCCCTCGCGTGATCGAGGGGATGCTCACGAGTATCCAGTACGCGGTCTGGGTTCTCGCCCTCGAGGCGGTACTCGCCGAGCTCCGCCCGATCCCCCCCGCCGTTCTCGGCGCACAGGAATCGGCGCGTGCCGCGCGACACATTCTCCCATCAGACGGAGAGCACACACAGCCCGCCTCCATCGCACCGCCTTCCGAAAAATCAGCAAACGCACCTCTGATCGAGGCGAAACACTCGTCTTCGGCTATCATACGGGACATCCCCATTGTGCAGAACCTCAGCCTTACGATCCGCCGCGGCGAGCACACGGCCATCATCGGTGAGAGTGGTGCGGGCAAGACGACACTGGCAAGCCTTCTGCTCCGCCTCTGGGAGCCCGATGCGGGCACGATCTCCTACGATGGTGTTCCCCATACGAAGCTCTCCCTGACGCGTCGCGCGCCTATTTTTGGTGCTGCCCCTGCAGGGGCAGCTGGCTCTTCTCTGCTCCATACGGGACAACTTCTGAGCCTGCGCGGCGATATCTCTGAGGCAGCAACATGGCACGCACTTGAAAACAGCAGCAGCTCGCGGACGTCGTGCGGGCTCTGCTCGCAGGGCTCGATGAGCCGCCTCGAAATGAACGCCTCCCGTCTTTTCGGGGACAGCGCAGCCGCCTGCTCACCGCGCTCTGCACTCGCGGGCGATGCCGATCCTGCTCCTCGATGAGCCGACGGCAGGGCTCGATGCCCGCCTGCGGTACACGCCTCAATCACATCGTTCTGGCGGATGCCGATGCACGCGGGCGCAACGCTCATCGTCATCACGCACGATCTGCCCTTTTGAATCAAAATGAAAACAGGTGATAAAACTATGACGCCGGAAACATTTCATGAACGCATCCATCTCGTCATCGACCGTCTCGGAAAAACGCCCACCCCACGAGCTCTTTGCCGGCGGTGTGGAGGACTGGCACGCACGGGCGCGTCTCGCCCATTTTCTCGCGCAGATGCCGGAGCAGCGTGCGGAGGCGATCGAACTCTTTCAGAGTGTCACGGATGCCGAGGTGAACGAGGAACCCGCGCAGGACGTGGAGGAGAAAAGTTCACGCCATGCAGGGACTCTCGGCACTTGAGGCGGAGGAAAAAGGAAACACAGGAAGTGGCACTGAGCACATCAATCTTGCGATTGAATGTGCCGAGGGGACGGATTTCTACAAGCACATTCTGCGCGGTGAACTGTGGGCGGATCGGTGGAACCTCATGCACAAACTCGGCATGACTGAGGACGCCGAGGCGGGAGGCCGACGAGCGCATTTCCGCCTTTGATGGACTGGAGGATGCCGTCCCGCACAACAGCTACCTGTACTACGGCTACCGATCTCAGGCACATCTCGCCGCCGAGCGCGGTGTCGTCCCTCATCGCAAAGGACTACATGCATCATGGCGATTCACGCGATGGAGATCCCACCCGCCACGAACAGCCGCTTGCCGAGGCATTTGCACAGACACACGAAAACGCCTCAGGGATTCTGCGCGAGATCGACCGCGCCACCCCCGATCCTGCACAGCTCCACTGGGGACATATAAAAATGTATTGCTATTGCTTCACTTCTGCGTTACAATGAAATAAAAGGAGGTACCGCCATGCCCAAAACAGCAAGCATCAATATGCGCATTGACCCTGTCATCAAAAACACAGGCAGAAGACGTATTTGCAGCGTTTCGGGCATCTCCGTGACGGATGCCATCAATATCTTTCTCCATGCATCCATCATGGAAGGCGGCTTTCTTTCAGCCCAAGCAACCGCGCTATAACGAGGAGATGCTGCGCGCCATGGAGGAAGCGCGTGACATCATGAGTGGAAAAGTCAAGGCAAAGCATTATACATCCCTGTACGAACTGATTGATGAAATGGACGCGGAGAGGCAAAATGCTTGACCTCGTCTTCACCACACAGTTTCGCAGAGATCTGAAACGCCTACGCAAGCAAGGTGCTCCAATAGAAAAATTAGACACCGTTTTGCAAGCTCTGCGTCGCGACGAACGCTTGTCCGCCCGTTATCGCGATCATGCTTTGACGGGAGACTACAGCGGTTTTCGGGAGTGCCATATCATGCCGGATTGGCTGCTCATCTATGCCATCGACCACGGGCAGCTCATATTAACTGTATCACGCACAGGATCACATGCCGAACTATTCTAAAGCAGAACACAAGGAGCTATTGCACAAAGATAAATTTACCTTCGTGCAATAGCTTCTTCTGTTTTTTCACAATTAAGAAGAGAGGATGGCGTATTGATCCTATAAAAGATATTACTGAACATACCCATACAACTAGAAAATACAAACTCAAGATCGCTATAAGTGTAAATATGGAGATTTTTATGATTAAGCTCTTGGAAGAAAAATACTAGAGGAAAATTTAGACTTTTTGTATGAGATATGGTATGCAGGATACCAATATCTGCTGCATGATGGAAAAAAGAGAATGGCAAGAATACAGGAGATAGTTCAAGAACGTGGAACCAGAAAAATTTAAAAAGGCATATTCGAATATTAGACAGAAGAAGAAGCGAAAGGTATCGCGATTTGTATATAAACAAATTTGTGAGATCCGTATACCCATGCGAAAATGTTATCAAGAAACGAATTGAGTGTTTGCATGAATTTTTCCGATGGACTTTGTTATGAAGGATATTTATGGGATTTCTTAAAATCAGAAACCTACATTGGAGAAACACAAATCGAAGAGTATCGTAATTTTTTTAAGCAAGTATTTGTTTTTTGGGATAATAACTCTAGAGATAGGATTTTCATAAAAGATTATTGGAATTTGGCAAAAAGGATATGATAGAACTCGATCTACAATCTGTTACTAGATCATCTAGAATTCTTCCCGAGGACATATATATCACAAAACAAAGAATTAAGCTGGACTATTGTATTTACACATGAAGATGACTTGCTAGGAAAACGTCTTATTATGCAGGATGGGAAAATATAAGTATGCTACATAGACCAATTGGAAAATAGAGTAGCCATAAGCATAAAGAGCATAGATCTGAACGCTTCAAACTAGCAGACAGCGAAAAGGTATTTATAACAAAATTAAGGAGAGATGTGGATGAATTAGATGATTTTACGATGGAAACAATGGGGAGGAAAAAGTGGATGTGGAAAGATTATTCCTCTAAAAACTAGAAATTGCGATGCAAGACATAAAGATAACAGCGGAGCAAACAAAGGGGGCCTCGAAATGGTCAAGGAATATGCAAAAAGAAAAAAGGGATTGAAATCACTATAACTGTCGTAAAATGAAAGGAGTATAAAAATGCGTGGTTATGTACATATATACGTAGATAAAAACCGGAAAAATTTCTTTTGCTTAAAGGCATAAAACCAATGTTGATATGGGCAATCTATGGGCATTTAATTCCCACAAATCGAAAAATCATTAGATATCCTTATTCTGTAGCAGAGGATAGCTTGTCTGCCTATCAGCAAGAAGTCGAGGTTACTGATCCATTTAAAGCATCTCCATACAAAACGTGGAATAAATTTTTAAATACCATGATTACATATCAGTCCGTTACAATGGAGAAAAGAAACCTATAATCATCAGCATGAACAGAAGAGACGAAAAAGAGACATGCCTATATGGAGTCTCTTCCCTGATTGTGAATTTTACACTAACAGAAGAAGAGTTCGATGAATGCTTTGATGAGCTTTATGAATTTCTTTGATAGGCAGAAGTGAGAATGATTAAGTGAAACTTGGAAGCAAGGCACAGGGCGAGAAGCCTCACGGCAAAGGTCGGTGGAAAATCTCAGCATCGAGACCTCACAGGAGAAAGAAACCTACGAGGAAGACAAACTCACACCCCATAGAGTATGATCTTTGGACTAACATCAATATGTTAGGGATAAATGCGAATGAATAAATTAAATTGGTATGATTTTACTGTAGGATATCTTATCCAAGCACACTATGATGTTGTAAAGGCAACACTTATAATAAATATCGATGTACCACGCACACTGAGCACCCAAGACATGAAGAAGCAACATGCTTTTGAAGAAACCTTTGCCACATGTCAATCTAATATTTGAAGAGGTATGATATCTCAAAAATATTGTGAGTGCCAATATGACATCAGATCCAAAACGAAGATGCAGGTGATACTGAATATATTATATGCGCGCTGCATCAGATGACTTATTGAAAGAATTGGGATTTGGAGACAAGAAAATTCAACTAGACTATGGAGATGGGATACAAATGTCAGTCTTTCATGGAGAAAAGAACCTTTCAATGTACACTAAATTTGAAACGGCAGAAACAATTTTTCAATAGTTTTTCGTGAGTTAAACATTGTTGAAACAACAGATAAATTGAACAAGATTTGGGCAAGAAGTGATGAAGAAAAAGGCAAGAACTCCCATGAAATATGCTATTTATCTTTATTTCTTTGGGCAGCCGGGAAAATGGGTATATTTCTATTACTATAAAAAATTTTGAAAGAAAATACGGCTACTGGAAATGGTATGTATTCAGTCATTGGTCTTCCTGCTTCATGCTTGCTGTTTCATGCTTCTGTATGGCGCTGGCTTTGAGGCTTGGTGGGAAGGGATCGAGCGTACAAAAATTCTTTTGATGGGGCCTGCGTATATTCACTTTATATTGGGGAGCAGTTTTTCTTCTTGAGGCAAAAATTGTCTTAGAGGAAGAAAAGTTTCGCCGTGGAGAACAGCCCTGAAGAATTGTCTTTATTATCGATATAGATACTGGACACGGCTTAGAAGTATATTGGCTTTTATTGAGTGCTATTTTTATGGGTGGAGGTGGGCTCTTTATAGCGATAAGCGCAGCGGATACAAGCATCACCACAACCGAGAACAAATTCAGCTCGGCAAGCATCGGTGCATCCTTTGTCTCGTCGGGACTGTCGAATATTAGCGTCAATGCAAACAAAGCCAATGGCAACAGTACAGAATCCGTGACCGCTTTGACTCTCTGCCCCTCGTTTCTGCTCAAAACGACCTTTTACCTACCTCCGGCAAGGATATGGACATCATCGGGAGCAAGGCACAGGCGAAAAGATCACGGCAAAGGTCGGTGGGAATCTCAAGATTGAGACATTGCAGGAGAAAGAAACTCACGAGGAAGACAACCACTCCACCGGCTTTGGTGTCTCAGTGGAACGTCAACCAAACAAAAAGGAAACGACGGACGCCAACGGGGATACGAAGATAGACACGCATTCGTTCCTTCTCCAAGCCCACATTCAGCGGATCTTGGAACAGCGGAAATATCGACTCCCACTACCATCGCAGTGCACGCGATCAGGCAGGATTCTTCTGCAGGAGCAAAGGCTTTGATATCTACGTAGAGAAGAATACCGACCTTATGGGCGGCATTATCGCGAGTGAGGCAAGTCTGACAAAAATCTTCTTTCCACAGGGACGTTCTCCTTTAGTGACTCTCCATAATGAAGCCGATTACAGTGCAAAGAGCATCGGAGCCACCTACCACAAATACGGCAACTATAAAAACATGACCGAGGACGAGCAGAACAAAGTCTACAACACCATCGGTCTTGCCCCGAACATCTCCATGCCCGTCAAGGGAGATGCAAGCAGCACAACAAAATCTCGCTGTTGCTGCAGGAACAATCGACATCCGCGAGAATAAGTCGCAGGACATCTCTGCCCTCAGCCGTGACACAGAGAATGCCCTCAACGAGCTCGGCAGTATCTTTGACAAAAGAAGATCGAGGAACAGCAGGAACTTGCCGCGGTCTTGGTGAGGAGGCATCTGCCTCGCCTCACAAACTATGAAGGACGACGGAAGCGGACGAAAGATTGCCATTCATATCGCTATTGGCGGCATCATGAGTGCGATCACAGGCGCCGGCTTTGCTTCAGGTGCCATCGGTGCAGGACTCAACGAGGCTCTTATCAAGAACCTAAAGGGTCTAGATTCCTGACACGGCACAAATCGTCAGCGGCATCACTCATGCAGCTGCGGCAAAAAGTTGCGGTGGAATGCCTGCAGGAGCAGGCGGCAAGCGGGACGAAGTGGAACCATTTCGGCTCCGCTTATATTAAGAAACACAACGGAGATATAGCTGAAACGGCAGTCAATATCTCTGTAAAAAGGATGGCAGCCGCCTCTCACAAGACGAAGCAACACATCTTATAAACAATCTTGATGCTATAATGGGCGAACTAGAACCAGAAAAGCAACTTCATACTCTTCACACGTAGAGAATTTTCGACTCATCGTTTACTTGGCAGATCGTCCAAAATAGTTTAGGCTATACAAGAGAGAGTGTCGATCTTTCTACATCAATCACACGAATGACACCTACATGGCTTGTCAGGAAATTTCTTACTGACACATTAGTCGGAAAGGATGACAACTTCTTCAACAGCACCTACATGAAAAAATAGGATTTCAACCGCCCAATTATATCTATGATCGAAGTAGTTCTACAAAGTAAAGAAACATCGGGAATCTATGGATGGAGATACACAGATGATGGCTTTTCGTGAGGCAATCAACAAAAATGGAAAATATAGACGACCAGCACAAACCTGTTGTATGGGGTGATGATGTTGTAAATCGCCCATATGCAGCGCAATATTTATAAAATAGATCTTACATGTGAAAAACTCATACCATCATCTATAAAACTGCAGATGATCCAGCGGCTTTTTTCAAGAGAAGTGGACAACTGGCTAAAACACGATGCAAGCCCTGAAGACCTTTGGTGTAGGAAGGATTGTTAAAGCTGTTCGAGTAGTAAAAATGCCACCAGAGCCAGATCGTAAAAGATTTGAGTAAAGCCGCAGTTGATAGGATTGTGAACGAACTAAGGGATTTCAAATTAAAAGTATGGACAATTGGTAATCAAAAATTCTACTGAATAAAGCTGCATGAGGTATATTCTAGAACGTCATCATCCGGGCATTCTGGCTAAGTGAAACAAAGCCAACACAGACATTTCTCCTCACCTAAGACTTCTGTAAAAGATATTGAATATACCATTCAAGAGGTCATATCTCAGGAACTGAGATGCACTCTCGAATATCACCTCTTTGCCGACAGACTCAAGGGCGTTATTGATGGCATAACATACGTTGTCGGATTTACAAAAAGGTAATATCTATCAATTTTATATTAAGCAATAGGAGGGCATACAACTTGTTTATTTGCAGGTCTTTGTTACTTGATCACAGAAATAAGATCACGAACTTAGATCTTATTAAGGCATCATGGTTCACTGAGTAACAAATACAGAAGGGCTTCGAAAGATATCAGTACATTGATCGAAACTATAGGATGTAGTAACTTTATTAAATCACAACGACCAAAAATTTTTACCTATCGAGATTGGGATCCAATTGAACAGCTATGGATACTCACTCGCAGTTGCCATCTGTGAAGTTTTAGACAAAAAGCGAGGGGATGGTTGTATCTACCCGATCAGCTGGCAAAAATCACATCTACAGAGAGCGTGGTAACGATCCACAGAGATGCACACTGAATGGAATGACAAAACATATATACTGCTGGAAAAGGAGCTGTTGACAACATTGATCGAAGGCGCTATTCAATTTTTGAGGCAATTGATGAACCGCTAGAGCTGCATGGGTATTTTTAACGATGATCTCAATTTTTCAAAGAAGTTATTACATAGAGTTGAAAACCAGTTCAATAAATAATTTGGTAGTAATATCTAAGCCTCGCAAATAAAAGTCAAGCCCCTAGACGAGATGAGGAGTTGCGGCAAGTGAACTTTTGGCATACAAAACAGGTCGCCGCAGGAGCGCTGACCGAACAGGTTGGGGTGAAACGTTATTCGTGGTCTTTGGGACAGCTCGCTAAATACTCATTCACACGTCCATAGTAGATGCGCAGGAACTTATTTGCTCCCGCCGTCATATAGACGTAGTAAGGCTTTCCCCTCGAGCGCTTCTTGTCCATGAAGTTGTAGACCGGATCACCGGGAGCACGCATCGGGAGTCCTGAAACGATCTGAAACAGTGCCCTCCCAAGATGCGGAGAACCTGCCTTGATGTCTTGTTGCTCCCTTTTAGCTGCATTGTACCGGACTGCTTTGCTCCGGGATCAACACCCGCGAAAAGCGGTCAGCGAGCCACGACGGGGAAAACGGGTGATGTCACCGATCTCAGCGATCAGCTGGCTGGCGCGTCTCACCGACACCGTTCATATCAATCACAACGGGGTATTCCGGCAGCCGCTCGGCAAGTTTGATCATCTGCGTGCGCAAGGCCTCCACCGTCTTGGACAGTACATTGAGCTGGGCGATGGAGTTCTGCACCAACATCTTCGTCGTTTTGTCCATCGGGAGCATCGCAATGAGATCCTTTGCCTTCTCCCAGAGCATCCTCGGTTTGTCCGGCTGAAAGTTATAGCCGTGCCGATGACACCCATTTGCGGTAACGCCCGTAAGCAGCAGAAAGACTCCATAGCGCAGACATAATCGACGTGCCGGAACGTGGCGATATAGTCCACCCATTTCTGCGAGCCGTCCGCCTGGCGGGGCTTTCAAAAATAGGTGCGTTGGCACCGGGATAGACCCGGTCGATGAGCGCGATGAGATTGTTCTTGCAGGCCGTCTTCTGCTTCATGCAGAAGGCAAACCGTCGATCTCGACGTGAGTTGTGTACGTGTGGTATCCATGCCTGTCATGCTGGCGCAAATCGCACCAATTGTCAAGGGCATAACGTGCAATCTTCTTGGCATCGGCTCTATCCGTCTTCACTTTACGCAGCGTGTGTTCTCGAAGTCCTGTGATGAGTTTGGGATTGACGGCGGCGACAAAAAGACCGATTTGGCAAGCCGCTGGAGCAGCGGCTCGTAGTAACGTCCAGTGTGCTCCATGACAATGCGCGTATCTGCGCCGAGTGGTGGACAAAGAAACGAGTTGTTTGATGCCACTCTTGGTGTGGAGCACTCAAAGGGCGGGCAAGCAGCTTTCTCCTGGCGCAAGGGCGGCAACCATGCTTTTTCCCTTGAGACATCAATACCGACAGCGTCTCATGTGAACCCTCCAAAACAATAGATTTGCAGCATGGTAAACCAAACCCTCATTGCCGATTCTGATTCTATTGAGGGGCTGACACGAACGTGCAAGAATGCAGTTCTACCCGCATAAAACGAACAGCTGGGAAATGAGAGGATGGATGATGGACTTACTTGCGGACGTAACGTCTCCAGGGCACACGTCAGACCAATGCCCTCTTATTCTACAGCTTAGGTAACGAGGTAGATAAGCGGTCGCGAACCGCTCCCCTGATCTATAAATTATTGTATAGAAGCACTGATACTCCGGCACTCACCATCTTAACGCATCTTTTTCACCCGCTTTTCCGTTAGCAAATCCCTCCACATAGCCTTTGCTATGTGTCCGGTTTGCTGCCCTCAATCGGACAAAAATCTACGTCAATCTGGCAGACTCCTCATTTTATCAGCGATTCCCTAATACTGAAAGTATATGGTGACTCCACTTGAAAAACACTCAAACGCCCCTCTTTACTTTCCTCATAGTCCCCTCCTCTCGCTCTCTTCTTTCTCCGTCTTTGCCGCACCGCCCTCCCAACAGGAGCGGCTCGGCGAGGAGCGTGTGGACACGATTGTCTCCCTCCCCGTCTGCTGATCTTCCTCGCAGATGAGAGCGTTCGATTTCACATCTCTCATATCACGATTGAGAACCAATCAAGAGCAATTTTCGCTTCCTCGAGACGCATCGCTCGTCCCTATAAGGCGTTCTGCCAAAACACAGAGTTCCTGCTCTACCCTACTGTGTTCCTCCATCAGCTTTCCCCGTCTGGCAAACGCCGTCAATCAGGTCTGTGGAGTTCCGCGATCACATTCTCTTTGACTTCCACCAAGGAGTTCAGTGCCTTGACGAAAAGCTGTTTGGTTTCTGCCTCCGTCAGATACTTTGTGCTGCATGGCTTGGAGATTATTGCGGCTCTCAGCTTTTGTAAAAAGAAAGTTTTGATCTCCTCTCCTTAGTTATACTCAAACGGTTCGCTTTACATCGTAAATCAAACAAGCTATACTGGTTCTAAAAAGGAAGGAGTATGGTCATCATGTCAACTGTCCCCACTCAAATAAGAATTGACCCAGAGCATAAAAAGAACAGGCCGGCGCTTTGTTTTCTGAGCTGGGGCTAGATATGTCCGGTGCCGTTAATATGTTTCTGCATCAGTGTGTCCTTCGTGGAGGCATCCCTGTTTTCTATCGAAATGCCTCATTATAAACAAAGCACCTTGGGGCTATGGAAGAAAGCGAAGGAAAATCTCCCGCAACCCGGATGTCCTCTAGCTATGACAACATGGACGACTTGAAGAAGGCATTGGAAAGAATGACCTATCACATCAAGTTCACCAACGTTTATAAGAAAAGTTACAAAGCGTGCTAAGAAACGTAGCTTGAATCTCAAGCTGCTGGATGATCTTGTCGAAGCATTGGGACAGGGGCACAAGCTAGATGCCAAATACCGTGACCATGCACTTCATGGCAATGGGGAGGATTTGCGCGTGCCATATTCAACCGGATTGGTTGTTGATAGACCTCGTTGAAAAACGACGTCCCTAACCTTGACCCTAGTCGAAACTGGAACCCATGCAGACATATTCGATGAATAAGTTGTTTGGTCTGCTCCCTAGAGAACAGACAGTAAAAAGATCCCTCCCTGTTGTAAAAATAAAAATTGCAGCAGGAGGGATTCTGTCATATCTAGCCTAAATAGCAATATCAAATTGGACAGTAGAGTACAACGGAATCAAAAATTATGACAGAAGAGGTTTCAAGGAAGCATCGAAGCATTCCTGAGGGGTCTCATAGGCAAGAATCTTGCGTGTGCGGCGTTTTTGTGGTAGAATATGCAGTGGGACATACAGAGACCTCCTGGTGGTGTTTTGGCAAAGATATTTTACCAGATGGATTCTGTATGTTCTACTTTTTATGTGTCCGATTTCATTTTTACAATGATCCTCTTTTAATACGATAGCTCTCATCCATCAGGCGAAAGAGCTCCGGATAGTTCCCCTGCGTGACTGCCAGCGATTCAGAAACCACCATCTTTTTATTGCCGAAAATAATTCATATCAGTGAAGCTAACGGGCTGCGCAGGAAGCTCCATCTCAGGTACTATGGAAAGCTCCTGTTCCGTTCCATCGGCATGCCTGATCAGGAATTTCGCCATCCCTGTTTCTGGAGAAGGCAAAGACGCAGTTCATTTGGTTTGTACCACGCAATGGATTCTCCATCGACAGTCAGGATCTCATCCCCTCTGCTAGTGCAGTGTCAGTTGTCGCCTTAATAAAGAAACGGTTTCCTGCATTCTCTTCATGTATACTGCGCAACTCAAAAGGAAACTTTGCATGAGGACTCATTTCACAATACAGATCGTTCAAGAAGCCGTCCCACTGTTCCGCAATACTGCGCCAACGTCCTGTCCAATTGAAAATAAAGGAATCTGAGGTCATCATGCCAACGGTGCATAACGATCGCAAAGCGATACTGTATCCCTCCTGATCCTTCATCATTGCAAGCAGTGTCCCCCTGATAAGGAATTGCCTCAAATGTGACGAGCGGCCACCAATCACCATCACCAACCCGATCCCCTACAATATTGACAAGGCGCTCGTTTGTATGGAGCGAAAAAGAAAATTGCGTCCAATCCGCCCTAATTTCCTTGTCTTTCTTGCGTTTTTCCAAATCCTCATAGATACGGATCTTAACCGCTTCGGGGGTAACATTGGGAAGAAACACACGGGGTCTTGAGTCCGCTTTCACAGAGTCCTCCGCATTCACAGGGCGTATGTTTCCCTCACGGAGGTACATCGCTGGCTCCGCTGCAGCAATTTTCTGCATAGCCTCCGTGGTCTTAAGCTTTCCCTTCTGTGACCACAGCACCTTTTCATCCGCCCCGACAAGCTGAAACGAAAAATTCTACAGCACTCCCCATCTGCGCGATTGCCTCACCAGAAAGGCGATACCATCCATAGAAATACTTATTGTCGTGCATCTTCGATTCGGGACGAAGCGGTTCGAGTGCGATTGGCTTGCCATCAGCAAAAATTCGCGCGTGGATCCCAGTTGCTTTCTTGAACGATCCCTTCGCCGCATCAAAGCGGATATAGTAAGCTGGCTCCGCTCCATCCCTGACGAAATACCTTCAGTACGGGCAAAATCCATGTCCCTGCAACAAAGCCGATAGCTCCCATCCGGAGCACGGTGTGCGATCACTGTATTCTTATACGAGAACTCTCGGATGCCTCCACGCTGCTGCCAATGAAAAGAAGACCGCATACGAGAAGCCCTGCTACTTTCAACCCCTTCATCAATGATCCATCCTCTCCCATAAAACATATTCTTTTCCCCATCATACCGATATTTTCTAAAAACGCAAGAAAAAATTCCTCCGTGCGCACTATATCGTCACGGAGGAATTTCGTCACCGCATAAAGGTATAGACGGCGATATTGCTGAAGATCGAGAGGGTTCTGCCCAGACGCCGATGACGAGGGGTAAAAGGCGACGGCAATGACGCCTATGGCTCCTGCTGAGAGCGGGAGATGCAGCGGCGTGTCGATCATCGGCTCATCGGCCTCGACATCGCGGAACATTTCCTTGATGACGAGGAGGTAGTAGTAGACGGACATCATCGACACGACAAAGCCCAGCCCTGCGAGCCAGAGATAGCCTGCATCTATCGCGGCGGGAGAAGATGTAAATCTTGCTGACAAAGCCTGCCGTCGGCGGGATGCCCGCCATCGTCAAGAGTGCAACCATCAGGATGCCCGCCGGGAGCAGAGAGTCATGCGCCAGCCCGCGCACGCTGCGGAAGTCCGCACCGCCGCGCTCCGTCTCGAGATAGGAGACGGTCACGAACGCCCCGACGTTCGCCAAGACGTAGACCATCGCATAGAAGAGCACCGCCTTGATGCCCGCCACGTTCGTCGCAACCATCGCCGTCATCATGTACCCCGCCTGCGCAATCGAGGAGTAGGCGAGCATCCGCTTGATGTTTGTCTGACGGAACGCCATGATGTTGCCCCCGACCATGGAGACACACGCAAGCGCCGCCATCAGATGCGTCCAGTACGCCGAAAGCGCAGGGAATGCGACGAAGAGCACGCGCAGGAGGATCGCCACCCCCGCCGCCTTGGAGCACATGGCGAGAAGTGCCGTCACGGGCGCAGGTGCACCCTCATACACATCGGGTGCCCAGAGATGGAACGGGATGATCGAGAGCTTGAAGAAGAAGCCCGCGAGGATAAAGACCACGCCGATGAGCCCGAGGGAAAGCACGAGACCAAGTCCCTGTGCGATCCCTTGAAACACCATCGTCCCCGTCATCCCGTAGACGAGGCTCACGCCGTAGAGGAGCACAGCCGTCGAGCCCGACCCGAACACCAGATACTTGATGCCCGCCTCTGCCGAGAGCGGTGCATCCGTGCGGATCGCAACGAGTGTATAGAACGAGATCGTCATGAGCTCCAGCCCGACAAACGCCGTCATGAGGTCGTTCGCCGAGGCGAGAGCGCACATGCCTAGCAGGGCGGACAGGAGGAGCAGATAGAACTCGCCCCTATGGCGGATCATCTTCTCCACATAGTCCTCTGCAAAAGCACGGTGGCGAGAACACCGACGATAAAGAGAATTTTGAAGAACACGGCATAGCCGTCAACGATGTAGAGCCCCGCAAAGAACGCCGTCGCGCCCCCATCCGGCGGATACATCCGCACGGCGAGAGCGAGGACGCCGAGCAGTCCGAGCGCAGTCACGCGGGCGAGGGCGCGGCGCGATGTCCCACGCGCCATACAGAGGTCGATCAGGAGCACGGCCGCCATGAGTACGGCGATACCCAGCTCGATGGAGATCGCGGCAAGATTCATTTCCTGCATCATCACTGCCCACCTCCCAGAATCGTCGGTGCATCCTGAATCATCTCAAGAAGCGGCGCCAACGGCGCAGTCCCCGCGTCCACCATGCCCATGAGGAGCCCCGGGAATACGCCGAATCCGACGAGGAAAACGCCGAGCACGACGAGCGGAACAACGTCGATTTTCCGCTCATCGGGGAACTTCGCGAAGCGTTCCACCTTCGGGCCGAAGAGCACGCGCGCGAGCATGCGCAGGACGTAGAACGCGGTGAAGATGATGCCGGAGACCGCAATTACCGTGAGGATAGGATAGGCCTCCACCGTCCCCACAAAGATGGTAAACTCCGGCACAAATCCGATCAGGCCGGGCAGACCGAGTGAACACAGTCCCGCGAGCATGAAGCCGACCGTGACATGCGGCATATAGTGCGCCAAGCCCCAGAGATCGCCCACACGGCGCAGCTCCGTCTTTTCGTAGACGTAGCCGACCTGCGAGAAGAAGAGTGCGAGCATGATGCCATGCGCCACCATATAGGCGACGGCGCCGCCGACGCTCACGACATTGAGTGCCGCGAAGCCGAGGAGAACGTAGCCCATGTGAGAGATGGAGGAGTAGGCGATCATGTACTTGATGTCGCGCTGCGCGAGTGCGATATAGGACGCGTAGATCACATTGATCGTGGCGAGGATCGCAATCAGCGGTGCCCAGAACTTTGCCCCGAGCGGCAGGATAAAGAGGCCGACGCGGATGAGCGCATAGCCGCCGATCTTTTTCAGCACACCCGCATTGATCATCGAGATCGCCGTCGGTGCGCCTGCGTAGCCGTCGGGCGACCATATATGCATCGGGAACATCGAGAGATGCGAGCCGAAACCCGACGAGCAGGAGGAGGAATGCCGTCACCTGCACCTCCCACGAGATATGTCCCGCGAGAGCAGCGGCGGCGAGTGCCTCAAAGTCGAACGTCCGCATCCCGGACTCGTACGCACTCACGTAGAGAAGGAGCACGCCGACGAGCATGAACGCCGAGCCGACGAGGAGGAAAATCGTCATCTTCATCGCCGCGTGTTCCTTCGTCACGCGCTCGGACGAGCCCCAGATCATCACCATCAGATACGCGGGGATGACGACCATCTCACAGAGGACGAGGAAGAAGAAAAGGTCGCGCACGAGGAATGCCCCCTGAGACACCCGCGATCACGATGAGCAGGAGGACGAAGTACCCTTGACCCGCTTTTCCACATGCCATGAGCTGTAGACGGCCGCGAGCCCCACGACGCTCGACAGGAGGAGCATCGGCAGGGAGATCCCATCCACGCCGAGCGAGTAGGCAACGCCGAGATCCGTGATCCACGGAATGTACTCCGTGTACTGCATCCCGCCGAGCGCCATATCGTAGTCCGCGTAGACAAAGAGCGTCAGCAGCGTCACGATGATCATCGCCAGTGCCGAGAGCTGACGTATCGTATCGTGCAGGCGTCCCGGCAGCAGGGCGAGGATGAGCGCGGCCACAAGCGGTGTGAGGAGAATGACCGAGAGAATCGGAAATGTCATCGCAGAAGACCTCCTCCCAGATACATCAGAACCTGTACCGCCCAGTACAGCGCATAGCACAGGAGAATCACGACGCCCGTGTAGAACACGACGACATACCGCTGTGCCTGCCCGTTCACGTTCTCCGTCAGCACCTCGCTCATCGCCAGCCCATAGGCGCCGAGCCCATTCATGATGCCGTCGAAAATCTTTTCATCGACCCACTTGAGGATCACCGCCGTGCCGTAGACGAGGCGCTCGCGGAAGTAGCCGTACAGCTCATCCACATAGAACTTGTTGTAGACGACGCGATAGAGGAAGCCGAAGCTCCGCTGCTGCATCGCCGCGCGCAAACGATGGCGTCCATAGATCTGATACGCTGCCGCAAAGGCGAGGAGGGCGAGCACGGTACTCGTCCCCGCCACTGTCCAGTCGATCGCCTCATGATGCGGTGCATCCGCGTAGATCCACAGGGAGAACCCGCCGAAGTAGCCCCACAGTCCGCTCACAATGGTGAGCAGCGCGAGCATAATCATCGGCCAGCGCATGAAGGCATCGACCTCATGCGCCTCGTGTTCACTGCAGGGCTCTCGCCGAGAAAGGCGACAATGAGAAGACGTGCCATGTAGAAGGCCGTGAGGAAGGAGGTGAACGTTGCCATGAGATAGAGCGGCGTGCTCGCGTGCATCGCCGCGGCGAGGATCTCATCCTTTGAGAAGAAGCCCGAGAACGGGGGGATACCGGAGATCGCAAGGACACCGATCAGCATCGTCACGAAGGTGAGCGGCATCTTTTTCCAGAGCCCGCCCATCTTGGTGATGTCCGTCTCATCGTGGAGTGCGTGCATCACCGCGCCCGCGCAGAGGAAGAGCATCGCCTTGAAGAAAGCGTGCGTCATGAGATGGAACATCGAGGCGGAGAACGCGCCGAGCCCGACCGCGAGCATCATGTAGCCGAGCTGACTGATGGTCGAGTAGGCAAGCACCGCCTCGAACTGCCGCTGCTGTGTCACGGCGATGACCGCCGCAAAGAGCGCCGTGAATGCCCCTGAGCCCCTGCGATGAAGTCCATCACGAGCGGACACTCACTGAAGATGAAGAAGGCACGCGCAACGAGGAAGACACCTGCCGCGACCATCGTCGCCGCATGGATGAGCGCCGAGGTCGGCGTCGGGCCTTCCATCGCATCGAGCAGCCAGACGTGGAGCGGGAACTGTCCGGACTTTCCGATCGGCCGCAGAAGAGCAGCAGACCGATCACCGTCAGTAGCCCGTCCCCGCGACGAGGACATACGCGGGCATCATGAGCCGCAGCTCGATGAAGTCCATCGTCCCGAACGCAACCTGCACGAGCAGGATGCCGACCAGCATTCCAAAGTCGCCGATGCGCGTCGTGATGAACGCCTTCTTCGCCGCCTCGCGCGCCGAGACCTTATCATAGTAGAATCCGATCAGGAGGTAGGAACAGAGCCCGACGCCCTCCCAGAACACATAGAGCTGGAGAAAGTTGACCGAGACGACCAGCCCGAGCATCGCGGCCGAAAACAGCGAGATGAACGCAAAGAAGCGCCCCATCCCCGCATCGTGCTCCATATAGCTGACGGAGTAGATGTAGACGAGCAGCGAGACCAGCGTCACGATGACGAGCATGAGTGCCGTCAGCGGGTCGATCAGAACGCCCATCGCGAGCTCCACCGCACCGATGTGCGCCCAGACCGTTTTCATCACGTAGGGATCGCCCATCGTGATCTGATAGTTCACCGTGGCGAGTGCGACAAAGACGGAGAACGCAAGGCCAGCGCCATCATCACAATCGCAATCGTCGCCGAGATTCTCTCTCGACGCGTAAAGGGCGCGATAATGAGGAACGCGAGCGCAGGGAACAGGGAATCAGATACGCATGTGTCGGGAGCAAAGGTAAACATAGCACTCCCCTCCCTAGTCTTTTCAGCGTATCCAGCTCATCGACATTCGTCGTGAACCGAATCTGATACAGGCGGAATGCGAGAGCCAGCCCGACGGCAATCTCAGATGCGGCGACCGCAATCGAGAAGAGTGCCATCAGCTGCCCCTCCGCGTTGTGTGCATAGAATCGGTCAAAGGCAACGAGGTTGATGTTGACCGCATTGAGCATCAGCTCCACACACATGAGAATCGGGATGATGCCGCGCCGCGTGAGGAGCCCATAGAGCCCGATACAGAACAGCAGTGCCGACAAAAAGAGCAGATCAGGGAGACCGATCATGCTGCATCCCCTCCTCTCGCCAAGAGCAGTGCACCGACCATCGCCGCGAGGAGCAGCACCGCCGTCACCTCAAATGGCACGAGATACGTGCCGAGCATCAGCTGGGCGATCTCGTCTACTCCCGTTGGCGCGGCAAATCCGCCTGCAGGAAGCGGGGCGAGGACAATACCGCACCCAATGAGGAAGAAGATACTGCCTGCCAGCACCCCGTCACGACGCGGCGAAAGAGCTTCTGCGAGGGGTTGGACTGCGCCATTGAGTCCCGCCGCGTCAGCATAATCGCCATGACGATGAGGACGGCGACCGCGCCGCTGTAGACCATGAGCTGCACCGCGCCGAGGAACTCTGCGCCGATGTAGAAATAGATCGCCGCCACACCGACAAACGAAAGCACGAGAAAGAGTGCGCTGTGCACGACATTCGGTGAGAGAACGACGCCGAGCGCGCCGATGATCGTCACGGCAGCGAGAAAGTAAAAGATAAAAGCTCATGTCGTCCCTCCTTCCGTCGTCTGCGCATCCTTTGCGGCAGCGTTTTCCGTGGCGGATGTGTCCGCCGCAGCTTTTTCTTCAGCGGTTTTTTCCTCAGCAGCTTTTTCCTTTGCGGCAGCTTCCGCTTCGGCTTTCGCCTTCGCCTCAGCCTCCGCCTTTGCCTTGGCGGCGGCTTCCTTCTTCGCCTTTTCCTCTGCCGCCTCGACCTCCACCTGTGCGAGGAACTCGCGAGATCGGCACGATCCTCGTCCGTCATGGCATCGTGCGTCATCGTCTCCTTGCTCCACGTGGCGATGGCGTAGTCCTTATCCCAGACGAGCGTATTGACCGGACACGCCTCCACGCAGAGATTGCGTAGAGACAGCGCCCTGAGTGATGAATGTAGGACTTCATGGCGCTTCTTCTTCGCATCTGGGACAATCGTCAGATCGAGCGCCTTGTTCGGGCACGCATTGGCGCACATCGAACAGCCGATGCAGACGCGCCAGTCCATCGCGAGATTGCCGCCGCGAAAATTATCCGTCATGGGCAGCTTTTTCCTCGGGGTAGCAGACTGTCTCCTTCTTGCCCCAGAGATGCTTCCATGTGACACTCATGCCGGTCAAAAAGGCCTTTTTCCAAAACATGTGCGTCCCCCTTAAACGATACCGAACCAGAACATCAGTGCACCCGTCAGAACAACGTTCAGAATCGAGAGCGGGACGAGCACCTTCCAGCCGAACGTCAGGATCTGATCCACGCGCGTGCGCGGAACGTCCAACGAAACCACACGATGAGCAGCACCATGAGCACCGCCTTGAGGCCGAAACCAGACGAATCCCGGCAGGAACGACGCATCCGCTGTAGCTGCCGAGGAAGAACGTCGTCGCGAGGATCGCCGCCGTCAGGAGATTCGCGTACTCTGCGAGAAAGAACAGCGCCCAGCGCATCCCCGAGTACTCCGTAAACGGTCCTGCAATGATCTCGGACTCGCCCTCCACGAGGTCGAACGGCGTGCGGTTCGTCTCGGCGACCGCTGCGATCAGGAAGATGATGAACGCGAGCGGCTGCATGAAGATAAACCAGTAGTTCTGCGCCTGCATCTGGACGATATCGTCGAGGCGCAGTGAGCCCGTCAGCATGATGATGCCGAGCAGGGAGAAGAGGAGCGGGGCCTCATAGCTGAGCATCTGCCCGACGATGCGCATGCCGCCGATAAACGAATACTTATTGTTCGATGCGTAGCCGCCCATGAGGAACGGCAGCACCGCCTGCCCCGAGATGGCAAAGAGGAGGAACACACCGACGTTGACATCGGCGAGCACCGCCCCCACGTCGAACGGGAAAAGCGCGTAGACGAGCGCCGCGGGGACAAAGAGCAGCGCGGGCGAGAGTGCCCAGACCACCTTGTCCGCACCGGCGGGCATAATGTCCTCCTTGCTCATCAGTTTCAACATATCCGCAACGGGCTGCAGCAGACCGAATCTTCCGCCCACGCGGTTCGGGCCGATGCGCACTTGGATGAACGCGCAGATCTTGCGCTCCGTATAGGTAAAGACAATTGCCGCCATCGAGATGATGCCGAGCAGGATGGCAATACCGACGAAGCTCATCACGAGATCCACCACGAACGGAATCGGATCAGGCAGTAGATGAGCCCATCCAGCTCCATCGCTATCGCAGAAAGAAGAGAGCTTCCATCATTCGTCTCCTTTCTCAGCAGTCCACTTCGCCCATCGATTGGGTCGATGGACGAGTAGGCGCGACCGAGTCGCCGATGAGCATGCCGCGGCACATCGGGTCGAGCCCCGCATATTTACGAACGAGGGGCGGCGGATGTGGATGCGGTACGGTTTCGTCGTACCATCACTGACGATGTAGTAGCCGAGCTCCCCGCGCGTTCCCTCCGTCCGACTGAACACCTCGCCCTTGGGCGGCTTGATGACCTCGGGCACCTTCTTTGCCATGAAGTCCCCTCGGGCAGCCCGTCGATTGCCCTGCCGCACGATCTTCGCGCCTCCGTGATCTCGGCGAGCTTGACCATGTAGCGATCCCAGTTATCGCCGTGCTCGCCCACGGGGATATCGAAGTCAAAATCATCGTAAACGCTGTAGCCGTCCACCTTGCGCAGATCAAAGGCGAGCCCCGTCGCGCGCAGATTCAGCCCCGTCATACTACACGCGAGTGCCTCCTCCGTCGTCATGGGCGACGTGCCACGAATGCGGCGGACAAAAATCTCGTTGCCCGTGAGGAGACGGTTGTACTCCGCGAGGAAGTCTGGCACACGGTCAACAAAGGCGCGGATCATCTCTGCCGCCGCGGGAGAGAGATCCTCCTTTACCCCGCCGATGCGGATGTAGTGAAACGTCTGACGCGCCCCGCAGACGAAATTGAAAATATCGAGGATCCTCTCGCGGTCGCGGAAACAATAGAGCATCCCCGTCGATGCACCGAGATCATTCGCGAGCGTCCCGATAAAGATCAGGTGACTGTTGATGCGGTTCAGCTCCGCCATGATGACGCGGATGTACTCCGCGCGCAGCGTCGTCTCGATCCCCGCCAGCTCCTCCACCGCGCGCGCATAGCCGAAGTTGTTGTTCATGGCCGAGATGTAGTCGAGGCGGTCGGTATAGGGGCAGTCCCTGCGCATACGTCCGCGCCCTCGAGCAGCTTCTCAATCCCGCGATGGAGATAGCCCATGATCGGCGTCGCCTTCACGATGCGCTCGCCGTCCAGCTCGAGCTGCACCTGCAGCACGCCGTGCGTCGACGGATGCTGCGGGCCCATGTTGAGCGTATAGGTCTCGGTACGCAGCATCAGGACTCCTCCTTCCGAAAGGATGGGACAGCGGGCGGCGGCGGCGGACAAAGTCCTTGCGCAGCGGATGCCCGACAAAATCATCCGCATGGAAGACGCGCCGCAGATCAGGGATGCCCGTGAACACAATCCCCATAAGATCATACACTTCGCGCTCCTCGAACTCCGCGCCCGGGAACACGGAGGTCGCCGAGGGGAGCATGGGCGCATCATGCGGCAGCATTACCTTCAGCGTCAGCCAGTGCAGCTCCGTCGGTGAAAAGAGATGATAGACCATCTCGAAGTGGTCTTTCCAGTCCACCGCCGTCACATTCTCCAGCCGCGTCAGCTGCAGTGTCCCGTCGTCACGCAGAACGCGCAGCAGACCGAGGAGCTCCTCGGCGGCAATGTAGAGTGCGGGACGCTCCGCCTCCGCATCGTACTCCGCCGATGAAAAGGCAACCTTGAGTGCCTCCAGCATCGCGGGCGTCACATACTTATTCCTCATGCGTGCACCGCCCTCTCTGCCGCCCGCTCTGCCCAGTAGGCACGTTCCGCACGGACGCGCTCGGGATGGAGAATCTTCTCACGCAGCTTCAGCATGCCGTCAATCAGTGCCTCGGGCGCGGCGGACAGCCCGGGATGTAGACATCCACGGGCAGGAGCTCATCAACCCCGAGACGACCGAGTACGAGGTCCGCAAAGCGCCGCCCGCAATCGCGCATGCCCCCATCGCAATCACATACTTCGGCTCGGGCATCTCCTCATAGAGACGCACGACCGCCGGCGCCATCTTCCACGTCAGCGTCCCCGCGACGATGAAGAGATCCGCCTGACGCGGGCAGGGGCGAAACACCCTCATAGCCGAACCGCGCGAGATCGAACCGTGCCGTCGCCGTCGTCATCATCTCGATGGCGCAGCACGCGAGCCCCGAGGACAGCGGCCAGATCGAATTGGCGTGCGCCCAGCGCAGCAGCTCATCCAACTTGACGACAAAGACATTTTCCCGCAGACACCCGGGACGCGCTCTGCTATTTCCATGTGAGATCCTTTTCGCCACGCATAGGCAAGGCCGAGCACCAGAATCCCAACGAAGATGAACATCTCGATGAGCGCAAATGCGCCGAGCATGCGGAACTCCACCGCCCACGGGTAGAGGAACACCGTCTCTATGTCAAAGACGATGAACAGCAGCGCGTAGAGGAAATACCCCGCCCGAAACTGGACGTAAGGCGACCTGATCGAATCGACACCGCACTCGTAGGGAAATGTACTCTGCGGCGACGGCTTTCTTCGGCTGCAGCAGGAATGCCTAGTCCCAGTGCCACTGACGGGGAAAAACAACGCTACGAGAAGAAAAATGCCCAAGCTTCCATATTCTCCCATACACAAGCCCTCCTTATAGAAGAATTAAATGAATACATAGGAAAAAGTAAATAATCCAAAAACAATAATTCAAGGGCATATAATCGCGGCTTAACAGACGTTGTATTTATAATTGTCAGTATAAACGATAAAAATCTATATATCATCATACCTGAAAAAGTGTCTTTTTTACAAGATACAGCGTGAAAAACTTTCTATCTCTTTTGTCACCCGGACAACATGGATGCGCACAGTGCTTCTCTAAATATAAAGCAGCTCGTACAATGGGGCAAGTTTCCTTGTGTCAAGAATGATTACCGGAAGGTTGATCTTATCCGCAGGGAGTATATAGTTTATCTCGAAAGACGGAACAGGCACATTGCCCATTCCGTCTTTAGTGTCGTCATTTCTTCACTTTTTATTTGAAATTCTCCTCCGCGAATGCAAAGAGATTGTTCGGATCAGCGGATTTCTTTTCGCATACCGAGCAGTTCAAATGCCAACATTTCGGCGGGATTGAACCCTTCGCGTCCAGACCGATTGTCGCCTCCACCTTCGTATCGCTTGCCGCCGAGATACGGGAATGACCGTGAGTGATGCCAGACTCTTCTCCGATGCGACATTCTTCATGTGATTGATTGCCGCCTTGTCCAGTTTGACATCGCCGGCAGTCACACGAACCACTTCTGTCTGAGAAGCATCCGCCACCTGTATCTGCTCCATAAGCGTATCGGCACCACCTGGGTCAACGAGCGCGATGATGCTGCGGATAAGATAGGAAGCCTCGATTTGTTCAGGTCGCGCATTGTCGAATGCAATCATGACTCTGCTGGTCTGTCCTTCGTGAATCCATCGACGACAAGGTCGATGCCCTGCCGGGTTTCGGAAACATATTGTACGAAGGTCTCGTATAGGGGCTGCGGCGGATCGGCGATCTTTCTGAAGGTCAGAGCGTCCTTGTCCAGATTGTTCTTCTCCGCCGTTTGTGCAATCTCTGTGTTGATGATTGTTACAACCGCCTCGGGGGTACTTTGTCGTATCAAGTTTCAGTGGACGGGAGTTCCCGCAGCCCTGCGGCGGCGAGTACAAGAACTACAAGCAGGGATGTTAGTATCTTCTTCATCGTGCTGCCTCCTACTCAAATATCTCTGCGTGCCCATGTGTGAGTAAAGTGTAGACTTCGCCGTAGAGACCGTAGATCCTCATCTTTCGTTTCAATCTTGTCGACAAGTTTTTCTTCCTTGCCGTCACTTATCAATATAGTCGACGCGCAGAAAAACCGTCGCTTGTGCGGTAAATTTCAATACGCCCCGGAACCCTTACGATCCAACCGTTGATAGCGCCGTGGCGTGTGCCAATGTACTGGTTGATTGTATTGTCACGGTATTTTATTGTAATGTAGTCTTCGTAACTCATGGTATCAGCCGTTTTTCCGCCGATCATCTTGCTCGATAGCTTAACCTCAACATCGGGGTGTTGCACCTTGTCGACGCAAAAGGTTCGGACGGTGAGACTGCCATCCACGGATCCGAGTGAACCGTAACCCGCCGACAGTCCTGTGATCACAATGCGGCTAACGGGGTACTTAAGGTCTGGGTGAATCTGCTTACTCCCACGAAGTCCTTTGCATATGTGGGATTTTCGTTCCATCACCTTTCAGCGGAAACTTTGCACGGATGACATCTTGGATCGCCAATGTTGCAGCATCCTTTATGTCCGCATCCTTCACCGTTTGATGTTTTCTGCCTGCGGTGCATCATTTCGCACCCTGTGGCAAAGACAGTCAGGGCTACAGTCGCAAGCAGAGCCGCTGCTCATTTTCTTGGCATGGTGATTCCTCCCTTTGTTTTTTTCTTCTACATAAAATCACTGTGGAAATAATTGAGGCTGCTGTATTGTTTATTTTGTGCAGCAGTTCCTTTTCCCTATGGATACTGTTCTCACATTACATCGTGAGGCGCAGCGTCAGTGTGGGCGCATCAAAATCTGTTGGAAGGCCATTTGCGTTCAATATGTGAAAATCGGTGAATTTAATCTCACGGATTGTGCCCTTTGCCTCGGGGAATGCAACCCCGATGGTTACCGGTTCGTTCGCGAGGCGGTATACATCGTTCGGCAAGAATATATCATAGTGGGGAGGGCACCGGCAGGTACTTTGCCTGCATCTGTGACCGCAGAAACCCCTCGATGGTCGCACCCATCCAAAGCTGTAATTTGTCGTGCTATTGTTCTTGAAGGAGAGAAAGACAACCTGCTCGCCGCTGAATGTCTTACCGACATTGCCGTGAATGGAGACGTTGCGCATCCCACCCTGAGACGACCCTCAATGGATTTGATCGAGTTACCTCGACAATGCCCATCACAAGCTGTTTCCAAACCCCATTCTCATTTCGTAGAACTATAGTGCCGGATACGGGGACTTGTTTTTCTGCCCTTGCTCGTAAAGACAGCCGTCCACGTCATGTCTGGCTGCCATGAGTGCACCGCGCGTCTGTATGTTGGAGACTTGAATATTTTCGCGCTTTCAGATCGTTAGGTTGCGCTCTCTGCCCCTTTTTCATGAGCGCTTTTCCATCGTGATCCGGCGTTGTCATTAATCCTACAGCGGATGAGGCGTCCATTGCACAAACGTCTTCGACGGCAGTGTTTCTATTTGCTGCCTTTTGCACAATATCCTTGAAAAACTTGTTCCGGATTTTTCCACCTTTGCTGTCGTCGCTACTGTATCCTTTGAGTCGCTCCCGCATCCCCCAGTGGAATGAGCAGCGCAAGTGCCGTAACGAAAGCTATTGCAACAGAATTCCATTTCCTCATAGTTATTCTCCTTCTATAAATAGCCGCCCTGCCTAAAATGAGCAAGACGGCTATCATAGCTTTTACAAAAACTTATCGCAGGAGAGGATCCTCATCCGAATGATAAATAACAGAAGAGCGGTCATACGGTGAGGGGCCGGCATTTGTCACGAGTTGGAGAAAAGCTCCATGCCCATCCAGTCCCTGAACAACATACGCCTTCCATTGACGAGGGAGAGGATTACGCCGCCATCCCCTGACAAAAACTCCATGTCTTCATCATATCCATTAACGTTAACTTTGTTAAATGTATAGTAGGCACCATATTCTCCCAATCCCGGTTGACCATTAAATGTCTCCCAATGACCATTCTGCTGACCCATGTTCTGAATTTCATCTGCGATTTTATGATACAACGTCTGAGTTGCACTCGCACCATCAGCCGTTACATAAAGCAATGTCCATCCTGAAATCGATCCTGCCGCGATTGTCTGCATGACGCCAATAGGAAAGCCACAATTCTTCTTCCGCATTAAATGCATCATTCCATCGCTTGTAGAGAACAATCCCTTCATCGCGGTATTCATAATAACCAGGCACTTTTTCCCAACCGTTTGGAGAGAGCGTATCGTCCTGAAACGCTGTTATATTCATTGGGTCATTCTCATGCAGAGGAATTCCATACGGACTAATGGTCGGATGTCCTTCATACTTTTCCTGTCATCCACCGCAGCGCAAGTGGTGTCTCGGCAGAGACAAGATGCGCACTTCCTCCAAGAAAAACAATAAGCGTCAAGATACAAAGGCTTAACCGCGCAGTCGTTTTTACATCTCATCCAATCCCAGTTCATGATATGACCTCCTTAAACTCTAAAGAACTTCTGATAAATTCGGCACTGCCATCTTGACGCATCTTTTGCACTCGGTTTTCCTGGCAAATGGACAAAAATCTACGCCAGTTAGATGACTTTTTATTAGCGATTTATCGAAATAAATTATAACAGGGGGTAGTTTGTCAACTATATTAAAAATAACCAGTTAGGGTGGATTACAAGACAAATTACACGGAAAAATAATTGAATGGAGCGTAGCGCCTCCATGACCGAACTGCTATTGACAGAGAACATGCCATCGTTTATCTTAAATTAAGAAAATATATGGCTGTTACGAGCGGCTATGGCCATCCCTTCCGTTTGGGGACAATAAAGATACAGCAGAGTTGACCGTCGGCGAGGGTAGGGAAACTCACCGCTGCTCGGAAGTAGAGAGAATTGTTTCGGCAGTTCTTCTACTTTTTCTTTGTCATGAAGATTGAGACAACAGCATTGATTGCGCTCCTACAATAGAGGAAAGAAGACCATGCTTATTTGAAAGAAATGGGATTTCCTGCTATAATCAGAAACAATGATGGAGGCGTGTCCCTGTCTGTCAGCGGCACCTCCGGCAACAAAGGAGACTTTACACAATGCTGTTACACCGTAAATCCGTCGAACTGCTCGCACCTGCCGGTACATGGGATGCCATGACGGCAGCGATTGATGCCGGCGCGGACGCCGTCTATCTGGGCGGCAAACATTTCAATATGCGCCTGCACGAGGGCGATTTCAACTTCGACGACGCGCGGCTCAAGGAGGCGATTGACTACGCCCATGCCCATGACGTCCACCTCTACGTAACCCTCAACAACCTCATCAGCAACGAGGAGCTGCCGGCTCTGCGCGACTATCTCGCCTATCTGGAGGAGATCCGCCCCGATGCGATTCTCGTACAGGACTTTGCCGTGCTCGAGCTCGTGCACGAGATGGGCATCACCGTGCCCCCTGCACACCCTCGGTCAGTGATGAATACGCACAACGAATACGCCATCGAAAAGCTCAAGCGAATACGGCATCACGCGCATCGTGGTCGGCCGTGAGATGACGCTCTCCGAGCTTGCCCTCTTCCGTGCGCGCACAGGGCATCGAGGGTGGAGTACTTCATGCACGGTGATATGTGCATCTCCGAGAGCGGGCAGTGCATCCACTCGGGCGTTCTCTTCGGGACAGAGCGGCAACCGCGGGCGCTGCATGAAGATCTGCCGCTGGCCGTTTGCCTTCATCAACGAGGAGACGGGCGAGGTGCTCGACGCGTCCAGCCCCAGGCCGTACAAGCTGGCGCTCGCGATATGTGCATGTATCGTGCCATCCCCGCACTCATACAGGCGGGCGTCTTTTTCGTTCAAAAATCGAGGGGCGGATGCGCGCACCTGAGTTCATCCGCCGCCTCGTCTCCACCTATCGCGCTGCCATCGACGCCTCACATCGCCGATCCGAACGGCTATACGACGGATGAGGAGGGCTGGCGCAGCCTCTACGAAAAACCGCGTGCGCGACTACACGACCACATTCGCATTTGGACAGCCGACAGCAATCGACATCGGCATGACGGGCGAGCGCGAGCCGCGCTTCTTCAGTCAGGCGATCGAGGAGGCAGGCTTTGCCGACGAGGTGCTGCGCGAGGAGCCGCCGATTGCAAAAAGAGAACGAACCCAGCCGTCGTCTGAGTGTCCGCGTCGGCACCCCCGAGGCGGCGCGCGCCGCCATCGACGCAGGTGCTGATACGGTCTACGTCGGCGGTGAGGCATTCCGTCCGCAGCGTCCGTGGACGCTGCGCGACTATGAGGCGCTCGTGCGCGACGCAGCAGGACGCGCCCACGTCATCGTGAATACACCGCGCACGACCATGCGCCGCGAATGCGGAGAGCCTCGAGCAGTTCTTCACTGCCCTCAACGACATCGGCGTGGACGGCGTCATGGTCGGCAACCTCGGCACGCTGAAGCTCGCACGCACGCTCACGAAGCTGCCCATTCAGGCGGATCACTCCTTCAACCTCTTTAACCATCTCGCCGCGACCTTTCCTCAGGGAGAATGGGCTCACCATGGCGACGGCATCCTATGAGCTGTCCTTCCGTCAGCTGCGCGAGATCGTCGAGAACGCCGTCCTTCCGATTGAGGCCGTCGTCCACGGCGCGTACGAGTCCATGATCTGCGACTACAACTTCCCCGCGATGTCGCTGCCCGCATACAACGACCTCGATTCGCCCGAGCTGCTCGACACGCACTATGCGTTCCGTGACGAGGCAGGCGGCGTCCATTCGATCCGCATCGACCAGTACGGGCGCAGCCACATCTACTTTGCCAAGGATCTGTGCCTCTACCCCTACCTCGAAAAGTTCAACGGACTCGGCGCGTACCGCATTGAGGCGCAGGACTACACGGCAGACGTGACGGCGGAGATCGTCCGCATCTACCGTGCGGCACTCGACCGTCTCGCCGCAGGCGGCGACGGCTATCGTGCGGCGGAGTTCGACCGCCTCACAGAGATCGCGCCGCGCCCTCTTGGCATCGGCACCTATCGTTTCCGCCAGAGTCGCAATTCGATTTGAGTAAGAAAGTGCATTTCATGGCAACAGATTCTATCAGCGAACACTCCTACATCGGCGCAGCCGCCATACTGGAAAAGAAGAAGAAGTACATCATGCCCTGTCTGGGGCATTTCTACAGCGAGCCGCGTCAGATCGTACGCGGCTCCATGCAGTACCTCTACGACAGCGAGGGGCGGGAGTATCTCGACTGCTTCGCCGGCGTCTCCGTCATCAACTGCGGGCACTGCAACCCCGAGATCAATGCCGCTGTCACGGAGCAGGTCAACACCCTCCAGCACGTCTGCAATATCTACCTCACGGAGAACTTCGTCAACCTCGCCGAGCAGCTCGCACGCATCACTCCGGGCGCACTGCAGAAAAGCTTCTTCTGCTCCACGGGCACGGAGGCGAACGAGGGCGCAGCACTGCTCGCCGAGATCGCCACGGGCAGCAGTGAATTCATAGCCCTGCGCAGCGGTCTTCACGGTCGTACGAAACTGACGATGAGCCTGACGGGCATCGCCATGTGGCGCACCGACCCAAATCCCGTTGGGGGCATCAGCTTTGCACCGAACCCATACTGCTATCGCTGTCCCATGGGAAAGGAATACCCTGCCTGTGACCTCGCGTGTGCCAATGTGGTCGAGGACATCATCCGAACGGTCACATCGGGACGCCCCGCCGCCTTTATCGCCGAGACCATCCAGGGCAACGCGGGCATCGTCGTTCCGCCGCCCGGGTACTTCAAGCGCATCAAGGAGATCCTCGCGCACTTCGGCACGCTCTTCATCGCAGACGAGGTACAGACGGGCTTTGCGCGCACGGGCAGGATGTTCGCCATCGAGACACTACGATGTGCTGCCCGACATCATGACCATGGCGAAGGCTCTCGGCAACGGTGCGCCCATCAGTGCGTTTATCGCGACGCCGGCGGTCGCCGACAAGTACAAGAAGCCCGGCGCATCGACCCTCGGCGGCAAATCCCGTCTCCTCCACGGCAGGGCTCGGCGTCATCCGCTATATCGAGTCGCATGATCTCGCATGGGGAACGCTGAGCGGCGCGGCGCACAGCTGCGTGCAGGGCTGCGGGAGATCGCAGCGCGGCATCCCATCATCGGCGACGTCCGTGGCCTCGGTCTGATGGTCGGCGCAGAATTTGTCCACGCAGACAAATCCCCCGCTCCTGCCGAGCTGGATGCTGTACTCGAGGAGCTCAAGAACCGCGGCTTCATCGTCGGCAAAAACGGCATCGCCCGCAACGTCATGGCATTTCAGCCACCGCTCATCATCACGGAGCAGAATATCAGCGACGTGCTGAATGCGGTGGAGATCATCTTGACGGAGAAAGGACTCTAACGCTATGGCAAAACGCTACCATGAACTCACCGTCGCAGGCTGCCGACGCAGTCTCCCCATCCTGAACCTCAACGAACACCTGGCGATCGCGGGTTTCGTCATGCTGGGCGACGTGGAGCTGTGCACGGCGTGTGCACGCGAGCTGGCAAAGGTGATTCCGGCAGACACGGAGATCCTCATGACCGCCGAGACGAAGGGCATCCCCCTGGCGGCGGAACTCGCACGACAGCTTGGTATGCCCTACTACATCACGGCACGCAAATCCATCAAGGCGTACATGGAAGATCCCATCTGGGTCGAGGACGAATCCATTACGACGCTCGGCAAACAGCGGCTCTACCTCACGGCGGATGATATCGCACGTATCAAGGGACGCCGCGTGCTCCTGCTGGATGACGTGATCAGTACGGGCGGCTCGATGAAGGCGCTCGTCCATCTCGCCGAGAAGGCGGGGAGCACACGTCATCGGACAGGCGGCCGTTCTCGCCGAGGGCGACGCGGCACAGCGGAAAGACATCATCTTCCTCGAGACGCTGCCGCTCTATACCCCCGCATAGGAAAGGGCATTTCGTGCATCAATATCTCTTCTACATCGGAGGTTTTTCCCATCCAGTGCCTACGGCGTCGTGATCTCCTCTCGATCTTCCTTGCCACAGGGGTCGCCTACTACCTCGCAAAGGCGGATGGGCGCGGCTACGAGAAGTACATCACCGACATCGGAATCTACTGCGGCATCGCAGGCCTCCTCGGTGCGCGGCTCTGGGATGTCTTCTTCTTTGACTGGGACTACTATCAGCACCACCTGACCGAGCTGCTGAACGTCTGGCAGGGCGGCATGGCCATCCAGGGCGGCGTCTTTCTCGGCGTGCTCGTCGGTATCCTCTACAGCCGAAAGCACGGTCTTGACACCATCCACTTCCTCGATGTCGTCGCGCCCGCCATCGTTCTCGGTCAGGCGTTGGGGCGCTGCGCGAACCTCCTCAACGGCGACGCCTTCGGTGCGCCGACCGGCGGAGACTTTGGCATCCCTCTATCCTGCAACAACCCTCGCTCACCACACATATGGCGCACAGCCGCTCTGGCCGGCGGAGGTCTGGGAGGGACAGCTCGACATCGTCATCTTCGCGCTCCTTCTCCTCTTCCGTGCGCGCGGCCATGCACGCGGGCAGATGCTTTGCCTCTACATCATGCTTCTACAGCCTCGTGCGCTTTGCGCTCGAGTATCTGCGCGGCGACTATACAGAGAAATACTTTGGGCTCTTCACGAGCGCGCAGACGGGAAGCCTCGCCTTCGGGTTCATCGCCCTCGGCTTCTTCCTCTGGCTTGGCTGGCGCGAGCACGGCACAGTTCCATTTGAAACAGAGCAAACCAGCGAACGCAAGAAGCCACGACGAAAAATAATAATAAAGAATGGGTACTGCACGAAACTGTTTCAGCTTTCGTGCAGTACCCATTTATTTTAATTTAAGAAATCACTGATAAATTCAGCTACATCATCTTGACGCATCTTTTTCTGTGATTGAAGATCACGTATCTCCGCATGTGTCAACCCACTGGATTTTTCGATTACATCCACGGGCACGTTTCAAAAGCAAGCAGAGAACGTGCCATCTCCAGCACCCCTCGCGGCGACCCCTCACGCTCATCCCTCCTCGGCTTCCTCTGGCCCCTGCAAAGGCCTTCACGACGTGAGGTGGACATTGCACTGATGTAGTCGCGCATTGCTTTTTCCCGCTGCTCGTACTGCCAGCGCTCCACATCACTCTGCATAAAGACATGCTCTGCTTGAATCGCCTCGTTAATTGCCGTCTCACTCATCGCCAGTTCCTCCGTTTCTCGTTCGTTCAGTTTGTTTGAAAAATAGGCAAGCTTTCACTTTTTCAAGACGCTTCATCTCCTTCACCGATTTCAGCTTGAACTTCGGAATTTCAAGGAAATGTATCTCCAAATCTTCCGTCAGCCGATGTCCGCTCACAATGTCATCTTTTGCTATGCGTCCGGTTTGCCCTCCTTGTTTAGACGAAAAATCTACGCCAATATGACGGACTTCATTTTATCATCGATTCCCAAGAAAAACGAGATGAACATACGTTTTTATTCGATCATCGTTCCTTCACCTTCCCCAATGCGCCGCGCACGAGTTCCGCCAGATAGCATGCCGTCGGCGCAAGGGCATGCGGGTCAACGCGGAAGGTCGGGTTGTGGATAGCGGCAGAAAGCCCTGTCCCGACGAGGACGAACATGCCCGGTACCTTTTTCCTGATAGAAGGCAAAATCCTCACCGCCGAGCGATTTTGGTGCGGGTACGACATTCAGCCCGCGCTCCTTCGCCTTCTCCGCGGCGTACGATGCCCAAAAAGCCATCGTTGCACGTTGCGGGAGGTCCTTCGTACCAATCCGTCTCCACCGCGGCACCGTAGGCTGCCGCCAGCTGCTCTGCGAGAGTACAGACACGCGCGCGGATGCGTACGCTCCTCTGCATTCATGCTGCGCGTCGTCCCTCGACGAGTGCCTCCTCGGGAATCACGTTCCACGTATTCCCCGCCGCAATATGCGTGACACTCACAACGCCCTGCGGAGAACGGATTGAGATTGCGTGCCACAACCGTCTGCACGGACTGGAATGAACGCCGCCGCAAGGACAATCGGATCGACGCCGGACTCCGGGATGTGCGGCATGCGTTCCCCGTGCCGTGAAAGCGGAAAACAAAGCGATCCACCGCCGCCATCACTGCTCCCTCTGAGATGCCGACCGTACCGACCTCCATGAGTGGCGAGGCGTGCAGGCCGAAAAATCGCTGCAACGTCCTTCAACGCACCTGCCTCGATGAGCACCTTCGCACCGCCCGGCGCCTCCTCTGCCGGCTGGAAGAAGATGCGCACGCGCCCCGTGAGCTCCGCCTCATGCTGCTTGAGCAGGAGCGCCGCGCCAAGTACCGACGAGATATGGAAGTCGTGCCCGCAGGCGTGCATCCGTCCTCTATGCTCCGAGCGGTACGACAGATCCGTCTGCTCCTCGATCGGCAGGGCATCGATATCGGTGCGCAGCGCAACGAGCGGCTCCCCTGCCCGACCTCCGCGACCAGTCCCGTCTTGAGCGGCAGATCCAGAATGCGAATCCCCGCACGCTCCAAAGAGGCGCGAATCCGCTTCGTCGTCTCGACCTCCTCGTAGGAGAGCTCGGGATGACGATGGAACCACTCAAATTCCTCTACGATGAATGCCTCTATATCCTTAATTGCTGCCATGATATTCTTCCTCTTAATTCATATATGTGTGATATGTTATGATGGAATTATATATTGAGCCGTCTGTCTTGTCAACCACATTTTCATCCTGAACCGATAAATGGAGGATTTTCACGCCGCCAAGTTTTTGAAAATTTCGGGTTGACAAGGCTATATTTCATCTGTTATAATTCGTTTTGTCGTTTGGACATGAGCGACAAGCAAATGGGGTTATAGCTCAGTTGGTTAGAGTGTCTCGTTGACATCGAGGAGGTCATGAGTTCGAATCTTGTTAACCCCACCATTTGATTTTTCATCCGCAGCTGTGCGGATTTTTTTCTTAGGGCTCACTTAGCTCAGTTGGTAGAGCATCTCCGTCACATGGAGGGGGTCGGGGGTTCGAATCCCTCAGTGAGCACCATAAAGATATCTGATGCCGTCCCACAGGGACGGTTTTTTTGTGCGTTCTCCTATGCTATAATGAGAGCCAACACAGAATATTCTAGGAGGTATATATGATGGCAATCAAGGAAATTCGCCCCATGGATCTGACGGAGAATGTGTTCAAGCTGATTAGTCAGGACTGGATGCTGGTCAGCGCCGTACACGACGGAAAGGTCAACGGCATGACGGCGTCGTGGGGCGGTCTTGGCTTTCTCTGGGCACGCCCGGTCGCCTATGTTTTCATTCGTCCGACGCGCTACACGAAAGAGTTCGTCGACGCATCCGACGGCATCACCCTTTCGATCTTTGAGAAGAAATATAAGCCCATGATGCAGTATTTTGGAACGGTGTCCGGGCGCGACGAGGATAAGATCGCAAAATACGCGCTGACGAAGAAGGAGCACGGTGCCTATACCTACTTTGAGGAGGCACGCCTCACCATGCTCACGAAGAAGCTCTATGCGCAGAAATTGGATCCCTCCTGCTTTACGAACGCCGCGGTAAATGGGCAGGAGGATTTTCCTCAAACCTACTATCCGGAGCATGACTACCACACGATGTATATCGCAGAGATCGAGAACATCCTTCTAAAGGAGTAACTATGCCAGCGAACGACAAGGAAACTGCCGCTCACATCCTCGCCGCCTCCTCTCTTGCCCGCGATATGAACGAGGAGGATGTCGAGGAGCTCCTCGCCTCAAGCGACGTGCGCCTGCACACCTATCCGAAGGACACGATCATCTTTCACGACGGCGATATGCCCCACTCCCTCTACATCCTGATTGCGGGGGAGGTGCACATCCTCAAGGATACGCGCTCGGGGCGCCAGATCTTCATCTCTGAGATCAATCAGCCGGGCGATATGTTCGGCGAGGTCTACGAGGTGCTGCAGCGTCCCTACGATATGTACGTCACTGCCGTCACCAGAACAACCCTGCTCGAGGTATCGAGCCACCTCTTCACGCTGGACATCGGCAAGACACCGCACCGCTCTGCCCTGCTCGTCCAGCGCAACCTCATGCGCATTTTCGCCGCCAAGGCGTACGCGATGCACACGAAGCTCAAAGTCCTCGCGAGCGGTACGCTGCGCGAGAAGATCGTGCGCTACCTCCTCCCCTACATCGACCAAAAGGGATGCGCTGCGCTCTCCGTCAGCCGCGAGTTCATTGCCGCCGACCTCGCCGTCAGCCGTCCCTCTCTCTCGCGCGAGTTGAGTGCGATGCAGCGTGAGGGCATTCTCAAGGCGGCAGGACGCAAGATCTGCATCACGGATATGGAAAAATTTGAGAGCTACCTATAACAAAAAGAACCGCCAACGAAACAGTTCAGCTTCGTTGGCGGTTTTTATTTTTTGATGAATTACCGTGCGGCACACGAGCCCGTGTGCACACTGCAGTCCTCGTCGCGGTTCGTCAGGCCGAGCTCCTTCAGCAGCTCCATATCCTGAGCTATTGTCGTGCCCGAGGTCGTGAGCATATTGCCCGTGATGGAGGCGGATGCTCCGGAGAGGAACGCCGTCGCGCCGTTCTCCGGGAGCAGCTTGCGCCCTGCGCCGAGGCGGATGTTCGCCGTCGGATTGATAAAGCGGAAGATCGCCACCGTACGCAGGATGTCCTCCCCCGAGAGCGGAGCGAGATGCTCCAGTGCCGTCCCCGGAATCGCCATCAGCGAGTTGATGGGGATGGACTCGATGCCGAGCTCCCTGCAGGGCGAACGCCATATCAAAAGCGATCCTCCCACGTCTCGCCCATGCCAATGATACCGCCCTGAGCAGACACACATCCCCTCCGCCTGTGCCGCCTTAATCGTGCGGATGCGGTCGGCGTACGTATGCGTCGTGCAGATCTGCGGGAAATACCGCTCCGACGTCTCGATGTTGTGGTGATAGCTCGTCACCCCTGCCTCGCGCAGGCGGCGCAGCTGGCTGCGCGTGACGAGACCATGCGACGCGCAGAGATCAATCGTCAGCGACTTCCGCATCGCCCGATAGGTGTCAAGCGCCTTCTCAAACTCTTCGCCCGAGAGGGCCCCGCCCGAGGTGACGATGGAAAAACGGTTCGCCCCCGCGTCCTGATTCGCCTTCGCATGAGCGATGATCTCCTCCTGCGGGAGGAACGGATACGTCTCCACGCCCGTCTTGTGACACGCCGCCTGTGCACAGTACTTGCAGTTCTCCCCGCAGCGACCGCTGCGGCCGTTGACGATCGTGCAAAGATCGATGTGGTTTCCGCAGAACTGCTGCTGCAGACGATGAGCCCCCTCCTGCAGCTCCTCCAGCGGAGCATCCATGAACATCGCGCGGTCGTCCTCACGGCGGACGCGGTAGCCCGCGATAATCTTCTGCGTCAGTTCAGCAATACGGCGTTTCTGCATAAAAAACTCCCTGCCTTATCATAGATCACACGTATGAGGTCTATTATAGAGCAGGAATTTTATTACGTCAACTAAATATTGTCTATTGGTTTACCTTTGCTCCATGTGCGTCCCAATAGCCGTCCAGTGCCGCCGCAACGGATGCCGTATACGCCGCCAGATCCGCCAGAGGAGATGCGAGCACCGCGTCACGCAGTGCGGCGCGGCGTGTACGCAGCGCGGCGACATCCTCCGCGAACGCACAGGGCAATCCGCTCATAGGCACGCGCATCGGACGCGATCCACTGCGTCTGCCCGGCCGCCGCGAGCACGGACGCACTGCGTCGCGCCGTGTGCGTCTCCCCCGCACAGGGTCACAACGGGAACGCTGCCAAAGGAGTGCCTCCGCCGCCGCAGCCGCCCCGGAAAAGGGGAAGGTATCGAGGACGACATCGACAGAGCCGTCGTCTACCGTCCCCGTGCCGCCCGGCTTCACAAAGATGCGCTTCATGGGCAGCTTCAGCCCGTCCAGCATCTCGACAATCGTCGTCACGCGCAGAGGGACTGTCCTCCGTATCCTGCAGGACGAGCTGCGCCTTCGGGAGCTTTTTCAGGATGCGTCCCCACACCTTCAGTGCCTCCTCGTTGATGCACATGAAGTCCTGCGTCACAGCGAAGGTCAGCGGTGCATCTGCCGCACGTTCCGCGACAGGCGCACGGCGCAGGGCATCATCCGCCGCATAGCACAGCGCATGCGGCAGGCGCAGCAGCTCCTCGCTGTAGAACGCCTCCGTCTCCGCAGGAGAGAGCAGCTCATCCGTCAGGAACGCATCGACAAAAGGCATCCCCGTCGTCGAGGCGGCATCCAGCCCCGCCATCTGTACGGGCGCAGGGCGCAGCGCGAGCACGGGGAGCGTCGCGCCGCCCTCCCGATGCCCGCCGAGGTCAATCAGGATATCGATCTCATCCGCACGGATGCGCTCCGCCTGCTCCTGCGGCGTCCCCTGCGCGAGCACGGCAGTATGAACGCCCGCCGCCTCCCACGACGCCGGTGCTTTCGCGCGGTCAGTGAGCGCATAGGCATAGACATCGTACCGCTCTGTCAGATGCGTTGCCAGTGCGCCATAGAACGCCGTATGGTCAAACTGCGGCGCAAGGAAGCCGATGCGCAGTCGCGCATGATGAACGGGGGCACGCGGCGGCAGCGGCTCCTCACGCTGATAGAGCGACGCACACATCGCAAACTGTGGCTGCAGCTCCTTCGGTGTCAGCTGCGCCGCCGCATGACAGAGATAGAGGTAGCGGGAGAAATGTTCCCGCTGAAGGCGCAGACTCTTGTCCTCGGTCGCCGCCTCGAAATACGCGGCAATCGCCCCCTCCGTATCGGCGAGCGCACGGCAGCACATCCCCATCATCTCAGAGAAGCGCCACTGCTCCTCTGCGGGGATCTCCTCATGCGCGCGCATATAGAGAATCGCCTCAATCGCCTCGTAGATGTACCCCGTATGAATATCCTCACGCAGGGCACTGTAGTCCTCAATCCAGCTCATACGTCGCTTCGCTCCAATCTAAAATAAACTGTCTCGGGCGGACAGCCGATCCGCAGGGGGAACCAACTGCCGTTGCCCGTATGCACATAGCCATAATTCTCCCCGATGCGCACCATCCCGCGCGTGTACTTAAAGACGGGGAAAAGCGGCTGCCCGAGGATACCGAACTGACTGCCGTGCGTATGTCCCGTCAGCGTCAGCGGGACGCGCCCGTCTGCCGCTGCATCGTCGATGAACTCAGGATGATGCGCGAGGAGCACCGTCACCGCATGCGCAGGAACGTCCTCCATCGCCGCCGCAAAGAACGCTGCCTTTTCCGTGTCAAACGCATCTCCGCGCGCAAAGGGATAATCCGTCCCCGCAAGGTAGAGCGCGCCGCAGCCCGGAACGCGCTCCGCCGCATTGAGAAGGACATGGACATGTCCCCTGCGTGCCATCTGCGTGACAATGGGGCAGCGCATTCCGCCGATAGTACTCGTGATTGCCGATGCAGTACCAGATCCCACGCGGAAAATCCCCGACGTGCGCCTCAAGTACCGCAGCAGCCGCCTCGTTCAGATGCTCCGCATCAAAGAGATCGCCCGTCACGGCGAGGAGGTCTGCCCCCCCTGCTGCCGTTTCTCTGAGGAGCGCATCGAGCTCCTCCACGGAGAAAAAACGCGCCGAGATGCACGTCGCTGATCTGAGCGATCACCAGCCCATCCGCCTCGGGCGGGAGATTCCGTATGGGGATACGGTAGTCACGGCGCACGGTCGCCGTCCGCTCGATGAATGCGCCGTAGCTGCCGAGCAGTGCTCCCGCCGCCGGATAGAGTGCGGCACATTTCAGCACGCGCCGCCGTGCAGGGACTGTACGGGACGCCGCGCAGCCTGCGGCCCTGCCGCACGCACGAGGACGGCGAGCATCGTCAGGAGCAGCGCGATGATCTGCGCGACGTAGCCGAGGAAGATCGGCAGGGCGATCATCCCCGCCCAGCCCTCCGTCCGATGCGAGGCAAAAGAGAAAGAGCATCGCGCCGACGCCGAGGACATCAAAGAGGACGACCGCCGCACGCGCTGCGCGCAGCCGCCGTCCCTCCGTCAGGTACCGCAGGAAAAATACCGACAGCCCTGCGATCAGAGCGACGGCAGACACGAGGATCAGAAACAAAGATGGGCAAATGTACCTCCCGTCAAATTCCCGTAATCATCGACACGAGCGGTATCGTCGCCACCGAGATCACCGTCGAGAGTGCGATGATCTCCGTCATGAGCGGATAGGCGACCTTGTTGTAGAGCAGAGCGACCATCGCCACCATACCGCCCGTCGGCGCAGCGACGATAACGAGACTGCATCCGAGGATGTAGGGATTCGTGACAAAGAACTTCATCGCAAAGAGAACGGGGATCGGCAGCACTACGGCCTTGAGGAAGGTGTAGATGAGCAGCTTGCGATCGGTCAGCATGTGACGCATGTGGATGTCCTTCAGCGAGGCGCCGATCATCATCATCGCAAGCGGAGCCGTCATTGCACCGACCATCGTGAACGCCTGCAGGAGGAGCGGATTCGTCGGAATCTCGCCGAAGTAGATCACACAGGCGATCAGCGAGGCGATGATGCCGGGATTCAGCAGCATGCGCACCATCTCAAGGCCGCGCTGTTTATGAATGCTGATGGAGGACACACCGTAGATGAAAAAGAGCAGATTGACGGGGATGAAGAAGAGCGTCATATAGACGACCGCCTGATCGCCATACACGCCCTGTACGAGCGGCAGCCCCATGAAGAGCGAGTTGTTGAACCAGAACGAGAGGTTCACCGCACCGCGCAGGCGTCCGCGATAGCGCAGGAGAATCGGCAGCAGGAAACCGACGGCGCACATCATCACGAGGAGGATGGCGTAGTCGATATAGGTGTCAATGACCTGCGCCAGATTCATGTGTTCCTGCGCGTGCATCGCTGAGGAGATGATGAGGCAGGGGCACGCGATGTTGACAATCAAGGAGGAAAACTGCTCCTGATTGTTCGGAATGATGATCTTGTAGCGGCGGGCAAGCGCCCCCGCAAAGATCATCAGAAAGAATACTGATCATCTGCCCTAAAAATCAACATTTCTACATTACCTTCTTTATTTCAGTTCGTAAATCTGGATATGAGTTTTTCATGCAAAGCCTTCAATGTTTTTCTTCCAGCAGCGGCTTGAGGAACTGCCCCGTATAGGACGCCTTCACCTTCACGATCTCCTCGGGCGTTCCCTGTGCGACAATCGTGCCGCCGCCTGTGCCGCCCTCGGGGCCGAGGTCGATGATGTGATCCGCCGTCTTGATGACGTCGAGATTGTGCTCGATGACGACCACCGTATCGCCGCCGTCCACGAGCCGCTGCAGGATGAGGAGCAGCTTGTGGATGTCCGCCGCGTGCAGTCCCGTCGTCGGCTCGTCGAGGATGTAGAGCGTCTTGCCCGTGCTGCGCCGTGCCAGCTCCGTCGCGAGCTTGACGCGCTGCGCCTCGCCGCCCGAGAGCGTCGTCGCGGGCTGTCCGAGGCGGATGTAGCCGAGCCCCACGTCGCGGATGATCTCGAGCTTGCGCGCGATGCGCGGCACGTTTGCAAAGAACGCCACCGCCTCGTCAATCGTCATGTCGAGCACCTCGGCGATGGTCTTGCCCTTGTAGTGCACCTCGAGCGTCTCGCGGTTGTAGCGCGCGCCCTTGCAGACCTCGCACGGGACGTAGACATCGGGGAGGAACTGCATCTCGATCTTGAGGATGCCGTCGCCCTCGACACGCCTCACAGCGCCCCCTTCACATTGAAGCTGAACCGCCCCGCCTTGTAGCCGCGCATGCGCGACTCGCTCACCTGACTGAACAGCTCGCGGATCGCATCGAACACGCCCGTATAGGTCGCGGGATTCGAGCGCGGCGTGCGTCCGATCGGCTGCTGGTCGATGTTGATGACCTTGTCGATGTGCTCAAGCCCCTTGATCTTCTTGTGCTTGCCGGGCTTTCCCTTCGCGCGGTAGAGCCGCGAGGCGACACCGCGATAGAGGATCTCGTTGACGAGCGTCGATTTGCCTGAGCCGGATACACCCGTCACGAGCGTAAGCGTCCCGAGCGGGAACTTCACATTGACATCCTTCAGATTGTTCTCCGCCGCGCCCACGATCTCCAGAAAATAACCGTTCCCCCTGCGCCGCTCGGCGGGCACAGGGATGAACTTTTTGCGTGAGAGATACTGCCCCGTGATGGACGCCGGGGTTCTTCATGATCTCCGCCGCTGTGCCCTCCGCGACCACCTCGCCGCCATGTTCCCCTGCCCCGGGGCCGATGTCGATGATGTGATCGGCGGCATACATCGTATCCTCGTCATGCTCCACGACAATGAGCGTATTGCCGAGGTCGCGCAGATGCCGCAGCGTCGCGAGCAGGCGGTTGTTGTCCCGCTGATGCAGCCCGATGCTCGGCTCATCGAGGATGTAGAGCACGCCCATCAGCCCCGAGCCGATCTGCGTCGCGAGGCGGATGCGCTGAGCCTCCCCGCCCGACAGTGTCGACGCTGCGCGCGAAAGCGTCAGATAGTCGAGTCCCACATCGAGGAGAAAATGCAGCCGCGCGTGAATCTCCTTTAGAATCTCTCCTGCTATTTTCGCCTCACGCGGCGTAAAAATCCTGCTCTGCCGCCATTAGAAATGCGTCCGCCTCGCGAATCGTGAGTGCCGTGAGTGCGGCGATATTCTTCCCGCCGACCGTCACGGCGAGTGCCTCGGGCTTCAGCCGCGCCCCGTGGCACGCCGAGCACGGCGTATCCGTCATATAGTCCTCGTAGCTCTCGCGCATCTCCTCCGAGTCCGTCTCGCGGTAGCGGCGCGTGAGCGCGGGCAGAACGCCCTCGTACGGGACATGGTATTCCTTCTCCTCGCCGAACATATTCGTGTACTGGAAAGAAACATATTCATCCGACCCATAGAGCAGCATCTTCTGCGTCTTCTTGTCCATGCGGTTCCACGGCGTGTGCGCGTCATAGTCGTGCGCCGCCAGGAGCGCCGTGATCGCCCGCATCCCGTAGGAGTTCGGGATTTTTCGAGAGCGGTGCAAAGACCCCGTCTGCCACGCTGAGCGTCGGGTCGGGGACGACGAGCGCAGGGTCAAACTCCTTGTGACTGCCGAGCCCCGTACAGACAGGGCACGCGCCGAATGGACTGTTGAACGAGAACATGCGCGGTGCGATCTCGGGCAGCGAAATGCCGCAGTCCACACAGGCGAAATTCTCACTGAACATGAGGAGCTCGCCGTCCACCACCTGTACGTAGACCACCCCCTCACCTGCGTGGAGCGCTGTCTCCAGTGAGTCCGCCAGACGGCTCTCCATGCCCTCGCGGACGACGAGGCGATCCACGACGATCTCAATCGTGTGCTTTTTCTGCTTTTCGAGCGCAATCTCCTCGCCGAGATCATGCAGCTCCCCGTCGATGCGCACGCGCACATAGCCCTCGCGGCGAATCTGTTCGAGCACCTTCTTGTGCTCGCCCTTCTTGCCGCGCACGAGCTGCGCCATGATGAGGAGCTTTGCTCCTGCGGGCAGCTGCATGATCCGATCCACCATCTGATCGACGCTCTGCTGCGTGATCGGCTTGCCGCAGTTCGGGCAGTGCGGGCGTCCCGCGCGTGCATAGAGCAGGCGCAGATAGTCGTAGATCTCCGTCACCGTCCCGACCGTCGAGCGCGGATTGTGGCTCGTCGTCTTTTGGTCAATCGAGATGGCAGGCGACAGCCCCTCGATGTTGTCCACATCGGGCTTGTCCATCTGCCCAGGAACTGCCGTGCGTAGGCGAGACAGCGACTCCACATAGCGACGCTGCCCTCGGCGTAGATCGTATCAAATGCGAGCGAGGACTTTCCCGAGCCGGAGAGCCCCGTCACCACAACTAATTTATCGCGCGGTATCTGCACGTTGATATTCTTTAGATTATGGGCGCGTGCCCCCTCGATCTTGATATATTCGTTCATTGTATCTGTATGTCCTTATTTTTTCTTCTTCGGCAGTTCGCCCTCGAGCTCGACGATCATGTCACGCAGCTCGGCCGCACGCTCGAACTCCAGCGCACGTGACGCCTGCTGCATCTCGCGCAGGAGGCTCTTGACGAGGTTCTCGCGCTCCTTCTTGCCGAGTTTTTTCTTTGTCTTGCCGTCCTTCTTCCCGTACGGGCTCTTATCCTCAGCCGCGACAAGCGTCATCTCGATGAGCGGGACGATGGGCTTGACGATGGTCTTCGGTACGATGCCGTGCTCCTCGTTGTACTCCTGCTGTATCGTGCGGCGGCGCTCCGTCTCGTCGATGGCGCGCTGCATCGAGCCCGTGATGACATCGCCGTACATGATGACGTGCCCGCCGGCGTTGCGGGCGGCACGTCCGATGGTCTGGATGAGCGCGGTATCGGAGCGCAGAAAGCCCTCCTTGTCCGCATCAAGAATAGCGATGAGCGATACCTCGGGCATATCAAGACCCTCGCGCAGGAGGTTGATGCCCGACGAGCACGTCGAAACTCGCCCGCGCGCAGATCGTGGATGATCTCCGCGCGCTCGATGGTCGCGATATCCGAGTGGAGGTAGCGCACCTTGACGCCCGCCTCCCGCAGGTACTCGGTGAGGTTCTCTGCCATGCGCTTGGTGAGCGTCGTGACGAGAACGCGCTCATTGCGCTCGATGCGCAGGCGGATCTCACCCATGAGATCGTCGATCTGTCCTGCGAGCGGGCGCACCTCGACCTCGGGATCGAGGAGCCCCGTCGGGCGGATGATCTGCTGAGCGACCTGCTGTGCCTGCTGCATCTCGTATTTTCCGGGCGTCGCGGAGACGTAGACGATCTGATTGATGCGCGCCGCGAACTCCTCGAACGTCAGCGGACGGTTGTCGAACGCGGACGGCAGGCGAAAGCCGTTGTCCACGAGCGAGACCTTGCGGCTGCGGTCGCCGCCGTACATGGCGTGAATCTGCGGCAGGGTCACATGCGACTCGTCGATCATGATGAGGAAGTCCTCGGGGAAGTAGTCGAGGAGGGTGTACGGTGTCGCACCCGCTGCACGATGCGTGAGGTGACGCGAGTAGTTCTCGATGCCGGAGCAGTAGCCCATCTCCTGCATCATTTCGAGGTCATAGTTCGTGCGCTGCTCCAGCCGCTGCGCCTCAAGGAGTTTGCCCTCACCCTTCAGTACGGCGAGCACGCTCCTCAAGCTCCGTGCGAATGTCCGCCATGGCGATCTTCATATCCTCATCGTCTGTGACGTAGTGGGACGCCGGGAACACCATGGGTGAAGACGCTCGCCGTAGACCTCGCCCGTCGTCACGTCGAACTCGATGATGCGCTCCACCTCGTCACCGAACATCTCGATACGCACGCCGCGGTTGTTGTACCCTGCAGGGAAGATCTCGACCACGTCGCCGCGCACGCGGAAGCGTCCGCGCTCAAACGCAATATCATTGCGCTCGTAGCGGATGGAGATGAGCTTCTGCAGGATCTCCTCGCGCGTGATCGTCTGCCCTTGTGCACGGAGAGAACCATCTCGCGATAGCTCTCCGGCGAGCCGAGGCCGTAGATGCACGAGACGCTCGCCACGATGATGACGTCGCGCCGCTCAAAGAGCGAACAGGTCGCGGAGTGGCGCAGCTCATCAATCTCATCGTTGATCGACGCATCCTTCTCAATGTAGGTATCCGTCTGGGCGATGTACGCCTCGGGCTGATAGAAGTCGTAGTAGCTGACAAAGTAGCCGACGTAGTTGTCGGGGAAAAACGACTTGAACTCGCTTGCGAGCTGTGCGGCGAGGGTCTTGTTGTGTGCGATGACGAGGGTCGGACGCTGAACGCGCTCGATGACCTTTGCCATCGTGTAGGGTCTTGCCCGTGCCCGTGGCGCCGAGCAGCACCTGTGCCGTCATACCGTTCTCGATGCCGCCGGCAAGATCGGCAATCGCCTGCGGCTGATCGCCCATCGGTTCAAACGGTGCGACGACCTTGAATGGGATCTCCCCCTCGAACTGCGTTGTATTGAGTTTTGGCACCATCGCCATGCGTTCCCCTCCTTCACGAAAAGCTATTCCTTCATTATATCGTATCCGTCAAGGGATGCAATAAAAGCGCAGAGATTCCCCTATCGCATCAGCGATTTCCATGAAAAAAGCACCCATACGGGTGCTTGAGCATCATCCTTTTTACAGCTTGCTGACATCACTTGCCGTCATGATCTCGACGACGGTGAGATCCTTGACGGTGTTGAGGTCGATGAAGCCGCCGTCTGCGAGCTGAACAACAGGCATCGCCGTGACACGTGACTCGTCGACGTAGACGATGCGCCCTGCCGTACCGTCCGAGAGGCGGAGCCAGCAGCCGTTGAGCGCGGCGTTCATCTTGCGCATGAAGAGAACGGCGTACTCCGAGTCAAGTTTTCCGTCCAGCACGTCGGCATAGAGTACCTTGAACACCTCGAATGGGGAACGCTTCGCCGCGTAGCTGCGGCTGGATGCCATCGCATCGTAGCAGTCGAGGATGGCGAGCACCTTGCCGAAGGTCGTGATCGCATCCCCTTTCAGCCCCGAGGGATAGCCCGATCCATCGTCGCGCTCATGGTGCTGGATGATGCCGTTCATGAGGTCGGTGCGCCCCTCGAGCTCGCTGTTCTCCACGATCTTGAAGCTCTCGACAACGTGATTCTTCAGGATATCAAACTCTTCCTCCGTCAAAGAGCCCCTTCTTTTCAAGAAGGTCCTTCGGAATCATCTGCTTGCCGATGTCGAGGAAGAGTCCTGCCAGCACCATATTCTGACGATCGATGCCCACGAGCCCCATCCACTTCGCCATGAGACCACCGAGGATGGCGAGATGGACGCAGTGATGCAGGTTGTAGTTGCCCTCCTGATTCATGCTGTACATCATGGAGACGGCCGTCGCCCCCTCCTTGTAGAGGTCGCGCAGGCGGCCGCTCGACATCACGCCCTGCAGGATGCTCATGTTGAGCTTGCCGGTCTCCGCCGCCTCGGCAAAGAGTTTCTCCATCTCGCCGTAGACGTAGCGGTAGTCCTCTTCGTATTTGTTGTCCAGTTTGATCTCGCGTTCGGGGGCGGGGACCATCGCCGATGACGGCTGCCTTTTTCTGCCTTGACCGCCTTTTTCCTTATGGACGGCAGCGATGATGCTGTCCTCGTCGACGTAGACAGAGGCGATGCCCTTTTTCTTGAGCAGCTTGATCGTCTCTTTGTCCAGTACCGTGCCGCCCTCGACGAGCACATCCTCACTGTCTCCATCGTAGACGGTACGTCCGATCAGCATTTCCGGCAGAAGGCTTCGTACTGCAAACGCTTTCAGCATGATGTTCTCTCTCCCTTATTTTTTGATGTTACCTTCCCTGATGTTACACCTTAGGAATCACTGATAAAATGAGGTCTGCCAGATTGGCGTAGATTTTTTCGTCCGAACGAGGTGGAAAACCGGACGCAGAGTGGTGCTCTGTGGGAGGATTTTCCGCCGAAGTGCGAGCAAAAGATGCGTCAAGATGGTTGTACCGAATTTATCAGTGCTTCCCTGATGTTACACCTTACTTCACAACAATATTGACCAGCTTTGCCGGGGACACAGACGACCTTGACGATGGTCTTGCCCGCCGTGAGTTCCTTTGCGCGCGGCAGCTCGGCTGCGAGCTGCTCCAACGCCGCACGATCAAGTCCCGTGGCGACCTTGACGCGGTCGCGCACCTTGCCGTTGATCTGCAGGACGATCTCTACCTCATCCTGCACGAGCGCCGCCGCATCGTACTGCGGCCACGTCTCTGCGTGGACGTTCCCGCCGAAAAGCTCCGCCCACAGCTCCGCCGCGATGTGCGGTGCAAACGGTGCGAGCATCCGCACGAGTGCACTCGCCGTCTCGCGCGCGAGCCCCGGCGTGAGATCCTTGTCCTGAAATGCGTAGAGCGCATTGACCAGCTCCATGATGGAGGAGATCGCCGTGTTGAACATGAAGCGGTCGCGCACATCCTCTGTGACCTTCTTGATGGTCGCGTGGAGCACGCGGCGCAGCTCCGCCTCCTCTGTGCTGAGCGTTGCCGCATCGTAGGAGGCAGGCGCGCCCTTGATCGTCTCTGCGAACTGTCCGAGGATGCGCCACACGCGCCCGAGGAAGCGGTATGCCCCCTCGACGCCCTGATCGCTCCAGTCAAGATCACGATCCACGGGCGCGGCAAAGAGGATGAAGAGCCGTGCCGTATCCGCACCGTAGCGGTCGATGATTTCCTCGGGCGAGACGACGTTGCCGAGCGACTTCGACATCTTCGCGCCATCCTTGATGACCATGCCCTGCGTGAGGAGGTTCGTGAACGGCTCGTCGAAGTCGAGCATCCCTGCGTCGCGCAGCACCTTCGTGAAAAAGCGCGCATAGAGAAGATGCAGGATCGCGTGCTCGATGCCGCCAATGTACTGATCGACGGGCGCCCAGTAGTTCACCTTGTCGCGGTCAAAGGGACGCTCCGTGTTCTTCGGATCCGTATAGCGGTAGTAGTACCACGAGGAGCAGATAAAGGTGTCCATCGTATCCGTCTCACGCGTCGCATCACCGCCGCATGTGGGACATTTGCAGTGGAGGAAGTGTTCGCTCGACGAGAGCGGTGAGACGGCCCCCTGCGCGAACGAGACGTCCTCAGGGAGACGCACGGGCAGCTCTGCCGCTGGGAACGAGTACCTCGCCGCATTTCGGGCAGTTGATGATGGGGATCGGCGCACCCCAGTAGCGCTGGCGCGAGATGAGCCAGTCGCGTAGGCGGTAGTTGACGCGGCGCTTTGCCGTAGCCCTGCGCCTCCGCCTCGTCCATGATCGCCTGCATCGCCGCGTGCATCTCCATCCCCGTGAACTTGCCGGAGTTGATGAGAATGCCTTCCTTTTCAGTGTATGCCGCCGTCATGTCCTCGAGACGCAGCTCCCCGTCCTTCGGGCGGATCGTGAGGATCTTGCGGATGCCGTATTTCTCCGCGAACATCCAGTCGCGCTGATCCTCGGACGGGACTGCCATAACCGCGCCCGTGCCGTACTCAAAGAGGACGTAGTTCGTGACCCAGATCTCAACCTGCTCCCCGTTGAACGGATTCGTGCAGCAGAGCCCTGTATAGATGCCCTCTTTTTCCGACTCACTCGAGGAGCGCTCAATGTCGGACTGCTTTTTGACGCGCGCACAGAACGCACGGATCTCCTCTGCCTTGTCGCTGACGGCGCAGATCTTCTCGACGAGAGGATGCTCGGGTGCGAGTGCGACAAAGGTCATGCCGAACACGGTGTCGGGACGCGTCGTGTAGACGGGGATCTCCGCATCGAGCGCGGGCGCGGGCAGGCGGAACTCAAGGCCCTCACTGCGTCCGATCCAGTTGGCCTGCATCGTCTTGACGCGCTCTGGCCAGCCCGGGAGTTTGTCGAGATCGGCGAGAAGCTCATCGGCGTAGTCCGTGATCTTGAAGAACCACTGTGCGAGATCCTTCTTGTGCACCTCGGACTTGCAGCGCCAGCACTTGCCGTCCTCGACCTGCTCGTTCGCGAGCACCGTGCCGCAGGTATCGCACCAGTTCACGGATGCCTTTTTCTTGTAGGCAAGGCCTTTCTTGTAGAACAGCTCGAACAGCCACTGTGTCCAGCGGTAGTAGTCCTCACGGCAGGTGATGACCTCGCGGTCCCAGTCGTAGGCAAGCCCCAGCGCACGCTGCTGCTTTCTCCATGTTCGCGATGTTCGCGTACGTCCACTCCGCCGGATGCACCTTGTTCTTGATCGCTGCATTCTCGGCGGGCATGCCGAAGGAGTCAAACCCCATCGGATGCAGGACGTTGTACCCCTCCATCGTGCGGAAGCGCGCAATCACATCGCCGATCGAGTAGTTGCGGACATGCCCCATGTGAAGTTTTCCCGACGGATACGGAAACATCTCAAGTGCGTAGTACTTCGGTTTCGTCGTGTCCATCTCCGTGTGGCAGCTGTGCTCCGTCTCCCAGATCTTCTGCCACTTTGCTTCAATCTCCTGCGGACAATATCTCTCCACTCTACTCGAGCTCCTCCCAAATATCAAATACCATTACTTATCGAATGGAGCGGAGCACCGCATCCAATTCCTCAACGCGTTTCGACAGTGCCGCGCCAAGCGCCCCTGCCCTCTCCAGCGAGCCGCTCGAATGACGAATCGCATCGACACCGCTCGCAAGACTGCTCTTCATATCCGTCACGCGCCCGTCAAAGCCCTGCTCGAAGTCCTCGACCTTCGTATCGAACTCCTGATTCTGCGCGAGCATCTGATCGATCTCATTCACATTATGCAGGAGCTCGCGAATCGCCTCATCGGACGCCTCCAGCCGCTCGCGGGTATTCTCGGAGAGCTTGCGCACCTCCCCTGCGACGACGGCGAATCCGCGTCCCATCTCGCCCGCACGTGCTGCCTCGATGGCGGCGTTGAGCGCGAGCAGGTTGATCTGCGCGGAGATCTCCGTAATCATGTGCATGACCTGCTCGATCTTCTTCGTACTCTCGGTCAGATGCTCCAGCTTCGGTGTGATCGAGGCGTTGCGCGACAGGAGTTCCTTCGTCATATTGCCCTGGTCGCCGATGCCATCGCTCATCTGGTTGACGAGATCGGAGACGTTCTCGACGCTCTCCGCCACGTGCCCCATGACATCCGAGGCCCCTGCCATCTGCTTGCGGTAGCTGTCGAACTCCTGAATGATTTCCTCGCGCAGATGTGCGATGATCGCACGGCGATTGATCTCATGCTCGAGATACGACTTCTGGTACAGTGCATACTTCGACGGGAAAACGATCCATATAGCCGTCACTGAACGTGCCGCCCGAGAGCTGGTAGAAGAAAATTGCCGTCAGCGTCTCGTTGATGTGCAGACCCTGCCACCTCGCCGAACGCCGAGAAGCCTGCCAGTGCGATACCGTCGAAGAGATCTGCTCCTGCGAGTTCCGCTGCAAAAGTCAGGCGCCGCAGGATGCGGTCGTTCAGCACGGCGCCGATCGGCGCCGGCTTGCCCTTTGCGTATGCGGCGTACTCATCCTTCAGCGTCTTGACGAAGTTCTCCCGCCGCATGAGGAAGATCTCTTCTCCCGCCGTAATGTCACAGTAGAAGTGGAACCGCTTTTCCGCCGCGTCAAACTGCTGCACCGAGCGAATGAAATACTGCTTGCCGACGTGCGAGGCAAAGGTATAGCCGGCAAGTGCATCACTGAGTGCATTCACGTCGGAGACATGGAAATGCTTCATCAGCACATCGGCAAAGGGCACGGGATGTCCCTCTGCATCGGCAACCGTCTCCACCGTGCGGGTGTCGTATCCGAGCCGATGATCGTCCACTTGTCCCCCGTCGGCTCTGCCGCCTGCGTCTTGAAAATGGAGTAGCGATAGTCGTCGGCAAGCTTGACGACGAGCACCACGGCATGGTTCTCGAGAACCTGTTTGCCGTTATAAATATAGGTATGTGCGAAGTCTAACCCGCCGCTCGCGCTGCCGCCGATGTAGGGGCAAGGCAGGAACTCACTGTCATAGAGTGCCTTCAGCACGAACGACTCACACGCCGTCACGCCGTCTATATAGACATAGGCAAAGGTATTGTCAAAGCGCACGGGGAACGGAACGCGCTGTGTGTCAACGCCCTCGCGGATTTTTCTTAATGCGCTCGTCCGGGGTCAGCTCCACCGTACCGCGCCGTATGTCCTCGTTGTGCAGGGGAATCGTCATCATGTGGGTCTGTGCGATCATGCGCTTGCTGTAGACCTGCAGCAGCACCTTTTCGCGCCCGTCCTTCGCGTCCATATAGTAGGAGCGCGTCCCCGGCGTATGCGTCAGCTCCCCGCACGAGGAGATGAGCAGAACCTGAACATCGGGAGGCGATGCCGTCTGTACCGTGCGCGCAATCTCCGCCATGGGGAGATCGGACGAGACGAAGCCGAGCACGATCGCAGGGCCACCCGGCACATCGTAGAGGTCGCGCAGACGCTCTGCCGTCAGCTCGCTGCGCGAGAGATAGGCGGACTTCATATCGCCTGCGCCGACGCTGCCGAGTCCCGCGAACGGCACACGCGGCTTTGCGGCAGTCGCCCCCTGCGGTGCCCCTGCTGCCGCCAACGGTTTTGCCGCGATGCGGTCGGCGAGCGAAACCTCCGCTTCCTTCTTTTTTTATCAAAGAGCCCAAACATAAACATTCCTCCCTACGAAAAACTCCCTATTTTTCAATTATATCATGTGCCCTGCGCCTGCGCAAGAAGCGGTAAAGAAGCATGGGGACGATGAGCATGGGGACGCCCAGATAGAGCGCAGAGCGCAGCTCGGGGGTAAACGCCATAAAGAGGAGGCAGAGCACCTGCGCCCAGATCCCAAACAGCGTGACATACGGGAAGAGCGGCATCCGATAGCGCAGGAGCGACACCGTCCCCGCCGCCTCAAGCCTGCGCCGCCGCCGATACTGACTCCAGCAGATCGAGATCCACGCGACCGCGCCCGAGAACCCCGAGAGTGCGAGCAGATAGGTATAGAGCGCCGCATCGGGATGCAGCGCATAGAGCGCGATCACGCCCCAGCAAAAGGCAATCGAGGCATAGATGGCACGCGAGGAACCCCTTCCGGCTGAGCCCACCGAGCGCACGCGGCGCCATTCCCATCGTCGCGAGTGCGTGCACCGTGCGTGCCGCGCCGTAGAGCCCGGAGTTGGAGCAGGAAAGTGCCGCCGTCAGCACGACGAACGAGAACAGCGCCCCCAGACGTGAAAATCCATGCTCGGCAAGTGCCGCCGCAAAGACGCTCTTGGAGAGAGACGCATGATCCCATGGGAGGATCGAGACGAGCAGCGTAATCGGGATGATGTAGAGTGCGATGATGCGCCATGTCACGTTGCGCACCGCCGTCGGAATGCTGCGCGCGGGATCCGCCGTCTCCCCCGCCGCAAGCCCGATGATCTCCGTCCCTTGAAAATTGACGAGGATAATGACCATCGTCAACGCAATGCTCGCGTATCCGTGCGGAGCAAAACCGCCGCTGCCAAGCAGGATACCCGTGCCGACATAGCCCTCGTCGCCGATGAGCCCGAGGCAGATCAGGAACGCGACGACACTGAACGCCACGAGGCGATAATCTTGACGAGGGCGAGCCAGAACTCGCTCTCGCCGAATTTATCGACACGAAACAGATTGAGGAGGGTGACGAGCAGCCCAAACAGCACCGCCCACCAGATCGTCCCGACCTCCGGCAGGAATGTATTCATGATGATGCCCGCAGCAATCATCTCCGAGGGCACGTAGGACACCCACGTTACCCAGTAGGACCAGCCCACACCGCACGCCCACGTCGCCGAGATATTCTCACGCGCGTAAACGACGAATGAGCCCGAGAGCGGCTGCTCTACCGCCAGCTCTGCAAGACAGAGCATCACGGCGAGCACGATGATGCCGCCCAGCAGATAGGAAAATCACCGCCGCAGGTCCTGCCTGCTCGAGGACGTAGCCCGTCCCCAAAAAATATCCGCTCCCGATCACACCACCGAGAGAGATGAGCTGAAGATGTCTGTGCTTCAGCCTCCGTTTCATCGTCGACTCGCCCATTGGCTCCGTAACACAACCTTTCTCCTCGAACTATATATTGTATAAAAAAATGCGCTCTCATCATACTACAAGAGCGCGTCAATTACTATCATTTATTTGACAAATACGTAAATTTTTATTATGATTCAATTAAGTATGAAAAGGAGGAGCACTCACTATGAAATTCAGAGCTTTACTGATTGCTCTCGCGCTCGTCGTCGGCATCACGGGGACCTCATCCGCCGCCCTCAGCGAGCATCGGGAGGCCGCGCAGAACCTGTCCATCGCGTACCCCGTCATCAGCCTCGATGACAGTGCGGTCGCCGACCGCATCAACGCTGATATGAAGGCACTCGCGGAAACCTTCCGCGCCCAGTACCAGAGCGGGGCATTCTTCCGCGGCGAGCTCGGCTATCGCGTGCATCTCGACGACGCAAACTTCCTGTCCGTGACGTTCACGGAGCTGCGCTATGACCTGCACGCCAACCAGCCCGCGCGCCACGACTACGGCATCGTCTACTACAAGAAGACGGGACAGCGCCTGCCGCTCTCCTTCTTCGTGCACGTCACGCCGTCTGATCTCGACGGTGAGGCGGTGAACGGTCACCTCTACAACGAGTACGGACGCAATACGCCGATCCAGCCCGAAAAGTCCGTGCGTCAGCTTCCGACCGACTACTTCCTCGGCGGACGCGGCTTCGTCTGCCCCATCTTTTCAGCCGGGCGAGCTGACCGCGAGCACAGGGCCGACCTACGTACTGCTCGACGCTGGGCATCGTCGAGTACTTCAACCGCAGAACAAATGAGTACGGATCGTGACTACACGACCATCACAGGGGAGATACCGGAGGGCGGTGTCTCCCCTGTTTCGTATGAAATCCAGCGTTCCCGCTTCCTCTCCTACGTCATACACGCGGAGGACGAGGACGAGGTGCGCACATGGCTCGCCGCACTGAAAAGGGAACACTACGATGCGCGCCACGCGCCCTACGCCATGGTACTCGGCGCGGATGGCTCGCGGCAGCGCTCAAGTGACGACGGCGAGCCGGGTGGAACGGCGGGCAGCCCCATCCTCGAAGCGATCAAGGGACGCGGCATCACGGATGTCGCCGTCGCCGTCGTCCGCTACTTCGGCGGGATCAAGCTCGGCGCGGGCGGGCTCATCCGTGCATACGCCCATGCGGCAGGGCTGGGGCTCGACGCTGCCCCCAAGCTGCGCATGACACTCCTGCGCGAGCTGTCCGTCACGATCGACTACGATCTGCTCGCCGCCATCGAGCGCTACATCCGCGCAGAAGAACTAATCGCAGGGGAAACAACATACGCAGAGCGCGTCACGTGCATCCTCCGTATCCCGCCCGACGACATCGCACGCCGCACGGCGGCACTGACTGATCTCACGGCGGGGCGTGCCGTCTGCACCCGCGGCGTGACGGCGTATCAGGGAATTCCATGCGAATAGACACAAGAAGGGGCTGCTGCACGAAGCGAAAAAAACCTCGTGCGGCAGCCCTATCTCTGTGTCCCCTGATTCACTCAATATTACAGATCTCCACCCCGCAATTCTCGCAGTGGATGGTCTTTTTCAAATAGTCGATATCCTTAATGAGGATCAGATGCCCGCGCATATCGATCACACCGCACTTCTTCAGCTCGGCGAGCATCCGGTTGAGACTCTCCCGCGCCGATGCGGAGTAGTTCGCGAGCTCCTGGTTCGTGAGCGGTACGGAGATCAGCGTCCCCTCGTCCGTCTCCATCCCGTAGCTGTTCGCCAGACGGAGGAGCGTCGAGCAGAGCGCCCCCTTTTTCCCGTAGAGCACGAGGTCGCGGAATTTGAGATGCTGCTTGCGCATGTGCATCCCGATCAGCTTCAGCAGCGCGACAGCGAGGTGCGGATGCTTTTCGAGATACGCCTCCAGTACGGGAAACTCGATGGCGTAGACCTCGGCGGCACTGCGCGCAATCGCACTGAAGAGATAGGTCGGCTCATCCTCGTAGATCGGCAGCTCCCCGACGAGACTCCCCTTCGTCGCAAGACGCAGCGCCAGAACACGCCCCGATGCACCGTATTTGACCACAAAGATATGCCCCGAGCGCACAATATAGAAATAGTGTGCCGGCGCGCCCTCACGATAGAGATACGCGCCATCGTGCAGGGAAATCACCTTGCCTGGAATCGACATCAGTTCCTTGATGAGTGCTTCCTGTTTCATCTGCGCCCCCTCTCCACGATACCGTATCGTATATATTTATAGTAGCGAAAAACAAAAAACTTCATGTGATATTCGTCACATACAGAGCAAATTTTTTTCACTATAATTTCATTTTATCAACGTTATATGAAAAGGGAGAGATGGTCATGGAAAACAAAGACATTCTCGCCACGCTCGGCGAGAATCCATCCCGGCGCGACATCCTCGCACACTGGGAGCCGGAAAATGAAGTGTTTTGGAAACGATACGGAGAGCGCATCGCCAAGCAGAACCTCTACACCTCTACGTTCGTTCTGACACTCGCCTTCGTCGCATGGACGATGTGGGCGACCCTCGCGCCGCAGCTGAACTCCGTCGGATTCCACTTCTCCGACAACGAGATCTTCACGCTCGCCGCGCTGCCGGGCCTCGTCGGTGCAACGGGACGCCTCATCTACACCTACCTCCCCTGCCATCCTCGGCGGACGCAACTGGACGCTGATCTCGACGGCCTCCCTGCTCATCCCGCTCATTGGGCTCGGCGGCGCGGTCACGGACACCTCGACGACCTACGACACCTTCGTCCTGCTCGTCGGCATCCTCGGCATCGCAGGGGCGAACTTCTCGTCCTCCATGGCAAACATCGGCTTCTTCTTCCCAAAATCTGAGAAGGGGCTCGCCCTTGGCATCAACGCGGGCATCGGCAACCTCGGTGTCTCCGTCATCTACCTCACCGCACCGATGCTCCTCGGCCTGAGCTTCGGCGGGTTCTTCGGTGCACCGCTCGTGAACGCGGCAGGGCCATGAGGTCTACCTCCAGAGCGTCTGCTACTTCTGGGCAATCCCGACCGCGCTAAGCCTCATCCTCATCTGGTTCTGCATGGACAATCTGCCCATCCCGCGCCAGAGCCCACGCAGCATGATGTCCATCTTCAGCAACAAGCACACATGGCTGCTCTGTGTCATCTACACCTGCGGATTCGGTTCGTTCATCGGCTACTCCGCCGCACTTGCGCTGCTCGTCAACCGCGAGTTCCCCGAGGTCTCCTTCTCCTACGCCGCATTCCTCGGGCCGTTCATCGGTGCCGGCGTACGCCCCATCGGCGGCTGGGTCGCGGACAAGGTCAACAGCGGCTCGAAGGTCACACTCTACTCGCTCATCCTGATGCTCGTCGCCTGCATTGCGACCGTCATGGGCATCCAGTCGCATAACTTCCCACTCTTCTTCGGGTCGTTCCTCGTGCTCTTCTTCTCGACCGGCTTCATCAATGCTGCATGCTTCCGTATGATCCCATTCGTCTTCAACAATCCCGTGCACTCCTCGCTCGTCACTGGCTTCACAGCAGCGATTGCGGCATACGGCGCATTCTTCATCCCAAAACTGTTCGGCTGGGCGTATGGAACGCAGGGCAGCGTTACCCCCGCGTTCAACATCCTCATTGCCTTCACTGTGCTAACCATCGCCATCACGTGGTTCTTCTACGTGCGCAAAGGCGCAGGCATCAAGTGCTGAGGCTACGAGAGGCACTGATAGATTCAGCACTTCCCTAGCGCATAAACGCAGAACTGCCGTACCAAGGGGCAAATCCCTTGTGCGGCAGTTTTTTATCCCCCCCCATCTTGCACATGCCCCCTATGCTATAATGAGAATAAGATAAGCAGAGAGGAGTACAGGCACGTGGAATGCAAAGCAATCCGAAACATGGCGGACGATGACAATAAAACACTCAACTACAAGATGAAGCTCCTGCTGGACATTGGACAGACCCTGATGGAGAGCGGGGCGGACTGTGCACGCGTCATTCGCGACATGAAACGGGCGGCGGTGCATCTGCGCATCCCCGCCGAGAACATCCAGTCCCACGTCACCTACACCACGCTCATGCTCAACGTCTGCGACGGCGAGCGCTCCTTCACCCAATTCCGCAAATGCATGAAACATGGCGTCAACCTCGCCGTCCTCGCCGCCGTCAGCAAGCTCACATGGCGCATCCTGCGCGGCAACACGCCCATCTCTGCTGTTGAGCATGCCATCACGCGCATCCGTGCACGTGCGCTCTGCTATCCCCACTGGGGCATCGCCCTCGGCGCCGCCGTCGGCTCGGGCGGCTCGTGCAAACTCTTTGGCGGCAGCTGGGAGGAGTCTCTCATCGCTACCATCGCCGCACTCATGGGCTTCATCGCACACCGTCTCAGCAACAAATACGCATTTAACCCCTACGCCTGCGCCATGATTACGGGCTTTGTCGCAACCATCTTTGCATGGGCGATCCCCGCTGCACTCGGCCTCGGGACAATGTGGTACACGCTCGTTGCGTGCACCATCTTCCTCATGCCCGGCTTTCCCTCTGTCAACGCGGCGAGCGACGTGCTGAACCGCTTTACGACATCGGGCATGACGCGCGCCATGGACACCATGCTCATCATCGGCGGCCTGACCTTCGGCATCGCCTTTGCCATCCTCGTCGCGGGCGTGGGGAACATCTCCGACGTCCACATCCAGCCCACGGACACCTACCTCAATCAGGCGATCGCAGCAGCCCTCGCCGCCGGTGGCTTCTCCGTCATGTTCAACACACCGAAGAAACTCCTCGCCATCGTCGCCGTCGAAGGCATCGTCACCATGCTCATCCGCAACGTCCTCATCCTCGAGTTTGGACAGCCGCAGGCGCTCGGTTCCTTCGTGGCGGCAGCGTTTGTCGGCATCGTGGCACTCAAGGTCATCCACATCGTCCACACGCCGAACACCCTCCTCATCATCCCGCCCGTCATCCCCCTCATCCCCTGCGTCCTCCTCTACCGCCTCCTCTTTCGCTGTCCTCCACATCCAGACCATCTCCGTCGAAGAACTGCTTGAGGCACTGCGCTTCGGCGTCAACGGCATCACCATCATCCTCGCCGTCGTCGTCGGCGTCTCCATCCCGAACATCTTCATCCAGCGGCGCATCGAACAGCAGCAACAGCGCGAGATCGACGCCATCATCAAGGCACGCGCATCCGAGCGCTGATGACGTTCCATCAACGCACAAAAAGACCTGCCCCTCTAAACCATCAGGTGATCGAGAGCGCAGGTCTTTTTGATGCTACCAGCCACAGGCCTATGGTCAGGACACCCCGGAGCAAGACTCTATCCCCTTGATCGCACGCAAACGCACGCCCCAGTTCCGGCATATCCTCAGAAATGATCTCCCAAATAAGGCACAGATTTACGCCCTCATAGTCATGGACAATACGATTCCGCAGTCCATAGATCTGTGCCCATGCCACCTCCTGATGCTTTTTCTTGAAATCCACGCCCAGTTTCGCTGTGAGCTCTCCGATCTGCCCGAGATTAAACACACATGCCTCGACGAGCATATCGTTGGCGCGAAAGTCTTCGTAAGAAAGACCTGCGCTGTATGCGCATACCTTCTCAGCATAGTGAAGCATCTTGCCAAGAATAATGTCATCGCGCATAAATTTCTACCCCCGTTCGCTTGATTTCCTCGGCGATACGAGACTTTGGCTCGATATGCGTGATATCAAACACATCCATATCCTTACCGCTCAGAGCTTCTCGCAGTTCCTCCACAAGCCCCATGAATTGAAGCCCACGCAAATTACTGTCCACGAGCAAATCCACATCGCTTTGGGATGTTGCTGTCCCCTTGCTGTAAGAACCGAAGAGAACCGCCTGTCGAATCCGATGCCCGGCAAAGATTGGCTGCAAGCGTTGTTTTATTTCATCACATGTATAAACCGTCTCCGACATATCCATCTCTCCGATCCGCACACTGCCTGCCGTGACTACACATTCATGCGCCGCCTCCCTGTTTCGCGCAAACTTCTCCAATAATTCGCACATGCCACGTGCCCTATGCCTTAAACAAAAAGCGCAGGAATTTCCTTTCCCGCGCTTTTTGTATCATTTAGTTTTTGAGCCACCTACAGATTCTCTCCGTGTGGCAGTTCTATATCAGAAACTATTCTCCCTGCACACGATTCACATAGTCGATGATGAGATCTGCCGCCTGTTCCAGCGGAATACGGCTCGTATTGATGACGAGATCAAAATTCTGCGGATCGCCCCATTTTTTGCCCGTATAGAAGGCATAGTAGTTGCTGCGCTTCTCCTCGATCTCATTGAGCTGCTTGAGGCTCATTCCGCCATAATGCGTACCGGCACGCCTCGTACGGTATGCATCATCTGCCTAGATGAAAAAGGAATAGACCTCCGGCTGTCCCGCAAGGACGATCTCAGCGCAACGGCCAAGGAATACTGCTCCATTTCCCTCGGCAGCGATCGAGCGAATGATATGCGCCTGTTCCTTGTAGAGAGTGTTATACGCGGGCACCGTATCAAGCTGAGCTGTGCTGATCGCCCCGAGGCTTGCCTTGGGCACCTCATAGGAACGGCTCAAGACATCCTCAAGCCGATCGCCGGCGCCAAGACTCTCTGCCGCCATGGCAACGACCGTGCGGTCATAGCGCTTAACTCCCATCTTCTCCGAAACGAGGTCAGGGAGATTTGACGTCCGCCGCTGCCGTACTGGCGACTAATGGTAATAACAGTATTCTTCTTCATGTGCATTACCTCCTCATTCTCTATATGTCCTATTATAACGACTTCTTATCCAATACGCAATAAGATTATACATAATTGTTGGATAGTTCTGCGATAACTGTCAATCGATGAAATCACTGATAAACTTCAGCCGATCACAGCCTTGACGACGCGCATCATGTTCCCATGCGCAATCTTTTTCCCACATCCTCCTCGCTGTATCCGCGTGCGCAGAAGCGCGAAAAAAGGCTTGGAACATTTGCCGCACTTTCAAGGCCCTCGGTAACCACATCACTGGAGGTAAAGGAATCCAGCGTATCCGACGTGAGATAATCACAGAAATCAAACCCACAGGCGATATGGTCAGTACCAACAAGGTCGCGAAATATGATCCACGTGGTCGGCAAGTCGTTCGGCACTCGGTGCAGCGCCATCGATGAACTCCGGCCACGCATTCATCCCAATCACGCCACCGCGCGCTGCAAGTGCTTTGATCTGATCGTCCTTCAGATTTCGTGCATGAGCACAAAGGGCGTATGCATTGGAGTGTGAAGCAATGAATGGCTTCGTTGTATGCTCACAGATATCCCAAAACGTCCGTTCATTGGCATGTGATACATCGACCAGCATCCCCAACTCTTCCATGCGGGCAAGAGCTTTGATGCCAAGACTCGTAAGCCCTTTATTCTCATGGCAGGACGCACCGTTGGCAAACGCATTTACCTCATTCCACGTCAGCATGGCATGACGAACGCCCCACGCATAGAGTACATCTAGGGAAGTCCACCCGCCCGTGCAGCCCGCTGAGCCCCTCCATCCCAAGGAGAGTGCAAGTTTCCCCCGGCACAGATGCGCTCGATATCAGCAGCGCTGTATGCCGCCTCTGCGATATCCTGTGCTTCACGCAGCTCGGCGCAGGCAGACGCCATAATCTCGACCATCCGCGCCGGAGGGTTCTCTGTGTACGGCGGATCAATCCAGATGCAGCAGAGCATCGCACAGACATTTCCTGCACGGAGCTGTTGTATGTGGTGTGCACGGATAACATCCGTTTCTCCCGCCTGTCGGCGTAGTGTTACATTGGTGAAGAGATCAGAATGAACATCAAACACACCAAAATCTTGCTTCATTTCGATCTCCCTGTTATGCCCCAAGCAGGCTGCCGACGATGATCCCAAGATAGGTGCCGATCACATAGCCAAGTGTTCCAACGAGCATCGCAGGAGCCAACCAAGGCATTCCACCCTGCGAAATCGCCATGCCTGCCGCCGTTGTCGGCCCGCCGATATTTGCATTGGATGCGACGAGAATATCCTCCAAAGCAAATCCGAGCATCTTCCCGCCGATCAGGCAGAACAGCATGTTTACAACGACCATAATCAGGCAGAACACAAAGAGAAGCGGCGCATTCGTCAATATCTCCATGATGGATGCGGGAACGCCGATCACGAAGAAGAACATATAGATAAAGAACGTGCCGATTTCCTGCGCACCATTCATCGCCGATGCCTGTTTCTCAAAGAATGTGGCAAAGATCATCGAGATCAGTGTAATCCAAACATACTGGCTGCCAAGGAATGTATTACACATCTTTGTGAACCAGTTCGCATCGGGTGAAATCACCGTGCCAAGTGTGGCGCCAATAAATTTTGACACTGTGACGACGACAACAGCATAGGTCACGCACATCGCAATATCGCGCAGGGAAATGTCCTTTCGTCCCCAATACTGCGCAGCGAGTGTTTTTCCCTCGTCGGATTCCCCGTTTTTCTCCACAGCATCGATCAGTGGGTGCGTGTAGATGCGGCGGAAAAATGCGTTACCGGCAATTGCCAGAAGGATCAAGAAATAGATTGCCATGTTGAGGTTGTCTGCCACGATCGTCGATGAGACCAGCGTTCCGCTGACCTTAAAGGCATCGGCAAGTGCCGTAAAGTTCACACCGCCGCCGATATAGGAGCCGGTCATCATCGCTGCAACCTTCGGCAGACCATCGATGGCAGAGCCGAGAAAGCACGCAGCCGATCAGCGCCCCGCAGATTGTCCCTGCTGCACCGATGAGAAAGATGACGAGCAGGCGCCCCGTCTCCCGCCAGATCTTCACAATATTCGTCTGTAGGAGCAACAGAGGGATAGCAATGGGCACGACATACCCCCAGACGATATCATCGTACAGCTCTGCATGAGGAGGGATAATATTCGTATTGACCAAAACGAGGGCAAAGATCAGCGCAATCACGGCACCCGAGATACGGGACGCCCACGCATAGGTCTGTTCTAGGTAGACCGATACCGCGACGGAAATGAGCATGACCGACATGAGTACCCATGTATTTTCCGGACTGACAAGCGTATTCACAGAAAGAAACACCTTCTTTCATACATCGTATAAAATTACAGGGCTGCCGCGAAAGAGTTGCAGCAGCCCCATAATCCATAAAGACAGATGCTGTTTCGCACACTATCCTTTATAAACACGCGGTACACGTTCGGAGACAAGACAGACAACCTCGTAGTTGATCGTATTTGCCCACCCGGCGACCTCATCCGTCGTCAGGGTCTCCGATCCGAAGAGCGTACAGACATCCCCCATTTTTGCCTCAGGAATATCCGTAACATCAATCATAAACTGATCCATACAGACACGGCCTGCGATAGGGGCGCGTTTTCCGCACACCTCGACACTGCCGCCCGCATAGGCGCGAATGTAGCCGTCTGCATAGCCGACCGGCAGGGTCGCGATACGCGTCTCGCGCTCTGCAATAAACTTGCGCCCATAGCCGACAGACTCTCCGGGCTGGATCGTCTTAATGTAGACGATTCGCGCGCAGAACTTCATGCACGGACGAAGATCAATCGGGCGCGTCACCTCATCCGAGGGCCAGAGACCATACTGGATGATGCCGGCGCGTACCATATCAATGTGGACATCGGGGATCTCAAGGATCGCCGCCGACTCTGCAATGTGCTTGATGGGGATATGAACGCCCGCCGCCTCAATGGCATCGCAGGCTTCCTTAAAGAGTTTGACCTGCTGTTTGGTAAACGTCTTATCCGGAATATCAGCGAGTGCAAAGTGGGAGAAAACGCCTTCTAGTTCCACATTCGGAAGTGCGGCGATCTGCTTTCGCCGTCTCTGCTGCATCCTTTGGATGCACGCCGATACGTCCCATACCGGTCTCAATGGTCAGATGCACCTTCACCGTCTTGCCCTGCCGTACCGCTTCCTGCGACAGTGCTTCAACGAGATCCATGCGGCAGACCGTCTGCGTAATATCTGCATCGACGACCTCACGCGCACTCTCCGGCTCCACGAGTCCAAGAATGAGCAGGGGGCACGTAAATCCAGCAGCCCGCAGCTTGAGTGCCTCCGAGAGCGTTGCTACGGCGATATAGTCTGCTCCCTCGTCCAGTGCGACGCGTGCTGCGGCGATTGCTCCGTGTCCGTACGCATCCGCCTTAACTACAGCACAGAGTTTTGCCCCCTTTTGGATGCGGCTGCGAATCTCTCGATAGTTATGGGCGAGAGCACCCTAAATCAATTTCCGCCCATGCTGCTCGATTCGGCATTTGAGCCACTTCCCTTCCCGAAGAATTTCATCCGAATGAGTTTAATGGACATGAGCGCCATAACGATGAAGCCGATGTACCCGTTCAATCCATACACATAGTTGAGCATCATGTGATACGGAACAAACATTCCGAAGAAGAAGCCAAGTGCCGCAAGGCCGAATGCCCACGATTTATACTTCATCGTCCCCTCTTGCCCCGCACGCGCTACAGCCGTCCAGAGAAGCGGGCACGCCGTCGTATAGACTGCGATGAAGATCAGTACGCCGAAGATGGTCGTCAGACCCGGAGAGAGACTTGCCACGACTACGAGGTTCGGGATCTGTACCTGATAGAGATCCGTGATGCGTGTCATGATCGAAAGACCGATGATCGTATTCAGCACGACGAGAAGAACCGTCGAGAGAACATTAGCTCGGAACAGCGTCTGGAAGTTCTCACGCGCACCGAGCACTGCACTGAAATTCGCGAGCATCAGGATACTGTAGCCGCCGTTCGACATACCGGACATGAACCAGTTGCTTCCGACGCGTGTCATATCAAGCTGTCCTGGGGAGATCAGCTCCATGTTGGGCATCAGTGTATCATAGTGCTGAACAAGATGGACAAAGAGCATACCGACGATGGCAAAGAGCATTGCCGGCGTCACGCGGCCGATGATATCAACGAGTTTGCCAGACCAAGGGCAACGGAAAGACCGGCAAGGATGGCAACGATCGCCGCACCAACGTAGACTGGCACTCCATATTGCTGCTGCAGTGTTGCGGCACCGCCGGCAACCATAACGCAGTAGGAAAGATAGCAGAAAAAAACACCGTGAACCAGTCAAAGAACTTGCCTAAGTAAGTTCCATTGTAGAAAATAAATGCCTGCTGCCCGCTGGTCGCATTGTGATCGCGTCCCGCCAGAGCAAAAGCCATAGTTAGCGACAATGAAGATAACTGCGATAACGACAGCTGTACCAAAAATCATATAGCCATTTGCCGTGTAGTACTGAAGGATTTCCTGTCCCGTTGCCACGCCTGTCCCGATCATAAAACCGAGATAGGATCCGGCAAGGATACAGACACGCTTCCATGAGGTCAACTTCATCAGTCCTTTCAGTTTTCAGAGAGAAGATTATCTGTAAAAAGGGGACTGCTTCACGGCACATATTCTGTATGTGAGAGTGAAACAGCCCCTCAGCGGTCAGTTCACAGATTACTTAAGGAACTCGTCGATGGACTTGAACGGGAGGTTCAGCGCCTTGCCGACAGCCTCGTTCGTGAGATGACCGTCAATGGTGTTGAGACCATACTTCAGACCGGGCACCTGCTGAAGGGCAGCCTTGCAGCCCTTCGTTGCGATGTCAACCGCATAGGGAGATCGTCGCGTTGGTGATGCCAAGCGTCGAGTGCGGGAGACAGCACCCGGGATGTTTGCAACGGAGTAGTGGACAACGCCATGCTTCTCGAACGTCGGGTTCTCATGCGTCGTGCAGTGGTCGCACGTCTCGATCGAGCCGCCCTGGTCGATGGCAACGTCGACGACAACGGAGCCCTTCTTCATGGTCTTGATCATTTCCTCGGTGACCAGGATCGGGGTACGTGCGCCCGGGATGAGGACGGAGCCGACGAGGAGGTCAGCTTCCTTGACCCACTTTGCGATGTTGTAGCTCGAGGGTACTCGGTGACAACGCGGCCGCCGAACATATCGTCAAGCTGACGCAGACGCTCGATCGAGAGGTCGATGATCGTGACGCGTGCGCCGAGACCGACAGCGATCTTTGCTGCGTTCGTTCCGACGTTGCCGCCGCCGATGATGACGACCTGGCCGGCCGAGACACCAGCGATACCGCCGAGGAGGACGCCGCTGCCGCCGTAACGGCTCTCGAGGAACTGCGCGCCGATCTGGACGGACATACGGCCTGCGATCTCACTCATCGGAGCGAGCAGCGGGAGGCCGCGGCCCTGCTTGCCGAGAACCGTCTCATAGGCGATACCGACAACCTTCTTCTGAAGGAGTGCCTTCGTGAGCTCGGGCTCTGCTGCGAGATGGAGGTAGGTGAAGAGGATCTGACCCTCATGGAAGAGGTCATACTCGGACTCCAGCGGCTCTTTTACCTTAACAATCATTTCAGAGCGATCAAACAGAGCCTTCTTGTCCGAGACGATCTCGGCGCCAACTGCCTTGTAGTCGGCATCCGTGAAGCCGCTGCCAACACCGGCACTCTCCTCGATCAGAACCGTATGACCGGCACGGCGCATTGCCTCAACGCCCGAGGGAGTCATACCGACGCGGAACTCATTGTTCTTGATTTCCTTTGCAACGCCTACAATCATGTTTTTTCCTCCTACTACATAGATAAAACAGAAGGGTGAAACGACTAAGTAATCTCTAGAGGTATACCTTGATTGTGATTTTAGTATAATTCAGATAGTTTTGTCAAGACTAAATTTAGCTTCTTGTGCTTTTTCTCACAGTTTTTTGCGTTTTATCCAGAGTAAACAGGTCTGTTTTCTCATTTCTCGATGGTTTTCCGAACACAGTTCAACGAAACAAAAATACTATGAGGGAAAGCACAAGCAGCAGCAAAGCGCGATTGGCAAGCCGTGATATCTCCCTTTTTCATCAACACATTCTCCACGGAGCACTCCCCTGTCGTCAGCTCCCTGCCCCATTTGGTCAAAAAACCTACGCCAAGACGATAGACTTCATTTATAGAGGAAAACGAAACTTCGACGATCAACCCCTGTTCTATGAAATGGTCGCCATAGGACCTACTCCCAGCAAAGAACTCCTTCGTGCAAAAATCAGATGATACAGAAAAAGATACATGAGGATGATCGCTTTTGATGTTTGAGAATTATTACTTTTTCTATTTAATAATAGTAGTTGACTTTTTATCTAAATTGTGTCAAAAATACTAACTACATAATACCTTTGGTTTTATTCGGCCGATAAACCCTGCCGTATCACATCTATCCTAAACAGGAGGAAAAACATGATTGTAGGCGTTGCAAAGGAAATCAAGAACAATGAGTTCCGCGTCGGTATGACTCCCTCGGGCGTTGAGGCAATGCGCCGTGCCGGTCATACGGTTCTGATCGAGAAGAGTGCCGGTGTTGGCAGCGGCTTCACGGATGCCGACTACAAGGCAGTTGGCGCCGAGATCGTCTCGGACAAGAAGGCTCTGTTTGATCGCTCTGAAATGATTGTTAAGGTAAAAGAGCCGCTGGAGTCCGAGTATGACCTCTTCCATGAGGGTCAGATCCTCTTCACCTACCTCCATCTCGCAGCAGAGCCCGAGCTCACGAAGGCACTCCTTCAGAAGAAGGTTGTCGGTATTGCCTATGAGACGGTTCTTGGCAAGCAGGGCCGCGGCCTCCCGCTGCTCGCTCCGATGAGTGAGATCGCAGGCCGTATGTCCGTCCAGATCGGTGCGCAGTTCCTCGAAAGCCGTTACGGCGGCAGCGGCGTCCTCCTCGGCGGTATCGCTGGTGTCTCGGCCGGCCAGGTCGTCATCATCGGCGGCGGCAACGTCGGAACAGAACGCAGCAAAGATCGCTGTCGGTCTCGGCGCACGCGTCACGATCATCGACCTCTCGATCGAGCGTCTGCGTCAGCTCGATGATATGTTCGGCGGCCGCGTTGTCACCGAGTACTCCTCGAGCTACAACATCGCAAAGTGGGTCAAGAAGCTGACCTTCTCGTCGGCTCCGATCCTCATCCCGGGCGCACGTGCCCCGATCCTGGTCACCGAGGAAATGATCAAGACCATGAAGAGGGGCTCCGTTGTCGTCGACGTTGCCATCGACCAGGGGCGGCTCGATCGAGACGTGCGACCACTGCACGACGCATGAGAACCCGACGTTCGAGAAGCATGGCGTTGTCCACTACTCCGTTGCAAAACTATCCCGGGTGCTGTCTCCCGTACCTCGACGCTTGGTATCACCAACGCGACGATCTCCTATGCGGTTGACATCGCAACGAAGGGTTACAAGGCTGCCCTTCAGCAGGGTGCCCGGTCTGAAGTATGGTCTCAACACCATTGACGGTCATCTCACGAACGAGGCTGTCGGCAAGGCGCTGAACCTCCCGTTCAAGTCCATCGATGAGTTCCTAAGTAATCTGTGAACTGACCGCTGAGGGGCTGTTTCACTCTCATATATCAATATGTGCTGTGAAACAGCCCTTTTTACAAGTTTTGTTTTACAATATTTTGAAAGAAAGGCGTGAAGGCTTTATGTTTTTTAAGAAAAAAACACTGGAAGACTTCAGTGCCCAGCGTAAGGACAGCGGTATGCTCCGCACGCTGAGCACAGTGGATCTAACCTTCCTTGGCATCGGCGGCATCATTGGCTCGGGCGTGTTCGTTCTGACCGGTATCGGTGCGGCACGCTATGCGGGGCCCGGTATTGTTCTTTCCTTTATTGCAGCAGGTCTCCTCTGTATGCTCGTCGGTCTCGCCTACGCAGAGCTTGCATCGCTCATCCCGGCGGCGGGCAGCGCATACGCCTATACGTTTGCGTCCCTCGGTGAGGGCATGGCGTTCCTCTGCGGATGGTCACTGATCATCGGCTACATCGTTACCGCGAGTGCGGTCGCCGTCGGATTCTCCGCCTACTTCTCCGGGATGATGGCATCCCTCGGCATGGAGATACCGAAGGCACTCCTCACAACGATGCCGGAGGGCGGCATCATCAATCTGCCCGCCGTCGTCATCACGCTCATCATCGGCGCCATCCTCGCTCACGGCACGAAGGAGAGCTCGCGTCTCAACACGATCCTCATCTCGCTCACGTTGTGCGCGATTGTCGCCTACGTTGTGGTCACGACGCCCCATGCGGTAGCGGCGAACCTCGATCCGTTCCTCCCGTTCGGTGCCGGTGGCATCATGGCAGGCGCAGCGGTCGTGTTCTTCTCCTTCATGGGATTCGATACGGTCGCAACCTCCGCCGAGGAGTGCAAGACGCCGGAGAAGAGTCTCCCGATCGGCATTATCGCATCGGTCTTTGTCTGCCTCTGCATTTACTCCGTTGTGGCACTTGTCCTCACGGCGACGATCCCCTACACGGATCTCGACCGCGCAGATCCTGTTGCCTACTGCCTGCGTCTCATTGGCTACACGAGCCTCGCAAACCTCGTCACGGTCGGTATCCTCTTCGGTATGATCACGACCCTCATCGTCTACATCTTCGGTCAGGCACGCGTCTTCTTTGCCATGTCGCGTGACGGTTTCCTCCCGAAAGTCGATGGCAAACATCCATCCGAAGTATGGTACGCCGTACTTCATCACGCTCGTCGGCTCGGCGCTCATCGCGTTCATCGCAGGCTGCGTGCCGATGCTCTACATCGTTGAGCTCGCGAACACCGGTGTTCTTGCGGCATTCTTCATCGTCTTTGTCGGGCTGATCCAGCTCCGCCGCAACTCCCCGATCTGCCGCGCACATTCCACTTCCGGCACTCTACCTCCTCGCACCGATCGGCATGGTGGTCTGCCTGTACCTGATCTGGTCGCTGTCGGCGGTCACGAACATCACGTTCATCGTACTGATGGTGGTTGGCTTCTTCTTCTACAACAGCTATGCGCCAAAAGCATCGCTGCTGGGATAAGAGCATCCTCAAGCAGTGCGAACGGTGAATCATCCTACAGTGACAGCACCGCATCGTCCTAAAGTATTTTCTCCTGTAGCAGCTGGCTGCTGCAGGAAGACGAAATGTCTTCCCTGCAGCAGCTTTTTCTGTCCTCCCGTCGTCATGGAAGATAGATTTCGCAGCGGACTATGGCACGACGTTTTATTTTTGTGTTAAAAATAGAAGTGTTTTTGAGTAATGTAGGGAGAGTGACATGAGCGAGCGGTACGGGTGGATTGGTGCGGCACTTTGTCGTGCGTTCGTCCTCGTCTGCGCCGCCGTGCTCGTGCTCACTGCGACGGCAGCACTGCTCACGCGTGCGGGGATGCCCTTTCGCAGGCGCGTATACGGGCGGCGTGCTCGTTGCTGCGGTCGGGACGCTCATCGTCTCACGCAATGGTGCAACGCGCGTTCTCCTCCCCTCCCCTGCCATCACGGCATGGCTGGTCTACGAGGAGATCATCGCGCGCGGCATCGCATGGCAGGATGTACTCATTGTCTCTGCTGTCACAGCGTTCATGGGTGCGCTGCTGATGCGTGCCGCATCCATGGGTCGCATGATCGACGCACTCCCGCCCGTGATTCGCACGGGCTTCCTGTTGTCACTCGCGCTCGGGATGCTGACGCAGGCGGCACAGGCGGCACGCATTCTCCTGCCGTCGCCGTGGGCACTCACGATGGGCGGTATGCTCTCCGACCCGCTGACGTACTTCACGCTCGTCGGCGTCCTCCTCGTACTTCTGCTCTATGTGCGGCAAAAAGAGCTGGCTCTGCCCATCGGCATTGGCATCGTTCTGCTGCTCACATGGGCGGAGGGTTCTGAAATCCCTGCTGCGCCGTTTTGCAGCCAGAGCTTGTCTCTGCCGCTCATGGCGGGAGGACAGGGACACACTCGATGTTCCCGCCGCCATCGGGCTCGGCATAACACTCCTCATCGCACTCACGGTGGAGAGTGCTGCTGTTCTCTCGGCAGAGGGAGCGCGTCCACCCGCCAACCCCGACACGCCGCTCGCACGGCTCTTTGTCGTCAGTGGCATCGGCAGTCTCCTCGGTGCATTTTCCGCTCAGTATCGCACCGATCTCTGCGGCGCTGCCCGCTGCGGAGGAGCGGCGCATCAGCGGTATCCCGTCCACAGCAATGGGGACGGCCCTGCTGCTTTTCCTGCTGCTCCCCTGCGCGCCGCTGCTCGCGGCACTGGCGGAGTTCCCCGCCGCACCGGCGCTTGCCCTTGCCGTGCTGGGGCTCGTGCTTCTGCGGCGCGCCCTCGTGCAGCTGCAGCGGGCAAAACGTCTCACGCTGTGCGACGCCGCCGTCCTCGCCATCTTCGTCCTCGCGTCCTACGACCTGCGGACGGGGCCTGACGCTTGCCCTGCTGGTGTGGGTGCTGCTCATGGCAGCGGGCGGGACGCATCATGCCATACACCGCAGCACGATCGTGCTGACGGTCATTCTTATTCTGTCGCAGCTCTTTCCATGGCTGCCGTAAAAGGTATGCGGAGGCTCTCCGCGTGCCCGCAATATGGGAGGTACATTTTCTTGCGTAAGGATATTCTTCTGCGCGGCTCACTCGCCGCAGCCCGCTGGGATCTTTTCATTCTGACAGCAAACAGCGCCGACGCACGCCGCGTCCATGACCCAAATACGGCGACAAAGGTGCATACGGGCGCGGCACGGACACGTCGACGGACGATTTCCGCGCACGGATCAGCAATCTTCTGAAGCAGGCGGAGGAGGCAGAGGAAGCCGAACAGCATCCGCCCCTCAGCGTCCCCAAGACGCTCGAGTACGATACGGCGATCATCGGAACACCGCTCGCGAGCCAGCAGCAGTGCGTGGACTATCTCCTCAGCGTGAATCCTCCCCGCCATCTCGGTCTCACCGAAGGAGCTCGTCTCCTACTACTACGAGGAGGGGGAGCGTGAGGGCATCCGCCCCGATGTCGCATTCGCACAGGCACTCAAGGAAACGGGCTTCTTCCGCTACGGCGGTACGGTCACGCCCGACCAGAACAATTACTGCGGACTGGGAACGACGAGCTCGGAGGTCAAGGGGCGCGTATTTTGCCACCCTCGCAGCTCGGTGTCCGCGCCCACATTCAGCATCTGCTCGCCTACGCCTCCACGCGTCAGCCGGCATTCCCCGTCGTTGACCCGCGCTACAGCCTCGTGCCAGCGTCTACGGCACGGGTACGCTCGGCAACTGGCAGGATCTGAACGGCCGTTGGGCTGTCCCGGCGACTCATACGGTCAGAGCATTCTCTCGATGTTCCGCGCCATCCTTCGCAAATAGAAAAAGGAGTACGGATAGATGATTACCGTCAACAATCTCAGCCTGCAGTTCGGCAAGCGTGTCCTCTACAAGGATGTCAATCTGAAGTTCACCCCGGGAATTGCTACGGCATCATCGGCGCGAATGGCGCGGGAAATCGACCTTCCTCAAGCTGCTCTCAGGGTGACATCGAGCCGACGAGCGGCATCGTGAAATCACGCCCGGGAGAACGTCTCGCCGTCCCTGCAACAGGATCACTATGCCTACGATGAGGTCGAGGTGCTACGTACGGTCATCATGGGACACGCACGTCTCGTGGAGATCATGGACGAAAAGGATGCGCTTTACGAGAAGCCCGATTTCTCTGACGAGGACGGGATGCGCGCCTCGGAGCTCGAGGCAGAGTTCGCCGAGCTCGACGGCTGGAACGCAGAGACGGAGGCAGCACAGCTGCTGAACGGTCTCGGCGTCTCGGACGACAAGCATCATCTCAAGATGAACGAACTCACCCCATCGGAAAAAGGTACGCGTCCTGCTCGCACAGGCACTCTTTCGGCTCGCCCGACATCCTCCTGCTCGACGAGCCGACGAAACCACCTCGACGTTGCCTCGATCAACTGGCTCGAGACTTCCTCGCGGACTTTCCCGAACACGGTCATCGTCGTCTCGCATGACCGCCACTTCCTCAATCAGGGTCTGCACCTACATCTGCGACGTGGACTTTCGGCAAGATCTCGCTCTACGCCGGCAACTATGACTTCTGGTATCAGTCCAGTCAGCTCGCGCTCCAGATGGCAAAGGATGCGAACAAGAAGAAGGAAGAGAAGATCAAGGAACTCCAGACCTTCATCCAGCGTTTTGCCGCAAATGCCGCAAAAATCCCGTCAGGCGACCTCACGCAAGAAGCTGCTTGAGCGCATTACACTCGACGATATCAAGCCGTCGGCACGCCGCTATCCGTACATTGCCTTTACCCCCCGACCGTGAGGCGGGCGATCAGCTGCTCACCGTCGAGGGGCTTTCCAAAGAGGTGGATGGGCGTCAGCTGCTGAAAAATGTCAGCTTCACCCTCAAGAAGGGTGACAAGGTTGCCTTCGTCGGGCCAAACGGCGCAGCAAAGACGATGCTGTTTAAGATCCTCATGGGCGAGGAGGGAGGCGGACGAGGGCACGTTCAAATGGGGCGTCACAACGACGCAGACCTACCTCCCCTCGGATAACTCCGACTACTTTGACGGCGTAAAGCTCAACCTCGTGGATTGGCTGCGCCAGTACTCCAGGATCCGGACGAGACATTCGTGCGCGGCTTCCTCGGACGGATGCTCTTCTCGGTGAGGAGAGCCAGAAGCGCGCCGAGGTGCTCTCGGGCGGCGAGCGCGTCCGCTGCATGCTCTCGCGCATGATGCTCTCGGGCGCGAATGTGCTCATCTTTCGACGAGCCGACCGACCATCTCGACCTTGAGTCGATCACCGCCCTCAACAACGGCTGATCTCCTTTCTCGGGCACGATTCTCTTTGCCTCGCGCGACCATGAGTTCACGCAGACGGTCGCAAACCGCATCATCGAGATCACACCCGTCGGCGTCGTGGACCGCATCTCGACCTACGACGAGTACCTGAGCAATGAGACGGTAAAGCAGCAGCTCGCGGAGAAGTACAAAGGGCAAAAGTAAGTGACGAGATGCTGAATCATGCGACACGATCGTCAGGTATATGAACCCAGGCGGGGAGGTGAGACGATGCTCGGCGCACTGCTGCAAGGCACTGAAAACAAAAACGCCGCACTGCGGCTGCGTGAGATGGTAACGGTACTGCGCCGTCACGACATCGTCCACGGTCTCACGCCGGAAAAATTGCGCGCCATCTTCGAGGATCTCGGCCCCACATTTGTCAGGTTCGGCCAGATCATGAGCATGCGCCCTGACTTTCTGCCGACGGAGTACTGCGATGAACTGATGAAGCTCCAGACGGCGGCACGGCCTCTTGCCTTCCCCATCATCCTCTCCATCGTCGAGCAGGAGTACAATCGCGACTGGAACAAGGTCTTTCGCGCGATCGACAGCACGCCGCTCGGCTCTGCCAGCATCGCACAGGCACTACCGCGCCACACTCGCCACGGGCGAGGAAGTCGTCATCAAGGTGCAGCGTCCCCGGCATCCACGAGATCATGCGTACTGACCTCACGCTCATGAAGCGCGCCGCCACTCTCATCCGTCTCGTCAGCAGCGACGATGTTGTGGACTTCCGCACACTGATGGACGAGATGTGGAATATCGCCAAGCAGGAGATGGACTTTCTCATCGAGGCGAGTCATATCGAGGAATTTACGCATCTCAACCGCGACAATCCCTTCGTCTCATGCCCGCGCGTCCTGCGCGATCTCTCAACGCAGCACATCCTCGTCATGGAGTACATCGACGGCATCCCGCTCGATCAGACGGATGCTCTTCACGCCGCAGGAGTCAACGTCACTCAGGTCGGGCGACGGCTCGGCGAGAACTACGCCAAACAGATCATCGAGGACGGATTTTTCCACGGAGATCCGCATCCCGGCAACATCCGCATTCGCGGCGGCAACATCGTCTGGCTCGACCTCGGCATGATGGGGCGTCTCAGCAACCGCGACCGCACGGCTCTGCGGCGCGCGATCATGGCACTCGCCACGCACGATACCTTTGAGATGAAGGCCGCCATCCTCGCTCTCGGATCGTCAAGGGCGCATCGACCATGCACAGCTCTATCAGGACATCGACGTCATGATGGAGCAGTACGGCTCGCTCGACTTTACCGACGTACACATGGGCGTTCTGACGAATCAGATTCTCGGCATCCTGCGGATGCATCACATCGGCTGTCCGAGCGGGCTTTGCCATGTTTGCACGCGGTGTCATGACCGTTGAGATTGTCATGCGCCGCTGCGCGCCTGAGGTCAGCTTCCTTGAGATCTTTGCGCGCAGCCTTTCCCTTGGGATTGTGCAGGGCATGACGTGGCGCGAGGGGCTCTCAAAGGCGCGGCAGGAGGGCATCATGCTCCTGCGCAAATCCGTGCAGATCCCGGAGCAGCTCGCCGACCTCCTCAAGATGACCATGGGCGGGCAGACGAAGCTCAACATCGATCTCACGCGGGTCGGAGGAGCCCGTACAGCGTCCTCGATAAGATGATCAACAAAGCTCATCATCTCGCTTCTGCGCGGCACTCCTCATCGCATCGAGCACGATCTGCACCACGAATATGCAGCCGCAGATCGGCGGCATCCCCCTCCTCGGCATCCTCGGCTACCTCATCGCATTCATCCTGAGCCTGCGGCTCATCTGGGACATTCACAAGGGAGTGTGAAAGTGCTATGCGCGCATACGCGGCGCCATTACCGTTAGGGCGCAACGAAAAGGAAGAAATCTGGCAGGGCGGCACAGGAACTCGTCACGGAGATTCTGCGCACGAACAATATCACCCCGCTGACATCGGCGCCGCCATCTTCAGCGCTCACCGAGGGATCTCACGGCGGCATTCCCCACGGCGGGCGTGCGCCGCATCCGCGGATTCGACCTCGTCCCCTCTTTGACGCGCGCCAGTGTGCCATCGAGGGCAGCCTCCGCGCTGCATCCGCGTCCTCCTCCTCGTCAACACGGATCTGCCGCAGAGCGACATCCATCAT
>BNJS01001407.1_pt1 | contig 92285 bp, 91 predicted proteins | sample 8540461 | NCBI WGS metagenome assembly BNJS01 (sample SAMD00202454, study PRJDB9452) | human saliva metagenome | isolation source: human saliva | place: Japan | reverse complement strand
CAAAATTTATAAGCGCAGAAATGCTTTGCCCATATCTATGCCCCTATTTCCAAAGAGTAAATTGCTAGAAACAAGTTTGCTACTATTCTTCAGAAACATGCAAGGATTTTGCGGATGGTATAGAAGAGAGGAAGTTTGTCGACAAAAGACCCTTGCTTAGCACGTTCTTTTAAGGATATAAGACAATGGAGGAAATATGAAACCATTAAATAAAATGGACGAACAGTTTTTATGTATTGAGTGACGAGGAAATGGCCACTGTAGAGGGTGGTGGTATCCTGGTTGGCATTGTTATTGCAGGAGGATATCGTCGGAGGACGTTTGTTTTTGAGGTGCTATAGACGGAGCTATGGGGAGACAGTGCTAGACGAAGGAGTTGTTAGGAAATAAGCAATATGATTGGAAAAATTGAGAAATTTTTATAGTGTGCAGTCTTTACCGATAAAAGTGAGTTTTATTTTGTTGTAGCTTTTAATTGTCATCTATGCTTTGTAAACTTAGTTTTTGCCCCCTATTTGTAGGATGGGACCAAAAGTTTGGTGCAACACTATACAACAAGCTGTTTTAAGAAAATGAAATAGAAAGAGGACTAAAATATGAATAAGATTATGTTGGAACAGTCATTTACAAGCTTAACAGAGCTAGAATTGGCAAATGTTGGAGGAGGTAGAATTGTCTGGAATGGACAGATTAATGCCGAGATGCATAAAGTGATTGATAGTTCAGGCAATATCTCTCTCGTGTTTATAATGCTAGTCGATCTTTCGGTCAGAAATTTTTACAATGCTTTCTTTTAAATATTAGTGCATAAAACTCCATTCAGGAGTTTTTCTGCTTTTCTCGTCTGTTAAAATCCTTTGAAAATGGTATAATAGAAACATCACAAAAGTTGGAGATAGACATGAGTACATATAATCATAAAGAAATCGAGCTCAAATGGCAGAAATACTGGGCAGAGCACCATACATTTAAGACTAGAGTACGGACAAGGACAAGCCGAACTTTTATGCGCTGGACATGTTTCCTTACCATCAGGAGCAGGGCTCCATGTAGGGCATCGGAGGGCTACACGGCGACAGATATCCTCAGCCGCTACTAAGCGAGCTCAGAGCTATAATGTCCTCGCATCCTATGGGCTGGGATGCCTTTGGTTTTGCCAGCTGAACAATACGCCATGGATACAGGCAAATGAGCCAGCGACTTTACAGCGGAAAACATTGCCAACTTTCAAGCGTCAAATCAACGCTCTTGGCTTCTCCTATGACTGGGACTCGAAATGACAACGGATCCCTAACTACAAGTGGACCCCGGTGGATTTTTCACCAAACTGTACGAAAAAGGCTTGGCTTGCTGAAGCTGAAGTGCCAGTAAACTGGGTCGAAGAGCTGGGAACGGCTATCGCTAATGGGAAGTTCTGCCGGACGGGACATCCCAGGCGCGGTGGCTGTCCAGTTGTCCGCAAGCCTATGGGTCAGTGGGTTGCTGAAAATCACAGCCTATGCAGAACGTTTGCTCAATGACTGAGGAGCTGGACTGGCCAGGGTCTATCAAGGACATGCAGCCAACTGGATCGGTAAATCAACCGGTGCCAATGTACACTTTCAAGATCGAGGGACACAGACAAGGACTTCACCGTCTTTTACGACTCGTCGGACACTCTTTTGGTGCGACCTATGCTGTTTTGGCTCCTGGGCATGCTCTCGTTGATGCCATTACTGAGATTTGGGAACAAGCCCAAGCAGTTGCAGACTACAAACATGCAGCCGAGCCTCAAATCAGACCTAGCTCTGACTGATTTGGCTAAGGAGAAGACCGGTGTCTGGACGGGAGCTTATGCATCAATCCAGTCAATGGCAGAAACTCCCCATCTGGGTGCCGACTAGGTTGTACAAGCTACGGAACAGGAGCTATCATAGCTGTTCCTGCCACTGATGAGCGCGACTGAGTTTGCCTATAAGCAGTTTGACTTGGAGATTATTCGTTCTAGAAGGTGGCAAATGTACCCTGCTGACGCTGCTTACACGAAGACGGTCCGCACATTAACTCTGGCTTCCTAGATGGCTTGGACAAGGCTGCCGCTATGACAAGATGGTTGCTTGGCTGGAAGGAAGGTGTCGGAAATGAAAAAGTCACCCTATCGCCTGCGCGACTGGCTCTTCAGCCGTCAGCGTTACTGGGAGTCAGACCGATTCCAATCATTCATTGGGAAGATGGCACCTCAACAGCTGTTCGAAGTGAATTACTTGTCTTGCCTGTAACCAAGGACATTCGCCCTTCTGGTACTGGTAGAGTCCTCTGCTGAAATCTGACTGACTGGCTAGAAGTCACTCGGACAGATGGTGTCAAAGGACGTCGCGAAAACCAACACCATAGCCTCAATGGGCAGGTTCTAGCTGAGTATTACCTGCGTTACATTGACCCACATACAATGAGAAATTTGCAGATGAAGAGCTTGCTCAAGGCCTGGCTGCCTGTTGACATTTATATCAGTGGTGCAGAGCACGCTGTACTCCATCTCTCTACGCTCGCTTCTGGCACAAGTTCCTCTATGATCTTGGAGTAGTCTGACCAAGGAGCCTTCCAAAAACTCTTTAAACCAAGGAATGATTCTGGGGACCAGCTACCGTGACTGCCGTGGAGCACTTGTGGCGACTGACAAGATGTGAAAAGACGCGATGGTTCTGTCCCAATCATCAGAAACGGGAGAAGAACTGAGCAGGCGCCTGCTAAGATGTCTAAATCTCTAAAGAATGTGGTCAATCCAGATGATGTAGGTGAGAGCAATACAGGTGCCGACACACTGCGTGTTCTATGAAATGTTCATGGGACCGCTGGATGCATCTACTCGCTTGGAGCGAGGAAGGGTTAGAAGGTGGCCGTAAGTTCCTGGATCGGGTTTATCGTTTTGATGACAAGTAAAGAAATCATTGCGGAAAATAGCGGAGCACTCGACAAGGTATACAACGAACAGTCAAGTCTGTACTGGAGGCAGTTGAGGGGCTCAAGTTTAACACAGCCATTGCCCAGCTCATGATGTTAATGCACATAACAAGGAAGAGAAGCTCTATGTCAGAATATGCCAGGCTTTTATCAATTGCTGGCGCCTTTTTGCACCACTTGGCTGAAGAACTCTGGCGAGCAGTCGCTCAAACTGGCAAGAGCATTTCTATGTGCTTAGCGAAAACACGACGAAAGCAAACTAGTCGAGGCGGAGGTCGAAATCGTGGTGCAAATCAAAGAGGTAAAGTTCGTGCTAAGTTAGTTGTAGCTAAAGGTCTGGGCCTGGAGGAATTGCAGGAAATCGCTCTGGCAGATGAGAAAATTAGTCTGAGTGCGAGCAAGGATTTGTAAGAGTGATTAGCGTGCCGAATAAATTAGTTAATATCGTTGTGAAATAACCCGACTCTTTAGTGTAAGCAGATACAAGCGGTAAAATACAGCATGACATCTTGCTAGTAGATTTGATATCCATTATCGCCCCACTAATTATTAAAAGAGCGAATGAGCTGCACCCCCAAAGTTAGACATAAAATCTGCTTTGGGTGCAGGATCAATAATAATCTTAGGGGCTTTGTGCGTCATTAGAAATGTCAAACAATATAATTAGCTCCTCAAAATATTTTAGCATATAATACGTTATTCATTACAATAGGCTGGTAGAAATCTATTTGTTCTTGTTTTGCAATCACTCCGCTGTTGAAGGGTAATGAGCTGGTCCAGCTCTTGGGAAGGAAAGACCGATGGCTCTTTGTTCAGGAGGGACAGGAATGGGCATCTCAATGAAGACTATCTTTAATTGAAAGTCTATCAGCTCCTGGCTTACTACTCTTGCCATTTAATTTCATAAATTTGTATGGCCATTGCGTAAAATATGCTTGGCCTAAATAAAGATTTTCAATGTCATAGAGTTCTAAATACGTAATATAATGACATAACTCCAGCTTCATTGAGCTGATTACGTTTTATAGGTCCAACAGGCATGATTTGAAATTCGTGGATTCCTTCTGAAATCATCTTGTTTAACTATAGTATCATTAGGACTTTTTCATTGGCTGTATCTTATCAAAATCGCTCTGGCAAATTGTTGAACTCAACCGTTAGTCAAACTTTTCTATAAATATTGCTCAGAGTTTTCCTTAATCTTCTCAGATATCTCCCCACAACTTCCATGTTCCCAAGTTTCATCATCCTTAGTTCCAGCAAAAACTGCTTCAATAGGAGCAGTTCAGCATTATCCTTTGGGTAAGTTCTACAAACTTCTGTTAGTTCGTTTTGCTTCCTCAGTTGTCCTTCAGTTCTCCTAAAAGTTTGAAGAGACTAGCTGAGGTTGCTTCTATTTCAGCTCAGACAGGTTAGTTCCTTGCAACTTCTGTGGAAGACTACTTCTTCCCTCTTCAAAGCATCTACATAACAGGGAATATTGAGATTATAGTCGTTCTCCTTAGTTTTCCTCAAGACTAGCCACGCTGGCATACTTATCGGCCTTGTTCCATTCACAGTAAATCTCAGTAATTTTAAGTAATGGCTATCTGCTACTGTCAACTTGTTTTGATTCTTTCTTTTCAAAGATCACTTTGGACGCGTCGATAAACCTAGAGCAGCCTAGGCCTCCTGCCACATGCTTACGACCTTCAAAACAAGCACACAAGTCAGATACTAGTTCCATAGAAGTTGTGGAGTAGACCAATAACAGCGTAGAAGATTCTCATCAATAATCTTTTGGCGAATCTTCCTTCATTTGCTCCCTAAAGAGACACCATGGAGCACAATTTACCATTGTTCCAATGCTTTCCAAATAAATACAAAGAATACATGCAAAGATAAAAGCGTAATCCGCCTTAGAAGCAGGAGCAACACCAAACTTGGAAACGTAGATCTTTGGAACCGTCATTTTACTCTTAATCTCACTTTTGAGAATGTAGTGGATTAGCTACAACAGCGTCAAACTTAAAAGCGGAGACAGATACCATCTTTTTTTTCAACAAAAGGCCAATCCGTATCTAGTACTTATCTCATTTGAGATTCATGTACACGATAATTTAACTTTCATGCATCACCAATTCATACGCACCGGTGCCAGGTCGTAGTGTTGAGTTTCTTCGGCCGTAAAAGTCAACTACCTTGCGCTCCCCCCCTTCTGGCAATTCTTTTTTTTTTCTTAAAAATAGGAACCTGAACCCATAGTAGGATCATTACACTCAAACTAGTCGTCATTTCCTTCCCCATCCACTGTGACAAGTTTTTGCAAGATAAAGCTAACCTCATAGGCGTATAAAACTCCCGCCTTTTTTCCCAGCGTGCCATGCCGATTGACCGATACGAGATATTCATACACATCTACAAAATACTCAACGTCAGACTCATCCCTTGAAGCTAAACTCTTGAATCATAGGAACAATGTCATTAAGTGCCTTGGCGCAGCATAATTATTCTCAGACAATCAGGTATCTCAAGGGTCAATGTCTGAAAAGAGACATTTTAGAAATCTTGCTCAGCCATGGATTACAGCTTGGCATGTTCTCAAAAGGTCAAACATATCTTGGGAAATCAACTCCTTATGATCAAATGGTTTTGATTTTCGCTGCAAACGCCCGGTATACTCTGGCTTAATCACATAACCAAGATTTACTACTAATATCTTCATTAGTCTTCTTACTCTTCTTATCTGTCACGTAATAAAGAGCTCTTTGGACCATTTAGGCCAAATAGACATCTTGGTTTTCAGATAGATAACGATAGAACCTTATAAAGGAAGGATCTCGTTTTTATACTCACTAGCGTCCATCGTCCACGTAGTTTATTAGCCCATTGCCCAAAGTTTTGTTGTAATGTCATTTTTGCTGTACTCATGCAATTTTGTATCCTTTCTATTATACAGACATCGCTTTCAGTAATGGCCAGTTTCATGGTTTCAGTATCTCAGCTCACGCTGTTGAAGGAGTATTAGGCTGGTCCAGCTCTTGGAAGGAACCGATGGCTCTTTTTATTTCAGGAGAGAGGACCAAGGAATGGGCATCTCAGTGAAAGACTATCTTTAATTGAAATCTATCAGCTCTGGCACCACTACTCCGCATTTAATTTCCCTTAAATTTAACCTTGTCCATTGATGCATCGAAATATGTAGCTAAATAAATTTTCGATATCACTTGAGTTTCTAAATACGTAATATAATGGCAGCATAACTCCAACTTCATTTGGGCTAATTACGTTTATAGGTCCAACAGGCGCATGATTTGAAATTCGTGGATTGTATCTAAAGTCATGCTTATTTAACTATATAGTATCATTGAGACTTTTCATTGGCTATGTCCTTATCAAAAAGAATCGCGCTGTACGATTATTCGCGAACTCAGCAGAGTTAGTCAAAACACTACTATAAATGTATAGGTTTTAACCAATCTTCTCAGATGCTCCCCAACTTCCCAAGCGTCAGTAAAACCAGGAAAACGGATTTCCAGAAATTTTCTCAAATCCTTACAGAACATTTTGAAAGCAGAGTCTTTTTCCTTCTTTCATCAGCTCTAAGCTCACGCTATTGAAGGGTAATGAAGCTGGGTCAGCTCTTAGGAAACTGCCAATGGCCCTTTGTTCCGAGTGGGGTGGGGAGAGAGATTTTTGTTTCCTAAAATATTTTTAATATAGAGTCGCTTAATTGTAGTTTCCTTCAGTACCAGACCAAGTTACGATAGAATAAAATTGTTTTAAAAAGCTATTCTCAATTTTACCTGAATAGTTGGCCAAACAATGTTAGAATCTTAGTAATATTCTTCTTGTCCACTATACTCTACAACGCGTCGATGCTTTTACCAGATTGCAGATATAAACCAAGTCACCTTTATTAGGATGGATGGCCCAAGCACCTACTCTTCAAACTTTTTTTTCAGATTTATATAAGTATCTGCTTTTCCCACCCAAAGTTCCGATTTTTTTAAAAGGAATTTCAAGTCTTCAGAGTCTCTTCTTTAAATATTCGCTTGCATCTCAACAGACCTAAATCTAACTTCCCGCTTTCATTCCCAAGGTTCAGTATAACCCTTAAATCTAATACTTAAGTCTTCTTTCTTCTTGTACTCCTTAAAAGCCTCCCTTTTGGGCTACTTTTCCATATCTTACTATTTTGAAATTTCTTACACATTTGTTTTCATAGAAGGTTTCATCTCTACAACTCCTAGTCCTTACAATATCTAGAAAAACTTGTACTAATGTAATTGAAAGATAACATGTGAAGGATAAACGCTGGAGTCCCAGGATGGGGTAGAAGTACTATAGTACTGAGGCATTTCCTATGTGCACAGGGTTTATCTCTTTTACTTTCTTCTGAGGCTCTCAACAAAACTGCTGAGGGTCTTGGATCTCTGATACTGGTGATCTACAAATTGGCTGCGAGATATGTATGATCAGTTCTTGTTTTCCCTTTATTTTACTGACAGTAGGGCATATCCCATTCTGTTTAATATGATAAAAGATCGATAAATAGGACCTTGCTAATACACATACTTGATTCGATCCGTTCTTATACTTTCTAGTTTAAGATCTCTTACTCAAACTGATCACGAACAGCCGAGATGACACTATTATATGAATATTTGTGACTAATAGAAGGATCTTTTAGCTCTTTCACAATGGCAACTTCACTCGGAGCATTATTTTTAAGGGATACAACAAAATCAGCTTCTTCCTTCTTCTTAGTAATATAAAGATTCTGTTTGATTTCAATCGCAAACTTATCAGAGCTTTACTCCTCTATCAATACATCGATTTCATTTGCCTGCTGGATAAATTTTCTCAGCGATTTCAGGTGGATATTTCAGCGGATTTCTTCATTCGTAAAGAGGCTCATATGTAGCTGATATGGTTCAAAGTTCTGCTGCAATTGGGTCCGTGATAACAACTTGATGAAATCTTTTGCATTTCATTTACAAAAGTTTAAGACACAAGCTTGAAAAGGGGCATACTTCAACTCATAATCTTCAGTGATGAAATGCGTACTGATATTTCTCAGTTCGATAATCCGTTTCAAATTCAAGCGAACACGCGTATTCCACATCAGAGTAGATTTTAACAACCGCTTCAAGACTCAATGTTCGATCGGAGTTATCCTTGAAAAATGAAATAGACTCTGTCGATTCATCATTTCTCACCTTCAACATTAGTTCCCCAAGCATTACATATAGGCTAAAAACTCTAATCCTATAGCGAATGGTTGGCTTATTATAAACTCTAATCCCAAGATAAAAAGCTTCTATTGATTTCCAATCAGTTGCTCTTTAATATCTTTCATAACCTATCCCTCTAACTTTTTCAATTGATCTGCCAATGCATAGAGAGCCTTTCGTAGAGCATTACGATGTTGATCAAGACAAACTAGCGATTTCTGTTGCTGCAAGTGCTGGGTAGTCACTTCTAGCATCGTTCATGATTGTTGTAATTTCTCCTTGTTTATCCAAGTCTTCTTGCCCGATACGATGTTTCCGAATTAACTCTTCTAGTTTCTTAGGTTTAACACTATTATCCAGACCCCACGTGCGAATGAAGGCCGTCAACTGTTGGAGGCTACTTGCCGACTGAGCCTGTTCCATCGCTCGGGCCATACTGTCAACATCTCGAGGAGCAGGATAACGCTCAAAGACATAAGTTCCATTGTATATCTGATGTACAAAACGAGTAACACGTTCTTTCTCACGAGTATTGTCAGATTTGGCTAACTCAATTGAGATGTCTTCCTTAGTCTTTTCAGCCTTAGCCACTTCTCCGGCATGAATTTCATCTGCCATTTGTGCAATGAGTTCGATGAGGTAGTCATAATTGATTGTTACATCATGGATATGAACCATCTCTAGCATAATTTGTGAAATATCAATATTTTCTTTTTTAGCCCGTGTCTCTCTCGAGGTCGCTCAGCTAGGACTGTCGTCAACATGGCTTCTTCATCTTCAGGCCCAATACCTTTATAAAGAGTTTTCTGGATCGTCATAAGCGGATACAGGTTTCCCTCCTCATCCTCAGTGTATTGCTTAAGCTGACTCAGCAATCTATTATAAGTTTGAATCCTTTCAAAGAGATCGTCTTGTGCTTTTTCACTCGGTGGCAATTGAATAAAGCTATCTGTCAGAACACGGAGGTCTTCGACTACAGATTTGAGCTCCTCTTGTACTGTACTGAAAGATTTGGAAGTGATGCCAGACTCTTGGTTTTTTCCTTTCATTTCATCAAGATTCAACTCTGTTTGTTCGTCTGCAGAATGGCGATTGGAGTACAGATAGAAAGCCTTATTCATCTCAAATTCTATTTTGCTCTGGCCATCGATAGATTTGACGACATTTCAAAAGGTTTTTCAACCATATATGAACACGATTTGTCCGTGAATAGGCTGGATGAGACTCGCACCTTTTTAGAGTACGATCGCATAGAGATATTCAGTCACAGGGGCATCAAAACCCTGTCAAGAGTTGATCACAACGTGACTTAAACGAGATCAGGTGATTGTCCATCGTCTGATGTTTTATTTAGTCGTGTTCAGAAGATTTTCGGTGTGAGTCTTTCACGGTCTTCATATCAAATTCCGTATTGAAGAGACTATTATAATGCCTAATTGCACGATGCAAATTTTCATTAGTCTGAAGCTGTTGATCGCCATTTGAAGTATCTGCTGAAAAACTAATCGCTACTTTCAAACGTTGTTCAGCTGGCTTGGTCTGATTGATTTTGCTCAAACTTGTCAAAGTATTCCATGGCTCGAGGCGTTGAAGCCTTGTTCCCACCAACATGAACTAGTAAACATGGCATTATATTTTCCCATATTCGAACGCTCATTCCAGTTGTCAAAGATATCTTTCACCACTAGATTTACGTGATCCTCACTGGTGTCATAGACGCTGGCTTTAATATTGTCATCGATATCATCTGCTGTTGGATCTTCGGGCGCTGCAATTGTTTCTTTAAACTCAACATTAAACCCCAAAACATTTCAGTCAGCAATCCTTCTTTAATCGTATAGGCATGAAGAGTTCTCCAAAAATTTCTTTTGTAATTGGAAATTTAGGCGTCCCCGTATAACCTACCCAAGCTGCCTTAGGTAGTGCTTGACGGATTTTCTCAAGCATATTATCATTATCACTGCCATCTCCAGTAGACCTATGTGCTTCATCCACGATAAAAGAGAATATTGTCTTTAATAGGCTTAAAAATCATCTCTAGAGACATAACAGAGACATTTTTGAATACTAGTCACAATGATATTTTTATCACTTTTTGACTGTCAGCTTACGATGTAAAGCCGAAATATTTGCAGTATCTGTAACGATACCATCTTTGTTTTTCAAACCCAGCAACTGGATGCGTAGGCGGTAAGCTGTCGCTGTTTGTCCTGTCAATGCGATACGGTCAGCCAAAAAGATAACTTTACTAACATTAGGTAAGCGACTAGCCAACCAAGCTGTCTTAAAGCTTGTAATGGTCTTCCCACTCCCTGTAGTATGCCAGATATAGCCTAGTTTACCATCCGAATAACTAAAATCATGTTTACGTACTTTGTCAATCACGCGCTTCATAGCGTACACTTGATAAGGACGCATAACTGTACTCTCTTTATTCTTGGTTCCATCAAGGATCGTGTATTGGGTTGCTAGATTATGTGCCATCAGGATAGACAGCACTTTGTCTGCAAATTCCTGCCAACGACGTACTGGTTTAGCATCTTCTTCATTCTGCCAGTTAAATGCAAAAGCCTGATTGAAATTTTCCAGCGTACTATTAGCCATGTAGCGTGTTTCATGAGGAGTCATAGCTACCAAAATCTGAAGAGTCGAAAAAATATCCCCATATTGCTTTTCTGCTATATATTGCTCCATCTGATTAAAAGATTCTTTCGTTCGATGCAACGCCTTCTTCAATTCAATTTGAATAATCGGAAGCCCATTAATAAGGAGAGTAATGTCAAAACGGCGATCCTGTTTACCATCGACTACCTTAGGACGACTAATCTGATTTACCACTTGATAAACAGTATTTCCTCCGCCAACCTGATCTTGATCGACACTGTTAAAAATACATGCTCTCCACTATCTAGATGCCTCAATTTCAGAATAACCATTAACACCATAAAGAAATTGCCCTGCTTGGTAGGGAGTTTTTAAGTCTGTGATTTGTTTTTACTTGTGCGAATTCCGTTCGGGATAAAGACCCACTGAGTTTCCCGATTATTCTGCTCTAAAATATTTTTAGAAATTATCCCAAAGAGCCTCTGTATTTTTCACACTTTCAAGATACTCCCACTGCTTCACTCCCCAATATTTGTTAGGTAAGTAATGACTTCTTTTCAAAAGCTAATTCAGATTTATTTTATTTTCACTCATGTGATTCGCTCCTTAGTATTTGTTCAAGGCTAGTTTGGACGGTTGCCTCCAATAATTGACTATATTTCCTAAGCTGTGTTTTGCAGTAGTAAACTAGCTGTTTATAGACTGACCTATTTTTTCTTGCTCCTCTATTGAAGGTAGCGGAATACGGATTCTCTCTAATGATTTAACAGGTATTCTCATGGAGGCACCCGTTCCTTGTAGCTCACGTTCCTTTTGACGTTGAACATCTCGAGATTGATTAAAAAGATAGAGAAAGTAAAATTTATCCAACCTTCCCTTTATGTTCACTTTGATAAAAATTTAAAGTTAGAAATTTCCCTTCATTATCTTCCCCAACAATCGTCGCTAATCGCGATGGACTACTGATAACTACATCTCCTGCAACGAGAGACAGCGAAGTTTCATAAAGTTTATCAGTCGCTAGCATATGCGACTTTTGTTCTAAATCTGACTCAAACGAAGCCTGATCATAAAACCGAAGAGACTCCTGATTCTGTTTCCCAAGTCTAGTCGGATTTACACCAGCTGTAAAAGGAAAGTAGGATCTCCTAATTGATAATAGTCCATCAAATTCTCCTCTCGTAATTGTTTCTTTCTATTCTACTCCTAAACAAATGATACATCAAATATTTTTGTAATATTTTTATTACAAATGTTTCGCTTTTAATAATCACTCATCTAAATAAGAGGATCTCAACTCTCGCTTGGGAACAGCGTGAGTGATTCCTATAATTGAGACTAGATAGTGATCGCATAATCAAATCAATATCTTGGTTTTCAAGTTCTTGGATAATATGGAGTATGTTTTTGAGTAGTGGTCATGCTAGCGTGCCCCTAGTCGTCTAGCAACACTAGCGATTGAAACACCAGCAAAAAGCAGAAGTGAAGCATGGGTATGCCTCAGACCGTGCAAAAGTAATCACAGGAACATTTGCTTCCTTGCATCTCTTCTCTAAGATGCTATTTATAGTAGAGTGTAGATTTTCCCATGAACAAAGATAGGTTGTTCGAGAGGAGATCACGCGTTAGTTCAGCAAATTGAATGACAGTTTGCCAATCTAATTGAATTTTTCGGACAGAAGAACGATTTTTAGTTGGTGCAAATTCCCCAACTTCTTTATAATTCCAAGTTTTATTGATACTGAGTAGTTGATGAGGAAAGTCAAAGTCAGCTGGTGTGACGCCCAGAGCTTCAGAAAAACGAATTCCAGTCTTAGCTGTTAGTAATATGAGCCAATCCCAGTTGAGATGATTAGATAGCTTTAAATGGGTTAAGAGTGTATGAAGTTCAAACTGATTGAGTATTTCGGCTTCTTGTCTCGAGGTTTTTTCCCTTTAATAATGGCCTTGCGAGTAGGATTGTGAGGTGATTAACCCTTCATCTACAGCATCCATAATCGCACTTTTAAGCTGATGGTGAAAATCCATTGTCGTGACACGTTCATGATCTTTCGCATAGTTATTGAGTAATTGTTGATAAACGATACGATTGACATCACATAGTTTTAGATCAGGTGCTAGTTCTTGTAGCCAGTGCTGACGTCATATTATATTTTTGTAAAGTTACATTTCGGATGGCTCCTTCTTTGTAAATGGTAATCCATTGTTTGTAGTAAGTATGTAAGTAGTCGTTTGGAGTTATTTTAGCTAACATTGAGAAATTCCTTTCTAATAAATTGATGTATTTTAATGGCTCACCTCACTTATATCATACTACTTTTCTACACTATCTAAAAACAAGACCGCCTCTATCAAGCTGTATCGAAGAGTATAAAAAGAGGTTCCTGCTAAGTAATGTGTGTTAATAGTTAAAAAGGTCATAGTTAAGCTGAACCATTTTTATAAAGTGTTTAGCTATCTTAAAGACAGAGTGGTGTCTGATAATGAAGGAAGGCTATCATGAAACAGTCAAATCCGAAATCGCCGGAAAAGAAGTTGTGAAAGTGATTAGTGTGCCGAATAAACTAGTTAATATCGTGGTGAAATAATTAGTTTGCTACAGCATTATAGTGATCGTAAAGATAGGAGTCGTTTAAAAACGGCTCTTTTTTCAATGACTTTCTTCTCTTAAATCGTCGGACTTTTCTCATTTTTCTATTTTTTTCCTTGTATTAGCCCAACTCTTTATTTATAATGATTATAAATAAAAAATAGGGAGAACAATAAAAATGGAAGAACATAAAATTGATACGAACTTTAGCGGTCGGCTGAATATCTTGCGAGCTGGAGTTTTAGGAGCAAATGATGGTATTATTTCGATAGCTGGTGTGGTTATTGGAGTAGCTAGTGCGACAGATAATGTTTGGATTATCTTTCTGTCTGATTTGGCGGCAGTCTTTGCGGGCGCCTTTTCTATGGCTGGTGGAGAGTATGTGTCTGTGTCTACTCAAAAGGATACAGAAGAAGCTGCTGTTGCCAGAGAGCGGGAGCTTTTAGAGAAAAATCCAGATATCGCTAGGCAGTCTCTCTATGCTACCTATGTTCAAAATGGCGAGTGTGAGACTTCTGCCCAGCTCATGACCAATCGGGCCTTTCTCCAGGATCCGTTAGAGGCTTTGGTACAGGAAAAATACGGCATCGAGATTGAGGAGTTCACCAATCCCTGGCATGCTGCTGTATCAAGCTTTTTAGCCTTTGCTGTTGGTGCGCTTTTTCCTACGATGACCATTATCCTGCTTCCAGCCAATATACGTATCTGGGCAACCGTTCTAATCGTGGCCTTGGCTCTTTTGGGAACGGGCTACACCAGTGCTAAGCTAGGGAAAGCACCGATTAAAAATGCCATGCTTCGAAATCTCGTTATCGGCCTTCTAACCATGGCAGTTACCTATGTTGTTGGGCAGATTTTTACAATCTAAAAGTTGTGAGCCATTAGATTTCTACAAATTATAGAAGAAAGAGTGGCTTTTTAGGAAGTCGTGTTGAAGGCGTTGATAGCGCCTTCTTTTTTTGGTATAGTAAGGCTGATGGAGGATAAGCCATGAAGAAACTAGATGGACAGAGAGATTTATGCCGTAACTGGTTTTTTAGTCAGAAGGTAACTCAAGAAGAGGCACTAGCCACAGAGATGAGAGCTGAACAATGGGAAAGAGTCAGTCTGCCTCATGACTGGAGCATCTTTTATGATTTTGATTATCAATCTCCTGCACAAATGAAGGTGGGCAACTAAATGGTGGGACAGCTTGGTATCGTACCTCCTTCTTTGTAGAAGAAGATGTGTCGCAAAGATCTATCCGCCTTTGTTTTGACGGTGTTTATATGGACTCGCAAGTCTTTGTGAACGGTCGATTGGTAGGGCGTTATCCTAGCGGTTATACTCCTTTTTCTTATGATGTGACGGATTATCTGAGAAATGATGGTCAAGAGAACAGTCTGGCTGTTTTTGTTCAGAATCAACAGCCTAGTAGTCGCTGGTATTCTGGAAGTGGGATTTATCGAAAAGTCTATCTTTTAATCCAGGAACAGACTCACGTAGCATTAAATGGAATCAAGATTTCGTCACCTCATTTAATGAAGCAGCATGATAGTGAGGTAGAAACCGTATTTACGACAGATCTTGTGAATACTTCACCAGATGTTGCTCATCTGTCCATCAAGCAGTGGATTGAAGATCAAGAAGGTAGAGATATCACCAGTCATTTTCAGAGAGAAGAGATAGAAGTCCAGCCTTATCAATCGTTGACAATCAAGGGAGGTCTTTTTGTATCGCAACCGCATCTCTGGGATGTGTGGAGCAGTAATCCAGCCTTATATTGCTTGAAGACCTTTCTTTATCGAGAAGGTGTCTTAGTTGATGAACGGGAAGATTGGTTTGGTTACCGCTACTTTTCTTGGGATTCTGATCATGGCTTTTTCTTAAATGGAAAATCTTTGAAACTACACGGAGTTTGTCTACATCATGATCATGGGGCACTTGGAGCTGTTGAAAATGAAAAAGCTCTATATCGTAGACTGACTCAGATGAAAGAAATGGGAGTCAATGCGATTCGGACTTCTCACAATCCAGCTAGTCCAGAATTATTGAAATTGGCTGCTCAGTTGGGGCTTCTGGTTCAGGAGGAGGCTTTCGATACTTGGTATGGTGGTAAAAAAACCTATGATTATGGACGTTTCTTTGAGGAAAAAGCTAGCCATCCTGATGCGAAAACAGATGAGACATGGTCTGACTTTGACCTTCGTTCAATGATCGAACGAGGAAGAAACAATCCAGCTATTTTCATGTGGTCTATTGGAAATGAAATTAGTGAGGCGAATGGCGATAAAAAAATCTCTAGAAACAGTGAAACGCTTAGTAAAGCTTGTCAAGGAGTTAGATGATAGTCGCTATGTGACGATGGGAATCGATGCCTTTCGATTTGGAGATGGTAGTGGCGGCCATGAGTTGATTGCGGATGAGCTGGATGTTGTCGGATTGAACTATGCAGAGGATAATTATGAATATCTGCGCCAGCAACATCCTGACTGGCTAATGTACGGTTCAGAGACATCCTCTGCTACACGGACCAGAGGTAGTTATTTCCGCCCGCAGAAGGAATGGATTGGACATAAGAAAGCGTTACGAAAGTTTGAGCAGTCGGACTATGGGAACGATCGTGTACCTTGGGGAAAGACGGCTAGTGCTTCTTGGATATTTGATCGAAACCATCCTGGATATGCAGGTCAGTTTATTTGGACAGGAGTGGACTATATTGGAGAGCCCACACCTTGGCATAATCAAAATAATACACCCGTAAAGAGTTCTTATTTTGGCTTAGTAGATACCGCTGGGATTCCCAAAAATGACTACTATCTTTATCAAAGTCAGTGGCGGAATCGAGAAGAATATCCTATGGTTCATCTCTTACCACATTGGAATTGGGGAAAAGTTAGTTTGCGTCAGCATGTAGTAGATCAGAAAGGGAGGATTTCTGTTCGTGCTTATTCAAATGCGAGCCGTGTTGAACTCTTTTTAAATGGGGAATCCCAAGGTATGCAGCAATTTCATGAATGTTTAGCGACAGATGGACGCTCTTACCAAGAAGGGAAAAATCCAGAAGAGCTATATCTAGAGTGGCTGTTGCCTTATAAACCGGGAGAATTATTAGCGGTAGCCTATGATGAAAATGATACGGAAATTGCACGCCAGTCAATCAAGACAGCTGGTAAAGCGGCAGCTATTCGGTTATTGCCAGAAGAAATCAGATAAAGGCGGATGGACGAGATCTAGCTTATATTCGGTATCAGATTGTTGATGAAGGGGGAAATCTAGTGCCGACAGCAAACCATCAGATCCAGTTTGAACTGAACGGTCAAGGTCAAATTGTTGGAGTAGATAATGGTCAACAATCCAGCCGAGAACGCTATAAGGCTCAGACAGATGGGACTTGGCAACGTCGCGCTTTTCATGGACAAGGAATTGTGATAGTGGAAAGCAAAGAAGAGAGTGGCATGATAACTTTAACCGCAAGTAGTAGAGGCTTGCAGTCTGCTCAAGTGCTTATCTCAACAGGTACTTTTTTAGTCTCCCCATCCCAGCCTGTTGCTTTAACGATTAAGCTAGGAGCGGAGCGGTTTATAGAAGATGCTATTCTCCCTATTCGATGCCTATTGTCTTATCCAGATGGTTTGGAACAAGAAATTTCCAGTCAGGCTTTAGATTGGACATGTTCAGGGACTGGCTGGGCAACTATTTCCAATCATACTTTGCAACTACGTCAAGCAGGAAAGATCCAGCTTACAGCTGTGTATGAAGGATTGAGTTGGACGGCAGAATTTATGATTGAAAAATGCGAAAACCCACCAAAACCTGTCCGAATTCGACCGCTATGTCTGTATACGAATAAGCATCAGCAGCCTCAACTGCCAGAAACAGTATTGGTTGAAATGGCTCATGGCTTTCCTAAACGCTATCCTGTGAGTTGGGAGGCGATACCTGAGGTGGACTTGTCTTTTTATCATCGTTTTACCATCTCAGGAAAAGTACCTGGTGTAAAAGAGTTAGCCTTGGCTGATATTGTCGTTGAGGGGATTGTTGCAGTGGAGAACGCTAGTCTGGTGACATTAGTGGGGCAAGTGCCTAAGCTCCCTGAGCGAGTAGCAGTTTTTCTATCTAATGGTAAAATGGGGAGTGTTCTTGTTACTTGGGAAAAAGTGCCAATGGACTTGTATGAACAAGCAGGGTCTTTTCATTTGAAAGGGAAGATCAAGGAGAGCGATTTAGAAGCGTTGCTCCATATCCGAGTCAGTGAAGATGGGGTATTGGATGAAAAATATATCTAACCAGTGGACAGGCTCTGCCCTTCCATTAGCCTTTTGCTTCGGCATCACAAAGAAAGCATGGTGCTGCCTTTTTTTAAATGATAGACATCTAAGTTTTTCTGGTAATGATCAGAAGTCTTGGGTCAGTCCGGTAGCTGTACGTGAGGCCTTTGTAGGTATCATTTTTGGGGATACGGGTAGTCTTAGTAAGAGTCTGGTAGATAATGTATCAGTGGCTTTCCACAATTGGTCTGATGAACGATTAGAAAATCTTTTACTAGAATATTATACTGGCCCACAGCCAGAGTTGCCTCAAGTAGCCGATGCTATGGAGAAAGAAAAGATTGCTTTAGCGAATGGTGCAAATTGGAAGGCGGTAGCTAATCTTGTTGTTCAGAAGCCTGAAAAAGAGGACCAGATGGTTCGGTTTGATTTTGCGCCTGTGCACTGTTATGCCCTGCGACTGCGCTTTAAACATTTACGAGAACCCATTGCTATTTCTGAACTACAAGTCTTTTCTAAAAAAGCTCTTCCGTATAGAGAGGCAGAGGTCAGTGTTGTGGTCAAGGGCAAAGAGTTAGATTCGCAACAGCTGATTTACGAATTTGAGGATGTTCTATTGCCTTCAGATGTTACTATTTGTAAAAATTGTGGAGCGAGTGCAACTATAGTTCCGCTTACTGCTAACGATGGGCTAAGGATTTTGGTTCGAGCGGAAGATGGTCGCTTGCTTCGGGAGCACTGCCTTGTTCGAAAGGAGAAAAAATGAAGAAGATAGATGATGTTGTCCCCTTGCCTTCAAAGGCGCAACTAAAGTATCATCGTGACGAATTGGCTGCATTTATCCATTTTGGGATCAATACTTTTTATGAGCAGGAATGGGGAAATGGTCAGGAAGATCCGAGGCTTTTTACCCCAAGTAAACTAGATACCAATCAATGGATAAGGGTGTTAAAAGAAACAGGCTTTAAGCGAGTGATTGTTGTTGTGAAGCATCATGATGGTTTTGTGCTTTATCCTAGTCGCTACACAGACTATACGGTAGCTGCTAGTCCTTGGCGAGATGGGAAAGGCGATCTCTTAGCTGAAATTTCTTGCTCGGCTACGAAGTATGATATGGACTTGGGAATTTATTTATCACCTTGGGATGCTCATAGCAAGCTATATCATATTGATACTCAGGAGGCCTATAATGATTACTACCAAAGCAGTTGGAAGAAATATTGAGCAATCCTCTGTATGGGAATAAAGGAAAATTTGTAGAAGTTTGGATGGATGGGGCGCGTGGCGAAGGAGCACAAAAAGTTACGTATAATTTTGAGAAATGGTTTGAGATCATTCGTCATTATCAAAAAGAGGCTCTTATCTTCTCAACTCAGGCTACGGAGTTACGTTGGATTGGGAATGAGAGTGGTCGAGCAAGTGATCCCTTGTGGCAAAAAATCCGACCAGAAAAGTTGAGCGAACAGACGCCCTTGGATTATCTGTTACATGGTGATCCCAAAGGGACGCACTATTCTTTAGGAGAAGCAGATGTATCTCTTCGTTCAGGCTGGTTTTATCATGAAAACCAAACACCTAAGTCTTTAGCAGATTTACTCGATATTTATTTGCATTCAGTTGGGCGTGGGACTCCCCTTTTGCTAAATGTTCCTCCAACTAAGGAGGGATTGCTTTCGGAAATGGATTGTCAGCGTCTGAGGGAATTTTATCAGGTTCTTTCTGAGCTATATAAGAGAGATCTGGCTTTAGGAGCTAAGGTTACAAGTAGTAGTGAGCAAAGCGGTCACATGTCAGGGAACTTGACGGATGGTCGAAATGAAACATTTTGGGCGCCAGATTCGGAAGAGGATACCTATGTTTTTGAGATAGACTTGGGACAGTCTTGTTCGTTCAATCTAGTCGAAATCAGAGAACCTATAGCAAAAGGACAGCGAATAGCTGGTTTTGTCATTGAAGTAGAGGAAGATACTGGCTGGACAGTCTTTGCTCGTGGTCAGACGATTGGGTATAAGCGTTTATTGTTAGGGGAGGTCGTTGAAGCAAGACGTTTGCGGCTCATTTTGACGGATTTTCAGGCCAGTCCTCTTTTGAGCAAGTTCGCTGTTTATAGAACACCAGCTATAATGGAGAGGAAGTCAGTTGATTCTGGCTTGGAATTTTCTCAAAAAAATGTAGCAATTGCAGGCCAAGCCAGCTTGATTAGCTTGTGTCGTATGGACGGCTTAGAGAAAGCAGAGCGCATTCGAATCACTACAGAGCCTGGTACAGGTGTGCATGGAGTAGCGTATCAGGATCAAATATGGGATGTGGTTTTTGCGCCAGGTGAAGCGACGAAGTCGGTAAATTTAGCAACAATAGAGTTTGGTGGGCAAAAAGAAGTCTATTTTTATCTTTGTGCCATACGTGAGGATGGTAGACAAAGCCGGATAAAGGTCCGAGTACAGGGGCATTTAAATTAAAAGATACAAGCAGACCTTATGGCGAAAGTTTTCGACCAACATAAAAGAGAGTGGGACAGAAATCGGTAATTCGTTAGAATTCGATTTCGTCGTCCCACCTCCGCACAGTTGAGTAGGGCTGTAAAAGCTGATGAAATCAGCGTAGTAGAGCCCACTTAACCACTGCGTCTTGCTCGACAATCCAAAGACAATTGAGAGACTAGGGCTTTTGTCCCAGCCTCTTTTATATTACCTACTCTTGTGTAGAAGACAAGGTAGGAAGCCATGATAAGTAAATCTAAACGTTGAGCAGCCAATAGCTCTTCATGAGAAACTTTTGATATGACTTCTCCGTCCAAATGAGTTGCCTGAATAAAATGAAAATGGGGCTGATTGTTATGGGAATAAATATCTAACCACTTATGGGCTTGAGGCAAATAGATACGAAGATGGTCAAATAGAGGGATGCCCAAGTCATAAAAAGGCTTGCCGGGACAAGTCGGATAGAGACCTAAGGCGCTCCAGATGTACCAAGCAGAAAGGCTGCCATTATCTTCATCTCCTGGAAAGGCCTGCCAGTTTGGATGGAAAGCCTGCTCTCGTAAAGTTTTGATGAGTAGACTCGTATATTCTGGCTTATCACTATAACGGAAGAGATAGGGGATGTGAAAGCTCGGTTGATTTGAAATGGCTAGCTGACCAAAGTGAGCATTTGCCATTTCACTCATTTCATGAATCTCATATCCATAGCCTGTCACGTCAAAGAAAGATTGGTCCTGACAGAGCTTGGTTAGATAGTCAGTGAAAGCCGTTTGCCCTCCCATTAGGTCTTTCAAACCCTCAATATCATGGAAAACGCTGAGTGTATTTTGGATAGCGGAACATTCGGCATAGTCCTGTCCCCAACTATAAGGTGCAAACTGATCTCGAAATTGCCCTTGCTGGTTTTTTGCTCTCATATAGCCTGTTTCTGGATCAAATAGATTTTGATAATAAAGGGCTTGTTGCAAATATTGAGTTGCTATTTGCTCTTGCTGAAGTTTACTAGCTAGACTAGCAATACAGAAGTCGCTATAACTATAGTCAAGTGTATGACTGACACTTTCGTGGTAGCTAGATGGTAGATAGCCCAGAGTTTGATAGTCCGAGGTGCCTTGTCGACCATAGAGCTCTAGAGAATCTTCTTTTTCTGCTGTGTCTAACATGGCTTGGAGAAAATCTTCTTCTAGATAGGGTATGAGATGTTTTGAAGCTGCATCCGCAATGACACTGTCAATTAAAGTGCCTGGCATCATCCCTCGTTCGTCAGGAGATAGCCATTTTGGTAGGTAGCCTGTCTCTCTATAAACAGTTAGAAATCCCTCCAAAAAATCATGATAGACATCAGGTGCGATTAGAGCTAGCAAAGGAAGGTTGGTGCGAAAGCCATCCCAAAAACCAATGTTCGTAAAAAGTTTCCCCCTTTTAATAGTCTGATGAGTAAAGTCCCAATGGATTTCTTGGCCTTGTGCATCTAGCTCGTAAAAGGTTTGGGGAAAGAGAAAGAGTCGGTAAAGGCTGTGGTCGAACATTCTACGATCGGCTTCTCCTTGGTGAACAACGTCGAAACGATGGAGATAACTTTCCCAGGCTAGCTTGGTTTGTTCTTTTATACTATCAAAATCCTCTCTTGGAAGATTGTCGATAGCTTGCTCTTCAGAGATAAAAGATGTTGCAAGGGAGAATTGTAATTGACTTTGTTCAAAGTTTATAACGAAATCTTCCTCCAAAAAATGATGGGATTGAATAGGGTGATTGAAGCGTAAGCAGATGTGCATAGTTAGAGGCAACTTGGTCAGACAAGTCTCTTCGCTTAAACTTCCTATGATAGTGTGGGAATCCAGTTTACGAAAGTGGCAATTTGCCTTGCTATGGAATATTAAACGAATAGCCTGTGAACGTTGACTAGTCATGCGAAGGCAAGCCCCATAGGTGGTTGGAGTAAGCTCTGTACAGATTTGATAGCGATTGGAATGGATTTTTAAGTAATGAGGTTGAAAAATACTCTCGTTAGGTCGATAAGAAGACTGACGATGGAAAATATCTGGATTTGAGATTTCTTCTGTAACTGGTGTCAGAAGGAGCCAAGAAAAGTCCCCAATCCAAGGGCTTGGTTGATGTGTTAATCGAATGCCTTGAAAAATTGGGGAGTCGGGTTGAAAGAACCATGCTCCATCTGTATGACTGGTTTGTGGCACAAAATAGTTCATGCCAAAGGGCGCACCTGTATAGGGCAGGGTATTACCGTGAGAAAAGCTGTGAGAATTATCTGTTCCATAGCGGGTGTCGATACTTTCTAATATCGTCTTCATAAAAAGTCTCCTTCAATCAAACATGCTTTGTCTTGATTATAACATGAAAAATGCGTCTTTGGAATCGCTTTCCAACAGATATAGAAACAGCGGGAAAGCCCGTTAAACCTAGCTTTAAGTGAGTTTATAACATTAAGGAAAGCTAAATGAAGTGACTATATTATCGAAAGGACTTTAGTTTGTGTATATATTTTGAAAACGGTTTATCCTATACTAGAGGATGTAAAGGACTATGAAAAAGGAGAGAGCTATGATTTATTCAAAAGAGATTGTGGGAGAATGGCTAAAATCTATTGCTCAGCTAGCTCAGGAACATCCAGCCTGGGTATCTGTTTTTGAGCGTTGCTATACAGACACCTTGGACAATACCGTGAAAATATTAGAAGATGGTTCAACCTTTGTCTTGACGGGAGATATACCGGCTATGTGGCTACGAGATTCGACAGCTCAGCTCAAGCCCTATCTCTTTGTTGCTAAGGAAGATCCGAAAATTCGCAAAACAATTGCTGGCCTGGTCAAACGTCAGATGACCCTGATTTTAAAAGATCCCTATGCCAATGCTTTTAATATCGCGGATAATTGGAAGGGGCATCATAAGACAGACCATACAGACTTGTCAGGTTGGATTTGGGAGCGCAAGTATGAAGTGGATTCACTCTGCTATCCTTTGCAACTGGCTTATCTCTTATGGAAAGAGACAGGTGAGACGAGCCATCTAGATGCCACTTTTGTGGCGGGTGTCAGAGAAATTCTTCGAGTTTGGACGATCGAGCAGGATCACAGTCGCTCTTCTTATCGATTTGTCCGTGATACGGACCGCAAGGAAGATACCTTGGTTAATGACGGAAAAGGACCTGAATTTGCAGTGACAGGTATGACTTGGTCGGCCTTTCGTCCGAGTGATGATGCTTGTATCTATAGCTATCTGGTGCCTTCGAATATGTTTGCAACAGTCGTCTTGGGCTATGTGGCAGAAATCTTTGAAACTTTGAATCTGGATGGCGCTGAGGAGATTATTACGCATGCACAGCATCTGCAAAGAGAAATCAAAGAAGGAATTGAAAATTACGCCTATACCAAAAATGCCAAAGGTGAAAAGATTTACGCTTTTGAAGTAGATGGTTTGGGGAATGCCAGCATTATGGATGATCCCAATGTGCCGAGTCTATTGGCGGCGCCATACTTGGGCTTTTGCTCGATAGATGACGAAGTCTACCAAAATACACGCCGCACGATTCTTAGCCCTGAAAATCCTTACTACTATGAAGGAGAGCGAGCTGCAGGAATTGGAAGTTCACACACCTTTTATCGTTATATCTGGCCGATTGCCTTGGCTATTCAAGGTTTGACCACGCATGATAAAGATGAAAAACGTCGGATCTTAGATCTTTTGGTAGATTGTGATGGAGGGACAGGTGTCATGCACGAGAGCTTTCATGTAGATGACCCGACTAAGTATTCTCGTGAATGGTTCAGCTGGGCCAATATGATGTTCTGCGAATTAGTATTAGACTATTACGATTTAAGAATTGACGTATAAAATTTTAAAAATAGAGGTATAAAATGGAAAATATTACCGTACATATTATTTCTCACAGCCATTGGGATCGAGAATGGTATCTCCCTTTTGAATCTCATCGGATGCAGCTGGTAGAGCTATTTGACAACCTTTTTGATCTTTTTGAACATGATCCAGATTTCAAGAGCTTCCATCTAGATGGGCAAACCATTGTTTTGGATGATTATCTAGAAATTCGTCCGGAAAACCGGGACAAGCTGCAGCGCTACATTGACGAAGGCAAACTGAAAATCGGACCTTTCTATATCTTACAGGATGATTATCTGATTTCCAGTGAAGCCAATGTCCGCAATACCTTGATTGGTCAGCAGGAGTGCAAAAAGTGGGGCAAGTCCACTCAGATTGGTTATTTTCCAGATACTTTTGGGAATATGGGGCAGGCACCTCAAATGTTGCAACAATCAGGCATTCATGTAGCAGCTTTCGGTCGAGGAGTGAAGCCAATCGGATTTGACAACCAAGTCTTAGAAGATGAGCAATTCACTTCTCAGTACTCTGAAATGTACTGGCAAGGTGCCGATGGCAGTAAAGTCCTAGGTATCCTTTTTGCCAATTGGTATAGCAATGGGAATGAAATCCCAGTCGACCCTGAGGAAGCGAAGATTTTCTGGGAACAAAAGCTGGCAGATGTGAAGAGCTACGCCTCTACAAACCAATGGCTGATGATGAACGGCTGTGATCACCAGCCCGTTCAGCGCAATCTCAGCCAAGCTATCCGAGTAGCCAATGAGCTTTATCCAGATATCAACTTTGTGCATAGTTCTTTTGATGAGTATACTCAGGCATTGGAGGCAGCTCTTCCTGAGGAATTGTCTACAGTTCAAGGCGAGTTAACCAGCCAAGAAACAGACGGTTGGTACACTTTAGCCAATACTTCCTCAGCTCGAATCTATCTAAAACAAGCCTTCCAAGAAAACAGTAACTTGCTAGAGCAGGTAGTTGAGCCACTAACCGTCATCACAGGAGGTCACAATCACAAAGACCAGCTGACTTATGCTTGGAAGACCCTTTTGCAAAACGCACCTCACGACAGCATCTGTGGCTGTAGTGTAGACGAAGTTCACCGTGAAATGGAGATCCGTTTTGCCAAAGTTAATCAAGTGGGAGAATTCGTCAAAGGCAACCTGCTGGAAGAATGGAAGCAAAAATTAGATAGCCGTCAAGCAGCGAGTGACTTGCTCTTTACTGTTATCAATACTGGTCTTCACGATAAGATTGACACTGTTTCTGTGGATGTGACCTTTGCGACCTGTGATTTCAAGGAAGCGCATCCGACTGAAGCCTATCGGAGAATGGCGGAGCTGACGATTCCAGACTTGATTGTTAAAGACTTGGATGGTCGTTATGTCGAGGCCAAAATCGAAGATTTGGGAGCTCATTTCCAATATAATCTTCCAAAAGATCGCTTCCGCCAGGCTTATATCGCTCGTCAGTTGCGCGTGACTTTGCCGATTCACCTGGCTGCTTTGTCTTGGAAAACCTTCCAATTGCTTCCTGGTGCAAAAGAAGAGCATGAAGGGCTCTACCGCAATGGAGTGATTGACACTCCATTTGTGACTGTTAGCTTTGATGAAGACTTGACTGTTTACGATAAGTCAACTCATGAAGCCTATGAAGACTTCCTTCGCTTTGAAGATCGGGGCGATATTGGAAATGAATATATCTACTTCCAGCCCAAAAATACAGAACCGATCTATGCAAAACTGGCTGGCGTTAAGGTTCTGGAAAATAATGCTCGCTACGCTAAGGTGGAATTGAGCCATGAATTGACCTTGCCAGTAAGCGCTGATGATATGCTTGAGCAAGAGCAAAAAGGCATCGTAGAATTTATGAATCGCTCAGCAGGTCGTTCGCCAGAAGTGACAACCATGATCTTGACAACTGAGTTGACAGTCTTTGTGGACAGTCCGCAGCTGCGCTTTAAGACTCGCTTTTCAAATACTGCTAAGGATCACCGCATCCGTGTTCTTTTCAGAACCCACAACAGCAGTAAAACCAATGATTCAGACAGCATTTACGAAGTCGTTCGTCGTAATAACCAGCCAGCTGCTTCATGGGAAAATTCAGAAAATCCACAGCACCAGCAAGCTTTCGTCAGTCTTTATGATGACCAAAAAGCAGTAACAGTAGCTAATAAAGGTCTAAATGAATATGAGATTTAGGCGATGATACGATTGCCGTAACTATTCTGCGGGCAACAGGTGAGCTGGGCGACTGGGGCTACTTCCCAACACCAGAAGCCCAGTGCTTGCGTGACTTCCAAGTCGAATACACAGTAGAATGTCATCAACCACAAGAGCGCTTTCGTGCTTATCGTCGGGCGAAAGCCTTCCAAACGCCGTTGACAGCTCTGCAAATTTCCAAACAAGAAGGCAGTGTCGCAGCAACTGGACAAGTCCTAGATCATCCAGCTCTCAGCATGCCTGAAATCTGTCCAACGGCCTTGAAAGTGGCTGAAAACGAGTCCGGAATCATCCTTCGTTACTATAATATGACCCAAGAAGAGCAAGAAGTGATGATATCTTCCCAAATCCGAGTGAATCTATTGGAAGAAGTGGTGTCCGAAGAATCAGGAGTCCTTGGACCACAGGAAATCCGTACAGAGCTTTTGAAGCGTGGTTAAACTGAGAGTCAGATATTTTATCTCAGTCTTAAAATTTACAAAACAATAAAAGGAGAAAAGCATGGTCATTGCAACAGTTGATATAGGTGGAACAGGTATCAAATTTGCGGCTATGTCCAAAGAAGGGGAAATACTGGACAAGCAAGAAATTGCCACACCAGATGACTTAGATAGTTTACTAGATTGGTTGAAAATGCTCCTGTCCAAGCAGGAATATCAAGGCATTGCCATGAGTGTACCAGGAGCGGTTGATCGAAAGACAGGAACGATTGGTGGGATTAGTGCGGTGCCTTATATTCATGGCTTCTCATGGTATGATAAGCTAGCTTCTTATGAGTTACCGATTCATTTAGAAAATGATGCTAACTGCGTTGGTTTGAGCGAGCTGCTAGCTCATCCAGAGCTGGAAAATGCCGCTTGTGTGGTGATTGGTACTGGTATTGGTGGCGCCATGATTGTCAATGGTAGATTACACCGCGGTAAGCACCATCTGGGTGGAGAATTTGGCTATATGACAACCCTTGCGCCTGCTGAAAAACTCAACAACTGGTCCCAACTTGCCTCAACTGGCAATATGGTGCGTTATCTCGCTGAAATCCGGTCAGACTGACTGGAATGGGCGCAAAATCTACCAGGAAGCTGAAGCAGGGAATACCCTTTGTCAAGAAGCTATTGAGCGGATGAACCGCAATCTTGCACAGGGCCTGCTCAATATTCAGTATCTATTTGATCCGGATGTGATTAGTTTGGGTGGCTCTATTAGCCAAAATAAAACATTTATAGAAGGCGTCCGCTCTGCCATTTCTTACTTTGTTGATCGATATGAAGAATATTCTGTTACACCAGAGATTGTCGCCTGTACTTATCAAGGAGAAGCCAATCTTTATGGTGCATTGGTAAATTGGTTACAGGAGGAAGGACAATGGCCACATTCTTAGGATTATCAAGCAAACAAGAGCAAGCAGTTGCTCGGTTAGAAAAATATTTGGATCTAGGTGAGATTGAAGTCAGCCTTGTCCCTGATTCAGCGGTATCAATCAAGGTGGAAGGACGTCAGGGACGTTATCAAATCAGTTATAAGCAACCTCATCAGCTCTATCGAGCTTTGGCGCTTTTATCTGCTGCGCTTAGATCAGGTCAAGACGAGGTGCAGATTGAAGAAGAGGCAGCCTATGAGGATTTGGCCTATATGGCTGACTGTTCCCGCAATGCTGTCTTAAACCTAAGTTCAGCTAAGCAGATGATTGAGGTCTTGGCTTTGATGGGGTATTCTACCTTTGAGCTCTATATGGAAGATACCTATGAGATAGAAAATCAGCCTTATTTTGGCTATTTCAGAGGACGCTACACCGTTGCAGAATTGCAAGAGATTGAAGACTATGCAGCGGATTTTGATATGAGCTTTGTTCCTTGTATTCAAACTTTGGCCCACCTATCCGCTTTTGTCAAATGGAGTGTCAAGGAAGTGCAAGAACTACGAGATGTTGAGGATATCCTGCTGATTGGTGAAGAAAAAGTTTATAACCTAATCGAAGGCATGTTCCAGACCATGGCCCATTTGCGTACACGCAAGATTAATATCGGCATGGACGAAGCCCACTTGGTCGGGCTAGGACGTTATTTGATTCAACATGGTTTCCAAAATCGCAGTCTTCTTATGTGCCAACACCTTGAGCGAGTCTTGGATATTGCAGATAAGTATGGTTTCCACTGTCAGATGTGGAGCGATATGTTCTTCAAACTCATGTCTGCAGATGGTCAGTATGACCGTGATGTGGAAATCCCAGAAGAAACTCGTGTTTATCTGGATCGTCTAAAAGAGCGAGTGACCTTAGTTTATTGGGATTATTATCAGGATAGCGAGGAAAAATACAATCGTAACTTCCAAAATCATCAAAAAATCAGCCAAGACATTGCCTTTGCTGGTGGTGCTTGGAAGTGGATTGGCTTTACACCTCATAATCATTTTAGCCGCTTGGTAGCTATCGAAGCCAATAAAGCTTGTCGAAAGAATCATGTCAAAGAAGTGATTGTGACTGGTTGGGGAGATAATGGTGGAGAATCTTCTCAGTTCTCTATCCTACCTGCTCTGCAGATTTGGACAGAGCTAGCCTATCGGAATGATTTAGATAAGTTAGCAGCGCATTTTAGGGTGAGCACAGGTCTTGATATTGACGACTTTATGAAAGTGGATTTGGCCAATCTCTTACCAGATTTGCCAGAAACTTGAGTGGTATCAATCCAAACCGCTACATCCTTTATCAGGATGTTCTCTGCCCCTTGTTGGAACAGCATATCAGACCTGAGAAAGACAAGCAGCATTTTGAAGCATCTACTCAGCAGTTAAAGGAAGTCAGCCAAAGAGCCGGCTATTATGCTTATCTTTTTGAGACCCAGGCCCAGTTAAATGAACTCTTAGCCTTGAAAATTGAAGCAACATCAGGCATTCAAAAAGCTTATCATGAAGGGGACAAGGCTCGCTTGAAAGACATAGCTGACAAAAACTTACCTTTACTCTATCAAAAAGTTGAAGAGTTTTCAGAGCAATTTAGTCGTCAATGGCAGCAGGAAAACAAAATTTTTGGCTTGGACACAATCGACATTCGCTTTGGAGGTTTACTCAAGCGGATTAAACGAGCACAAGAACGCCTAGAGCAATACATTAGCGGTCAAATCGAGCGTGTCGAAGAATTAGAACAAGAAATCTTGCCTTATAACGATTTCTACAAAGAACAAGGTTTGACATCGACAACAGCTAACCAGTGGCACTTGATTGCAACAGCTTCAACGATTTATACTACATGAGCACACAAGGCTGGGACAAAAGTCCTAGCCTCTTAATTGTCTTTGGATTGTCGAGCAAGACGCAGTGGTTGAGTGGGCTCTACTACGCTGATTTCATCAGCTTTTACAGCCCAACTCAACTGTGCGGAGGTGGGACGACGAAATCGAATTCTAACGAATTACCGATTTCTGTCCCACACTCTTTTGAATCCGCATTAGAAAAACAAATTTGTGTAGGATTTTGGTATTGTGCATATTGGCTTTTTAAAGGTCAAAGATGACTAAATCAACCATGTGGGAGTAAGCAGGTGAATGCTATTTAAAATTCTTTTTCGCTCCTATTTTTATTCTCATTTTTATCTACAAATTTGATAAATAATTTGTATAGTTTTTTCTATAATTAGGAGTTTAACTAGATCTAGGAAAAAGCATATAATAGAATCATGGAAGCGGTACCAAGTGCCTAGAAAGGAGATTTTATGAAAAAGCTTATTCAGACTATCAAAGAAAACTTCATATTTTTCCTGATGGTTTTGCCAGGGGTCATTTGGCTGATTTTATTTTTCTACATTCCAGTTTTGGGAAATGTGGTAGCTTTCAAAAATTACCGGCTCAGTGGAGAAGGTTTTATCCATAGTGTATTGAGTAGTGAATGGGTAGGATTCGATAATTTCAAATTTCTATTTAGTTCGCAAGACGCTTATGTTATCACTCGAAACACTTTGCTTTATAATATCGGCTTCATTGTTTTAGGATTGATTGTGGCAGTGGGAGTAGCGATTATCTTTAGTGAGTTACGCTCTAAGAAAATGGTAAAAATTTACCAAACAACCATGCTTTTCCCTTATTTCTTATCTTGGATTATTATTAGTTTCTTCGTTTACGCTTTCTTAAGTCCTGATAGAGGATTGCTGAATAATATCCTAGGAAATTTTGGAGTGAAGCCAGTTAGCTGGTATAATTTTGCGCCATTCTGGCCAGCATTCCTACTATTTATCGGAATTTGGAAAGGTCTCGGCTATAATAGTATCATCTACTATGCAAGTATCATGGGGATTGATCCGAGTTATTATGAAGCGGCTACAGTTGATGGAGCAACGAAGTGGCAACGCATTCGCCATGTAACCTTACCGCAGCTTGCACCACTTATTACTATTTTGACTATTTTGGCTGTTGGAAATATCTTCCGAGCTGACTTTGGTTTATTCTATCAGATTCCACGTGATTCTGGAACCATTTACAATGTCACAAATGTACTGGATACTTATGTCTACCATGGTTTGGCTAAAACAGGGGATATTAGTATGGCAGCAGCAGCAGGTCTTTACCAGTCAGTTGTCGGACTTTTCTTAGTAATTACAACAAATCTGATTGTTCGTCGTATTGATAAAGATTCAGCTTTATTCTAGAAGGGAAGGATGTTTATGAAAAAAGAAAAAATAGACAACGTAGGTATCCACTCCTTCAGTAAAAAAGCAGATATTTTCTTCAATATTATTGTAGCTTTATTTGCTCTATCTTGTATCCTGCCTTTCTTCTTTGTTATCATCATTTCGATGACAGATGAGACAAGGTTGGTTGTAGATGGCTTCCAATTTTGGCCATCACAATTCAGCTTTGCCGGGTATGAATTTTTGGTTCAACTCAAAGACAAGATTTTGCAATCTCTCTTTATCACCGTTTTTATCACAGTTGTCGGGACATGTTTAAATGTCTTCTTCACAACGACCTATGCTTATGCTATTTCAAGAAGTACATTTAAATATAGACGCTTCTTCACCTTGTTTGCCATGGCTAGTATGCTCTTAGTGCTGGTATGGTACCGACCTATATCATTATGACGTCATTGCTTGACTTAGGAGATACAGTAGCTGCGTTGATTTTGCCGATGCTATTAAGTCCATTTAATATCATTGTTATGAGAACCTTTATCAAAAAGACAATCCCAGAGGCGATTATTGAATCAGCTAAGATTGATGGTGCTAGCGAATCACGTGTTTTCTTCCAGATTTGTTTACCACTGGTATTGCCAGGAATTGCTACCATCAGTCTCTTCACGGCTCTCGCCTTCTGGAATGATTGGTTTAATGCCTTGCTTTATATTAAGAGCGATAACTTAGTGCCTTTACAGTATTTATTGATGAAGATTCAAGCGAATATGGAGTTCCTATCAAAAAGTGCAGGAGCAAGTGCTCAGCTGGCCTCTTTGAGTGGAAGCTTACCAAAAGAATCTGCTCGTATGGCAATGGTTGTTGTATCAACCCTACCAATTGCCTGTGTTTATCCTTTCTTCCAACGCTATTTTGTTAAAGGTTTGACAATTGGTGGCGTGAAAGAATAAGGTTGCTTTGATCTAGATAGATCAACCTAAATTTGTCCAATATAAAAATATAAAAAAGGAGAAATTCTTATGAAAAATTGGAAAAAGTTTGCTTTAACTTCTGCTAGTGTCGTAGCACTTGCAGCAACATTAGCTGCTTGTAGTAGCTTGACAGGTGAAAGAAATCTTCAGCCAAATCTGAAGATGGTAAAACAGTCATCAAAATGTATCAAATTGGTGATAAACCTGATAACCTTGATAAACTACTTGAAAATGCAAACAAGATTATTGAAAAGAAAACTGGTGTAAAACTTGACATCCAATATATTGGCTGGGGCGAATATGGTGACAAGATGAACGTTATGGTTCAATCAGGAGAAAACTTTGATATTGCATTTGCTCAAAACTATGTCATTAATGCGCAAAAAGGTGCCTATGCTGATTTGACAGACCTTTACAAAAAAGAAGGAAAAGAACTCTATAAATCATTAGACCCTGCTTATATCAAAGGGAATACAGTAAATGGCAAACTTTACGCTGTTCCGGTAAATGCTAATATTACCTCAGCACAACACTTTGCTTTCAATGGCCCACTCTTAGAAAAATACGGCATTGATGTTTCAAATGTGAATTCATATGAAGATCTTGAAGCTGCTTTGAAAACGATCAAAGAAAAAGCTCCTGAGACAACACCTTTTGCAATCAACAAAGACTTTGTCCCTTCAGAAAACTTTGATTACCCTGTAACCAACGAATTACCATTTGTAATTGACTTGAAAGGGGATGCTACTAAGGTTGTAAACCGTTATGAAGTTCCACGCTTTGTAGAACATTTGAAGACACTTCACAAATACTACCAAGCAGGTTACATCCCTCAAGACGTAGCAACAAGTGATACTTCTTACGATCTTCAAACAGATACTTGGTTTGTTCGTGAAGAAACAGTAGGACCTGCTGACTACGGAAACAGCTTGCTTTCACGTGTAGCAAACCGCAATATCACGATTCGACCATTTATCGACTTCTACAAGAAGAACCAAACAGCGCAAGTGGCAAACTTTATCATCTCAAACACTTCTAAGAACAAAGAAAAAGCTATGGAAGTTTTGAATGTATTGAATACAGATAAAGAACTCTTGAATGGCTTGGTTTACGGACCAGAAGGCGAAAACTGGGAAAAAATTGCTGGAAAAGAAGACCGTGTAAAAGTTTTGAAACCATATAACGGAAACACTCATATGTCTGGTTGGAACACAGGTAATAACTGGCTTCTTTACCTCAATGAGAACGTAACTGACGAACAAGTTGCTGAATCTAAGAAAACTCTTGCAGAAGCAAAAGAATCTCCAGCACTTGGCTTTAACTTTAACACTGAGCCAGTTAAGTCTGAAATCACAGCTGTTATCAACACAGTAAAACAATATTCAGCTGCAATCAACACTGGTACAGTTGATCCAGAAGTTGAAATTCCAAAATTGATGGACAAACTGAAATCAGAAGGTGCTTATGACAAAGTATTGAAAGAATTGCAAAAACAATACGACGAATTCTTAGCATCTAAAAAATAATCCAATACAACAAGTTGAGGCTGAGGCGGTAGCGCCTCAGCCTTGGTTTTTTTGAAGAATCGTTTTTTCGCCTTTTTAAGAAAATACGGAAATATGATATAATATTTTATAGATTGAGCCTATCTTTTTTATAATAGATAGCTATTTACAGCGGGTCTAGAAATCGAAAGGACTCGTTTGTAGAGACCTAAATGGGAAGCGCTGAAGTGTGACAGGAGGAGTATATGGGACGAATGATTGAGTTTATTTTTCAAAAGGTTTATTTGGCAATGCTGGCGTCGGGTATTTTTCTCCTATTGTCGTTTTGCGGTGGTCTTATCTTTGGTGTGGCACCTGCTGGCGCTGTTTTAATGTCGCTTTATGCAGAGCATGGGAGCAATTATAAGGCTTATCATTTTCAGCAAGCTTGGAACTTATTTAAAGACAATTTTATCCAAGCAAACCAAGTTTTTTATTCTATTGCTGTAGTGGAAGCATTGTTTATCTATGGTGTTTATCTGCTTATTCAACTTCCACAGTCACTTTTTACCATTTTTTTAAGCCTTGTGAACCTGATTTTTGCCTTGGTTTTGCCACTGGTTTATTCGGTTTATTTAAAACTTCAGGTACATTTTGAATTGTCTTATGTAAATAGCTTAAAATTATCGATTATCGGCATTTTTTTGAATATCAGTGCCATGCTAAAAATGTTGCTCGGAACGGCCCTCCTTTTAGTGGCCAGTTACTATGCACCTGCTTTAGGATTTTTTGTTTTTATTGGTGCTTGGCATTTCTTTATTAGTGATGTATTAAAGCCTGTTTATGAATTGTTGAAGTCCAAATTGATTGTGTAATTATGAAACGATTTTGGTTACATTCTTTATTAAAAGTTTATGCGACGACGATGTTTATTCTAGTTGGTTTTGTAGCTCTGCTTATTTCTTACGCTAGTTGGCAAACCAAAGTGCAGGAGGCAAGCAGCATTTCGCAACGAGTTGTGAGTCGTACAGTAGATGAGGTTGAATACTATCATCAAAGGAGTCGTCAGCTGATACAAGATCTATTTGGTAATTCTGCCAAATTAGAGGGAGTTTATAAATACTTCAGCTTGTCGCCATCTGCTTATGCTTCTTGGAAGCTTCAAAATGCTCTCAATGATGTTATTAAAATATCCCTCCATGATAATATTAATGACATTTATTTTGAAAACAGCTATATCACAGGGATTGACATTGCCTTACAAGATTATAAAATGGTCTTTACTTCAAGCCGCAGTCATCGAGGTGGTGTGCAAATACTAGCCAGCTCCTATAAGCCATCTGAAAATGCTATTCCCATTCCGATTTATGATACAGCGAATCAAATGATCGGTACAGCCTATATAACGATTGACTCGACTGTTTTCAACCAAATCATTGATAATGTACGTAATGATTTGCCACTCCTTGTCAAGATTACTTCTCCCTATAACCAGGTAATCTTTCAAACTGGAGAAGGGTTGGCCGGTAAGTGGATTAAGCGCTACAGTGCACATGATTATGTGGTAGAAGTGGCCTTACCCAAAGATTACTTACGGGAGGAGACTGTTCGTAGCACGATCTTCATTTTAGGAGTTAGCTTGATTTTGACAGCTAGTCTTTATGTAATTTTGCAACGAGTCTTCCGCAACTATCAGCGGCAGGTTGTTGATGTAGTAGAGACGATTCAAGCGATTGGTCAAGGGGCTAGCCATCTGCGTATTGACACAGCTACAAAAGAGCAGGAGTTGCTCTTAATTGCGGATAATACCAATACCATGTTGGATAATCTAGATCGTAATATCCATGATATATATCAGCTTCAGCTCAATCAAAAAGATGCGAATATGAGAGCCTTACAAGCACAGATTAATCCTCATTTTATGTATAATACTTTAGAGTTTATTCGGATGTATGCGGTCATGAAAAGTCAGGACGAGCTTGCAGATATTATTTATGAATTTAGTAGCTTATTAAGGAATAATATTTCTGATGAAACACAGGTAACACTAGAAAGTGAACTAGAGTTTTGTCGTAAATATAGCTACCTTTGTATGGTGCGACATCCCAATTCTGTAGCTTACGGCTTTACCATAGCTGAGGAATTAAAAAAGATGGTTATACCTAAATTTACCATCCAACCTTTGGTAGAAAATTACTTTGCTCATGGTGTAGATTATCGTAGAAAGGACAATGTGATTAGTGTCAAAGTTTTAAAAATGGCAGGGGCTAGTCGCATTTTAATCCAGGATAATGGCCGAGGAATAAAAGCTGAAAAATTAGCAGAAATTCGCCATATTCTATCAAATCGCCAACTAGAAGCTTCAGAAAATAAAGAAAAGAGAACCTCGATTGGAATCATCAATATCCATGAACGCTTTTTGCTTTTCTTTGGAGACCGCTACAGCATTGCTGTTGATTCGGAAGAAAATAAAGGGGTTCGCTATATCATAGAAATCAAGGATGAATAAAAAAATACGATGTATAAAGTACTATTAGTAGATGATGAATATATGATTACAGAGGGATTGAAAGTTCTTATTCCCTTTGAAAAATGGAAGATGGAGGTCGTTGCGACGGCTAATGATGCTGAAACGGCTTTAGAATACATCAGTCAGAATCCAGTGGACATAGTCATTACAGATGTCAATATGCCTGGTATGAATGGTCTCGACATGATTGCTCAAATGAAGGAAATCTTACCGAATGTAGCTTTTATTATCCTGTCTGGCTATCAAGAGTTTGAGTACGTCAAGACAGCTCTGAATCTACAAGTAGCTGATTACTTGGTTAAGCCAGTCAATAAAGTTGAACTAGCTACAATTCTAGAAAAACTTTCTCAACAATTTGAGCAATCTTCTTATCATGAAATCGAGAAAATCTTTCAAGAGGAGCTCTCAGAGGAAGAGCTAGAGTTTCTCTTAGAAAATAAAGCACCCGTCTGGTTGGGAGCTAGTCACGATCCACATGGATTTGCATCGACTACTTATCCAGTGTCAAATCAGATGCTCTATCTTTGCTTGTCTCATCACGAAGAAGAGACTAATTTTTATCAGTTGGAGCTTTCTTCACCATATAAAGAAAGATTACAACAATTTAAAAATAATCTCGAAAAAATGCTGTTTTATGGTACAGTTGGGAGAAAGCAAACAGATCCTCTCTTTCAGTACTATGAACCGATGTATCGAGTGATTATTCAGGGGAATATCAATCAAATCTTAGAAGAGCTAGATATGCTCAAAGGAATTGTTTTAAGTCATACACCAAGAGTATCGATTACCAAGCAACTCTTTATTCAATTTATGATGGATGTCTACCACTTGTTTGAGCATTTACAGCCTGATGATATGACTAGTATTATCAAAGAGATTGAAAGTGTATCAAAATTTGAAGGTTTGTTAAAATACATTAAGCAGAAGTTGACGGAATTATTCGCTCAGTATCGTATGAATGAAAATGTAGCGAGCGTCTTAGAAGTCATCGGTCGCGATTATCAAAAGGATCTTTCTTTGAAGGATATTAGTAAAGAACTTTTTATCAACCCAGTCTATTTGGGGCAGTTGATCAAACGAGAAACCAATTCGACCTTTGCTGAACTTTTAAATAAACAACGCATTAAGGCAGCTCAACAGTTGTTGCTGTCAACTAATGACAGTATAGAAGATGTATGCTATGCTGTTGGTTATAGTAATGTAGGTTATTTTTACAAAGTGTTTAGAAAGCTGTGCGGTAAATCTCCCAAAGCTTATCGTCAACAGATGGATTAAGCTATCTATCAAATATCGGACTTGTTTTGCCATTTTTCTCTTTAAAAAGCGGAAAAAATAGAATAAATAAGTCCTATTTTTATTGCCTCAGAAAGAGTATAATGAAAGTGACTTTATAAAGTGAGGTATCAATATGCTGACATTTCCAAAAGATTTTGTTTGGGGTTCTTCTACATCTGGTCCACAGACAGAAGGGCGAATGATAGGAGATGGGAAAGGTGACAACCTGTGGGACTATTGGTTTAGTCAAGAAAATTATCGGTTTCATAATGAAATCGGCCCAGAGAAAACATCTACTTTTTATGAACATTGGGAGCAAGACATCGATCTTTTAGTTGAGACAGGGCATACAGCCTTTCGAACTTCGATCCAGTGGTCTCGGCTTTTTCCAAATGGCCGTGGTCCGGTGAATCAAGTGGGCGTTGAATTTTACCGCAAGGTTTTTGAAAGGATTCAATCAAAAGGCATTCGCTTAATTGTCAATCTTTATCATTTTGATTTGCCCTTTGCCTTGCAGGAAGCTCAAGAAGGTTGGGAAAGTTTGGATACCGTTTATGCTTACGAAGATTATGCTCGCTTCTGTTTTAAAACATTTGGAGATTTAGTAGATCAATGGGTCACTTTTAATGAACCGATCGTCCCAGTCGAGTTTGGATATTTATGATGGGCATTACCCACATAAGGTAGATGCACATGCAGCAGTAAAAGTAGCCTATCATACCCAGCTGGCTAGTTCCTTAGCAGTTAAGGCTTGTCATGAAGTTTCTGCAGATTATAAGATTGGTATTATTCTCAATCTGACTCCAGCCTACCCACGCAGCCAGCATCCAGCGGATTTAAAAGCTGCTCATATTGCCGAGCTATTTCAAGCTAGATCCTTTTTAGATCCTTCAGTTTTGGGATATTATCCAGCTGAATTGGTCGAACTATTGCGTCAATATGATCTCTTGCCAGCAGCTACAGAAGAGCAACTACAGGTCATCCGAGAAAATACAGTAGATTTTCTTGGGGTGAATTATTACCAGCCTCTTCGGGTTGCAGCACCTAAGTATTTAAAGCATCCTGAGTCACCACTTTTGCCAGAGCATTTTTATGAACCTTATGTCATGCCAGGTCGAAAGATTAACCCGCACCGTGGCTGGGAGATTTATGGACAAGGAATTTATGATATTGCACAAAATATCAAGGAAAATTATGGAAACATTGAATGGATGCTAACGGAGAATGGAATGGGAGTTGAAGGAGAAGAAAAGTTCCGTGACCAAGGCTTCATTCAAGATGATTACCGTATTGAGTTCGTCAAAGGACATCTGCGCCAGCTCCATCGGGCTATCCAGGATGGTGCTAACTGTAAAGGTTACCTTATGTGGACTTTTATCGATTGCTGGTCCTGGCTCAATAGCTATAAAAACCGTTATGGTTTGATTGAACTCAATTTGGAAACACAAGAGCGCATCATCAAAAAATCTGGTCGATGGTTTAAAGAGTTGAGTCAACAAAATGGCTTTTGATTTAATAAGTGCAAACTCCGTTGCTGATGGCGACGGAGTTTTTGCTAGATAATTCCACATGATGATAGCTATACCAATTCTAGAACTTGACAACAAAAAAAGAAAATTATATACTTTTTTTGCTTGTTTAATATGTACTTTATTAGACTATACCAATTTTGAAGGAGAGTAGTGATGCGAAAAAAGTATCACTCAATTAGTAAGTATGTGTGGAATTGTTGGAGTTGTGGGAAATACAAACGCAACAGATATTTTGATTCAAGGACTTGAAAAGTTAGAGTACCGTGGTTATGATTCTGCAGGGATTTTTGTCCTAGGTGGAGCTCAAAATCATTTGGTGAAAGCAGTTGGTCGTATTGCTGAATTGTCTGCAAAGGCAGAAGGTGTCCAAGGGACAACAGGGATTGGTCATACGCGCTGGGCGACTCATGGAAAACCTACAGAGAACAATGCTCATCCGCATCGATCTGAGACGGAACGTTTTGTCTTGGTGCACAATGGGGTGATTGAAAATTATCTTGAAATCAAGGAAGAATACCTTGCAGGTCACCACTTCAAGGGGCAAACTGATACGGAAATCGCCGTACACTTGATTGGAAAATTTGCTGAAGAAGATGGTCTGTCAGTGCTTGAGGCCTTTAAAAAAGCCCTTCATATCATCCGTGGTTCGTATGCTTTTGCCTTGATTGACTCACAGAATCCTGAAGTGATCTATGTGGCTAAGAATAAATCACCGCTTTTGATTGGTCTTGGAGATGGTTATAACATGGTCTGCTCAGATGCTATGGCTATGATTCGTGAAACTAGCCAATATATGGAAATCCATGACCAGGAGTTGGTGATCGTTAAGGCAGACAGTGTAGAAGTTCAAGATTATGATGGCAATCGCCGTGAACGTGCCAGCTATACTGCTGAACTAGATTTATCTGATATTGGTAAGGGAACTTACCCATACTACATGCTCAAAGAAATTGACGAGCAACCAACTGTTATGCGTAAATTGATCCAAGCCTACACAGATGAATCTGGCCAAGTTGTTGTTGATCCAGCTATCATCAAGGCAGTTCAAGAAGCAGATCGCCTCTATATCCTTGCGGCTGGAACATCTTACCATGCAGGATTTGCTTCTAAGAAAATGTTGGAAGAATTGACAGATACACCAGTAGAACTTGGGATTTCATCAGAGTGGGGTTACGGCATGCCACTTCTCAGTAAGAAACCGCTCTTTATCTTTATCAGCCAGTCTGGTGAGACAGCTGATAGTCGCCAGGTTTTGGTTAAGGCTAATGAAATGGGCATTCCAAGCTTGACAGTCACAAATGTACCAGGATCAACTCTTTCACGTGAAGCTAACCATACTATGCTTCTTCATGCTGGACCAGAAATTGCTGTGGCTTCAACCAAGGCCTACACAGCACAAATCGCTGCCCTTGCCTTTCTGGCAAAAGCAGTAGGAGAAGCAAATGGCAATACCAAAGCACAAGCATTTGATCTCGTTCATGAGTTATCAATCGTAGCTCAGTCGATCGAGTCAACTCTTTCAGAGAAAGAAATCATTGATGCCAAGGTTCGTGAGCTTCTCGAAACCACTCGCAATGCTTTTTATATTGGGCGTGGACAAGACTATTACGTAGCTATGGAGGCTAGTCTCAAACTCAAAGAAATCTCTTATATTCAATGCGAAGGCTTTGCAGCTGGTGAGCTCAAGCATGGAACCATTGCCTTGATTGAAGAAGGAACACCAGTGATTGCCCTCCTATCAGATCCTGTCCTTGCAAATCACACACGCGGAAATATCCAAGAGGTCGCAGCCCGTGGTGCTAAGGTTCTCACTATCGCAGAAGAGAATGTTGCTAGGGATACAGATGACATCGTTCTTACAACGGTACATCCTTACCTCTCACCAATCTCAATGGTTATTCCAACACAGCTGGTTGCCTATTTGCGACCTTGCACCGTGGATTAGATGTAGATAAACCACGCAATTTAGCCAAATCAGTAACAGTTGAATAGACTATTAAAATCGTTGAGAATGTTTTTGACGATTTTCCTGCTAGCCACTTACTAGATTGAATGCCTTGAAAAAAGTATGAAAAAAGTATATTTTGATGAAACAGTTATTGTGAGATGTGCTATAATAAAATGAATGTAAAAGAAAAACCACGCCCTTTCAACTCATAAGTTAATCTTGAGTTAGATGGCGTAACAGAAGAGGTTCCTATGACAAAATTATACGGAAGTTTGGAAGCGGGTGGTACAAAATTTGTTTGTGCCGTCGGAAATGAGCAATTTGAGGTCATTGAGAAAGTACAGTTTCCAACAACAACCCCAATTGAAACACTAGATAAAACAATTGAATTTTTCTCTCGTTTTGACAATTTAGCTAGCCTAGCTGTTGGATCTTTTGGTCCGATTGATATTGACCAAAACTCAAACTTACGGCTATATCACGACAACACCTAAGCCTCACTGGGCGAATGTAGATATTGTTGGTGCATTACGCCGTGCACTCAATGTACCAATTTACTTCACGACGGATGTAAATAGCTCGGCTTATGGTGAAGTTGTTGCTCGCAATAATGCTGGTGGCCGCATTGAAAATTTGGTCTACTATACTATTGGAACAGGAATTGGAGCAGGAGCAATCCAGCGTGGAGAATTTGCTGGAGGAATTGGCCATCCAGAAATGGGTCACTATTATGTAGCAAAACATCCTATGGATGTAGAAAAAGAGTTTAATGGTGTTTGCCCGTTTCATAACGGTTGCTTGGAAGGCCTGGCTGCTGGCCCAAGTTTGGAGGCTCGTACAGGAGTTCGAGGTGAAAATATTGAACTCAATAGTTCTGTTTGGGATATTCAAGCCTACTATATTGCCCAAGCTGCTATTCAGGCGACAGTTACTTTCCGACCAGATGTCATCGTCTTTGGCGGTGGGGTGATGGCTCAGCAGCATATGCTGGATCGTGTTCGTGAGAAATTTACGGTTCTTCTAAATGGTTATCTACCAGTGTCTGATGTTCGAGACTATATCGTGACACCGGCTGTAGCTGGAAATGGCTCTGCAACTTTAGGTAACTTTGTCTTAGCCAAAGAAATTAGCGAACGAAATGCAAAATAATATAATAAAGTGGGTCCGGGACAAAAGTCCTAGCCTCTCAATTGTCTTTGGCTTGTCGAGCAAGACGCAGTGGTTGAGTGGGCTCTACTACGCTGATTTCATCAGCTTTTACAGCCCTACTCAACTGTGCGGAGGTGGGACGACGAAATCGAATTCTAACGAATTACCGATTTCTGTCCCACTCTCTTTATTTTGAGGTGAAAGATGCAACAAAAAATTGTAAAAGATGTTTTATTTTTACAACAAAAGTCAGAACCTGCTACCAAATTGGATCTTTATTTGGCGCAGGATTTACAGGACACTCTACTTGCGCATCAAGAAAACTGTGTGGGTCTTGCGGCAAATATGATTGGAGTTAGGAAGCGAGTGATTATCTTTCAGTATGGTCTGGTGCCTGTAGTCATGTTTAATCCTGTTTTGCTCTCAAAATCAGGTCCATATCAAGCAGAAGAAGGATGCCTGTCTCTTTCTGGTAGTCGATTGACGACGCGTTACCAGGAGATTACTGTGGAGTATTTAGATAGAAATTGGGAACGGCAAAATATGACCTTGAATGGTCTTCCTGCTCAGATTTGTCAGCATGAGTTAGATCATTTAGAAGGAATTCTGATTTAAGAGAATGAGTCCAGCTTCATGCTGGATTTTTAATTCTTATCAAAATAGTTCTCGTGGAAACTTTTTTTCTTGACTTTGGTGTGTTACGTGTTAAAATAGTTCTCATGGAAACTTTTTTGTATTAGACTGATAAAGGAGTGGAAGCATTGGAAAAACCATTATTAGAGTTCAAACGTTTTGGTCCTCAAATCTATCGGATGGTCGAATTGAGAGCCAAAGAACGTGGGATTGAATTTATGGCTGGGCCTCAAGGTCAAGTTTTATATTTTGTGTCTCAGCGAGATAAAAAAGGAATCCAGACTTTTATCCGAGATATCGAATGTGAGCTAGATATTTCTAAATCAGTTGCCAGTAATTTGATGAAGAGAATGGAAAAAAATGGGACCATTATCTTGAAAGTAAGCAAAACAGATAAAAGAGCAAAAATTGTCCAACTAACAAACATCGCTCAAGATAGAATCAAAGAAATTCAGGCTTTTTTTGATGAGATTGATCAATGTATCTTGCAGGGGGTTTCGGAAAAAGAGTTAGAAATTTTTGTACTGGTTATGGAAAAGTTCTATCAAAATATAAAGAAATTAGAAAAAGGAGAATATGATGTTTAAGTTGTTCAAACGTATAACAGCGAAAGAGTACGGTTTGATTTTCTTGACGATTCTATGTGTTTGGTTAACTGTTTATCTAGAGTTAGAAGTTCCGACTTATATGTCAGAAATTACAACTTTACTACAGACGCCGGGGACAACGACAGGAGAGCTATGGGTACCAGGTTTGAAAATGCTGGGCCTATCATTTGCAAGCTTGTTCTCCTTGGTAATAGCTGGTTTTGTGTCCTCTCGGATGGCTTCTAGCTATACTACCCGCTTGCGTGAGGATATTTTTAATCGTGTCTTGGATTATTCTGATTCAGAGATTAAAAAATTCTCTATCCCTAGTCTTCTGACCAGAACAACCAACGATATTACCCAAATTCAGGTGTTTATCGCCATGGGACTACAAGTTGTTATTCGAGGAAGCATCATGGCGATTTGGGCTATGACTAAGGTTGTTGGCAAATCAGATGCTTGGTTGATCGCTGTTTTGGTTGCGGTTGCGGCCATTATATTGATGACGATTGTCTTAGTGACTTTGGCTTTTCCAAAGCAATCTATTGTACAAACCTTGACTGATAAGTTAAATAGTGTGACACGTGAAAGTTTGACAGGGATTCGAGTCGTTCGAGCTTATAATGCAGAAGATTACCAGGATGCAAAATTCGATGCAGCAAACGATGAGGTGACTAGCCTTAATATCTTTATTAATCGCTTCATGTCTTTATTCAATCCAATTATGAGTGGGATTTCAAGTGGTTTAACGCTGGCTATTTATTGGATTGGAGCTTATTTGATTCATAGCGCAGCAGCTACCGATAAGCTTGGTCTATTCAGTGATATGGTTGTTTTCATGTCTTATGGCATGCAGGTTGTTATTGGATTCTTGCTGATGGGTGCATTGTTTATTGTTTTGCCACGTACCCTTGTTTCAGCTGGCCGGATTAACAAAGTGTTAGCATTGGATAGCAGTATCAAAGAAAAAGATCAAGCACAGACTGAGGGCCAAAGCAAAGGACAAGTGACTTTTGAAGATGTTTCTTTCCGTTATGCAAAAAATTCTGAAGCAGTAATTGAACATGTTAGTTTTACTGCTAAAGCTGGCGAAACAGTGGCCTTTATCGGATCTACAGGCTCAGGTAAATCAACCCTTGTTAATTTGATACCTCGTTTCTATGATGTGACAGAAGGTAGGATTTTAGTCGACGGCGTAGACGTCCGTGACTATGAGCTTAAAGTCTACGGAATAAGGTGGGATATATACCGCAGAAAGCTGTACTTTTCTCAGGAACAATTACTTCAAATTTGGACTTTGGAGAAAGCTTGGAGACACCGCTAGATGAAGGGAAAATGTGGGAAGCCTTGGAACTAGCACAGGCTAAATCATTTGTAGAAGAAAAAGGGGCAGGTCTTACGTCTGAAGTAGCCCAAGGAGGCACGAACTACTCTGGTGGTCAACGTCAACGTCTAGCCATTGCGCGTACATTGGCCCGTAAGCCAGAAATTCTGATATTTGATGATTCTTTCTCTGCTTTGGACTATAAGACAGATCGTATTTTACGAAAAGAATTGGCAGAACGAACTCAACATATGACGAAACTGATTGTTGCCCAACGAATCTCTACTATTATGGATGCCGATCAAATCCTAGTTCTAGACAATGGTCAAGTCGTAGGGCAAGGCACTCATAAAGAGTTGTTGGCTACGAATGCAGTGTATCAAGAAATTGCTTATTCTCAATTATCAAAGGAGGAACTAGAAAATGGAAAATAAAAAAACACCTTTATTTACCCAAATGAAGCCTTATATTAAAGGCTTCCAGTTTCCTTTTGTCATTGCAGTAATAGGTGCGATCATCTCTAGTATTATTACAGTGTTTGGTCCGTATAAGTTGCGTGAAATCACAAACTTAATTACAGATGGTCTGGTAGGTGAGATGGACTTGGGAGCTATCTCAAATATAGGGTTGTTCCTAGCTTTACTTTATGCTGCGGGTTCTCTTATCAATTATGCGCAGACCTATGCTATTTCGGATATGATTCAGCACTTTTCGAAACGCTTGAGAACTGCGATTGCAGAAAAAATCAACCGCTTGCCCTTAAGCTACTTTGATAGCCATTCTCAAGGGGATACCCTATCACGTGTGACAAATGATGTAGATACAGTTGGACAATCATTGACACAGAGTTTGGGCACTCTGATTTCTTCAGTCTTGCTTTTAATTGCTGTGCTCTTTATGATGTTTTATACGAATGTTGTGCTTTCGTTTGTGACGATTGGTTCAGTCTTATTGGGCTTGTTTTCTCAGCAGTTCTGATGGCGAAATCACAGAGATATTTCCAAGAACAGCAAAGTAATCTAGCAGCTATCAATGGATATGTGGAAGAAATGTACTCTGGGCACAATGTTATTACTAGTTACAATGGTGCAGAAAAGACACGTTTGGCATTCAATGTCCTCAACCAAAATCTGTATGCTAGTATGTGGAAGTCACAATTTATTTCAGGAATTATGTTTCCACTGATGAACTTTGTTGGTAATTTTGGTTATGTGATGGTCGTGATTGTAGGCGCTACAATGGCTATTAATGGCTCCATCAGCATGGGTACGATTGTGGCTTTCATGGTCTACGTACGAATTTTTTCACAACCTCTTTCTCAAATCGCCCAGGGAATCACAACACTCCAATCTGCTAGTGCAGCTATGGGACGTGTCTTTGAGTTTCTAGCAGAAGAAGATATGGAAGATGATTCTCACAAACTTCAACAATTAACAAATGTAAAAGGGCATGTCCAGTTTAAAGATGTCTTCTTTGGTTACAATCCTGATAAGACTATTATTCATGATTTCTCAGCAGAAGCAAAGGCTGGACAAAAGATTGCAATTGTTGGGCCCACTGGTGCTGGTAAGACAACGATTGTTAACCTACTCATGAAGTTCTATGATATTGAACGTGGGCAAATCATGATTGATGGTGTGGATATCAAAGATATGCAACGCTCAGAAGTTCACGATGCTTTTTCTATGGTATTACAGGACACTTGGCTTTTTGAAGGAACGATTAGAGATAATCTGATCTATAACCAGGAGAATATCAGTGATGAAGCGGTTATTGATGCTGCAAAAGCAGTTGGTGTTCATCATTTCATCATGACGCTTCCAAATGGTTATGATACGGTTCTGGATGATACGGTTACGCTGTCTGTTGGGCAAAAACAACTCTTAACGATTGCAAGAGCTCTATTAAAAGATGCTCCGTTGCTTATCCTAGATGAAGCAACATCTTCAGTTGATACACGGACTGAAGAGTTGATTCAAAAAGCGATGGACAAACTCATGGAAGGACGAACATCTTTTGTGATTGCCCATCGTCTATCTACTATTCGTAATGCAGATTTGATCCTTGTCATGCGCGATGGAAATATCATCGAACAAGGAAATCACGATCAACTGATGGATCAAAAAGGTTTCTATGCGGATCTTTATAATAGTCAGTTTGTAGAAGAAGAGTAATAAAACAGGTGAGATTGGAACAAAAGTGTTTCAATCTCGCTTTATTATCACAGACTATTTTTACGTGTAGTCTAACTTCTGAAGAAATGTATAGGTCATTAATTATTAGTTTTTGAAGCTGGTCTTGAAATTTCTCTCTAGAATTGAAGCATCAAGATGAGGAAAGCTTCGCTTTTGATTTAATTTTCCTATATTTTTGAGCGAGCTTTAGCTTCAGATAATGACTAAATTTTTGTAGTTTTTAGTATAGAAAGATGAAGGAAGCGTGTTAAAGACTATTAGTTTTTTTGATATAATAAAAAAAGAATATTTTTTGGGAGGTCAAAATGTCAGAGCCATTATTTCTACAATCAGTTATGCAAGAAAAAATTTGGGGTGGAACCAAACTGAGAGATGAGTTTGGTTATGAAATTCCTAGTGATAAAGTTGGAGAATATTGGGCGATTTCAGCTCATCCCAATGGAGTATCATCTATTAAGAATGGTCGGTATGCCGGACAGAAATTGGACAAATTATATGCAGAACATCGAGAGCTTTTTGGTAATCGTCCTGAACCGGTCTTTCCACTATTAACGAAGATCTTAGATGCCAATGATTGGTTAAAGTGTCCAAGTGCATCCAGATGATGCCTATGGGCTGAAGCATGAAGGTGAACTAGGTAAGACAGAGTGCTGGTATGTTATCGCAGCAGATGATGATGCCGAGATCATCTACGGTCATCATGCTAAGACCAAGGAAGAACTTCGTGAACAAATTGAAGCTAAAAATTGGGATCAGCTTTTGACAAAGGTAAAGGTAAAAGCAGGCGATTTCTTCTATGTACCGAGCGGTACTATGCATGCTATTGGCTCAGGTATCTTGATTTTAGAGACCCAACAGTCTAGTGATACAACTTACCGTGTGTACGATTTTGACCGCAAGGATGATGCAGGGAATCTCCGTGAATTGCACTTAGAAAAATCTATCGATGTTTTGAATATTGGTGAACCAGCTAATAGTCGTCCAGTCAATTTACAAGTGGATAATCTGTCTTCCACTTTACTGGTTGCCAATGATTTCTTTGCTGTCTACAAATGGGAACTGACGGGCCAGGCTGATTTTACTAAAACAGCTGACTATACGCTTAACAGTGTATTAAATGGGCAAGGACAATTAACCGTAGATGGTCAAACCTATCCAATTCGCAAGGGAAATCATTTTATTTTACCGAGTGATGTGGCTAGCTGGAAGTTAGAGGGCCAAGAGCTTGAAATGATTGTTAGCCATCCATAAATCAATCTAAGAGGGGACACACATGTTTTTAAGAATTCTAGGAAGTATTCGTACTAATAATTTTCAAGATGAGCATTGTATAGAAAAAATCCAAACTCTCTGGCAGGAACAAGAGGGAGCTGTGAAAGAAGCTTTTGACCAAGGGGAACCGGTTTATGCTGTCTATCATGACTATGCTAGTGATTACAAAGGAGACTACAGTCTCTCTATCTGTCGTTTGACAGATGGGGACATCTATGATTTTGATACATCCGAGCAGACCTATCAAGTATTTGAGGCTGATAAGGAGGATCCGCAAGCGATTCTTCATGCTTGGCAGAGGATTTGGCAGGCAGAAGAAACAGGTGAGCTTCATCGAGACTATAGTATTGACTTTGAAAAATACGACCCAGACCAAACGGTGGCTGTTTTTATTGCAACTAAGTAGCACTAAGTTTTCGGTGTTTCTATCTTAGCCTCATTTTCGCTTAGATTTCCCAGTCTTTTTGATTGAGTAGAAGGTTGACTTTTTGAAATAAACTAAAAAATTTTCTTGACAAGCCTTAGCTGTCCTGTTATACTAGTAAGGTACTCAATCGCGGGGATGGCGGAATTGGCAGACGCGCAGGACTAAGGATCCTGTGACCGCTTTAGGTCGTGAGGGTTCAAGTCCCTCTCTCCGCATTAGATATGCTGGCTTCGGCTAGCTTTTTTTGTATTAAAAATACATATTTTATCAGAGATTGAAGGAGATCACCAATTGAATCTTTTATAGAAAGCGTTTTACATTTATAGTGAAGCTGGTATTTTTTCTAAAAAAGTGATAAAATAAACAATGTAAGTGGGGAAATCCCCATAAAAATAATTAGGAGGCCTATATAAATGGCAATCGTTTCAGCAGAAAAATTTGTCCAAGCTGCTCGTGACAATGGTTACGCAGTTGGTGGATTTAATACAAACAACCTTGAATGGACTCAAGCTATCTTGCGTGCAGCAGAAGCTAAAAAAGCTCCAGTGCTTATCCAAACTTCAATGGGTGCTGCAAAATACATGGGTGGTTATAAAGTAGCTCGCAACATGATCGCTAACCTTGTTGAATCAATGGGTATCACTGTACCAGTTGCAATCCACTTAGACCACGGTCACTACGAAGATGCTCTTGAGTGTATCGAAGTAGGTTACACTTCTATCATGTTTGACGGTTCACACCTTCCAGTAGAAGAAAACCTTAAATTGGCTAAGGATGTTGTTGAAAAAGCTCACGCTAAAGGTATCTCAGTTGAAGCTGAAGTTGGTACTATCGGTGGTGAAGAAGATGGTATCGTTGGTAAAGGTGAATTGGCTCCAATCGAAGATGCTAAAGCAATGGTAGCTACTGGAATCGACTTCTTGGCAGCTGGTATCGGTAACATCCACGGACCATACCCAGCAAACTGGGAAGGTCTTGACCTTGATCACTTGAAGAAATTGACAGAAGCTCTTCCAGGATTCCCAATCGTATTGCACGGTGGTTCAGGTATTCCTGACGACCAAATCCAAGCAGCCATCAAACTTGGTGTTGCAAAAGTTAACGTAAATACTGAGTGCCAAATCGCATTTGCAAACGCAACACGTCAATTTGTACGTGAATACGATGCAAACGAAGCAGAATACGATAAGAAGAAACTCTTCGACCCACGTAAATTCTTGAAACCAGGATTCGAAGCAATCACAGCTTCAGTTGAAGAACGTATTGATGTATTCGGTTCAGAAGGTAAAGCATAAGAAGCTTGTAAAAGCTTAATATAACAGGGTTTATCCAATTTGGATAAACCTTTTTATTTGTTTTGCCACACTTATTTTGTTAAGGAATCTAATACAGGAATAATTAGATCTTTTGTTTTTTGTGTAACGTGCAAATAGATATCTGTAATACGACTTCCTCGTGTGTGTCCAACACGATCTTGAATTGCCAAGAATTAAGAAAGAAATATTTTGTCAAATTTATGATATATAATACGAACAATTTATCTGAGTTAGAGTATTTGAATGGACGAGATTATGAGGATTTTGAACTTTCAGGAATTGAAATTACTACTGATAATCCTGACAAAAAAGAGATATAAAAAAATCCTATCCTTAGGACAATGGCTATTAATCAGAAGAGTTATTTCAAACTCAATAAAGAGAATACCAAAGATGGATGGATTATTATTTTTTTATTTTTAAGGGGATGAAAGAAAAAAACAATCGTTGGTTCGATATTTTAAATATACGAAACATAAATTTTAAAAAAATACTAATTGGGAAAAATATTGAAATAATAGTAATTGAACATATGGTATAATAGGATGAAATCAAGTAATGGCAACATATTCAACTTAAATCGAAATAATATAAAATTACGAGGAAATTATAAGATGAACAATTATATAAAATTTAATGAAAATAGATGGAATAATGTAAAAAATGACTATACTGAGCCATTGACACATGAAGAATTAGAAGAAGCTAGAAAACATCCCATTTCTGTTGCATTAACTGTTGGGAAAAAAGTTCCACAAGAATGGTTTGAAAAAGCAAATGGAAAAAAGATATTAGGTTTAGCTTGTGGTGGTGGTCAGCAGGGACCAGTTTTTGCTATAAAAGGTTATGATGTCACCATAATGGATTTTTCTAAATCACAATTACAAAGAGATGAGTTGGTTGCTAAAAGAGAAGGCTTAAAAATCAATACAGTTCAAGGCGATATGACAAAACCATTTCCATTTGAAAATGAAACTTTTGATATTATTTTTAATCCGGTCTCAAATGTGTATATAGAAGATTTAGACAACATGTATAAAGAAGCCTCTCGAGTATTGAAAAAGGGTGGACTGTTAATGGTCGGATTTATGAATCCTTGGATATACATGTATGATGCTGACATTGTATGGGACAAGCCCGATGAGGAATTACTTTTAAAGTTTTCACTACCTTTTAATTCAAAAGAGCTTGAAGAGGAAGGCAAGATAACCATAAATCCAGAATATGGATATGAATTTAGCCATACCTTAGAAACTCAGATTAGAGGACAACTAAAAAATGGTCTCGCTATGATAGATTTTTATGAATCGTGTGACAAAAGACATAGATTGTCACGTTATGGAAATGACTATATCGCTACACTTTGCATTAAACTATAATGTTATAAAACATACTTCAGGAAAATAGCCCGTTTTATTTTCCGTAAAGGTTAAAATCTAAATCTTAGTTTGTCGAAGTAAAACAATTAAATAAAATTATAGAGAGGAAGTAACAGCAAATAGTCGATACTTCTTTTTTGTTGTCAAACATTCAAAAACGGAAAAGAGAATTTATGAAAGAACTGAAAAACACAGATAAAAAAGTATTGGCAAAAAGAGAAACTTATCAAACCTAGTCTTACGATTTGTGGTAAATTTAATTTAATATTTTGCTTCTAATTAACTACACTTTTTATAGAATTGAGGGAACAATGGAGCTCTCCTACTATTTAACATGTTTGGTTGAAATCTTAAATATAGTGTTTCGCGTTGAAATAGGAAGGATGGCGAATAAATAAACTATGTTCAGAAGGTAAAAGCTGAATCTAGCTAAGCAGTACAAAATAGAAACCTGCCTTTTAGGTAGGTTTTTTTGATGTTTTTAAGGAAACTATTAAACCAGAAGTTTGTAATAAAAGTATTATTTTAAGAGAGAAATTTTTGATTTCATGATCTATAGGCAAACGCTTGCATTCTGTTTTTTGTTAGACTATAATAGGTTGGTATAAAGCTTTCTGTAATAATAAAATTTAGAAGGTGTAGAAAGTAAGGATTTAGAATACTTGTGTTTAAAAATATGATTTTCTGTTCCTTACGATAAGGGAGATAGATATGGTAATGATAGAAGTAAAACATCTTCAGAAAAATTTTGTGAAGACAGTAAAGGAACCTGGTTTGAAGGGAGCTTTGCGCTCCTTTATTCATCCTGAAAAGCAGACCTTTGAAGCAGTCAAGGATTTATCTTTTGAGGTTCCTAAAGGACAGATTTTAGGCTTTATCGGAGCAAATGGTGCAGGCAAGTCGACAACGATTAAGATGCTGACTGGGATTTTGAAGCCAACATCTGGTTTTTGTCGGATTAATGGCAAGATTCCACAGGACAATCGCCAAGACTATGTCAAGGATATTGGAGTAGTCTTTGGACAACGAACCCAGTTGTGGTGGGATTTGGCCTTGCAAGAGACCTATACGGTCTTAAAAGAGATTTACGATGTGCCTGACTCGCTCTTTTATAAGCGGATGGATTTTTTGAATGAAGTCCTGGATTTGAAGGAATTCATCAAGGACCCCGTGCGGACTCTGTCGCTTGGCCAACGGATGCGAGCTGATATTGCGGCTTCTTTGCTCCACAATCCCAAAGTCCTATTTTTGGATGAGCCAACTATTGGTTTGGATGTCTCTGTCAAGGATAATATTCGTCAAGCTATCACCCAAATTAACCAAGAAGAGCAGACTACGATTCTGTTGACCACTCATGACTTGAGTGATATTGAGCAATTATGTGATCGGATCTTTATGATTGACAAAGGGAAAGAGATTTTTGATGGGACAGTCACCCAACTCAAGGAAACCTTTGGGAAGATGAAAACTCTTTCTTTTGAACTAGTTCCTGGTCAAAGTCAGCGGAGCTCTCATTATGTAGGTATGTCCGATATGAACGTTGAAAGATCGGAAAATAGCCTTAGCATCCAATATGATAGTTCACGCTATCAAACGGCTGATATTATCAAACAAACCTTGTCAGATTTTGAGATTCGAGATTTGAAAATGGTTGATACGGATATTGAGGATATTATCCGTCGCTTCTACCGAAAGGAGCTCTAAGATGTTCAAAATATGGAGACGTTATAGACCTTTCATCAATGCAGGGATTCAGGAATTGATTACCTATCGAGTGAATTTCTTTCTCTATAGAGTTGGGGATGTAATGGGGGCCTTTGTGGCTTTCTATCTCTGGAAGGCTGTCTTTGATTCTTCACAGGAATCCTTGATTCAGGGGTTTAGCATGGCTGACATCACCCTTTACATTATTATGAGTTTCATTACCAGTCTTCTAACTAAATCAGATAGTTCTTTTATGATTGGCGATGAGGTTAAGGATGGTTCTATCATCATGCGTTTGTTGAGACCAGTGCATTTTGCAGCTTCTTATCTTTTCACAGAGATTGGCTCCAAATGGTTGATTTTTGCTAGTGTCGGGCTTCCTTTTTAAGTGTGATCGTTGTGATGCAAATCTTCTCAGGACAAGATACGGTTGATGTTTTAGTACGAACGCTAATTTATCTGTTTAGTTTAACCTTAGCTTACCTGATTAATTTTTTCTTTAACATCTGTTTTGGTTTCTCAGCCTTTGTTTTTAAAAATTTATGGGGCTCCAATCTTCTTAAAAATTCGCTGGTGGCTTTCATGTCTGGAAGTTTGATTCCCTTGGCTTTCTTTCCTAAGATTGTCTCAGATATTCTGTCGTTTTTGCCTTTTTCATCCTTGATTTACACTCCGGTTATGATTATCGTTGGGAAATACGATGCCAGTCAAATTCTTCAAGCGCTTTTGCTACAGTTCTTCTGGCTTATAGTGATGGTAGGCTTGTCTCAGATGATTTGGAAAAGAGTCCAGTCTTACATCACCATTCAGGGAGGTTAGTATGAAAAAATATCAACGCATGCATCTGATTTTTATCAGACAATACATCCAGCAAATCATGGAATACAAGGTTGATTTTGTGGTTGGTGTTCTTGGAGTTTTTCTGACCCAAGGTTTGAACCTCTTGTTTCTAAACGTTCTCTTTCAACACATCCCCTCGCTAGAGGGTTGGACCTTCCAAGAAATTGCCTTTATCTATGGATTTTCCTTAATTCCCAAGGGATTGGACCATCTCTTTTTTGACAATCTCTGGGCATTAGGACAACGGTTGGTGAGAAAGGGAGAATTTGATAAGTACTTGACTCGTCCCATCAACCCCCTCTTTCATATCTTAGTTGAAACCTTTCAAATCGATGCTTTAGGAGAACTCTTAGTCGGAGGTATCCTATTAGTAACAACAGCTACCAGTATAAACTGGAGTTTATCTAAAATTTTACTTTTCTTAGTCTGCATTCCTTTTACGACTTTGATCTATACTTCCTTGAAAATTGCGACGGCTAGTATCGCTTTTTGGACCAAGCAATCAGGCGCTATGATCTATATATTTTATATGTTCAATGATTTTGCTAAATATCCGATTTCGATTTACCATTCGCTTCTTCGATGGTTGATTAGCTTTATTGTTCCCTTTGCTTTTACAGCCTATTATCCAGCTAGCTATTTTTTGCAAGAAAAGAATGGTCTCTTTAATATCGGCGGTTTGATTCTTATTTCTCTTATTCTATTTGCTATTTCACTGAAACTCTGGGATAGAGGATTAGATGCTTATGAGAGTGCAGGTTCGTAAGATGAATCCTATCAAAGCCTTGTCTTGGTACAGGCTTTTTCTCATCCTGACGAAAATTCCTTGACATCTATTCTCAGAGTGCTATACTAAAGGGGTAATTGCCGACTTAGCTCAGTTGGTAGAGCAACGCACTCGTAACGCGTAGGTCACAGGTTCGATCCCTGCAGTCGGCAGATGAAGAGTAAGGAGAGAGTGGGACAGAAATCGGTAATTCGTTAGAATTCGATTTCGTCGTCCCACCTCCGCACAGTTGAGTAGGGCTGTAAAAGCTGATGAAATCAGCGTAGTAGAGCCCACTCAACCACTGCGTCTTGCTCGACAATCCAAAGACAATTGAGAGGCTAGGGCTTTTGTCCCAGCTTCTTTTTTTATCTAAAAATGTGTGAGAAATGATCTATAGTTTTATCGAATATTTATAACCACTTACCATCTCAAAATAACCACTTACTGAAAATCTCTTGTTTCTTTTTAGAAAATTGCTATAATGAAGTCAGAAATAAGGAAAGGAGAGATTATGAAAATAAGGATTGAGCTAGATGCTGATTTGGTAGAGACAGAAGTTGTTATTCGAGCGGGTCAGTATAATGAAGAAATAGCTCGTATTCAACAGGCGCTTGAACAAGCGAATACGCAGCCGATTGCCTTCTATAAAGATACGAGTGAATATTTTGTCGATTTGATGAATATTTTATTTTTTGAAACGGATGGCGCTAAAATCTTTGCACATGCTAGAGATAATGCTTATGAAGTAAAGTTGAAATTGTATGAATTGGAAGAACGACTACCGGCTTATTTTTGTCGGATTTCAAAGTCAACGATTACCAATACTAAAGTGATTTATGCTTTAGATAAGTCCTTTTCGGGAACTAGCACGATTCAATTTTATGAGACACACAAGCAAGTGCATGTCTCTCGACACTATTATCAGATTTTAAAAGAAAAGTTAAATGAAATGAGGTAAGAAATATGAAAAAAACAATTATTGGCTTAGGATTTATTGTTCTGGCTGCGATAGTTTTACTCCAAGGACAGTTTGGTTTTCCTTATTTGAATATTAATATTTGGACTCTTGCAGTGATTGCTGGGTTTGCTTATTTTTCAATTGAGAATTTTATGAAGCGAAATATGGCTGCTGGTTTCATATTTGGCTACATTGCTTTAGTCATTGCAAATAGTCACTATCACTTCTTGCAAATTTCGAGTGGTACCCTTTTTGGAGCAAGTGTTTTGGCATGTATCGGCTTAAGCTTGATTTTTAAACCCCAAAAAATTTGGACGAACAGCCGTTTCTGGCATGAAAAAAGCATCTCATCTAAAGAAGGTGATATTGCTTTTGGCAGTGGGACGCGCTATATTAATTCTGAAAATTTCACATATGATAAGCTAGATTGCTCTTTTGGCAGCGCGTCTGTTTATTTTGATAACGCGACTATTCTTGAAGGATACGCTACCTTTGAAGTGGAATTATCATTTGGTAGTGTGACTTTATATGTCCCAAGCAACTGGCGAGTAGAAATAGATGTGGATAACGCTTTTGGATCTGTTTCTCATCCGCGTAATGTGAATGAAAAGGATAGGACTTTATATGTTAAGGGTGATGTTGCCTTTGGCTCTTTGAAGATTGTTTATATCTAATATTGTTTTGCTTAAAGTTTTCAATTACCTGGGAAAACGGATTAATTTTTAAAGTTTAGGGAAATAGACTTGCCAAACGAAAAGTTTTTTGGTAGTATAGTAAGGTATGTGGTGCTAGCACATCCGTTATATTAGATCTAATAGGAGGAAACACGAAAATGGCTAAAGTATGTTATTTTACTGGTCGTAAGACTGTATCAGGCAACAACCGCTCTCACGCGATGAACCAAACCAAACGTGCTGTGAAACCAAATCTTCAAAAAGTTACTGTTTTAATCGATGGTAAACCTAAAAAAGTTTGGGCTTCTGCTCGTGCTCTTAAATCAGGTAAAGTTGAACGCGTTTAATTAATAAGGTAAAGGAGCCTATCAGGCTCTTTTTCTTTGGGATTGTAGATATAGAAGGTTTATATGGATTGCGCCTTGCTAATTGTAGCTTTTCGGAGTTATTCTTGCCCTTCTCTTTTACAGCCCGTCTAAAATATGGTAAAATAAACTATAAAAACTTTAGAGGTACTTGTCATGACTGTAAAAATCAATACAAAAGATGGCCAAATTGAGTTGACTGATGATGTCATTGCAACAATTGTTGGTGGAGCAGCGACTGAGATTTTTGGCGTAGTAGGTATGGCTAGCAAAAATGCAATTAAAGATAATTTTCAGGCTCTTTTAGGGAAGGAAAATTATTCAAAAGGTGTAGTTGTCAGAACCACAGAAGAAGGAAGCATTGCAGTTGATGTTTTTGCAGTACTTAGTTACGGAACAAAGATTAGTGAAGTTTCAAAAAACATTCAAGAGCGCGTGAAATTTAGCTTAGAAAATCAACTAGGCATCACAGCACAAACAGTGAATGTTTATATTCAAATATCAAGGTCGTAGGAGAATAATCGTGTCAAATATTACAACTAGTTTATTTCAAGAAATGGTGCAAGCAGCATCAACTCGTCTGAATAAACAAGCAGAATATGTGAATTCTTTAAATGTCTTTCCTGTACCTGATGGTGATACTGGAACCAATATGGGAATGACTATCGAAAATGGAGCTAAGGAAGTTTCTAATAAATCGGCTTCTACAGTTGGTGAAGTAGCGAATATTTTTGCTAAAGGCCTTTTAATGGGCGCACGTGGAAACTCTGGTGTCATTACTTCTCAGCTTTTCCGTGGTTTTTCACAAAGTGTGAAAGATAAAACAGAATTAGACGGACATGATTTGGCACATGCTTTTCAGTCAGGTGTTGAAGTGGCGTATAAGGCTGTTATGAAGCCAGTAGAAGGAACGATTTTGACCGTTTCTCGTGGGGCAGCGATCGGAGCTAAGAAAAAAGCTGAAGAAACGGATGATGCTGTTGAAGTGATGAAAGCAGCGCTTGAAGGAGCTAAGACAGCTTTGGCTAAAACTCCAGATATGCTACCCGTGTTAAAAGAAGTTGGAGTCGTAGATTCTGGTGGTCAAGGGTTGGTCTTTATTTACGAAGGCTTCTTATCTGCATTGACAGGGGAGTATATTGCTTCTGAAGACTTCCAGGCAACCCCTGCCACTATGAGCGAGATGATAAACGCTGAACACCACATGTCTGTTGCAGGACATGTAGCAACTGAAGATATTAAGTTTGGCTACTGTACAGAGATCATGGTGTCTTTGAAACAAGGGCCTACTTATGTCAAAGATTTTGACTATGATGAGTTTCGTAACTATCTTAATGATTTGGGAGACTCTCTCCTAGTAGTAAACGATGATGAAATCGTAAAAGTTCACGTTCATACAGAAGACCCAGGCCTTGTTATGCAAGAAGGATTGAAGTATGGTAGTTTAGTCAAAGTCAAAGTAGATAATATGCGTAATCAACATGAAGCGCAGGTCGAAAAAGAAGAAAAAGCCATAAAACCTGCTCAAGAAAAGGAGTACGCTATTATTGCTGTAGTAGCAGGAGAAGGCTTGGCAGAGATCTTCAAGGCGCAAGGAGTTGACTACATCATTTCTGGTGGTCAAACCATGAACCCGTCAACAGAAGATTTTATCAAGGCTGCTGAGCAAGTGAATGCTCGCAATATCATCATCTTGCCAAACAATAAGAATATCTTTATGGCCGCTCAATCCGCAGCAGAAGTCTTAGAACAACCAGTAGCTGTGATTGAAACTAGAACAATTCCACAAGGTTTGACAAGCTTACTTGCTTTGATGAACATAAGACTATTGAGGAAAACCATGATCGGATGACAGCTTCCCTGTCAGATGTTGTTAGTGGTAGCGTGACGACTGCTGTTCGTGATACTACGATTGATGGACTCGAGATTCATGAAAATGATAACCTCGGCATGGTTGATGGAAAAATTGTCGTATCAAATCCAGATATGTTTACGACCTTGACTCAAACCTTTGAAAAGATGCTAGATGAGGACAGTGAAATTGTCACAATCTACATTGGTGAAGAAGGTGATGAAGACTTGGCAAATAACCTTGCTCAAGATTTGATGGGAAAATATGAAGATGTAGAAGTTGAAATCCACCAAGGGAATCAACCTGTTTATCCATATCTTTTCAGTGTGGAATAATCTATTATGTATTTAATTAGTAAAGATCGGAAATTTCCGGTCTTTTTTGTTATGACATTTGTCATATCAAGTGATGACAAAATTAACTAGTGAGAGAATTTTCTTTGCCTTATAATAAGGTTAACAAAATGATAAAAGCCTGCTGTAAGAATTAAAAATCATTTAGTTTTTTCTACTAACTTTGGAAAAATTAAGGAAAGATGCACATGCAGGCTATCAGATCAGAGGAGGAGCAAAATGGAACTGATTGAAGTAAAGAAACTTTCAAAAAGCATTCACGGAAAAGAGATTTTAAAGGATATTTCGTTTGAAATCTCCCAAGGTGACTGTGTAGCCTTGATTGGTCCCAACGGAGCAGGGAAAACGACTCTCATGGATTGTTTGCTGGGCGATAAGTTTCTGACAGCAGGTGAAGCAAGGATTCAAGGACTTAAGCCAACTGATAGCCAACTTAAGCAGTCGGTAGCGATTCTACCACAGGAAAATACAGTGGTGGAAGATTTGAAGGTAGGGGAACTCTTGATGTTTTTCCAAGCGATTTATCCAAATAGTCTGTCCAATCAAGAAATTGATGACTTGCTGCAATTTACAGACAAGCAAAAGAATCAGTTGGCTAGTAAGCTATCTGGTGGACAAAAACGTCTCTTCTCTTTGTTCTGAGTCTGATTGGCCGTCCCAAAATTCTCTTCTTGGACGAACCGACTTCAGCTATGGACACCTCCACTCGTCAGCATTTCTGGGAAATTGTTGATAAGCTCAAGCAGCAGGGGGTGACCATCGTTTATTCTTCCCACTATATCGAAGAAGTCGAGCATACGGCAGATCGGATTTTAGTGCTACACAAGGGTGAGTTGATTCGGGACACGACACCTTATGCCATGCGTAGTGAAGAGCAGGAAAAACACTTTACTTTGCCGTTGGTCTATCAGTCTGTGCTGGAAAAGCTGGATAATGTGACTGATTTAGAAATCAAGCAAAAGGCTTTATCTTTTGCTACTAGAGATGCTGGACAAGTCTGGCAGGTTCTGCAGGAACATGGTTGTACAATTGAAGAGATTGAAGTGCGAAATCGCACCCTTTTGGATAGTATTTTTGAAACGACACAAGAATAGGAGAGTAATTATGAAAAATATGACAAGTCTTATGAAGGTTGAGTTGATTTTAATGAAGCGGCAGGCGGCATATTATCTCTTGTCCATTGGTCTGCCCAGCGTCTTTTACCTGATTTTTTCAGGAATGATGTCTGGAAGTGATACGCCTGAACTTGTGCTTCAAGGCTACCTCTTTTCTATGACTCTTTTTAGTATCATGTCTAGTGCCTTCTTTAGCATTCCAAGCACTTTGCAGTCTGATAAAAATAATAACTGGCAAAAAATGATTCAGCACTCACCGATTTCTATGGTAAAATACTATATATCAAAGCTTTGCAGTACTTGTTGACTTTTATGCTTTCTATTATCGTAGTCTTCTCGATTGGGCATTTTGTTCGCGGGGTTAATCTGCCAATGGTGGACTGGATTATTATTGCCTTGATACTTCTAGTAGGAAGTGTGGTCTTTATTGCCATGGGTGTATTGGTTAGTCTCTTACCAAGTGCTCAGCTCATGTCTGTAGTGGGCAATATCGTCTATATGGCACTGGCTGTTCTGGGCGGTCTATGGTTTCCTCTGACTATGTTTCCAAAATGGCTCCAATCAATCGGTAAGCTGACGCCAAGTTATCAACTGATGCAGGTCGTATCTTCTTATCTAGAACACCATCAGTTTAATAGCAAGGCCGCTTTGATTGTTCTGATTTATACAGTTGTGGTTAGTATTCTTGTGTTACAGCTCAAAAAACGAATTGAGGTAAAATAAATCCATGTGGGAAAAACTTAAACAAGTCCACTATATGTTTCATATTGCGCTGGTCTTTATCATCTTTCCAGTTGCGGGAGTGATTAGCGGGGAATACCCGCTTTTCGTCTTGCTCTGGACAGCAATTTTTGTTGTGGCTTACTATGCAGTCTTGTTAAGTAACCGTCGCCTTATCCAGTTTCTTTCTTGGTGGTTCTTGGTAGCTTACATATATTATGGTTCAGTCTGGTTAAATGGAGGGTTTATTTGGTACGTCTTTTATTTATCAAATATGCTCATTTATGAGCTGGATGATATTTCTTTTAAATCCTGGCGTTTTTTGACTTTTGTCGCCTTGCAGCCTGCTATTTTGCTGACTAATTACTTGTTGGGTCATGTTGGTTCAGCGGAGTTGCTTTTCTTTGTTGCAACCTTTCTCTTCTCAGATGGTTTGACCTTTGGTCTCCATCGGATTCAGATGACAGAGCGAATCAAGGAAGAAAAGGTCAAGCAAAATGCCCAGCTGAATCTTTTTATGGCAGAAAATGAGCGCAATCGGATTGGTCGTGACTTACATGATAGTCTAGGGCATACCTTTGCTATGCTCAGTGTTAAGGCGGAGCTAGCTCAGCAGTTTTTGCAGATGGAAGCTTACGATAAGGCAGCAAAAGAACTGCAGGAAGTGCAAGAAATTAGTAAGAAATCAATGGCTGATGTTCGACGGATTATTAATGATTTAAAGAATCGGACGCTGGACGAGGAACTAGTGACCATTCGAGCCATGCTGGAGATGAGTGGCGTTCAGGTCGAGATAGATAACCAACTCAATGTTGCTAGTATCCCACCGAGTCAGCAGTCAACAATCAGTATGATCTTGCTGGAGGCAGCGACCAATATTATCAAGCATGCCAAGGCTAAAAAGAGTAATTTCTCTTTGATAAAGAAAAACGAAAAACTTATTTTAGACATTCAGGATGATGGTTGTGGTTTTCAAAAGCTGACTGGTCGGGAGTTGCATAGTATTCGGGAGCGACTGTCTGCCTTATCAGGAAGAGTTGAGATTCTCAGCAGTCAAAATCCAACGTGGATTCGGATTGAATTGCCGTACGGAGGGAAGGATGCATGAAACTTTTATTAGCAGAAGATCAAAGTATGCTGAGAGATGCTTTAGCTCAGCTTTTACAGCTACAGCCAGATGTTGAAGAAGTCTATCAAGCTGCGGATGGGCAGAAGGCTATCGACTGCCTCAAATCAGAAACTGCTGATGTAGCGATTTTGGATGTGGAAATGCCCAACCAGACTGGCCTAGACGTCCTCGAATGGATCAAGGTAAATCGACCAGACGTCAAGGTCATCATCGTTACAACCTTTAAGCGACCGGGCTATTTTGAGCGAGCTGTTAAGGCAGATGTAGATGCTTATGTACTCAAAGAACGCAGCATTGCTGACTTGATGAAGACCATTCGGACTGTTTTAGCTGGACAAAAAGAATATTCGCCAGAATTAATGGAGGTATTGATTACCAGTAAAAATCCTCTATCCCAACAGGAGAGGCTAATCCTACAAGCTGTGGCAGATGGTCTGTCTAATAAAGAAATCGCTGAAAAACTCTTCCTGTCAAATGGAACGGTTCGTAATTACATGTCTGCTATTTTGACCAAGCTTGATGCAGAAAATCGAACCGAAGCTGTCCGAATCGGACAAGAAAGTGGATGGCTCTAACAATCCGGGGGATTGTTAGAGGTTGTGGATAGAATAAGCGAAGCTTTTATCAAAACAATCCGGGGGATTGTTGGAGGTTGTAGCTGGAATAAGCGAAGCTTTTATCAAAGTAATCCGTTAGATTATTAGAGGGTTTTGCAGAGTGATCACAAAGGTCCAACGGATGCTGTTTACTGTGAAGTCGGGTATAAAGTGAAAAATGGCGTAGTTTCAAATATCTAATACAAGGCAACTTATCTTGATTTGCTGACTAGTTTATGGATTTATGTGGCAAGGAGAATGCTTTCTCCTGAGTTTGAATTGTGGTCTATGGATAGAAATAGGCCACTTTTTCTATGTAAATGTTTATATAAGGAAGTTTTTCAAATTTTATTAATTTTTCTTTGCTCTCGTTTAAGGCTTGTGCTATAATACAATTTATAAATATTGAACCTATCTAAGAGTGCAAAAATCAAGGGATTTAGGCTTCTTACATATGGGTATCAGAAAAAGGAGAACGATGATGGGAATCATTATTTTTATAGTAGTTGTTTTTGCACTTGTTTTATCGGCATTAAGCTCTATCTATGTCGTGAGACAACAATCAGTTGCAATTATTGAACGGTTTGGTCGCTATCAAAAGACAAGTTCAAGTGGTATGAACTTCCGTTTGCCTTTTGGAATTGACAAAATTGCAGCTCGCGTTCAATTACGTTTATTACAAAGTGAAATCGTTGTTGAAACGAAAACGCAAGATAACGTCTTTGTTACGATGAATGTTGCAACACAGTATCGGGTAAATGAAAATAATGTTACAGATGCTTATTACAAACTCATGCGCCCAGAGGCTCAAATCAAGTCATATATTGAGGATGCGCTTCGTTCTTCTGTTCCCAAATTAACTCTTGATGAACTATTTGAAAAGAAAGACGAAATCGCACTTGAAGTCCAAAACAAGTGGCTGAAGAAATGTCTACTTATGGATACATTATTGTCAAAACTTTGATTACGAAAGTTGAGCCTGATGCAGAAGTGAAACAGTCAATGAATGAAATCAATGCTGCCCAAAGGAAGCGTGTTGCTGCTCAAGAATTGGCGGAAGCAGACAAGATCAAAATCGTTACGGCTGCTGAAGCTGAGGCAGAAAAAGATCGTCTCCATGGGGTTGGTATTGCTGAACAACGTAAGGCTATTGTGGATGGTTTAGCTGACTCAATCAAGGAGTTAAAAGGTGCAAATGTAGAGCTTACAGAAGAGCAAATTATGTCTATTCTTTTGACAAATCAATACCTAGATACGCTGAATAATTTTGCAGACAAACAGGGAAATAATACAATTTTTCTTCCAGCAAATCCTGATGGTGTTGAGAGCATTCGAACTCAGATTTTATCTGCCTTAAAAGCAAAATAAGATTTTTTAGAAAATTCTGAAATATTTAATTTCCGCTTCCTATGTTGTTTTTATTGACAAACAAAATAAAAACCTTTAAAATAAATTATCAATACTAATAAGATAGGAGAACGAAATGGCAAAAACGAATTTTGAAAAAGTAGAAGCAGTCGTTGGATGGGTTCGCGAGAAGAAATTAACAGGCTATCGTATCAGTAAAGAGACAACAGCTCGTGAAATGTCCATTATTGCTTTGGCTCAAGGGCGTGCGCAAGTGAAAAAAATATTTCATTTGAAACTGCTTTGAGTTTGATTGACTTCTATGATAAAAATCGCGATAAATATGAAGATAAATAAGGGGTAGGCTTCGGCCTACTTTTTGTTTGTTTTGAACAAAAAGAACATTTTGAGGTAGAAAAATTTTATATAAAATGTTCGTTTTACTCTGAATTGATAAAGAAATAAATTCCTTGAGAAAAAGAAAAAAATAGAAAAATACGACACTAATAATTTTCACTAAATAGTTGTTTAAAAAAATACAGAATATTTTAATTTTAGAGGATAAAAAAACACGTTCATCTAGGAGTAGAGAACGTGTGTTTTTGCTTATTTTAGATAGCGTTGAAGGAATTCCTTAGTGCGTTCTTCTTTGGGGTGAGTGAAGATATCTTCGGGTTTGCCTTCTTCTGCAATGAGGCCTTTATCCATAAAGATGACTCGATGTGACACATCTCGTGCAAATTCCATTTCGTGAGTTACAACAATCATGGTCAAACCTTCTTGGGCAAGTTCTTTCATGATTTTTAAAACTTCTCCAACCATTTCAGGGTCAAGAGCAGAGGTCGGTTCGTCAAAGAGAATGGCATCAGGATTCATGGATAAAGCGCGAGCAATCGCAACGCGTTGCTTTTGTCCACCAGATAGTTGTTTGGGTTTTGCTTGCCAATATTGTTGTCCCATACCAACTTTTTCTAAGTTTTCTTTGGCGATCTTTTCTGCTTCTGCACGTTCGCGCTTGAGAACTGTTGTTTGGGCTACGATAGTATTTTCGAGAACGTTTAGGTTTTCAAAGAGATTAAATGATTGAAATACCATTCCTAATTTTTCGCGATAATGGGTCAAGTCATAACCATCTTTTAAAACATTTTGTCCGCGGTAGAGTATTTCACCTCCGCTTGGCTTTTCTAGCAGATTGATTGAACGCAGAAATGTTGATTTTCCGCTACCTGAACTACCAATGATGGAGATGACTTCTCCCTGATGGATGGTGAGGGAAATATCTTTCAAGACTTGGTTCTCACCATATGATTTTTTAAGATGTTTGATTTCTAAGATCGTTTCTGTCATGATTTCAATTCTCCCGTCTGCATTTGATTGGCTCCAGTAGTGTAGCTGTCAGTATCAAAACGGCGCTCGATAAAGCGTAAAATTCGAGTCACTGTAAAGGTCAAAACAAAGTAGATAACTGCGATGATAGTGAATGTTTGGAAGTATTGGTAGGTTTGAGTGGCGATGGTATTTCCAGAGAAATAGAGCTCGACCACAGAAATAACGTTCAATACAGATGTGTCCTTGATATTAATGACAAATTCGTTCCCTGTTGCAGGCAAGATATTTCGAATGACTTGCGGTAAGACGATTTTACGCATGGTTTGTCCATGAGTCATTCCAAGAGCAGTTGCTGCTTCAAATTGTCCCTTATCGACTGCAAAAAAATACCTCCGCGAACAATCTCGCTCATATAAGCACCGGTATTAATCGAAACTATGAAAATGGCTGCGATGGTCCGGTCAATAGAAATGCCAAAAAGCTTGTGCAGTTCCGTAATAGATGACCATAGACTGAACAATCATAGGTGTACCACGGAAGATTTCGATATAGACATTGAGGAACCATCCGAATAGTTTCTGCAATATAGCAAGCGCTTTGCTTTTTGGATGTCGGAGCTGTACGGAATACTCCGATGAGTAGACCAATCACTAGACCTGCAATAGTTCCTGTGATAGATATGAGTAGCGTTAAACCAGCACCACGAACAAATTGTGGCCAGTTTTCTTTCCAGATTTTTAGCAACTTGGCTAAAGAAATTTTGTTTTTTTCTTCGTCGGTCGCTGCTTCAACAGGTTGTTTTTTTAATCATCTCATCCATCAGTTTCACTTGATCTGTAGAGCTGATTTTACTGATAGCTGCATTGACTTGCGCAATACGACTATCATCTTTTCGCATACCAATAGCGATTGAGGAATCTTCTTCTCCTACTTCAAATCCTTTTTTTGAATTGAATCATTTTTGAAGGCTGTGTTTGCTGCTTCGGCTGTCAAAGCTTCAGGTCGCTCTGAAACATAACCATCTATTACTCCAGATTCTAGAGCTTGTCGCATTTGAGCAAAGTCTCCCATGGCAGTTTCTTGTTTGGCTCCAGTTAGTTGAGAGATTAGATTGTATAGATACACACCTTGTTGAGAAGTGATTTTTAGCATCTTTGAAATCGTCTAGGCTCTTAGCTTTGGCATAAGCGCCATCCTTTCGAACGAGTACGACAGGTTCGCTTGTATAATAGCTGTTTGAAAAATGCTATTTCCTGCTTTCTTTCTGCTGTTGGACTCATACCGGCGATAATCATGTCAATTTTTTTCCAGATGTCAAAGCTGGGATGAGCCCGTTCCATGCTGTTTTTAACAATTAGGGGTTCTTTTGCCAAGTTCTTTGGCGATTTTTTTTGCAATTTGCACGTCATAACCGTTGGCATATTGGTTAGTTCCTTCGATTTTGACAGCACCATTAGAGTCATCATCTTGTGTCCAGTTGAAAGGGGCATAGGCGGCTTCCATGCCTATTCGTAGATAATCATCTGCTTGAACAGTTTGGTGGACGCCAACTGTTAGCAAGATGAAAGATAAAATACTAAAAAATATTTTTTTCATAAGTTCTCCCATCTGTATTAAAAAGTAGTTCTATTTATTGTACAAGAAAAAGCTGAGCTTTTCAATCGTAGAAAGCCTTTACTTGAAAAAAATGATATAATGAAATGAAAAATTGGTAAAAATCAAATGGCATGCAAGACCAAATGCGATTGAGGAGGAGTGAAGGTGAAAAAAGGGACATTTATGATGGTGTCGCTCTTATTTCTAGGGAGTTTATTTTTTTCTTTTCATGCTTGGGCAGATGAGATTGATAGCCGAATTGAGCGATATGATGGGAAATTAGAGCTTCATTATGATAATACGGCGACATTTACAGAGGAAGTGACTTTTGTTTATGATGACCCCTACAATGGGCAATACATCACGTTAGGCCAAGCTGGAAAGGTGCCAAAAGGCTTTCAGATCGAATCAAACCCGGATGTTAAGATCGAAACAAATGGACTTGCTAAGGAGCCTCAAAGTGTTGAGGATATTCCGATAGAAGATGGGAAGAAACTCAAGATTTATAATAAGGGCAATAAAGGTGATCGTGTTAAACTCACTATTACCTGGAAATTAAAAAATCTTCTCTTTCTATATCCAGATGTGGCTGAGTTAAACTGGATTCCGATTTCGGATTGGGAAGTTGAGATGGATCGTGTTTCATTTATTGTGACAGCTCAGCCGGATCCAAGTGCTCGCTTGGTTGCGCATACTGGCTTTTTTAAAAAAGATCCAAGTGTACTTCAAACTAAAAATGGGTTTGAGGCAACGCTTGACTCTCTTGGCAAAGGACACCATTTTGAATTGCATGGTATTTGGAGCAGATCTCTTTTTAGCCAGACCTTAGAAAATGATAGCAATGTAACGAATCGACGAGCGGCTTTTGAGAAACAAGAAAAAGAAATAATTGAAAAAACACAGTTCTATCATTTACTTGTTTATACGCTGGCTCCTGTGCTAATTTTAGTAGGATTTGTTGTAGCGATTTATTATTTGATTCGCTTCTTTAAGAAAACATATCAAAAAGCGCAGTTTGAAAATAAAGCTAGGCTTTATGAGATTCCGCAAGAACTCCCGCCAATGGTAGTGGCTCTCAATCTCTATGATGTGGACGTTGAAGCGGTGGGACCTGTACAACGAAAAAAAGGTCGTCTATCTTTTTCAAACTTGGTACAGGCAACCTTGCTTGATTTGATAGATAGAGGTAATATACGATATGTATCAAGTGGCAAAACACATCATCTGGAAATTATGCACTATGAAGGCATGGCAGACTTTGAGTTGACTTTTGTAGAGATGGTGTTTGGTGAAAGTGATTCAGTTGAACCTGCAACAATGTTTGCGACATATCAAATTGATAAAAAAATTTTAAAAGGAGTTCACACGCAAGCTGAAGAAACAAAGGTTCGCAAAGAGGGTAATCAAAAACGAGACCTTTTTATAAAGGATTTGCATAAATTAGCTAGTGAGGTAAAAGAAGAAGAGGAAAAACTGAAGTTACATCCGCATTTTCGAAGTCTAAATAAAGAAGAAGAGAAATTGATGAACCGAGGATGTCTCAGTTATTTATTAGCTTTTGTACTTCTATTTATTTCGACGATTGGTTTTGGCCTTCTTTTTGGAGAGTTCTTTTGGAATTATTTTTTGTGGATTTTGCTAGCTTTCATGATTGGGATTCCATTGGGGTCTATGGTGACCAAGCGTAGTAAGGACTTATTGAGCGAAGATTTTATGGATGAAATCGTTGCGTGGCGAAGTTTTGCGAATATGTTGCGTGATATTGCAAAGCTTGACAAGACAGAGGTTGAGGGTCTTGTCCTATGGAATCGTCTTCTGGTATATGCGACATTGTTTGGTTATGCCAAGAGGGTTAGTGCTGTGATGAAAATTCGCGCTATTCATCTGGAAAATCAAGGACTCGAAGATTTCGTTCTTACCAATCAAAGTCTTTCCTTTGCAAGTGGCGTCACCTTATTAAATGGCTATATGCAGACTGCAGATACAGCGAGCAATTTCTCGATTTCTAGTGGCGGCAGCTCTGGCGGATTTGATGGCGGTGGCTTCTCTGGAGGGGGAGGCGGAGGAGGCGGAGGTTCCTTCTAAGAATTTCCTGCCTCCACAGTTTTTTATTGAAATTTTTTGTGATGTTTTTTATAATTTTTAAAAAGTAATATAGTAAGTTTAGGAGCAAATATGTTTCTCATTGAGATGATAAAGTCCGTTGTATTTGGAATCATTGAAGGGATTACAGAGTGGTTACCCATTTCTAGTACGGGACATTTGATTTTAGTTCAGGAATTCATTCATTATCAAAAACCAAATGATGCGTTTATGGAAATGTTTAACGTTGTGATTCAATTAGGCGCCATTTTGGCGGTTGTCGTGCTGTATTTCGACAAGCTGAATCCTTTTAAACCAGGTAAAACACCTCGACAAATTCAAAAAACATGGCAACTATGGGCAAAAGTCGTGATTGCCTCTCTACCAGCCGTTGTCATTGGTATCCCTTTAGATAATTGGTTTGAAGCTCATTTTCATAATTTTGTATCAGTGGCTGTCATGCTTATTATTTATGGTGTTGTTTTTATTCTTTTGGAGCGACGCAATCAAGGTGTGAAGCCTGTGGTGACTGATTTAGAAAAATTACCGTATAAAACTGCTTTGTATATTGGTTTTTTCCAAGTGCTCTCCCTTTTTCCTGGAACGAGTCGCTCAGGAGCAACAATTGTCGGTGGCCTTTTAAATGGCACTAGTCGTTCCGTTGTGACAGAATTTACCTTTTTCCTGGGAATTCCAGTTATGTTTGGAGCTAGTGGGATCAAGGTACTCAAATTTATCCTAAAAGGTAACAGCCTTGATTTAGCGCAATTCGCTTTACTATTGGTAGCAATGCTAGTTGCCTTTGGTGTAAGCATGTATGTGATTCGTTTCTTGACTGACTACGTGAAAAAACATGATTTCACTATTTTTGGAAAATACCGAATCGGTCTTGGTGCATTGCTATTGGTCTATTGGATTTTCAAGTCCCTATTTGCATAGTTGATAAGAGAGTTGGATTCGACTCTCTTTGTTTTGTCATTCATTATGGACTTAACTTTTATTTTTGAAAAACAGCCTGGATTTTAGTATAATAGAAAGACTAGTAATGTGCGAGGTATATCAATGGAAATGAAACAAATAAGTGAATCAACGATTAAGATCACGATTCAGTTAGAAGATTTAGAAGAGCATGGGATGGAAATGGCAGATTTTCTGGTGCCTCAGGAAAAAACAGAAGAATTTTTTTATACGATTTTAGATGAGTTAGAGATGCCAGAGAGCTTTTTAGACAGTGGCATGTTGAGTTTTCGAGTGACACCAAAGCCAGATAAGTTGGATGTTTTTGTAACGAAGTCAAAAGTGGATAAAAATCTGGACTTTGAAGATTTGGCTGACTTGCCGGATATGGAGGAACTGTCTCAGATGTCTCCGGACGAATTTTTGAAGACTTTAGAAAAAAATATTTTTGAAAAGAGTCAGGAGGACATAGAAGCTGTTAAGCTACTAGAAAAAACAGAAGCAAATGAGATGGATGTCACTGAGGAAGAAGGGGAAACAGAACGGTACATCTACTATATTTTGCGCTTCGCTGATTTGAAACATGTTATAGCTTTTACAAAAACGATTGACTACCCAGTGGATACTTCTGAATTATATAAAATGGAGAATCGTTATTACTTGACAATCCTGGTGGATATAGAAAATAAACCGACACTTTACCCTGCTTGGTTGTTAGCAGCAATGCGTGAGCATGCAGAAGACACAGATACTACACGAGCGTTGCTTCAAGAACATGGGCATTTGTTGATTGTAACAGATGCAGTCAAACATCTCCAAAAGGTACAATGCTGATATGGTTACATTCCCTTTAAAATTTATTATCGTTTTACTTGCTACCTTTTTTATTGGTATATTTTTGACACCATTAGTCCGTCTTTTAGCTTTTAAAATTGATGCAGTTGATTATCCCAACGCCCGCCGCATCAATAAAAAGCCTATGCCTAGTGCAGGTGGTTTGGCAGTCGTTAGTGCTTTTTCAATTGCGACCTTGATATTAATGCCCATGATTGTCCAGGTTTCTTTACATGGCAAGACTTATTTTGAATATGTATGGCCAGTTGTGGTTGGTGGGGGTGTAATCGCATTAACGGGATTAATTGATGATGTGAAAGAGTTAGCTCCCCTCCCTAAATTGATAGGAATGATTATTGCTGCAAGTCTGATTTGGTTCTTGACAGATTTTCGCTTGAATGATTTCAAATTCCCGTTTGGTGGGCCCCATCTTTTCTTTCCGCCGTGGTTGTCTTTTATCTTAACGATCATTTGGATAGTCTCTATTACAAATGCAGTGAATTTGATGGATGGATTAGATGGCTTAGTGAGTGGCGTATCGATTATTTCATTGTTAACGATGGGGATCGTCTCTTATTTCTTCTTGCCTGATCATAATTTATTTTTGACCTTGACGATTTTTGTTTTGGTTGCTGCCATTGCAGGATTCTTCCCTTACAATTATCATCCCGCTATTATTTATGGCGGTGATACGGGGGCGCTTTTTATTGGTTTTATGATTTCAGTATTATCTTTACAAGGCTTGAAAAAAATGCGACAGCAGTTGCAGTTGTAACTCCTATGATTATTCTTGGGGTGCCAATTGCTGATACCTTTCTTGCGATTGTTCGTCGTAAGCTGTCCGGGAAAAAAATCTATCAGCCAGATCGAGGGCATTTGCATCACCGTTTGCTTTCTTTAGGGTTGACCCATAGAGGAACAGTTCTTGTGATTTATGGCATTTCACTTATTTTTTTGCGACAATTTCACTTTTTGCTTAATATTTCGAGTAGAGTGGGTGGAGTACTGTTAGTAATAGGATTGCTTTTTGGTATAGAGTTATTAGCGGAGCTTATCGAAGCTCTAGGCCCTAATCGTACACCATTACTGAATCTCCTTCGCTTTATCGGAAATTCATCTTATCGTGAAGAAGTGCGCCAGCGTTGGAAAAATAAAAAACATAAATAAGAACAATTCTAATCAAAATAAAAGCCATTTTGGCTTTTTTTTGCTATACTAGAGAAAGCAAAAATCAATCAAAGAAAGGAAAATAGCATGTCTGTATTAGAAATCAAAGACCTTCATGTCGCAATTGAGGGAAAAGAAATTCTCAAGGGGGTTAACCTTACCCTAAGAACAGGAGAGGTTGCAGCCATCATGGGACCAAATGGTACTGGTAAATCAACTCTTTCTGCCGCTATTATGGGAAATCCAAATTATGAAGTTACTCAAGGAGAAATCCTCTTTGATGGTGTGAACATTTTAGAATTAGAAGTAGATGAGCGGGCTCGCATGGGGCTCTTCCTTGCGATGCAGTATCCTAGTGAAATTCCTGGTATTACAAATGCTGAGTTTTTACGTGCAGCTATGAATGCTGGTAAAGAAGATGAGGAAAAAATCTCCGTCCGTGACTTTATCATGAAGCTAGATGAAAAGATGGAGTTACTTAACATGAAAGAAGAAATGGCTGAGCGCTACCTCAATGAAGGTTTCTCAGGTGGTGAAAAGAAACGCAATGAGATCTTGCAGCTACTTATGCTCGAGCCTACTTTTGCACTTTTAGATGAGATTGACTCTGGTCTCGATATTGATGCCCTCAAGATTGTGTCTAAAGGTGTTAATGCTATGCGTGGCGAAGGATTTGGCGCTATGATTATTACTCACTACCAACGTCTGCTTAATTACATCACACCAGATAAGGTTCACGTGATGATGGAAGGCAAGGTAGTTCTCTCTGGTGGGCCAGAATTAGCAGTCCGCTTGGAGAAGGAAGGATATGCCAAGTTGGCTGAGGAATTAGGCTTCAACTACACTGAAGAAGTCTAGTCAAACATTCTTTTGACTTTACTAAAAGATAGGAGAATGATATGACAAAAGAATTAATTCAAGATTTTTCACAGTTACACGCAGAACCAGAATGGTTGGCTGATCTTCGTCAAAAGGCTTTGACAAGATTGATCAGCTAGATTTGCCAGTTATTGAGCGGGTTAAATTTCACCGCTGGAATCTGGGAGACGGACGGATTTCAGAGAGTGATCCACTGACAAGTGTACCAGATTTCACTGCTCTTGGAGATAACCTTAAGTTTATCCAAATGGGTACTCGGACAGTTCTAGAGCAGCTTCCAGCTGACCTTGCAGCACAAGGAGTGGTCTTCACAGATTTTCACTCTGCCTTAGAAGAGATTCCAGAGTTGGTCGAGAAGCATTTTATGTCTGCGGTCAAGTATGACGATGACAAATTAGCAGCTTACCACACTGCCTATTTCAACAGCGGTGCGGTTCTTTATGTGCCGGACAATGTTGAAATTGATCAGCCGATTGAAGGAATTTTTTATCAGGATAGTGAAAGCGATGTTCCTTTTAACAAGCATATTTTGATTATCGCAGGCAAGCATTCTAAGGTTAGCTACTTGGAACGCTTGGAAACTTATGGTGAAGGATCCGTTCCTGCAACAGCTAATATCACTGTTGAAGTTATTGCTCAGGCTGGTGCTCAGATTAAGTTTTCAGCTATTGATCGCTTGGGCGAAAACGTCACAGCTTATATCAGCCGTCGCGGTAAGCTGGACAATGATGCCATGATTGACTGGGCTATCGGCGTTATGAACGAAGGTAATGTCGTAGCGGACTTTGATAGTGACCTCTATGGCAAGGGTAGCCATGCGGATATGAAGGTGGTGGCTCTCTCAAGCGGTAAGCAAGTTCAGGGGATTGACACCCGAGTGACTAACTATGGCTGCAATTCTATTGGAAATATTCTGCAACACGGGGTTATCCTGGAAAAAGGGACTTTGACCTTCAACGGTATTGGCCATATTATCAAAGGCGCTAAGGGAGCAGATGCCCAGCAGGAAAGCCGGGTTCTCATGCTGTCTGACCAAGCACGCTCAGATGCTAATCCCATCCTCTTGATTGATGAGAACGATGTGACAGCTGGTCACGCGGCTTCTATCGGCCAGGTGGATCCAGAGGATATGTATTATCTCATGAGCCGAGGTCTTGACAAGGCGACGGCTGAACGCTTGGTCGTACGTGGCTTCTTAGGCTCGGTGATTGTAGAAATCCCTGTTAAGGAAGTCCGTGATGAAATGATTGAAAACATCGATATTATTCTCGCAAAAAGATAAAAAGCTGGGCCTTGTCCCTTGTAAGTAGATAGGAGTCTTCATGTCTGGATTTAACGCAGAAGCGATCAAGCAAGATTTCCCATTTTGGACCAAATTGTCAATGATGAGCCTTTGGTTTATTTGGACAATGCGGCGACAACCCAGAAACCCAAGCAGGTGATGGCGGCTATCGAGAACTACTATCTTAGAGACAATGCTAATGTCCACCGCGGTGTACATACGCTTGCTGAGCGGGCAACAGCGGCCTATGAAGCGGCCAGAGAAAGAGTTCGCTCTTTTATCAATGCGGCTTCTAGCCGAGAAGTCCTTTTTACACGAGGAACCTCGACGGGACTCAATTGGGTGGCTCAGTTTGCGACTGAAAGGCTGCAGGCTGGTGATGAAGTGATGATTTCGATCATGGAGCACCATTCCAATGTTATTCCCTGGCAGGAAGCTTGTAGGAAGACCGGAGCCAAGTTAGTCTATGTCTATCTCAAGGACGGTGCTCTGGATATGGAAGATTTCCGCGCCAAGCTTAACGAACGAACCAAGTTTGTCTCTCTAGCTCATGCTTCTAATGTCCTCGGTATTATCAATCCCATCAAAGAGATTGCCCAGCTAGTTCATCAGCAAGGAGCACTTTTAGTGGTGGATGGGGCTCAATCTATTCCACACATGAAGATTGATGTGCAGGATTTGGATGTGGACTTCTTCGCCTTTCGGGACATAAGATGGCTGGTCCGACCGGTATCGGAGTTCTCTACGGTAAGGAAGAACTGCTAGAGCAGATGTCGCCAGTCGAGTTCGGCGGCGAGATGATTGATTTCGTCTATGAGCAGGAAGCGACATGGAAGGAGCTTCCTTGGAAGTTTGAGGCTGGAACACCAAATATGGCAGGTGCAATCGGTCTTGCAGCGGCCATTGATTATTTGGAAGACTTAGATATGGATGCTATTACTCAGCATGAGCAGGATCTGATTGCCTACGTATTTCCTAAGCTTCAGGCAGTGGAAGGTTTGACCATTTATGGCTCTCAGGATTTGGCTCAACGCTCAGGCGTGATTGCCTTTAATCTGGATGGTCTCCATCCGCATGATGTCGCGACGGCTCTAGACTATGAGGGAGTAGCTGTTCGGGCAGGTCACCATTGTGCCCAGCCTTTACTCACCTATCTACAGGTACCAGCGACTGTACGTGCCAGTTTTTACATTTACAATACCTATGCGGATTGTGACAAGCTAGTAGATGCTTTAGAAAAGACAAAGGAGTTTTTCAATGGCGCTTTCTAAGTTAGACAGTCTTTACAAGGCAGTTGTGACTGATCACTCGGCTCACCCTCACCATCATGGGAAGCTAGAAGATGTGGAACAAGTGGTTCTCAACAATCCGACCTGTGGTGATGTCATCAGCCTGTCTGTGAAGTTTAATGCTGAAAACCAGATTGAGGATATTGCCTTTGTGAATTCCGGTTGTACTATCTCGACGGCTTCGGCCAGTATGATGACGGATGCAGTGCTGGGAAAAACAAAGGAGCAGGCGCTAGAATTAGCAGAAGTCTTCTCGCAGATGGTTCAAGGCCAGGAAGATAGTCGTCAGAAAGAATTAGGTGATGCAGCATTTCTAGCGGGTGTTGCTAAATTTCCTCAGCGGATAAAGTGCTCGACTTTGGGTTGGAATGCCCTCAAGCGAGCGATTGAAGAAGATGAGAAGTAAGAATGAAAGGGAAATGATGTCAGAAGAAAGAGTAGAACCAAACCGATTGATCTCGGTGAGTATAAGTTTGGTTTTCACGATGATGTGGATCCAATTCTGTCGACAGGAAAAGGTTTGAATGAAGCAGTTATTCGTGAGTTGTCTGCTGCTAAAAATGAACCAGAGTGGATGTTAGAGTTTCGTTTGAAATCTTATGAAACATTCAAAAAGATGCCGATGCAGACATGGGGAGCTGACTTGTCTGATATTAATTTTGATGATATTATTTACTATCAAAAACCGTCAGATAAACCGGCTCGTTCATGGGATGATGTTCCTGAAAAAATAAAGGAAACCTTTGAAAAGATTGGGATTCCGGAAGCAGAGCGTGCCTATTTGGCCGGAGCTTCTGCCCAGTATGAGTCAGAAGTAGTCTATCATAATATGAAGGATGAATTCGAAAAGTTAGGAATTATCTTTACGGATACAGACTCAGCTCTTAAAGAATATCCTGAGCTTTTTAAACAATATTTTGCGAAATTAGTTCCTCCTACAGACAATAAATTAGCTGCACTGAACTCTGCGGTTTGGTCAGGCGGTACATTTATTTATGTACCAAAAGGTGTGAGAGTCGATATTCCTTTACAGACCTATTTCCGAATTAACAATGAAAATACAGGCCAGTTTGAGCGAACTTTAATTATTGTGGATGAAGGTGCTAGTGTCCATTATGTGGAAGGATGTACAGCTCCGACATACTCTAGCAATAGTTTACATGCTGCGATTGTTGAAATCTTTGCCCTTGATGGTGCTTATATGCGCTATACCACTATTCAAAACTGGTCGGATAATGTCTATAATCTGGTAACCAAGCGAGCTAAGGCGCAAAAAGATGCAACAGTTGAATGGATTGATGGTAATCTTGGTGCCAAAACGACGATGAAATACCCTTCTGTTTACTTAGATGGTGAAGGTGCGCGTGGAACCATGTTGTCTATTGCTTTTGCGAATGCAGGACAACATCAAGATACTGGTGCTAAGATGATTCATAATGCGCCTCACACAAGCTCTTCGATTGTTTCCAAATCAATTGCCAAAGGCGGAGGAAAAGTAGACTATCGGGGACAGGTAACTTTTGCTAAAAATTCCAAGAAATCTGTCAGCCATATCGAATGTGATACAATTATCATGGACGATCTTTCTAGCTCTGATACAATCCCATTTAATGAGATTCATAATTCTCAAGTGGCCTTAGAGCATGAAGCAAAGGTTTCTAAAATTTCTGAGGAGCAACTTTACTATCTTATGAGTAGGGGACTATCAGAGTCTGAAGCGACTGAAATGATTGTTATGGGATTTGTCGAACCTTTCACAAAAGAGTTGCCTATGGAATACGCAGTCGAACTAAATCGCTTGATTAGTTATGAAATGGAAGGATCAGTTGGCTAATAAGCCAAGATTTCTTTTACTAGTAAGAAGAAAGTGATAAAAGGAAGAAATATTTAATAGACCTTTCTTTGTTCATTTAGTTTTTTAAAACAAAGAAGACAGTGTGTTCTAACTATTTATCTTAAAGTTTGAATAATTGCTGTTACTAAAGAGAGTGGGACAGAAATCGGTAATTCGTTAGAATTCGATTTCGTCGTCCCACCTCCGCACAGTTGAGTAGGGCTGTAAAAGCTGATGAAATCAGCGTAGTAGAGCCCACTCAACCACTGCGTCTTGCTCGACAATCCAAAGACAATTGAGAGGCTAGGACTTTTGTCCCAGCCTCTTATAATTTCTCATTTACAAATTCAACAAAGTCATGCCACCAGACTTTCAAGAAGAATCCCATAGAAACCTCTTTTTCGCTCTGCATGACTACGCTTGGTTCTTTTTCCAAGTAGCCCTTACCAATGAGGTCGGTATCTTTATAGCTTAAAGTTCCGATAGGAGTACGGGCTGCAAGGGGAGCTTTGTAATTGCTTTTGTATGTTTTGAAAGCTACTTTAGGTTCTAAATCACTTCCGATTCGTTGGATAATTTTTAAATCTTTTGTAGCGATAGCGTTGATTCTGTCTTCGTTTCCATTAATAACTGCAATAGAACTATTTTCATAAGTTTTTCCTTGCTCGGCTAAAGTAGTCACTACGAAGTTATTAGCAATGTAATCCATAATGTTAGCTGCAGCTGAAAAACGTGCCTTGATATCCTCTGCTGCATTTTCTACATTTAATACGATTGTGATAAGGCGCATCTCGCCTTCTTTAGCAGAAGCAATGAATGAGACACCACCTTGATCAGAAGCACTAGTCTTGAGCCCGTTGACCCCTTTGCGATAAGAAGGCATGTCTTTTAACATGTAGTTAGAAGTTTGGACCTCAAGACCATCAAAAATAAAGCTTGTTTTTTCAGTGATGTTTAAAACTTGTGGGAAGTCTTCTAATAGGTGATAGGAGATAATAGCTAGAGCATAAGCACTTAATTGGTTTTCATCATCTTTTTTAGAGCCAGGATAGATATGATCTCCTAGGTAAGAGTTATTTAAACCAGTAGAATTGACGATTTTAGCATTTGTGATTCCCCATTCTTTCAGTTTGTTTTTCATCATATCGACAAACTTTTTTTCGCTTCCAGCGATTTTTTCAGCTAGAGAAATAGTCGCGCTATTGGCATTTGCGATGAGAGAAGCTTCTAATAGCTCTTCTACAGTGTAACGTCCCTTATCTAAAGGGAGGTTGCTGATATCGTAATTCGTTGTCAGATTTAAGGAATAATCTGAAATGTCAACAGGGCTATCCATAGTGATTTTTTCTGCTTGTATGGCATCATATACTAAATAGGCTGTTAGTAGCTTGCTGAGACTACCAACGGGAACTGGAGTATCAGCCTCTTTTTCGTAAAGAATCTTTCCTGTGTTGCTATCAAAAGCAATAGCATTTTTTGCGGCAGCATCAAAACCATCAGCTAACGCAACGGAACTATAATAAAAGCAAATAAAAACAGCAATGAATAAAATAAAAAATTTCTTCATATCTTTTCCTTTGATTGGAGTTGCTTCTATTGTACCATAAAATGAAGTGAGCATCTAATGGGAGGCTAAATAGATTGAATAAATATACCATATAAATATACATAACAATTCTAATGATTCTCTTTTTTTATATTTTAAAGACCTATATTTTAGATATTTTATTCAAAAAAAGTAGACAAAATTAAAAAAATAATTTCAAAAAAATACTTGTTTTTTTATAAAAAAATAGAGTATAATAATACAAACAACAATTAAAGGAGATAGGCCGATGAAAAAAATAGCAGTTATGGGGATTGCTTTTGCTTCTATTTTTGCTTTAGCAGCTTGTGGGAATTCCACTAAATCAGGAGCAGCAACAAGTTATTCTTATGTTTATCAGACAGATCCAAATACGTTAGATTATACAAATTCAAATCGAGCTTCTACGTCTGATGTCATTGCAAACCTGGTTGATGGACTTTTGGAAAATGATAAATACGGAAATCTTGTGCCATCATTGGCTGAAGATTGGACGGTATCAAAAGACGGCTTGACTTATACTTATAAGCTTCGTAAAGATGCGAAATGGTATACTTCAGATGGTGAAGAATATGCTGGAGTGACAGCCAAAGACTTTGTGACAGGATTGAAGCATGCTGCAGATAGCAAATCGGATGCTCTTCCTATTGTTCAAGACTCTATCAAAGGATTAGATGCCTATGTGAAAGGCGAAAACAAAGACTTCTCAACTGTTGGAGTGAAAGCGGTTGATGATTATACTGTTCAATATACACTCAATCAGCCGGAAAGTTTTTGGAATTCTAAAACGACAATGGGAATTCTCTTCCCTATAAATGAAGAGTTTCTAGCATCTGCTGGTAAAGATTTTGGTGCTGTTAAACCTTCTGGAATTTTATATAATGGAGCTTACCTACTGAAATCATTTACTTCAAAATCATCTATTGAGTATAAGAAAAATGACAACTACTGGGATAAGGAAAATGTAAAAATCACTGACATTAAGTTAACCTACTATGATGGCTCAGATCAAGAATCTCTTGTTCGTAATTTCAGTGATGGTACTTATTCACAAGCTAGACTGTTTCCTACTAGTTCTAGCTATGCCTCAGTGAAAAAGCAGTATAAAGACAATATTGTCTACTCACCACAAGATGCAACTACTTTCTTCTATGCCTTCAACTATAATCGTAAAGCATATAATTTCACTGCCAAAACAACAGATGCGCAGAAAAATTCTGCAACTGCAGCTATGCTAAACAAGGATTTCCGTCAAGCTATTAACTTTGCATTTAATCGTAAAGCTTATGGTGCACAACAAAATGGTGAAGATGGAGCAACTAAGATTCTTAGAAATAGCTTAGTTCCACCGACATTTGTCCAAATTGGTGAAAAGAGTTTTGGTTCAGCTGTTGAAGGAAATCTTGCTAGTTATGGTGATGAATGGAAGGATGTCAAGCTTGATGATGCACAAGATGGTCTTTATAATGCAGATAAAGCAAAAGCAGAATTTGCAAAAGCAAAAGAAAGTCTTCAAGCGCAAGGAGTAGAATTCCCTATTCATTTAGACTTACCAGTTAACCAAACGAATAATGTCTTAGTTCAACAAGCTAATTCTTTCAAGCAGTCCGTCGAAGAGACTCTTGGAAAAGAAAATGTTGTGATTGATGTGCAACAAATGTCTGAAGAAAATAGAAATAGTGTTACATATTTTGCTGAAACAGCTGCCCAAAAAGACTATGACATCAATTTGGCGGGATGGGGGCCAGATTACCAAGACCCGGCGACTTATCTAAATATTTTCGACCCAGAAAAGGGAGATATGCTAGAAAACATTGGTTTGGAACCTGGACAAAATGCTGATATAACAGAAAAACTAGGTCTTAATGAATTCAAGAAATTGAATGACGCGGCGGATGCTGAAAAACAGGATACAGCAAGTCGTTATACAAATACGCTGCCGCTCAAGCTTGGTTAACAGATAGTTCAGTGATTATCCCGGTTATGTCTAATGGCGGAAATCCGACGATTCGTAAGACCACTCCATTTACGAAAGCATACTCACTCGTTGGTATAAAAGGAGATACCTATGTCTTCAAATACATGGAGCTTCAAAATGACATCGTAACAGCGAAAGATTACGAAGCTGCAGAGAAAAAATGGTCAAAAGAAAAAGAAAAATCAAATGCAGAAGCTCAAAAAGATTTGGCAAAGCATACTAAATAACACAAAAATCTCCATGCTAATTAAGTATGGAGATTTTTTTGTGTTATATTTTCTAACACGAAAAATTAAAAAAATAAGCTTTTTTTGACTCGAAATGATTTTATTTTTTTATTAAAAAAATAAAGTATAATAGAAAAAACAACATAAAAATGTAGTGAAGTTCAAGAGAAAATCTTCCAAGGATTCTTGACTACCTCGGTTTTGAAAGGATATTTTATGAAAAAGACAAAAAAAATAGCAATTGCTAGCCTTGTTTTTTTTGCAGCGATCTTAGCAGCTTGTAGTTCATCTGTATCAAGCTCGCAAACCTATTCTTATGTATATAGTGGAGACCCAGATTCTTTAGATTATGTCATTGCGAATCGAGAAACAACATCGGCTGTAACTGGCAATTTGGTTGACGGTTTGCTGGAAAATGATAAATATGGGAATCTTGTTCCGTCATTAGCGGAAAAATGGACAGTATCGAAAGATGGCTTGACTTATACCTATACGCTACGCAAAGGAGCTAAATGGTATACCTCTGACGGTGAAGAATATGCAGATGTAAAGGCTCAAGATTTTGTTACAGGGCTAAAACACGCTGCAGATGGAAAGTCAGAAGCACTTTACCTTGTCCAAAATTCAATCAAAGGTTTGGATGCGTATATTAAGGGTGAAAGCAAGGATTTTTCGACGGTTGGAGTTAAAGCACTAGATGACCATACTGTTCAGTATACTTTAAATCAGCCGGAAAGTTATTGGAATTCTAAAACTACTAGTGGTATCTTATTCCCTGTAAATGCGGACTTTCTTGCATCGCAAGGAAGCGGATTTGGTGCTGCTAAGCCATCAAGCATCTTGTACAACGGCCCATATCTACTGAAATCTTTAACAGCAAAATCTTCTATAGAATACAAGAAAAATGCGAATTATTGGGACAAGGATAATGTTCTGATCGAAAATGTGAAATTATCTTATTATGATGGTTCGGATCAAGAATCTCTGGTTCGCAATTTCACAGATGGAGCTTATACCTTGGCGCGTGTTTTCCCGAATAGTTCGAATTACGCGTCAGTTAAAAAGAAGTATGCTGACAATATTACTTATTCGCAACAAGGAGGCACTTCTTTCTTCTATGTCTTCAACGTAAATCGTCAAGCTTATCATCATACTGCAAAGATAGACGATAAGCAAAAAGCAGATACTAAAGCTGCTATCTTAAACAAAGATTTCCGTCAAGCGGTTGGATTTGCATTTGACCGAAAAGCTTATGCCGCTCAGACAAATGGAGAAGACGGAGCAACAATGGTGCTGCGAAACCTAGCTGTTCCTCCAACGTTTGTACAAATTAAAGATAAAAATTTTGGTGAAGTTGTCCAAGAAAAATTAACTACTCTAGGTCAAGAATGGTCTTCTGTGAAATTGGACGATGCCCAAGACGGACTCTATAATGTAGAAAAAGCAAAAGCGGAATTTGCAAAAGCAAAAGCGACTTTAGAAACACAAGGTGTGAATTTCCCTATTCATTTGGATATGCCGGTAAGTCAAGCGGATAAAGCAGGAATTCAGCAGGCTAGCTCTTTCAAGCAGTCAGTCGAATCAGCTCTAGGAAAAGAGAATGTAGTTGTAGATCTTCAACAAATGTCTGCGGATGATTTTAATAATACAGGGTATCTGGCAAACACTGCCGCACAAAGATTATGACTTATCAACCAGCGGATGGACACCAGACTATCAAGATCCTTCTACTTATTTAGATGTGTTTGATCCGACAAAGGGTGGACTTCTAACAAGTATTGGACTTGAAGCTGGGCAAAATCAAGATATAGTATCAGCGTTAGGATTAAACGAATACAAAGCTTTGAATGATGCAGCAAATAAAGAAATCTCAGATGTGAATGCGCGGTATGAGAAGTATGCAGTATCACAGGCTTGGTTGACAGACAGCGGTTTGACGATACCAAGTATTTCAAATGGTGCGAATCCTTTGATTCAAAGATCGGTTCCATTTACACGTGCCTATTCTTGGATTGGAACAAAAGGAACTGTCACTAATTATAAATATTTGAAATTGCAGAAAGATGTCCTGACAACAAAAGAGTACACCAAAGCTTTTGAAGATTGGACGAAAGAAAAGAAAGAATCTAACGAAAAAGCGCAAAGTGATTTGGTAAACCATGTGGAATAAATGATAAATAAAAATAAAGAGAGTGGGACAGAAATCGGTAATTCGTTAGAATTCGATTTCGTCGTCCCACCTCCGCACAGTTGAGTAGGGCTGTAAAAGTTGATGAAATCAGCGTAGTAGAGCCCACTCAACCACTGCGTCTTGCTCGACAATCCAAAGACAATTGAGAGGCTAGGACTTTAGTTCCTGCTTCTTTTATTTTAAAAAGTTGAAGTCGATGTGGACAAATGTTATAACTGGTTATAAAAAATAATTATAACAAGATGTTGAATTTTTCAATAAAAAAGTTTTCATTCTATTTGATAAGTGTTAAAATCGTACGTGAAACTAACTTTAATAGGAGAAAAATATGAAAAAACGCAATGTTTTAGCCATGGCAGGTATTTCTTTGCTTGCAGTTGGTGTATTGGCTGCTTGCTCTGGTCCAAAATCTGGTTCTTCAAAAGAAAGTGTTAATTTCACTTATGTTTATCAAACAGATCCAGAAACTTTAGACTATACTTTATCTGCAAAAACATCTACACATGATATCACGTCAAATGTTATTGATGGTTTGTTTGAAAATGACCAATATGGTAATCTTGTACCGTCAATAGCTAAAGATTGGACAGTATCTAAGGATGGTCTGACTTATACCTATAAATTACGAAAAGATGCAAAATGGTATACATCTGAAGGTGAGGAGTATGCAGATGTCAAAGCGCAAGACTTTGTAACAGGTTTGAAGCATGCGGTAGATAAGAAATCAGAAGCCCGTTATGTTATATGGTAGAAAATTCTGTGAAAGGATTGGCAGCTTATATCAAGGGGGAAACAAAGGATTTCTCTCTACAGTAGGTATCAAAGCAGTTGATGACTATACATTGCAGTTTACTTTGGAACACCCAGAGAGTTTCTGGAACTCTAAGCTAACTATGGGGATTTTGTTCCCTGTTAATGAAGAGTTTTTGAACTCTAAAGGAGATAAGTTTGGTCAAGCAACAGATCCAACTAGCCTCCTTTATAATGGTCCATTCTTGCTTAAAGGTTTGACTTCTAAGTCTTCTATTGAATATGCAAAAAATACAAACTATTGGGATAAAGATAATGTTCATGTAGATAATGTAAAATTAGCTTTCTTTGATGGACAAGATCAAGAATCTTTGATCCGTGGATTTAAAGATGGTTCTTATAGTAAAGCACGTGTTTATCCACGTAGCTCAAACTATGCTTCAGTAGAAAAAGACTACAAAGACAATATTATCTTTGCCCCTCAAGGTTCATCATCTTTTGTAGTATTCACAAATATTGATCGTCAAAGTTATAACCATACTTCAAAAACGACAGATGCGCAAAAATCATCTACTAAGAAAGCAATTTTAAACAAAGACTTCCGTCAAGCATTGAACTTTGCTTATGACCGTAAAGCATATTCTGATCAAGTAAATGGTGAAGAAGGAGCGCTTAAATCTGTTCGTAACCTTTACGTACCACCAACGTTTGTTCAAGTTGGCGATAAGACTTTTGGCGATGTTGTAAAAGAAGATGTTGTGAAATATGGCGATGAGTGGAAAGATGTTGATTTTTCAGATGCTACGAGCGGACTTTACAATCCAGAAAGCCAAAGCAGAATTTGCCAAAGCTAAAGCTGCTCTTCAAGCAGAAGGGGTTGAATTCCCTATTCATCTAGATATTCCAGCTATCCAAACAAATACTCTCGGAGTCAAACGTGTTCAATCAATGAAACAGACTATTGAGAAAAGTTTGGGAACAGATAATGTTGTAGTTGACATTCAGATGTTGTCTCAAGAAGATGTTTACAACATCACTTACTATGCTCCAAATGCAGCTGCTTTAGATTGGGATATTACAGACCAACTTGGTTGGACGCCAGACTTCCAAGATCCGTCATCATACCTAGAAATTTTGCACCCAGAAACAGGTGATAATACTAAATCTTTCCTTGGATTTGAAGCCGGTAGTGGAAACCAGGCTGCAAAACAAATCGGCATGGATGAATTTGGAAAATTGTTGGATGAAGCTGCTGCCGAAAAGACGGATGTAAATAAACGATATGAAAAATACGCAGCTGCTCAAGCATGGCTAACAGATAGTTCAATCTTACTTCCAAGTAGTTCTAACGGTGGTGGTGCTGGTGTGACAAAAATCGTACCATTCACAGCACCATTTGGTTGGACTGGAAATAAATCGGATGGCTCTGTCCTTTATAAATACATCAAACTTCAAGACAAGCCTGTGACGAAGAAAGAGTATGAAGAAGCTCAGAAGAAATGGGCTAAAGAAAAAGAAGAGTCAAATAAGAAAGCGCAAGAAGAACTTGCAAAACACGTGAAATAATTCGTGGAACAAATGGAGCACGAGTAATTCATAAGAGTTATCTATCGCCTTACTCAAGTTAAGAGAGTGGGACAGAAATCGGTAATTCGTTAGAATTCGATATCGTCGTCCCACCTCCGAACAGTTGAGTAGGCTGTAAAAGCTGATGAAATCAGCGTAGTAGAGCCCACTCAACCACTGCGTCTTGCTCGACAATCCAAAAACAATTGAGAGGCTAGGACTTTTGTCCCAGTCTCTTTTTTGTATGAATGAGAGAATAAGATTTTTTATAAAAATTGATTTTTTTGACAAAAGGTGTATAATATAAACTATTCTCTTTTTATTTATTGAATATTTAATCATATGAATTTTCAACAACAATAGAGATTGTGAAACAGACGAATATCACAAAATATTCTGACAATTCAGGTTTACTTTTAAATTATTATGTGATATAATCTTAAACAAAACTAAAATTGAAATGGAGATAAGGATGAAGAAAAACAAAGTTCTTGCATTGGCAGGAGTAACTCTTTTAGCTGCTGGATTTCTTGCAGCTTGCTCTAGTTCTAAATCTAGTTCTAGTTCATCTAGTACAGATAAGACTCTAAATTATATTTATGAAGTTGACCCAGAAAACTTAAACTATCTGATTTCTGGTAAAGCCTCTACAACTGACTTGACAGCAAATGTGATTGATGGTCTTTTGGAAAACGATAACTATGGAAATTTAGTACCATCAATGGCAGAAGATTGGACAGTATCTCAAGATGGATTGACGTATACTTATACTCTTCGTAAAGATGCAAAATGGTATACATCTGAAGGGGAAGAATATGCTGATGTTACGGCAAAAGACTTTGTTGCAGGTTTGAAGTATGCAGCAGATCATAAGTCAGAAACGATGTATCTCGTTCAAAATTCCATTAAAGGCTTAGACGATTATGTCAATGGTAAAACAAAAGATTTCTCAACAGTAGGCGTCAAAGCACTAGACGACCATACAGTTCAATATACTTTAAATGAGCCAGAGAGTTTTTGGAATTCCAAAACAACAATGGGAATTCTTTATCCTGTAAATGAAGAATTTGTTGCTTCTAAAGGTGATAAATTTGCTCAGTCAACAGATCCAACAAGTCTCCTTTATAATGGACCGTTCTTGCTTAAGTCTATTACGTCTAAATCTTCTATTGAGTTTGCTAAAAATACAAACTATTGGGACAAAGACAATGTTCACCTGAGTGATGTAAAATTGAGCTACTATGATGGACAAGATCAAGGTAAGCATGCTGAGCAGTTTGCTAAAGGAGCTCTCAGTGTTGCTCGCTTGGCTCCAACAAGTGCAACATTCTCTAAAATCCAAGAAAAATTCAAAGACAACATTGTTTACACACCACAAGATTCTACAAGCTTTTTGGTTGGGGTAAATATTGATCGTCAGTCTTACAATCATACATCTAAGACAAGCGATGCCCAAAAATCTGCAACTAAAAAAGCGCTTATGAATAAAGACTTCCGTCAAGCTTTGTCATTCGCTTTTGATAGAACAGCCTACGCATCACAAGTCAATGGTAAAGAGGGTGCGACAAAAATGCTTCGCAATCTTTACATCCCACCTACTTTTGTTCAGGCAAATGGCAAGAGCTTTGGTGAGCTTGTGAAAGAAAAAGTTGCAAGTTATGGTGACGAGTGGAAAGATGTGAACTTTGATGATGCGCAAGATGGTCTTTATAACAAAGAAAAAGCAAAAGCAGAGTTTGCAAAAGCAAAAGCAGCATTACAAGCAGAAGGAGTTGAATTCCCAATTCACTTGGATATGCCTGTAGATCAAACGGCAACTGCAAAAGTTCAACGTGCTCAATCTTTGAAACAATCAGTTGAAAGCTCACTTGGTACTGATAATGTTGTTGTTGACATTCACCAAATGAAAACAGATGATGTTTTGAATATTACTTATTATGCTGCTTCGGCTGCAGAAGAAGATTGGGACATCTCAGATAATGTAGGTTGGTCACCAGATTATCAAGACCCATCTACATACCTTGAAGTTATTAAACCTGGTGGTGAGAACACAAAGACTTTCTTAGGATTTGAAGGGAAGGAAAGTGCTGCCGCAGCCCAAGTTGGATTGAATGAATATGCTAAGTTGATTGAAGAAGCTGCTGCTGAAAAAACAGACGTAAACAAACGCTATGAAAAATATGCTGCAGCTCAAGCATGGCTAACAGATAGCGCTTTGTTGATTCCAACTACAAGTAGAACTGGTCGTCCAGTTTTGACAACTGTTGAACCTTTCTCAGCACCATTTGCTTGGTCTGGTGCAAAAGGTCGTGATATGGCGAGTTACAAATATATGAAATTACAAGACAAGCCAGTTACAACTAAAGAATATCAGGCTGCACAAGAGAAATGGAATAAAGAGCGTGTAGAATCAAATCAAAAAGCACAAGATGATTTAGCAAAACACGTGAAATAACCAATCATCAGAACTTTCTCTATAAAGAGGGGAAAGTTCTTTTGGGATTTTAAAGGAAACGATAAATGAAGAAATATATATTTATGCGTATCTTACGCTCCCTAGTGTCGATTTTCTTAGTAACGGCCTTGACCTATACCATTATTTATACAATGGTTCCTAGAAAATTGATTTTTAAGCAAGACCCGAATTATAATAAAATAGCTACGACTAAAGATAAAAAAATAAATTATGAAAATACTATCTATGAGCGTATGGGCTATGTAGACTATTACGACACCAAAGAGTTGCAGGAAAAAGCTAGCAAAGAAGATAGTTCTGTGACAGTCGAAGGGACAGCTGAAAACAAGAAAAAATACGAAGCTTATATTAAAAAATTAGGCAATGGATGGAAATTATACCAGTTTGAAGAAAACAAGCAATTTTATGCTGTTCGTGAGGTGCCTGTACTAGAACGAGTTCTTGGGTTTTATGGCAATTTGATTCAAATTGATCATCCAGGTGTGATTAAGGATGATTCAAATCCTAACCTTAAGCGCTATATCCGTATTGAAAACGATCCAGCCATTGGTTGGTCAGTGGTTGGATCTGGTACAAAGCATAAATACTTGCTCTACTTCAATAGTCAATTTCCTTTTATTCACCAAAACTTTATTTCATTAAACTTAGGTGAATCTTACCCAACATATGCGAATATTCCTGTTTTACAAGTTATCTCACAAGGGCAAGGACAGACGAAAACTTCTGAAGTTCAATTCCCAACAGGAAAGAAAACATCATCTGTTAATATTTATTCAAGAACATACAAGTCACCAAGCCAAGCTGACTCGCGCGACGTGGCTAACTATGGAAAAGACGATCCTTATACTGCTACAGAAAGCAACTATCAATACCCTTCAATGCTTGTAAGCTCAGCTATTGTTGGTTTGATTGGTATCACTATTTCGTACCTCATTGCTATACCGCTAGGTTCTTATATGGCTCGTTTTAAGAATACATGGATTGACAGTAGTTTAACTGGATTATTAACATTCTTGCTTGCTTTGCCAACAATCGCTTTGGTGTATATCATTCGTTTGGGTGGCTCATCAGTAGGTCTACCAGATTCATTTCCAATTCTAGGAGCTGGAGATTGGCGTTCTTATGTCTTGCCTGCAATTATCCTCGGTCTCTTAGGTGCTCCAAGTACAGCGATTTGGATTCGACGTTATATGATTGACTTGCAGTCACAAGATTTTGTCCGCTTTGCGCGTGCGAAAGGTTTATCTGAAAAAGAAATTTCTAATAAGCATATTTTCAAAAATGCTATGGTTCCTTTGGTATCAGGGATTCCAGGGGCAGTCATTGGTGTTATCCAAGGGGCGACATTGACAGAAACTGTTTTTGCCTTTCCTGGTATGGGGAAAATGCTGATTGACTCAGTTAAAGCGTCTAATAACTCTATGGTAGTGGGTCTGGTGTTTATCTTCACTGCTTTGTCTGTCTTTGCCTTGCTTTTAGGTGATGTTCTGATGACAATGCTTGATCCACGTATTAAACTAACAGCAAAAGGAGGTAAATAATGGCTTCTATTGATAAAAATAAGTTTCAATTTGTCAAACGCGATGATTTTGCCTCTGAAACGATTGATGCACCAGCATATTCATACTGGAAATCGGTAATTCGTCAGTTCTTTAAAGAAATCGACAATTATCATGTTGGCAATTTTATTGACCATTATATTAATGAGCTTCATCTATCCGATGGTATCAAACTTTGACTACAATGATGTGAGTAAAGTAAATGACTTTAGCGCACGTTATATTGCACCTAACGGAGAGTTTTGGTTCGGTACAGATAGTAACGGTAAATCACTTTTTGATGGAGTATGGTTTGGTGCCCGAAATTCTATTTTAATTTCGGTAATTGCGACAGCGATCAACTTAGTTATTGGTATTATTGTCGGAGGAATTTGGGGAATATCCAAGTCCGTCGATCGAGTGATGATGGAAGTATACAACGTCATTTCTAATATCCCTCAACTCTTAATTGTTATCGTTTTGACATACTCAATCGGAGCTGGTTTTTGGAATTTGATTTTTGCCATGACGATTACATCATGGATTGGGATTGCTTACTTAATTCGTGTGCAAATTATGCGTTATCGTGATTTAGAGTACAACCTTGCCAGCCGTACACTAGGTACCTCTACATTTAAAATTGTTGTGAGAAATATCATGCCGCAATTAGTGTCCGTTATTATGACAACTAGTTCTCAAATGTTGCCGACACTTATTTCATACGAAGCCTTTCTATCCTTCTTTGGTCTAGGGCTTCCTGTCACTGTTCCAAGTTTGGGGCGTTTGATTTCTGATTACTCGCAAAACGTAACAACTAACGCTTATCTCTTCTGGATTCCGTTGACAACATTGATTTTAGTTTCCTTGTCTCTCTTTATTGTAGGACAGAATTTGGCGGATGCAAGTGACCCACGTACACATAGATAGGAGTAAATATGACAAATAATAAAAATGTAATATTGACTGCTCGCGATATTGTCGTGGAATTTGACGTTCGTGATAAAGTCCTAACAGCTATTCGCGGTGTTTCACTTGATCTGGTTGAAGGAGAAGTGTTAGCCCTAGTAGGTGAGTCTGGATCTGGTAAGTCTGTATTGACTAAAACTTTTACTGGAATGTTAGAAGAAAATGGGCGAATTGCTCAAGGGTCTATTGACTACCGTGGTCAAGATCTTACAGTTCTTAAGACAAATAAAGATTGGGAAAAGATCCGTGGAGCAAATTGCTACAATATTTCAAGATCCGATGACTAGTTTGGATCCGATTAATACAATCGGAAGCCAAATTACTGAGGTAATTATCAAACACCAAGGAAAAGATGCGAAAGAAGCTAAAGAACTAGCAATCGATTATATGGAAAAAGTTGGTATTCCTGATGCAAAACGCCGTTTTGACGAATATCCGTTCCAATATTCTGGTGGGATGCGCCAGAGGATTGTTATCGCTATTGCCTTGGCTTGTCGTCCAGATATTCTTATCTGTGATGAACCAACAACTGCTTTGGATGTGACTATTCAAGCTCAAATTATTGATCTTTTAAAGTCATTGCAAGATGAATACCATTTTACAACAATCTTCATTACTCATGATTTAGGTGTGGTTGCAAGTATTGCTGATAAGGTTGCTGTTATGTATGCAGGTGAAATTGTAGAGTATGGAACAGTGGAGGAAATATTCTATGATCCGCGGCATCCATATACTTGGAGTTTGCTTTCAAGCTTGCCTCAATTAGCAAATGACCACGGAGAGCTTTTCTCTATTCCAGGTACACCACCATCGCTTTATACTGAGTTAAAAGGTGATGCCTTTGCTTTGCGTTCTGATTATGCTATGCAGATTGACTTTGAAGAAAAAGCACCAAAATTCAAAGTGACAGATACTCATTGGGCTAAAACTTGGTTGCTTCACGAAAATGCACCAGAAGTTCACAAACCAGAAGTTATTGAAAATTTGCATGAAAAGATTCGCTTAAACATGGGTTTCACTCAGTTAGAAGATTAGGAGGAAGGAAATGTCTGAAAAATTAGTAGAAATTAAAGATTTGGAGATTTCCTTTGGCGAAGGGAAGAAAAAATTCGTTGCTGTCAAGAATGCAAATTTCTTCATTAACAGAGGTGAAACTTTTTCACTCGTAGGTGAATCTGGATCTGGTAAGACAACTATTGGACGTGCGATCATTGGTTTAAACGACACTAGCAAAGGTGACATTATCTTTGATGGGAAGAAAATCAATGGCAAAAAATCTAGACAAGAGTCAGCAGAGATTATTCGTAAAATTCAAATGATTTTCCAGGATCCTGCTGCCAGTCTTAATGAACGTGCAACAGTTGATTATATTATTTCTGAAGGATTATATAATTACCACCTTTTCGAAAATGAAGAGGAACGCGTACAAAAAGTTAAAAATATTATCCAGGAAGTTGGTTTGCTAGCAGAACATTTGACTCGTTATCCACATGAGTTTTCAGGTGGTCAGCGCCAACGTATTGGAATTGCTCGGGCTTTAGTAATGCAACCGGATTTGTCATAGCTGATGAGCCAATTTCAGCTCTCGATGTATCAGTTCGAGCTCAAGTTTTAAATTTGCTTAAAAAGTTTCAAAAAGAGCTTGGCCTGACTTACTTGTTTATTGCTCACGATTTATCAGTGGTCCGCTTTATTTCGGATCGCATTGCGGTGATTTATAAAGGGGTAATTGTCGAGGTTGCAGAAACAGAAGAACTTTTTAATAATCCAATCCACCCATATACGCAGTCGTTGTTATCAGCCGTTCCAATTCCAGATCCAATTTTAGAACGTAAAAAAGTTCTAAAAGTTTATGATCCAGAACAGCATGATTATTCTGTTGATAAACCTGAAATGGTTGAAATAAAACCAGGACATTTTGTTTGGGCAAATCAAAAGGAAGTTCAAAAATATAAAGAAGAATTATAAAAATAAAAGGCAAAACCTAGTTTTGCCTTTTATTTTTATAAACTTCCATATCAGATAGCATGATATTTCCCCCAAGCACATGATAGTTTTTTTGAGCAACAGGATAGTAAGCAAGGGGGACAAAGGGATTGTAAGATGATAGATTAGAGGAGGGTATACCCCAGAATAAAATAAGGAGGAAGGACATGGACTTTCAAGAAGTGTATAGAAGCGTACAAGGTATAGTGAGGAGGTGTTATAAAGATTACTATTTACACTTATGGGAATACAGCGACTGGGAACAAGAAGGGATGTTAGCCTTGTATGAGTTGGTAAAGTCACGTCCGGCACTATTGCAGGACAAGACGATGTTATACCGCTGTTTCAAGGCCAAGTTTCGGAACAGAATCCACGACAAGATACGCCGCCAGGAGAGTCAGAAGCGGAAATTGGACAAGGCACCATATGAAGAAGTGAGTGAGATAGGGCACAAATTAAGGATGAAGGAGATGTACCTAGATGAGCTAGTAGCCTTTCGCAGTGCCATGGCAGAGTACAGAAGCGGACTCAGTCCAGAAGAATACAAACAGTACGAGCGTCTA